>Ga0310828_1000714_pt1 | contig 27839 bp, 26 predicted proteins | sample WT_ome_3_FD_202242 | JGI IMG/M metagenome (GOLD analysis project Ga0310828, IMG submission 202242) | Sorghum-adapted microbial communities enriched on wild type (WT) sorghum from Joint BioEnergy Institute, Emeryville, California, United... ... | reverse complement strand
CGGTATGCCGGGGTTGGCGAGCTGATGATGGAGACGATCGCAGGGCTAAAGGTCCAGGAGGGCTTCTTCACCGCTCCGCTGAACGGACAGGAGATGGGGATCACTTACCGGGTATCGCCATTCAACGGCTGGATCTATATGTCCATCGTCTCGATCAGCGAGATCACCAGCCAATCGAAGAAGATCGCCCAGGCGACCTTCCTCCTCGGGCTGATGGTCCTGCTCGTCATCGGTTGCCTCGCCTTCATCCTGAGCAGGAGGATGTACTCGCCCGTTCGCAAGCTGGTGGAGTACAGCCGGGACGTGCAAGAGGAGCCGGGGAGCCAGGCGAAGGAGGACGAATTCGGCTTGATCGCGGAGAGTCTTCGCAAGCTGTCCGACACCGGCAAGGATCTGAAGCTGCAGGTGCAGAAGTAATATGCCCAGCTGAAGGAGTTTTTCGTGCTGAAGCTGATCTTCGGTCAGATCAGCGACCAGGATGTCCGGGTGAGAGGGAAGCATTACGGATTCCCCACCAGCTGGACGCGCCTCGCCGTGATGACCGTGCAGATCGATACGCTGCAGGACACGAGGTATTCGGAGAAGGATCGCGAGCTGCTGCTCTATGCCGTGAACAACATCGTCGGCGAACTCCTGCCGCAGCAGGGCAGGTTCGAGCCGATCGTGCTGGACCAGTCGCAGGTGACGGTCGTCTGTCTGGCTCAGGATGATCCGACTCTGATCAAGGAGCAACTGCATCAGCTCGCCGAGCTGATACGCACCACGGTCAGGCAATATCTGCAGCTGACCGTCAGCGTCGGCATCAGCCGGCCGTACCAGCAGATCAGCCAGACGATGGAGGCCTTCAATGAGAGCTTGCAGGCTCTGAAACGCCGTTTCAGCCTCGGCTATGACATCATCGTCAATTATGAGGATACGATCGCCTACTATGATCTTGGCACCGCGATCTATTCGCAGCTTAAGCTGCTTGAGGACCAGTTGATCCAGGCGATCAAGATGGGGGACATGGAGCGGATCGAGGAGCAGCTGCAGCAGTATCTGGATGCGATCCGCCACAAGGAGGTCAGCTTCAGCGAATATCCGGCCCTGATGATCCAGTTCATCTCGAAGCTCTATCACATCGTGCAGGAGCAGGGCGGATCGGTCAACAAGGTGTTGGGACTGCGGGGTTCCATCGAGTCGTTCATGAAGCTGCAGACGTTGCATGAGATCGAGGCCTGGTTCAGGCATGATCTGATCGAGCCGGTGATCCAGTTCCTGAACCAACAGGCAGAGACCCAGTATCTGAACATCGCCAACCAGATGCTCAAGATCATCCACGAGCGATACGAGGAGGACATCTCGCTGGACACCTGCGCCGTGATCCTGAATTATCATCCCGTGTATCTGAGCCGGGTGTTCAAGAAAGAAGTCGGCGTCAACTTCATCGATTATCTGGTGGAATACCGCATGAATGTGGCGAAGAACTGGCTGGAGACGACGGACCTGAAGATCGCGAGCATCGCCGAGCGGCTGCAGTACAAAAATACCAGCGCCTTCATCCGCACGTTCCGCAGGATAGCCGGCATGACGCCCGGCCAATACCGCGAACAGGTGTGCAAGCAGTAGGCGCGCAGATGCGCGGAACAACAGGCGCCAGGTGTGCGATTCATCATCCGCGCCATCTCATCTTCATAACGCGAGCGCTCCATCCAACGGAATGAGTCCGGAGACCGGATTCATTCTGTTTTTTCTGTGTATACACTCCATGGTTGCTGGCGTGCTGCCCTGAATACATGATGGCAACTTTCGCGGTGACGTCGGCGCTTCGTTGCCGCTGCACATCCATGTTCCCGGTTGTCAGCGACTCTAACGGACACCTGAGACATGATGGCAAGGTTGGAAAATGCACATCCGCAGGTTGAAATAAGTGCATCAGGCGCCTCTTGCGCGCAGGAACGGAGCGAGCAGACAAGGCGAGGCGCGGAGTGTCCAACTGGTTAAATTCGGATGATAGCCTGCAACGAACCGGTGCGTCCATAATGGAGGCTGACAGGAGGAAGGAGGCGCACGATGAGAACAGAAACCAACCAGCCAACGTCCCTGATGGCTACGCGGCGCAAGCGAGGCCTGCTGCGGGATATCGTTCGGGACAAATACCTATATCTCATGCTCCTGCCAGGTGTGCTCTACTTTATCGTATTCAAGTACATTCCCATGTTTGGCCTGGTGATGGCCTTCCAGGATTACAAGCCGTTTCTCGGCTTCATCGACAGTCCCTGGGTGGGCTTCAAACATTTTGAACGCTTCTTCAGCGAGCTGCAATTCTGGATGCTGTTTCGCAATACCGCGCTGCTCGCGCTCTACAGCCTGGTGTTCTATTTCCCGTTGCCGATCCTGCTGGCGCTCATGCTGAACGAGGTCAGACATGAAGCATACAAGCGGACCATCCAGACCTTTGTATACGTACCGCATTTCGTGTCATGGGTGGTCGTGGTCGGGATCTTCTATCTGCTCTTCACGACGGAAGGGGGACTCATCAATGAGCTCATCTACCGGCTGACCGGCAGCAAGATCTCGTTCCTGCTGGCGCCGGAATGGTTCAGGCCGATGATCATCTTCCAGCAGATCTGGAAGGAGGTCGGATGGGGCACGATCATCTTCCTGGCCGCGCTGGCTGGCGTTGACCCGCAGCTGTATGAAGCGGCGAGAATCGATGGCGCGAACCGCTGGCGGCAGATCTGGCACATCACCCTGCCGGCGATTCGCAGCACGATCGTGATCCTGCTGATCCTGCGGCTTGGGAACTTCCTCGATTCCGGCTTCGAGCAGATCTTCCTGATGCTCACTCCGACGAATCGGGAGGTTGGCGAGGTGTTCGATACCTACGTCTATGTGAAGGGTCTCACCCAGCTCCAATACAGCTACAGCGCGGCTGTCGGCATGTTCAAGTCGGTGGTGGGGCTGATCCTGGTCGTAGGGGCGAACTGGCTGGCCAAGAGATTCGGCGAGGAAGGCATCTATTGAGGAGGGAGACCGCATGGTACAGGACAAGACGTTATCCAACCGCATCGTCGACTTGATCAACTATACGCTGCTGCTGATTTTCGGTCTGGCCGCCGTGCTTCCCTTTTTCTACGTCATAGCGGTTTCCTTCACCGATCCGGCAGAAGTGGCCAAGGGGGGACTGATCCTCTTCCCGAAGAAGTTCTCCCTGGCTGCGTACGAGTATATTTTCTCCACGAACGTATTGCTGCGCAGTCTGGGCGTGTCCGTCTACATCACGGTCGTCGGCACGCTCATCAACCTGTTGTTCACATCGCTGATGGCGTATCCGCTTGCCAAGCCGCACCTGCGCGGCCGCCAGGTGATCCTGCTCGGCGTGCTGTTCACCATGCTGTTCAGCGGCGGCCTCATCCCGACATACTTCGTCGTGAAGGCGGTCGGGCTGACGAACACGCTGTGGTCGCTGATGATTCCCGGCGCGATCAGCGGCTTCAACCTGATCGTGCTCAAGAACTTCTTCCAGAGCATCCCTGAGGGGTTGGAGGATTCGGCGAAGATCGACGGGTGCAATGATTTCGGCGTCCTGATGAGGATCGTCATCCCGCTGTCCATGCCGGCGATGGCCACCTTTGCCCTGTTCTACGCGGTGGGGCACTGGAACACGTTCTTCTCGGCCATCATCTACATCAACGACAACAAGCTGTGGCCCGTGCAGGTCCTGCTTCGCGAGGTGGTCATCATGGTGCAGAGCCGCATCGGCGATACGGAGATGGACGAAGCCCTGATCCAGCCGCTGACCATCCGCATGGCCGTCATCGTATTTGCCACCCTGCCCATCCTGGTCGTCTATCCGTTCCTGCAGAAGCATTTCGCCAAGGGTGTGCTCCTGGGTTCGATTAAAGGATAAAGGATCAGCTTCTTGTTCCTCTAACTTCTAATAGATTACTCTATATTCTACAAGGAGGTCTCATTCATGAAAACAAAACGATGGACATCACTCCTCTGCGCCTTGATCATCGTGCTGGGCGTCCTGGCGGGCTGCTCCAGCGGCAATTCGGGCGGCAGCAATAACCAGGGGAATCAATCCACGCAGCAACCGCAGCAGCAGGGCTCGTCGGGCAATCAGGGCGGAGGCAGCCAGTAGCCAGCCGCGCCGGTGGATGAGAAGCCTTTCCACATCACGCTGGCGGTATCCCAGGTTGGATGAGATCCCGCCGCAGGACAGCGAGATCCAGCTCAAGTCCAGGAGCTGACCAACACGACGCTGGACATTCAGTGGATCCCCGGTTCGGCCTACAACGACAAGATCAATGTGATGATCGCAGCGGACGAGATGCCGATGGCGATGCGCGTCACCTATACGCCGGCGATCATCAGCTCGATCCAGTCGGGCATGTTCTGGGAGCTCGACCCTTACCTGGACCGGTTCCCGAATCTGTCCTCCATGAACCCGCAGCACTATGACAACATCCGGGTGGACGGCAAGCTGTACGGCATCCCCCAATATCGCGACATCGGCCGGGCTGCGCTGATCTTCCGAAAGGACTGGCTGGATAAGCTGGGATTCGATGTGCCGAAGACGATCGAGGACTACTACAATGTATCGAGAGCGATGGCATTCGACGATCCTGACGGGGATGGCCAGCAGAACACGTACGGCTTCATGCTGCACAAGAGCTACTTCTCCGGCTCCGCCGCCGCTTCGACCCGCCTCGCGGTCAGCCTCGGCGCGCCGAACAAGTGGGATGTGGACGAGAACGGCAAGTTTACGCCGGAGTTCGAGCATCCGGTGCACTTCGAACTGTTGAAGATGTTCCGCAGACTGTATGAGGAAGGCGCGCTCAACCAGGACTTCGCGGCGGTTGACGAGTCCGAGGTGCTCAAGGTGTTCGACGCGAGCCGCGCCGGCCTGCGGGTTGGCGTCGCCGGCAAAGCGGGCAGCATGCAGGATCGCGTCCTGCAGACGGATCCGAATGCGGTATTCGATGTCGAGCCGCTGACCGGACCGATGGGCATCCGCGTGCCTGGCGAACTGGGCAACAACGGTTTCTTCGTCTTCCCGAAATCCAAGGTGAAAACGGAGGAAGACCTGCTCCGCATCCTGGCCTTCTTCGACCGCCTGCTGGATGAGGATGTGAACACCCTGTTGCTCCGCGGCATCGAGGGCAAGCACTATGAGGAGACGGCGGACGGCAAGCATCAATGGATCGACTTCGCCCTGTTCCAGCGTGAGGTGAAGCCGTATCGCGATATGCTGATTCACAACACCAACAACGTCAAGCCGCTGATCGATACGCCGGTTGCGGAGAAAGCAACCCGCATCACGCAGGAGAATACGAAGTATGCGGTTCCGAACCCGGCGCTCACCCTGTCTTCGCCAACATACTCGGAGCGCGGCGGGGAGCTCGATCAGCTGATGACGGACGCGATGATCAAGTTCGTCATGGGCAACATCGACGAGGCCGGCTATCAGGCGGAGATCCAGAAATGGCGCAGCATGGGCGGCGACAAGATCATCCAGGAATACGAAGCGGAATATGCCAAAGGGAGCAAATAAAGCGCCGCATCACTCGTCGCAGAAAGTTTAGGTGCACGTTTCGTTTCAACTCATGATAAGATAGAGACGGACAGTCCTGCAGGACGTGTCCGTCTTGCTTTTCGTCCCGGATGTATCTTCAATATGGACAAGGAGAACTTTCAATGTCGTTAGCCAGACTGAACCACACCCTGGAGAAGCTCATGCCCCTGATCACGCCGACCAGCGTGCTGATCGGCTTCCTGTTGTCCCAGACCTTGTCTCCGTATACCGGGTGGGTGCCGTGGATCTTCGCCTTGATGACCTTCTCGGGCAGCCTGAGCATGAATTTCCACGACCTGCGGCGAGTGCTGCAGCAACCGCTGCCGATCGTGCTGTTCCTGATCATCATCCATGTCTTGATGCCGACCGCCGCCTGGCTGGTGGGCAGCATCGCTTTCCCTGACGATCCCTTGATGGTAACCGGCCTGATCCTGCTGCTGGCGATTCCGACGGGGATCATCAGCTTCATGTGGGTGTCGATCTACCGCGGCAATATCGCCCTTACGCTGACGATGATCCTGATCGATACGATCCTGTCGCCGTTTCTCGTGCCCACGATCCTGTCGGTCCTCGTGGGGGCGAAGGTGAAAATCGATGTGCTCGGGATGATGACCGGCCTGTTCTGGATGATCATCGTGCCATCGCTGATCGGCATGCTGCTGAATCAATGGACCAGAGGCCGGATCAAGACGAGCGTCGGGCCGGTGCTGTCTCCCATCTCGAAGCTCGGCATCGCCTTCGTCGTGTCCATCAACAGCTCGGCGATCGCCGGCTATATCACCGAGTTCACGATGGAGCTCGTCTACCTGTTCCTCATCTGTATCGCCGTTGTCGCCTGCGGTTATCTGATCGGCCACGGTTCATCGAAGCTGCTGAAGTTCGGCCAGGATGTCGATGTCACGATGACGTTCAACTGCGGGATGCGCAATATCAGCGCCGGCGCCGTGCTGGCCATCACCTATTTCCCGCCGCAGGTGGCGATGCCCGTGATCATCGGCATGTGCTTCCAGCAGATGTTGGCTTCCCTGTTCGGCTTCATGCTGTTCCGCAAGCGGCTGAACGAGGTGGAGCCGAAGCTTAAGATCGATGCGGGAGCGCAGAAGGCGCTGAAGTCGTAGCCTGGCGCTTCCCCGGCCAGGATCGCGCATCACGCAAGCTATTCATCCATCATCGGTTGGGCTGAAAGCCATCGCGCTTTTGGCTCAACTTTTTTTGACCGCGTGCATGGAAGACTCTCTTGGGTATTGGAGTTGAAGATAGGAAGCGATATGGCGGAAGCGAGGGGCATCGGATTGAGGATCGCCGTGATCCCGGCATGCGAACCGGATGAGGCCGTGGACTGTTCTTCAAGGGGCCTGGATGCTCTGGAGGCGTCCCATGCTATCACTCAGGATTACTGGATCGTGGGCAGCGTGCTGACGGTGATCGCAGAGGCCGCCTTGCTGGCGGACAACAGGCGCTCGCGGGAGCGGGCGCATGCGGACAGGGCAGTTGGAACCCTCCAATAGCCCTGTCCGCCGCTGCGATCCATCACAGAGCATATCTGGTCGTGATGCAGAACTCCCCCTGATAGGCACCCACGGTTGAGGGAGTGTCAGCTGAATCGTGGCGAAACGGCGAAAGGTGAAGGAGAGGCTGGTTCCTGCCGGCAGAGTGGTGGTGTACAGAACGGTGCCCAATCCATCCAGTACGGACAGCGTGATCGGGTCAGGGCCGACGTCGTATTGTACATAACCCGTGCCATAGATATTGTAGCTTACGTTATTGGTGAATAAGGTAACAATAACCGGATCCGTGTCATCTCCCGTTCCGCTCCAGGGCGTGCAGACTTTATCCTGCACATACTGCTTCTCGGGACAACAGGTCAAGGTCGCCCCATTCGAACAACATCCCATCGATCAATCCCTCCTGGGGTTTATTATGGCTGTATCCTGGCTGGGTTTCTCCCAGGCAGCATTCGCCTGAACACAGCCTTATCTTTATAGATGCAGGAAATGCGCGAATGGAGTGGTTACCTGTCGTAGGACATCGTCCTAATTTATGTGTCGAAGCCCTTGGAGAAGTGCCTTCAGTGACAGATCATCTCAGCGGTGACCGAATACCGTCCCTCTGCATGGGTGGACGGATCGGGGTTGGGTACCGAGACATGGATGCGTTGGACATGCGCGCCCAGGAAAGTGGCGGTATTGCCCGGCAGGATCTCCATCTCGGAGGAATGGCCGGATTCGACCCTCAGCTTGATCTTCCCTGAGTTGTCCGGATTGGCATAGACGGACACCTGCACCGAATGGATGCTGGAAGAAGGCTCCCGTTCCCAGATCAGCATCGCGGGAGAATCCCTGGTGAGCAGGATCAGCCCACAGCATTCCTGCTAGTACCTGGAAACGGAAGGATCGGTGGAGGGCTGTCCATTGATCGGAACGGATACGGGAACGGGAAGCAGCTCGTTCCATGGCAAGCGCGGTTTGGTCCGTTTGGAGAAGCGATGAGGCTTGGAGCAACAGATGATATTCCATGTCTTGCAGGAGCAGGATGGGTGCGGTATGGAGCGACGGGCTTTTTTTTGTGTATTGCTGGCGCTTGAACGGTGTATTTTGGAGCAGCGAGCCAACTTGCGTGTCTTGCAGGTGCAGGAACGGTGTGTGATTGTTTTTCGTGAAATGCTGGAACTTGAATGATGTATTCTGGAGCGGAAGGCCGATTCCCTTGTCTTGTTGGTGCAGGAACGGTTCGGTTTGTCACTTCTGTCCGCTGTTCTTCTCCTGCTGTTGCAGGCTTTGCCAGTCCCTGGACTCTTCGTTTGCATGCCAACCACCGACTTCACATGGGAATATATGCTGTTGTATATAATGTGCGAATGCTCGATTTGGTGACAACTGGCCCGGAACTAGGCGATGCGATGCATCGACCAGACGATGCCGTTGGCGCCGCTGTTCCCCAGGAACAGCTGGATGGTGGATCCGGTAGATAAATAGAAGAGGCCGACCGTGTCTCCAGCGTTCAGCATCACATCACCGGCCATGGTCACGACGCCATTGTTGATGATGCCGCGGACGTTGACGATGGCTACGCTGATTGCGATGACTGGCACCAGTCCGGTGATGAGATCGGCAGGAGCTGGAGCGATGCGCTGTACAGCGAAGTAAGGGTTCACACTGGTTCCGAGCGCGATGGAGAGGGCCACCGGATTCACATAGTTGATCGTGGCCTTGATGGAATATCTGCCTGTCGAGGGTACGGTGAAAACTCCGGTCGCGGGATTGAAGCCAGGATGCGTGTAGTAAGGGGAGGAGGTCGTCCAGTTGGTGAGCTGCCCGGAGTTCGTGACCGTGGCAGCGGAGATATACGCCGAGAATCCCTCGGAGGCAAAGACTGGCCCCGTAGCGCCGATGGGTCCCGTTGGTCCGGTGGGCCCCGTAGCGCCGTTGGGTCCTGTTGGTCCTGTGGGTCCCGTTGGTCCTGTGGGCCCCGTCGGTCCGGTGGGTCCCGTTGGTCCGGTGGGCCCCGTAGCGCCGATGGGTCCCGTTGGTCCGGTGGGCCCCGTAGCGCCGTTGGGTCCTGTTGGTCCTGTGGGTCCCGTTGGTCCTGTGGGCCCCGTCGGTCCGGTGGGTCCCGTTGGTCCTGTGGGCCCCGTAGCGCCGATGGGTCCTGTTGGTCCGGTGGGCCCCGTAGCGCCGTTGGGCCCTGTTGGTCCGTTGGGCCCCGTCGGTCCGGTGGGTCCCTTCGGCAGCAAGCGCGGACTGCAGCACGAGAGCGCGTAGCCGCGTGCGGGCCGATCATAACCGTATACGCGATGATGACAGCATTCGTCGAACATGCCAGATCCCCCTTTCTCAAGATATTGAATGTGGAATGCTCGATTTATGCTTGTACGAATGGCCAGGGGAATGCGCCGGAGGTACTTTGCCCCGGATCCATCCCCTGTGATGATCGAACCATCCGCATCCATCCGCATACCGCGCACAAGCGACGGATCGCGGCCTGCCGCCTCAGATCCTGAACTGCCTGATCAGCTCCTGCAGCTCTTCCGCCAGATGCGACAACGTCTCGGAGGAAGCGGCGATCTCCTCGATCGTGGCGAGCTGTTCCTCGGAAGCGGCGGATGTCTCCTGGGTGGCACCCGCCACCTCGCCGGAGATCCGGTGAACGGCCCGGATATCCTCGACCATCCGGGTGTTCTGCTCCTTCAGCAGCTTCATCGACCGCGCCACCTCCCGGATGACTTCGCTGACCGACTGGATCGAATGGCGAATGCCGCCGAAGGCTTCATTCAGCCCCTCGATCGTTTCCACTCCTTCGCCGACGGCCATGGCCGCCTGTCTGCCGGAAGCGACGACCTGCCCGGTCTCCTGTTGAATCTCGCCTACAATGGCGCTCGTGCGTTCGGAAGACAACCTTGTCTGTTCAGCCAGCTTGCGGATCTCGGCAGCGACCACGGAGAACCCCCGGCCTTGCTCGCCGGCACGCGCGGCTTCGATCGAGGCGTTCAACGCGAGCAGGTTCGTCTGGTTCGCGATCTCCGTGATCTGCTGGATGATCTCGCCGATCTCCGCCGTCCTGTTCGCCAGATTGGTGATGGATGGGCGGTGACGGAGATCGTATGGGAGATGTTCCTCATCCGCGCGGTCACCTCATCCACCATGTGGGTGCCGCTCATCGTCTGGTCGATGGCCTGCTGCGAGCGAACCAGCATGTCCTCGCAGCTGCGATCGATCCGCTCGACCAGATCGGAATCATCGTCGATCGCCCTTGTCACCTCCTGCAGTCTGGCGGATTGCTTCTCCGCGCCCTCCGCCGTCCTCTGCGCCAGCTCTGCGACCTGCTGGATCGCCGAGGTGCCTTGCTGCGAGCTCGCCGTCAGCTGCTCGGAGGAACTTGCCACCTGCTGGCTGGCGTCCGACATCATCGTCACCAGATGGCGCAGGCTTCGTTTCATCTGATTGAGTCCGTTCGCAAGCTGGGCGAGCTCGTCCCTGGATCTGAACGATAGATCCTCCACAGCCAGATTGCCTTCGGCGATTTGATCCACATGCCTCATCGCGCGGACGATGCTCCTGGAGATGTACCGGCTGTACAGCAGGCTGATCGCGATGCCGATCAGGATGACGATCAGTCCGCCGCCCAGAAGGATATATCGCAGTTGCTCATTGCTTATCACGCTTCGGGAGACCAGCTGTTCGGCGTAGGCCTCATTGTATTCCGCCAGCAGATGCAACTGATCGATCGCGCTCTGAAACAACGGACCACCGAGCCTCAGCCCCTCCAGCGCCAGGCCGTAGTCGCCGTTCTCGATCAGCCCGATGTTGATTCTGACCCGTTCCTCAAACTTGCCCCAACGCTGCACAAACTCCTCAAACGCCTGCTGCATCTCCTCGTTCATCACGAAGCCGGAATATTCCTCCGTCAGAAGCCTGATCTGCTCAAGGTTGTCCGCCGCCCTGGCGGTGAAGGAGAGCTCCTCGTTCATGACAGCCTGCAGCATGGACACCCGGGTATTCTGCGTGTACTCCTCCAGGGATACGAGAACGGCGGTTGGCCGAAGCCCGTTCTGATGCAGCTGTTTGCTGGCGAGATTGACGGTATCCATGCCGTACAGGGAGATGACGATCAACACCAGCATCAGGAAGATCACTGTGAAAAATGCGACGAATGTTTTCCGACGAATACTCATGTTCTTCCCAACTCCCATACATCAAATCTTCTTTCAGACAGCTCCGACGACGGTGGGATGGCCCCAGGAGGGAATGGACGTCAAGGGCAAGGCTTGAAACGCGCAAGATAAAAAAACGAAGGCCATCCCTGGGAATGGCCTTCGTCAAGCGTCGCTGCAACATCAGCGACTGCCGATCCATCTTTATTCAAATACGGCAACCAGACGGCCCTTGACTTCATGTCTCTTCAACTTCTCCAGACCTTCAGGAATTTCCTCAAACGAGATGGTGTTGAGTTGTGGCTTCAGCTTGCCAGTGGCAAAGCAGTCGTAGACGCCTTGCAGGTCTTCGTTCGTTCCGCCGTTGCTGCCGAGCAGCCTGATCTCCTTGGTGATGAGCAGGTACGTGTTCACTTCGGCTTGCAGCTTGCCCATGCCTACCACGACAACCGTGCCCTTCGGCTTGACTGCCTCCAGCGCGTCGGATGTGGTCTGGCCGAAGCCGGCGAAGTCGACGATGACGTCGCACTCTGCTTCCTTCATATCGAGCACAGTCTTGTATACCTTCTTGCAGCCCAATTCCTCAGCCAGCTTGATCGCCGCTTCGGATACGTCTGCCGCATAAACTTCACAGCCCTTGATCATGGCCATCTGCACAGCGAACTGACCGAGTCCGCCCACGCCGATGATGCCAACCTTCATTCCCGGCTTGGCTTGGCCGATCGAGAAAAGCGCGCGGTAGGAAGTGAGTCCTGCGTCCGTTGCGGCAGCGCCTTCCACGAAAGATACGTTGTCAGGGAGCTTGACGCAATTCTTGGCAGGCACGCGAGCGAGATTCGCATAGCCGCCGTCATAGTTGTAGCCTGCAGCCTCACGCGTCTCCTGATCCAGCGGATTGACGCCCACGCGGTCGCCAACCTTGAGCTCCGTAACGCCTTCGCCAACCTCGATCACGACGCCGGCAAATTCATGTCCCATGATCACAGGACCGTTAGGGAACAGCGGCATCCAGCCCGGATCCTGCAGCGCCGCAACGTCGGAGTGGCACAGCCCTGCTGCCTTGACCTCGATGACGACATGGCCAGGAGTCGCTTTCGGATCTTCTTTTTCAACCAGTTTCAGCGGAATGTTCGTTCCTGAGAATAACCAACCTTTCATGCGATTACCTCCCTGGATGATATGGTGGTGCTATATGTTCAGTGTAGTTGGCCGACGGGAATGGTTCAATCGAGTTGACGATCTGATGACGAAAGCTTCACAAGATTGTGACGATTTGTCGAAAAAAATAACCATTAACCAGAGGATCAAACGAAAACATCCACAATAAACCATATCCAGACATTATCTGTATAAACCTGTCAATAGAGCGGCCATAAATCGCTGTATTTCGGACTCCTGAGAACGCATACACGTGTTTATTGCAGTGATTTATGTCACAGATGTCGGGTGTGCGAGTGGCATGCGCCATGAATGAGCAGATGAGGGAGGAGAGAAAGTGAACAGGTCCAACCGGACGCCTGAATCTTCTCCTTCAGCTTCTCTTCAAAGCGAAGCGTCGATTTCTTCCACACAAATGAATACTTGCTCGCATTCGCTTCAATCTTCGTACCGTCGAGGAAGTAGTTTTCCATAGTAATGTAATGATCCGCGATCAGCAGGCCGCAACCGATAAACTCACCACCTCGGCAAAACTTCCGATAAATTTTCTTTGCTCCCACAATAAAAACAATCGAATGTAAGATATATTGACGTTTGGTGTCGAAAGAAGGTATATTATTTACATCAGTGGAGCAAAAAATAGCAAACAAATAAAGGTTAGAGGGATTACAGCATGAATTTTACAAATAAAGAGGCGATTTTTTCCTGAATTAATCCAATGGCGAAAATAATTAGGTGAGCAGATGATGAAAAAACATGATCAGGACTATCTGAAGAAGCAGAACCGAAAGCTGGTCTTCGATATTCTCAGGGAACATCATCGGATCTCTCGAGTCGCCATCGCCAAGCTGACCGGGATGAGTCCAACGACGGTCGGGCGGATCGTGGCAGAATTGATCGACGAAGGATATCTGGTCGAATCCGAACAGGTCTCGGATGGGCCGGGACGCAAATCCACGCTGCTCGATATCGTCAACACATCCGTGCTGTCGATCGGAATCGAGCTGGACCGCGATCATATGAAGCTTGGGGTCATCGATATGAACGGTCAGGTTCTTGGCGAGGGCCGATGCGAAAGAGCGCCGGACGACAGTCCATCGAAGACGCTCGCGACGATCGCCGATATGCTGAAGGACGTGATCGAGCGTTCGGACATCGACCGCTCGCGCATCGTCGGCATCGGGGTCGGGTTGCCGGGGATTATCGATTACAAGCAGGGCGTGGTGGGCTATTCGGTGCAGCTGGGCTGGAAGAATGTGCGCCTGGCTGATCAGCTCCGGCAGCTCACCGGCTTCGAGGTGACCGTTGACAATGAGCTGAAGGTGAAAGCTCTCGGCGAGCATCTGAAGGGTGCGGCCATCGGCTCGAAGCGGACCGCGCTGCTCGGCTTCGGTCACGGAGTGGGCTCGGCGCTGATCCTCGAAGGCGAGATCTACAGGGGCGAATGGAACAGCGCGGGGGAGATCGGTCATACGACGGTCGACCCGGACGGCATCCTGTGCGAATGCGGCAAATTCGGCTGCCTGCAAACCTACATCAACATCGGTTCGCTGCTGACCGAGGCCAATCGCATACGCCCGGTGGCGAGCATGGAGGAGCTGTTCGCAGCGAGGCAGGCGAAGGAGCAATGGGCCGTTGGTCTGTTCGAACGGGCGCTCACCTATATCGCCGTCACGGTCAACAACATCGTGTGCATGTACAACCCGGACAGCGTCATCCTGAGCGGCGAGCTGATGGACAAGCTGCCTGGACTGTACGACGAGATCGTGGAGCTCTGCGAGTCGCGATTTATCTGGGAGCCGCTGCGCGGGTCGTTTACATTCAGCCGATCGGGCCTTAAGGAACGCGGCGTCATGATCGGGTCGGGGCTCCTGGCGCAGGATCGCTTCTTCAGTCTGGACTGATATTCGATGATCGCTCTCGTCTTGGCGAAGATCAACATATGAATTGGGGGCATTCAACATGAAATTCACGCCATTGGTAGAAGAATACCGCGGCCAAACGTTGGAGAATGTGCATTATGGAGCCATCGTGGTCGTGGATGAGCAGGGCAAGGTGCTCCATCATGCGGGAGACGCGGAGCATGTGACCTTCCTGCGTTCGGCGGCCAAGCCGTTCCAGGCGGTTCCTGCCATGAAGCGGAACATCCCGGATGTATACGGGCTGTCGGGTGAGGAAGCCGCGCTGTTCTGCGCGTCGCATCGCGGGAACCACTTCCACATCAAGGCGCTGCAGTCGATGCTGGGCAAGATCGGCGTCGACGAGAACATCCTGCACTGCTGCGCGACGTATCCGCTCAACGAGGATTCGAAGGCGGAGCGCCACCAGGCTCACGAGCCGAAGCGCAAGCTGTACCACAACTGCTCCGGCAAGCATCTCGGGCTGATCGCGCTCTGCAAGCACATGGGCTGGGATGTGGAATCCTACTTCAAGCCGGATCATCCGGTGCAGCAGGAGATCCTGGATACGCTGGCTTATTTCGCCGGGATGCCGAAGGAGAACATCCAGCTGGGCACCGACGGCTGCGGACTTCCGATCTTCGCCTTGCCGCTTGATCGCATCGCCGCCTCGTACGTCAAGCTGGCTTGCCCGGATCTGATCGCAGACAGCGAGACGCGAGAGGCCGCGGTTCGCATCGGCCGGCTGATGAACAGCTATCCCGATTACATCGCCGATAAGAGCTTCGTATGCTCGGCCTTGCTGAAGGATGACAATCTCGTCGCCAAGGGCGGCGCGAAGGGCGTGTACGGCATCGGGCTGCGCAAGGAGAGGATCGGCATCGCGCTGAAGGTATCGGACGGCGCCGAGCATGTCTGGCCTTGCATCATCGCCGCGATCCTGGACAAGCTCGGTTATGACAACCGCGCCACGATCCAGCGCCTGTTCGAGGTCGTGCCGAACGAGATCTTCAACGACGGCGGCACGCTGGTCGGCTGGCGCGAGGCCGTATTCAGCTGGTAACAGCATCGTCGCCTGATCACGTATCCATCACCACGAAATCCCTTCATGCTTATCCCCAGAGGGCAGCGTGAAGTGATCCATAAATCTTACACCAAGGAGTTGTTGACATGAAAGCAAAAGCAAAACGCTGGTCGCTGCTGGCGCTGATCGCCATCATGGCATTTGTCTTCGCAGCCTGCAGCAGTAGTTCCAACAACACGTCGTCTTCGGGCGGCAACAGTGCAAACTCTGGCACGAACTCCGGTTCCTCGAACACCGGAAGCGGCTCGACGAGCAAGGACAGCATCACCATCGCGATCAACCAGAACTTCCTGACCCTGGACCCGCATAACACGAGCGATACGCACTCCATCACGGCGGTTCGCACGATGTACGAAGGTCTGGTAGGATTCGACGAGAACATGAACGTCGTTCCTCTCCTCGCTGAGAACTGGGATGTCAGCGAAGACGGGCTCGTCTACACGTTCCATCTGAGAAGCGGCATCAAGTTCCATGACGGCGCGGACTTCAATGCGGAAGCGGTCAAGCTCAACATCGAGCGCGCGATGAATCCTGACAACAACGTCAGATTCAGCAGGTTCTTCACGAAGGTCGCCAGCATCGAGACTCCGGATGCCAACACGATCGTCATCACGATGAGCGAACCTTACGCTCCGTTCCTGAACAAGATGGCGATGTTCCTGATCATCAGCCCGAATGCGCTCGGCAACGCCGAGAAACTGGCGCAAGGCGTGGCTGCAGGTACCGGTCCTTACAAGTTCGTTCAATGGGTTTCCGGCGACCGTCTGGATCTCGAGCGCAACGACGAGTACTGGGGCGAAGGTCCGAAGGTCAGCAAGGTTACGTTCAAGCCGGTACCGGAAAACGGCGCCCGCATGGCGATGCTGCAAACGGGTGAAGCTGACTTCATCTATCCGTTCCCGACCGAGCAGGTTGAAAAGGCTGAGGGAGATGCCAACATCGTCCTCGACCGTACAGATTCCACGATCGCACGCTATGTCACGCTCAACATCCTGAAGAAACCGTTCGACGATATTCGCGTTCGCCAGGCGCTGAACCATGCGATCGACAAGGACGCATACATCAAGGTTGTCAAATCCGGTCTCGGCACTTATCTGTCCTCGACCATGTCGGCCAAGACGCAATACTACTCCGAGCAACCGCTGTATGAGTACAATCCGGAGAAGGCGAAGCAATTGCTCGCAGAAGCAGGCTATCCGGACGGCTTCAAGGTAACGCTGTGGGGCGAAAGCGAGTCCGAGACGGTCAAGGGCATGCAGTTCATCGCGCAGCAACTGGCTGAAGTCGGCGTAGAAGTCGAAGTGCAGGCTTACGAAGGCGCAACGCTGGGCGATATGGTGTACACTCCGCCTGAAGAAAACAAGGTAGAAATGTGGTACGTCAGCTGGTCTCCTTCTTCCGGCGACGCTGACGGCGCGACAAGATCGCTGTTCCACAGCGACTACTGGCCGCCGGCAGGACCTAACACCGCGTTCTACAAGAACGATCAGGTGGATGCATGGATCGATGAAGCCAACGCGACATCGGACACTGCCAAGGCAGCTGCGATCTACGCGGATATCCAGAAGCAAATCTACGCTGACGCTCCATGGCTCTTCATGGGAGTCGACCAGATCATCTCCGGTAAACGCGCAAATGTTGAAGGCATCAAGGTATATCCGGACGGCTCGATCAACCTGAGACAAGCAGAACTCAAGTAATACCAGCTGTCATTATCCAGTTGATAAGTGCTCGATTAGGCCGCGCATCATTTCGCGGCCTAATCTTCTATTAAGCCTTTTTTGAAGGAGGGGTGACATTTGGCGAGATATGCCATACAGCGACTTATCGGTGTAATTCCACTCTTGTTTATCGTATCCATCGCCGTCTTCATGTTCATCCATCTCATCCCGGGTGATCCGGCGAGGCTCGTGGCCGGCAAGGAAGCGACCTATGATGAGATCGAAGCCATCCGGACCCATCTGGGACTGGACCTCCCGCTCTGGAAGCAATATCTCAACTATATGAGCGATCTTCTTCGGGGTGAATTCGGCACCTCGCTCAGCAGCGGTCTTCCGGTCAGTGACATGATCGCGAGCCGTCTGGCACCGACCATATGGCTGACCTTCCTCAGCATGGGATGGGCGCTTGTGATCGGGCTTCTCGTCGGCATTATCAGCGCCGTGTTCCATAACAAATGGCCGGACTACGTGGGGATGCTCGGCGCGATTTCCTTCCTGTCCATTCCGGGCTTCTGGCTCGGTCTCGTGTTGATCCAGCTGTTCTCCGTAGAGCTCCGCTGGCTCCCGACGGGAGACCTGGAATCCTGGAAGGGTTACATCCTCCCGTCCTTTACCCTCGGATCCGGCATCATGTCGATGATCGCCCGCTATACCCGCTCCTCGATGCTGGAGACGATGAGGATGGAATACGTGCGCACAGCCAGAGCGAAAGGTCTGCGCGAGAAGATCGTCATCGGGCGGCACGCGCTCCGCAACTCCCTGATCGAGGTCATCACCGTGGCCGGTCTGCAGTTCGGCTTCCTGCTCGGCGGTTCGGTGCTGGTCGAGACGGTGTTCAGTATACCGGGGCTTGGACGATTGCTCGTCGATTCGATCAATCTGCGCGACTATACGGTCATTCAGGCTTTGCTGTTATTGTTCGCATTGGAATTTATCATTATTAATCTCATCGTCGACTTGCTGTACGGTGTGATCAATCCGAAGATCCGCTATTCGTCTAATGGGTAAGGAGGGATAAGATGAAAGACCAACCTGTGGCAGGAGGAACCCAAGCTGTCGCTTCGGTTCAGACAGTCGCTCCAACCGGCTTCAAGCAGCGTTTCGGAGCATTCATGCGCAAGTTTCTGAGACAGAAGACGGCTGTTGCGGCAGCTGTGATTATACTGCTCTTGTTTGTCATCGCCATCATAGGGCCGCTCATCACGCCATATAATCCGAGCAAGCCCGATTATGACGCGCTGATGGAAGGGCCTTCTGTGAAGCATCTGATGGGAACGGATGAATACGGCCGGGACATCCTGAGCCGGCTCATCTACGGTTCGAGGCTGTCGCTCTCCGTCAGCCTGAGCGCCGTCATGATCGCGGCAGTGCTCGGCACGGCGCTGGGGCTGCTCGCCGGCTATTACGGCGGCTGGCTCGACCGTCTCATCATGCGAGGCAGCGACGTGTTGTTCTCATTCCCGGATCTGCTGCTGGCGATCGGCATCGTCGCCATCCTCGGGCCTGGTCTGATCAACGTCGTGATCGCCGTCGCGGTATTCGGCACACCGTCATTTGCCCGCATCATTCGCAGCGTCACCTTGTCAGCCAAGGAGAATCTGTTCGTCGAAGCCGCTCGTTCGATGGGAGCCACCAATGCCCGCATCATCTGGCGGCATATCTTCCCTGAGACGGTGCCGGCCATTATCGTCAACATCTCGATGCGCATCGGCGGCGCGATCCTCGCGGCTTCGTCACTGAGCTTCCTCGGCATGGGAGCTTCACCGTCGAATCCGGACTGGGGCGCGATGCTCAGCATGGGCCGGGATTATCTGTCCATAGCGCCGCATATCGTCTATTTCCCGGGTCTCGTGATCTTCCTGACCGTGCTCGCCTTTAATATCTTCGGCGACGGGCTCAGAGACGCGCTGGATCCGAAGATGAAGAGCTGAAGGGAGGGTGTTTCATGACAGAACGATTGCTGGATGTGCAGGGGCTCGTGACGGAGTTCAAGCGCGGCTCCTCACACATACGAGCGGTATCCGATGTCAGTTTCCATATTAATCGAAGAGAAGTGGTGGGCCTGGTAGGCGAATCAGGCTGCGGCAAGAGCGTCACCTCCTTGTCGCTCATGAGGCTGCTCAAGGACACGCCGGGGCGGATCAGCGGAGGCAAGGTGCTGTTCGAGGGCAGGGATCTGGTCAAGCTGCCCGAGAAGGAGATGCGCCATATTCGCGGCAACGAGATCGCGATGATCTTCCAGGAGCCGATGACCTCCTTGAATCCGGTGCTGCGCATCGGCAAGCAGCTTGAGGAGCCGCTCACGGTCCATCTCGGGCTGAGCCGGAGTCAGGCCAGGGAGCGGGCGATCGATCTGCTGCGCCAGGTCGGCATCCCGCGCGCGGAGGAAGTCATCCATGACTATCCGCACCAGTTGTCCGGCGGCATGCGGCAGCGCGTCATGATCGCGATTGCGATCGCCTGCAAGCCGAAGCTGCTGATCGCGGACGAACCGACGACCGCGCTGGACGTGACGATCCAGGCGCAGATCCTTGAGCTGATCCGGAAGCTTCGGGCGGACAACGATATGAGCGTGCTGCTGATCACCCACGACCTGGGGGTCGTCGCCGAGATGTGCGATCGGGTCATCGTCATGTATGCGGGCCGCGTCGTGGAGGAAGGTACGGTGCAGGAGCTGTTCGCCAATCCGCGCCACCCGTACACGAAGGGCCTGATCCAGTCGGTGCCGAAGCTCCGGCAGAAGGTCCGCCGCCTCGAGTCGATCCCGGGCAATGTGCCGGATCTGTCTCAGATGCCTCAGGGCTGCAAGTTCGCGCCTCGCTGCGCCTATGCCACCGAGCGTTGTCACCAGGAGGAGCCGGGGCTGATCGCGGTCGAAGGGTCGACCGGACGCAAGAGCCGATGCTGGCTGGCGAACGAGCAAACTTGGGAAGAAAGGGGAGCGGTGACCGATGGACAAGCTGGTTGAAGTCAAGGGTCTGAAGAAATCGTTTCTGATCCAGAAAGGCCTGGGTGCGAAGCGGTACCTGCAGGCGGTTAACGATATATCCTTCACGATTCGCAGAGGCGAGACCTTCAGCCTGGTCGGTGAGAGCGGCTGCGGCAAGTCGACGACCGGCCGGCTCGTGAATCGGCTGCTGACGCCCGACAGCGGGGAGATCTGGTTCGAGGGCAAGGACATCACGAAGCTGTCCGAGCGGGCGATGAGACCGCTGCGCAAGCATATGCAGATGGTGTTCCAGGACCCGTATGCCTCGCTGAACCCGCGGATGAAGGTGAAGGATCTCGTGGCGGAGCCGCTCATCATTCATACGAAGCTGAGCGCCAGGGAGCGGGACATGATGGCGGCGAAGCTGCTGGAGGAAGTCGGCCTCGGCAGCCAGCATGCGGAGCGCTACGTGCATGAGTTCAGCGGCGGTCAGCGGCAGCGGATCGGCATCGCCAGAGCGCTGTCCGTGAAGCCGAAGCTGATCATCGCGGACGAGCCCGTATCCGCGCTGGACGTCTCCATCCAGTCGCAGGTGATCAACCTGCTGCAGGATCTGCAGGAGGAGCACGGCCTCGCTTACCTGTTTATCTCGCACGACCTGAGCGTCGTCGAGCACATCAGCGACCGCATCGGCGTCATGTACCTCGGCTCGCTGGTCGAGACGGCGGACAAGGACACGCTCTACGAGCGTCCGCTGCATCCGTACTCGCAGGCGCTCCTCTCGGCGGTGCCGGTGCCGGACCCGAACGTGAAGCGGGAGCGGATCATCCTGTCCGGAGATCTGCCAAGCCCGGTCAATCCGCCATCGGGATGCCGGTTCCACACGCGCTGCCCTTCCTGCATGGAGATCTGCAAGCAGCGTGTGCCGGAGTTCCGCGAGGTGGAGCCGGGACATTATGTGGCCTGTCACCTGTATGATGAGGGCGCACAAGCTGGTGGGAAATCATGAAGGTGCTGGTGAATGCGGCCGCTGAGGCCGAGGTTCGCGTCATCCCGGCCTATGCCGGGGAACCGTTCCCGCTGCGCTTGCCGGAGCAAGCGGCGGAGGCGTGTGCGGCCACCTGGCTGTACGGCAGGCAGGCGGACGAAGACGATGTGCTCGTGATCGGGCTTGGGGAGCGCGAACGGTTGACGCCGGAGACGATCCGCCGCGCCGCGGGCATCGCGGCGAGGAAGCTGCTGGATGCCGGGCGGAGCAGCGGCCTGCTGATCGCAGGTCCGACGGATGGACAGGTCGCTCCGTCCAAGGTCGTCGCCGAAGCGGAATGGCTGCAGGCCTGGCTCGAGGGCTGGGCGTTCGGCCAGTATCGTTACGAGGAATATCGCCAGGCCACGCGCCTCGGCAGAACAGTGGACCTGCACCTGCGAGCGGAAGATTGGCAGAAGCTGACCGCGGAAGAACTGGAGGCGGTCATTCGCAAGGCGGAGAACCGGGCTGCGGGCGTGATCCTGACGCGCAACCTGGTGAACGATCCGCCGGAGAAGCTGCATCCGGAGCATCTGGCCAGGTGGCTGGAAGACTATTTCGCCGGATCGGATGATGCGGTGCGGGTGCATGTGTATCGCGGCGAGGAGCTCGTCGAACGTCAGATGAACGGGCTGCTCGCGGTGGGGGCAGGAAGCCCGCATGGTCCGGCACTCGTCGAGATCAACTATGAGAGCGATCCCAGCATGCCGAAGCTCGTGCTGATCGGCAAGGGCGTCACGTTCGACATGGGCGGCATGAATGTGAAGACGTCGCCGGAAATCAGCGACGCCCGCATGGACATGGGCGGCGCTGCTGCTGTCATCGGCGCCCTGGACATCCTGATCCGGGAGAGGGCGAAGGTGAATGTCACCGCGCTCCTGCCGATCGTGGACAACCTGCCGGGAACAAGGGCGATGTTGCCCTCGTCGGTCATCCGCTATCCGAACGGGCTCACCGTCCAGGTGGCCAACACCGATGGCGAAGGGCGGCTCATCATCGCCGATGCCCTGATCCATGCGGCGTCTCTGGGCGCGAAGCAGGTCATCGACATCGCCACCCTGACCGGCAATGTCGGCGCCGCGCTCGGCCTTGGACTGGCGGGCATCTGGGGAGACGAGGAGATGACGCGCGAGCTCGTCGACATCGGCAAGCGCAACGGGGAGCTGCTCTGGCCGATGCCGCTCGTGGACGAGTACGAATCGGCGCTGAAGAGCGATTACGCCGATCTGCGCAACGTCGGGACGAGCCCGATGGCCGGGGCGATCATCGCTGCGCTGTTCATACGCCGCTTCGTGACGAAGCCGATGAAGTGGGTGCATATCGATATGGCGGGCACGGTGCAATACAAGACCGATGTCGGCTATTCGCCGGTCGGAGCGACCGGTTACGGAGCCCGGCTGCTCGCTGATTATGCCGTCAGATACCGGGCACTTACGAGAGGAGATTCATGATGCTGCTGGAAGTAATCGCAACCTGCATGGACGACGCGCTGACCGCGGAAGCCTCCGGAGCGGATCGCCTGGAGCTCATCACGGCGATGACGGAAGGCGGCCTGACACCGGGGATCGGCCTGGTGAAGCAAGTGGTGAAGTCGGTGCGCATCCCGGTGATGGTGATGGTGCGCCCGCACAGCCGGTCGTTCGTCTATTCGCAGCATGACATCGCCACGATGGCGGGGGAGATTCAGGCGATCGCGGAGACCGGAGCCGCTGGCGTCGTGCTGGGCGCCCTGACCGCGGATGGCAAGATCGACGAGCGGGCGCTTGAGACGCTTCTGCCGCTCGCTGACGGCATGCAGGTGACGTTTCACAGAGCTTTTGACGAATTGCAAGACCAGTTCGAGGGACTGCGCGTGCTGGCAAGGTACCCTCAGATTACTCGCGTGCTTACGTCTGCGGGGGCTGCCAGCGCCGCGGATGCTGCGCAGAAGATGCGGCAGCTGGTGGAAGAGTCGGCAGGCAGTTCGGTCAGGATTCTGGCCGGAAGCGGCCTCACGCCGGACAATGTGCTCCGGTTTATTGAAGAAACAGGCGTAAGAGAGGTGCATTTTGGATCGGCGGTTCGTTATAACCGATCAGGATTGTCTGCGATCGATCCAGTCGTACTGCGAGCACTTGCCGACACACTGCATAAGATCGGGAACTAGCATGAGAATCGGGTGAGTGATTATGAATGATAGATACGTCGTTGGGATTGATCTGGGCGGAACGAAGATCGCCGCTGCGCTGTTCGATGCGCAGGGCGAGATGGTAAGCCGCGAGCAACGGGAGACGGCTGGCGCGAGAAGCGCGCAGGACGTGGTGGATCGCATCCTCGGCCTGGTCCGGTCCGTGTCGGGAGGCAGACCCCTGGCCGGCGTCGGGATCGCTTCTCCCGGCGCGGTCGACACCCGCAACGGGATCGTGCTGCAGGGCACCAATCTGCCGGAGTGGGAGAATGTTCCGCTCAAGTCCTGGCTGGAGCGGATTCTCGAGACCGAAGTCCAGGTCGTCAATGACGCGAACGCCGCAGCCTGGGGGGAATACGTGCGCGGCGCGGGCAGGGGTTCCTCCAGCATGATCTATATCACGCTGAGCACCGGCATCGGTTCGGGCATCGTGATGGATGGCAAGCTGTTGCTGGGCGCCCACAGCTTCGCAGGCGAGATCGGCCACCACGTGGTGGATCCGAGCGGACCTGTCTGCAACTGTGGCGGCAAGGGCTGCTGGGAAGTGTTCGCTTCCGGAACCGCCATCCGGAACAGCGCGCTGGAGAAGATCGCGGAGCGGACCTCGATCATCGGCCTGCTGGCCAAGCACAGGGGCGAGGAGATTTCCGCACGCCATGTGTTCGAAGCGTATGCGCTGGGCGATGAAGTCGCCATCGAGGTGATCGATCGCTCGATCCACTACATGGCGATTGGCCTGGCCAATGTGGTGCATACGTTCGATCCGGACCGCATCGTCATCGGCGGAGGGGTCAGCCGGGCCGGCGATCAGCTGTTCCCGGCGCTCATCGCGAAGACCGAGCAGTTGGTGATGAAGGCGTATCGCGATTCGTTCCGCATCGTGCCTGCAGGACTGCATGATGACGTCGGATTGATCGGCGCGGCGGCCCTCTGCGGCCATCTGGACACAGGAACGGCGAAGTCGTACAGCGCAGTCGACCTGTGATGAGGTTTATCCTGGCAATATGATGAAAAATGAAAGATGCTCTCCAAACAAGGAAACTGATGAGGTGATCGCCACATGACAACAAGGGAAGAACGGACGAGATGGTTCCTGCATGACCGGTTCGGCATGTTCATTCACTGGGGCTTGTATGCCATCCCCGCAAGGGGCGAATGGGTCAGAGGCAATGAACGCATGACGAAAGAGCATTACATGCAATACTTCGAGGAGTTTGACGCATCCCGCTATGATCCGAAGGCCTGGGCCAGGGCGGCCAAGCAGGCTGGACAGCGCTATGCGGTATTCACGACGAAGCATCATGACGGGTTCTGCCTGTTCGACAGCAAGCTGACGGACTTCAAGGTGACCAATACGCCAGCAGGCAGGGATCTGGTCCGTGAATATGTGGAAGCGTTCCGCGCGGAGGGGATCGCCGTCGGTTTGTATTATTCAATCATCGACTGGGACCACCCGGACTACCCTGGCTACGGGGACCGCGCTCACCCGGATCGGGACAACGAAGCGGCGAAGGACAAGCCGATCAACTTCGACAACTATCTGGAGTACATGCACGGGCAGGTCAGGGAGCTGCTGACGAACTACGGCAAGATCGACATCATGTGGTTCGACTTCTCCTATGACGACATGACCGGCGAGAAATGGCGCGCCACCGAGCTGATCCGCATGGTTCGTTCCCTGCAGCCGCACATCATCGTGGACAACCGGCTTGGCGGCAATATCCGCAGCGCGGAGCCGGAGGAATACGCCGGGGACTTCTACTCCCCCGAGCAGATCATCCCGCCGGGCGGCATCGTCGATGAGCTCGGCCGCCAGGTGCCGTGGGAAGCGTGTATCACGCTGAACGACCATTGGGGCTACCACTCCGAGGATCGGAACTACAAGTCGCCCAAGCAGGTGATCCGTTCGCTCGTCGAATGCGTCAGCAAGAACGGCAACCTGCTCCTGAATGTCGCGCCGGACGCGAAGGGCGAGATCAACCGCGAGCAGCTGGCCATCCTGAGCGAGGTCGGCGAATGGTTGCGCCTGAACGGCGACAGCATCTATGGCTGCGGAGCGGCGCCGCTGCCGAAGCCGGAATGGGGCCGCTACACGATGAAGGGCAACAAGCTGTATGCCCATGTCTTCGACCGCGGCATCGGGCCGATTTATTTCCAGGGGCTGAAGGGCAAGATCCGCAAGGCCCGGCTGCTGAGAGACGGCACGGAGCTGATCGTCAGCACGCCATGGATGGCGCAGGACTACTCGGATAGCGAGAGCGGAGCCTTCATCACGCTGAAGGGCGCGGAGCTGCCGGACGAGATCGACACCGTGATCGAGCTGGAACTGTACGAAAGTCTGTAAGAAAGAGCGGGCGGAAAAGCCAATGCGGTTTTTCCGCCTGCTTTTTTATTTCGGCGGCGTGCCCAGCGAAGCACGCATCTTCTGTGTGCTGGGCTCCGCCCAGCCTTTCGATGATCTTTGACAAAATCATGAAAAAACTGCTACGATAAGGGCATATTGCCTAACGAGTATTAGGTTGTCGAAGGAGAGGCACATGTCGACCAAAGATCTGATCATCCAGGCAGCTACCCGGTTGTTTGCGGAGAAAGGCTACGAAGGGATGACGATGAAGGAGATAGCCAGGGAAGTGGGGATCAAGGCCCCGTCCTTGTACGCATTTTTTGAAAGCAAGGAAGATATCTTCACGCACATTTACCTCGATATTATCACGCGGCATCTGGATCTGGCCAGCAGTGTGACCCGTTCAGAAGGCCTGACCGTGCGGGAGCAGTTCGAACAGATGCTGAAGTCGATCATGGAGTTTCAGTTGCAGGAACCGCTGCAGATGAAGATCTATCTGCGCCTGCTGCTCTTTCCTCCAGAGGTGTTCAAGGTGGATCTGAAGGCGGAACTGCTCAAGCTGGAGCAGGCGGAACAGGAGATCTTCCAGCGCCTGTTCGAGAAGGGAATGGCCCGCGGAGAGATCAAGCCCGGTGACAGCAGTGCTCTCGCGAAGCTGTTGATCTGCCTGCTGGACGGATTGTTCTGGGAGATACAGCGCCATGATGAGTCAACATTTTGGCAGCGCTTTCAAACTGTCTGGGGAGAGTTCTGGCAACGTATCCAGGCAGATTGAGTCAGATGACATTGGTATAGGGGAATGTGTATGCGTGTTCTGGTCTCATGTGTGCTGTTCATATGGATGTTCGCCTGTGACGTCCATGCGGCCCAGCTTGTTGAAGACGGAAGGCTCGATTTGCGTGAGCATGGGCTGACTGGCTCCGCGCCCGTCGGGCTGAGCGGCGGCTGGCATTTCTATGAGGGCGTGTTCCTTGCGCAGGATCAGTTGACAGCCTATGCATACCAGGTGATTCAGGCCCCTGCCACCTGGGGATCACAAGGGATGCGGATGGGCAATCAGGGGCATGGCACCTATCATCTGGTGATCGGGCTGTCGGATGAAGATGTCGGACGGACGCTTGGGCTCGAGCTGCCCGGTATCGCGTCGGCCTATGACCTGTATATCAATGGGCACAAGCTCGCATCCGTCGGTCAGATCGGCACTTCACCGGACGGCATGCAGCCCGCGATCCTTCCTCGCGTCCTTTACTTCACTCCGGACAGCGATCAGCTCGACCTGATCCTGCATGTCTCCAATTATTCGCAGCGCAAGGGCGGCATGTGGGCTGAACTGAGGCTTGGCTCGGCTGACAGCATCGCCAGGGACCAGCAGCATCGGTTGATCTTCCAGGGATTCATCGCCAGCGGCCTGCTGCTCATGGGGATCATCCACGTCGGATTGTATGCCTTCCGATTGGGTCTGTCCGCGCTTTTCTTCGGTCTGGCCTGTCTGCTGCTGTTTCTGAGAAGCGTCTTTGTCGGCGAGATGATCGCCATGCAGCTGATTCCGTCCATCCCCTGGGAGCTGGCGGTGAAGATCGAATATTTGTCCGTTTATTGGGGGATCGGCTTCCTCGTCCTGTACATTCATCACCTGTACCCGAAGGATCTGAGGCGCGCGATCAGCTACGCCCTGGTAGGGCTGATGTTCGCCTGCACCCTTCCCATACTCGTGCTCCCGGCCAGGATCTACACCGAATGGCTGGTCGGTTATCAGCTCATCGTGCTTGTCCTGATCCTGTACATCCTGTATGGGCTGTTCCGCGCAGTGCTCCGGCGCAGGATCGGGTCGGTGACGAATCTGGCAGCCGGGCTTCTGTTCTTCGCCAGCGCGATCAATGACATCCTGTACTACAATTTCCTCCTGCGCTCGATTGATCTGGTGACGTTCGGGCTGTTCATCTTCATCTTCACGCAGATGATGATGCTCGCCAAGCGGTATGTCTACACCTATCGGCAGGTGTCCGAACTGAAGGGGGAGCTGGAGGCCACCAACGCCCACCTGGAGCATCTCGTGGAGGAGAGAACGGAGGCCCTGCAGCGCTCGAACCAGAGTCTGAAGCGAGCAGAGCAGGCCAGGACGGATCTGCTGTCGGATATCGTGCATGAGCTGAGGAATCCGCTCACCTCCGTGATCGGCTATCTGCGCAGGCTGAAGGATGGTCTGGCCGCGGACCTGGCGGAGCGTCATGTGGAGGTTGCCTACCAGAAGGCGCTCATGCTGAATCATGTGGTGGAGGATCTGCGGCATCTGGCGCA
>Ga0310828_1000713_pt1 | contig 27849 bp, 27 predicted proteins | sample WT_ome_3_FD_202242 | JGI IMG/M metagenome (GOLD analysis project Ga0310828, IMG submission 202242) | Sorghum-adapted microbial communities enriched on wild type (WT) sorghum from Joint BioEnergy Institute, Emeryville, California, United... ... | reverse complement strand
GGGAATCGAAAAGAGTTGCTTCGGTGCATTTGCCATGACGATCTCCTCCAAGTGCTTCTCTTGAAGGAATTCGACATGTTCCACCGTTTTCCTACTTGCTTATAATGGTTTTCGGATAGGCTCTAAGTATGCTCCTACCTAACCTCCCTAAAGTTTGGGTTCCGGGGAGGATAGGACTTCAAGAGGGTCAGTTAACCGATCTGAGATAGTTGTCGTAGTTCCGCATAAACGTTACCACATGCTCCCGAAGCAGAATGTTGCTTGCACCGTAGGACTCATAGGTTTTCGGAACATTTCCGTAAGCGTCAGGGTAACCGTTGGAAAGTCCCAAATCATACATCATTTGTACGGCTTGACGTTCATTGAGTACCCCGCCACCATTATACTTCATATTGTGGTAGGACGCCATCAACACCGCCATTTCACCACGAGTCAGCGGAGCATCCGCCGCTTTGCGATTGCTATGGGAGCCTTTAGTCGGCAGTTTCAGCTTCTCGGCAAGGACATACGTCTTGCTTGCCCACCATTTGTCATCCTTAGCCGAAGTCATCAACAGCTCGCTGGACTCGCTATAGCGGAACAAGATGGTGAGGAATTGGGCCTCCGTCAGCGGGTCAGAAGGTTTCAAGAGCTTCTCCACCTTGCCCGTTTTCGGATTCTTTTCCTCGAAGCCCGCAATCAGGCCTTTTTGGATCGCCCAAACCATATTCTCGCTCCAATAAGCGTCAGGTCGGAAGTCGACGTACTGCTTACCGAGGGAGAGGTCAATCTTATTGTCATCTTCCTTCGGTTGGGAGGAAGATGGGCGTTGTTTGGTGGTGAAAGACCAAGTGTAGTTATGATTGCCGTATTTCACGGTAACAGTATAAGTCTCACCATATGCGAGTTCCTTCTTCGGATAAAGATGGACGATTACTCCGGGTTCAGCAAAGAAATCAATGTTATTTCCCTTGCTATCCCTAATAATAGCACTCTCGAATTCACCGTCTTTCCAAGAAGCGGGACTGTAAGTAATCACATACCCCGTCTTGCTTACCTTAAACTTCTCCAAAGGGTTCGGAATCTCGTTACCGTAAAACGCAATACCCACATCCTTCTGCCCATCGTAAGGATATACATAAGAGGGGATATTCGGTAACTTACTAATAGAACCCAAAGTAATAACAACCGCATCTCCTACTTGACCGAAACCAACCCTATCTAAAAACGGATCTAACAAACCGGTACGGTGATAAGGCGCACCCAGCAAAGAATTAATACTCTTTATGAAATCCTTATCACCATGATGAATAACTTCACTAATAACGGAAGTTGCATTGTAACCGACTGCCCAAGCCCGCTCCTTCGGAGTACTTCCAGTAAAACCAGAATTTTTTGCATCCTCGGAGTGAGCATTAATATTATTTCGACGTAAATAGTCGAAGTCCGTGAGTTTATTTACCTTCAAGTAATTTGCATGGTTTTGCGCCGCTTCCGTAAGATATGGATCGAGAACGACTTCCCGTACCCCCACCGCACGGCGGATTTCGTTCAGGTACTCCAGCGCCTTTTGATGCTCCTCGGGGAACTTGAAATCAGCGGCGAAAGTTTGAGATGGAAAGATGACGAGTACCCCTCCAAGCACAACCGTCAAAGACAACAGAAGTGAGATAAACTTCTTCATACTTCAGCCTCCCAAAGCAAGATTCCTATTGAATAAAAGAATATAACCAGAAATATTTTATACCAGTTATCTAAAACCAAACCACTATATTTTTTCTTGATAACAAAGAGCGGAAGGAACATGTCCCTCCCGCTCCGTTTACCCCCTCTTCCTGTGAAGCACCCTTGACAGCGGCGAATACAACCGGTGCTGCTCTTGTAAATCGGCATCATCGATTTGCACATACCTTCTCGTGGTCTTAATATCCGCATGCCCCAAAATTTTCATCAGATGGAAGATCGACATCCCGTTATTCGCCGCCATCGTTGCGAAATTATGCCGGAGAACATGCGGAGAAACGTTCCTCCCAAGTTTTGCTTTCGCCGCGTACTTACTGAATGCCTTTTGAACGGTCTTCTCATTCAACGGCTCACCGTAATTGGTCACAAATACATATTTGGTATCAAAATGCGCCTCCGTTTCGACCAACAGTTTTTTCAACAGCCGGACCATCTGAACCGACAGCGGCAGTACTCTCGAACGCCGGTTTTTATTCTTAATCGCCGGCAATACTATTCGTTTTTCCTGCAGATCAACTTCCGACTTCTCCAATGCGCATATTTCATTAATGCGCATGCCGGTGTCCAAAATAAGCATCATGATGACATAATCCCGGAATTGGGCATAATACCGTTGATCGGGTGCCGCCAAGAATCGATTCAGCTCCTCTTCGGTCAGCGGCTTCACCGTATCGATTTCCTGCCGCATGGTGGACAAATTGGCGGCCGGGTTGATCTTGATCCATCCCTCGTTATACATTTCATTAAAAAACGTTTTGATTACCCGAATCTGGACATTGACCGACGAAGCCGCCAATCCCCTGCGCCCTTTATCCACCTCCGATTTATACGGATGGCCCTCATAATACACTTTCTCATTGGCGCACCAGAGCACGTAAGACCGCAGGATGTCCAGCGTAATTTCATGAACGAGAATACCTGGGTAATTCTCGTTTAACCATTGCGAAAAGTACCCCATACTTCGAATATAATCCCGAATTGTACGTTCCTTCAGATTACGGGCTTTCTTTAACTGTACCACTTTGGCAACTGCTTCTTCCAGCGTCATAGCCACCGTTATAGCCGATTCGCCCGTCTCTCTCATGAAAATTTGCCGTTTTCCAATCCGTTTGTCCTTTGTTTTTGGCATAAAATCAAAAACCTCCTGCTTACTTGCAGGAGGCTCCATCAGTCAGGTATTCGGAATTATCCAGGGATTCATGATTCCCCTTCATCCTCAGCTTTAGTCCAAAACCCTTGTTCATTCAAGGAGTTTAAACTGGCGGAAAGGGTGGGATTCGAACCCACGCACGCCTTGCGACGCCTAGTTGATTTCGAGTCAACCCCCTTGGACCACTTGGGTACCTTTCCACACTGTTGTTTATCCTTTTTTTTCGGGACAGGAAGTATTGTAACACATTTCGCCCGGGGATTGCAACACCGTAAATATTGGTTGCGCAGAAATTCATTCCGCCGGCTGTCTGAACCTATTGCCGGTTTTCTTCCTCGCCCGGAGACGGCGCCGCGGAACGAATCACTTTTTTCATCTTTTTCTCAAACTCCGAGCGGGGCATCAAAATGCTGTGTTTGCACCCCGTGCATTTGATGCGGATATCCATGCCCATGCGGATGATTTCCATCTCATTAACCCCGCACGGATGCGGTTTTTTCATCATCACAATATCATGCAGTTTGAACTCTTTTTTCTCCATATTCCCTTCACTCCGATCATCCCTAAGCCTTGATCTCTTATCCGCTTCCGGCATTCTTGCTGCCGGTTTTATTATATCTGAATTAATTCTGATTTTCCGCTTCCAACGGCACATACACTCCGTCTTTCAACCGGTAAAACCCTCGAATGTCCACCCGTTCGCTGCGAAAAATGTCCAGCACCGTCTCATAATGTTCGTCCGGAAATTCGATGGATATCGAACAGCCGGCGGTAATCTCTTTTGGCGTCGGCCGTATGTCGATCCCGATCTGGGCATAATCGAGCAGCATCTCCGCACGCAACGCCTGCTGTGTAGAATCGAATGCGATTAACATAAGTGTCCTCCTGAGTCCGGGAACTCATGCCCGGCATCGATGTTCCGTCCGCCGTTCAACCTGCGGCGCATAAACCCGATTGAGCATTTGCATTGCAAAAATTGATAGACAAAACGACTCCGACAAACGGTTCAAGCGATCCTGCCAAAGACCTTGCAAATCCGTCCCGCTGCGTTCTTCGAGCCCGCATTGCATCCCGTGCCGACGTATAATCGGTCATATTTATTCATATACTGGATAGAAATGATGCATCCGACTGTCTTGTCCGGAATGAACGAAAGATCCGGTTCCCGCAGGGCTCGATCTGTACGGTTTAAGTCATCCGAGTTTGCTCACCGTGCAACCCGACGGCGCTTGAGGCTTTCATTTTGTTTCCGTTTATCATATGTGAATCAACCATACGGATGATGGGAGGGTTACATTTGCGTTTGCCGTTCACTCAACGATATGGTTCCGCCGACATCGATGAACCGCTGAAAATTCCTCATACCGATCCGATCTCCGCAGAACGCATAAGCCAGAAGCTGCTCCAATACTTATCCGAAGTTCCCGCCGTGCGGGAAATTCTCATCGTATGCATCGGCACCGACCGATCGACGGGAGATTCGCTTGGACCGCTGGTAGGCTCCAGACTGAAGCAGCTCGGTTTTCCCGAAAATCGGCTGTTCGGCACTCTCGATCATCCGGTTCATGCCATGAATCTCGTCGACATATTGAACCATATCAACCGCCTATATCATCATCCGTACATCGTCGCCGTTGACGCTTGTCTCGGCCAATCTTCCAGCGTCGGCCATATCCAACTGGGCAGCGGCCCCGTCAAACCCGGAGCCGGAGTGAACAAAGATCTGCCTCCCGTAGGCGACATCCATATTACAGGCATCGTGAACGTGGGCGGTTTCATGGAATATTTCGTTCTGCAAAATACGCGGCTGAGCATTGTTTTCAACATGGCCGAAGTAATCTCCGACGCCGTTTTCCGAGCGCATCGGAAACTGCTTGCCGCATCCTCCGCTACGATCGCAACGCTTGATTGATCGCCTCTTGTTCTTCCGGCGACAGCGCGTAGCCGGACCGCCCGTTTTCAAGCGGTTTGGCATACAGATGAGAATCGTGGCGCGTGCGGATATTGGTCAAGACGAGCCCGTTCCCGTTTTGATCGACGATCGCCAGGGAGAAGCTGAGATCGTGCCCGCCCTCCTGCAAAGCGTTGTACCGAATGAGCGCCGTTTTGGCTTTCATCGCAGCCAATTGCCTCTTCACCGCTTCGATCTGCACTTCATGATGACGTTGCCCGTCTTTCAGTTCCGCGATCAACTCATGACTCCGGATGATCGCTTCCTCCAACCGAATGGCGTCCGATCCTCCGAGCAACGACTTGAGTTTTTCCTTTAATCGCTTCAGACGCACGTTCGCAACGATCCATAACAGAAGCAGAACCGCATTGACCGCGGTCAACCCGATCAACCAACCGTCACGATATGGTTCCAACCACTCCACCTTATGTCCTCCATCCTATAAACGTCTGGCAATATCCCGAACGCTGTCAATCAGTTGGTCGATGTCGTCCTCGGTGTTGAAAAATCCGGGACTGACGCGCACCGCACCGTGCTCGAGCGTACCGGCCGTCTCGTGGGCAAGCGGCGTGCAATGATAACCTGCCCGGACCGCGATGTCATAATGCTGGTCGAGCACGTGGGCCAACTCGGAACTGTCGATCCCTTTAAGATTGAAGGAAACGATGCCCGTTCTCATTTCGCCCGGGAGCGGACCGAATACCGATACGCCTTCGATGTTCATCAAACCTTCCATCGCGCGCTGAACCAGCATCCACTCTTTATTATGGATATTCTCAATACCGACATTCTGTATAAATTTGATTCCCGCGTTCAACCCCGCGATACCGACGGTATTCTGCGTCCCGGATTCCAGTTGATCCGGACGGACGTTCGGCTGGTCGATCGATTCGGACTGGCTTCCAGTGCCGCCGTGCATCAGCGGCTCCAGTTCGATCGACGGATGCACGTACAAACCGCCTGTTCCCTGAGGGCCCAATAAGCCTTTATGACCCGGAAACGCCAGCATATCAATCGACATGTTCTCGACATCGATCGGGATCGTACCCGCGGTTTGGGCGGCATCGACGAGCAGCTTCACGCCTTTGCGGCGGCATATTTCCCCGATATCGGCCACCGGCAGCACTGTTCCGAGCAGATTGGAACTGTGATTGACCACGACAAGCCGCGTGTTGGGACGGATCGCTTCCTCCACTTGCCTGGGCGACACCCTCCCTTGCCTGTCCGCATGCACATAAGTGAGTTGGACATCCGCCGTCCGGCGCAAATATTCCAACGGTCTCCGAACCGAATTATGTTCCACGCTCGTCAGGATCACATGATCGCCGCGTTTCACGAACCCTTTGATCGCCTGGTTTAGCGCCGCCGTCGTGTTGGCCGCGAACGACACATCGTTCGGATTTTTGATGCCGAACAATTTGCTGAGATTGACTCTCGTCTCGAACAAGATCCGGCTCGCTTTCACCGACATTTTGTGCCCGCCCCGCCCTGGATTGGCGCAGTATAGTTCAAGACATTCAGCCATCGCTTCTTTCACGCCCGGCGGTTTTGGCCATGAAGTTGCGGCATTATCAAGATAGATCACCATCAGGCACCGATTCCCTCCCTCCGTTGAATCTTTCGCCGTTCTCGGTTCATTTCCGTATCCTATTCCGCGTCCTTTCCGCGTTCCTTACCTCACTCCGTCACGCTTCTTTTCGTTTCAGCAAGCCAAGCAATCGTTCGAAGTCATCCAGCGAATAATAGGAAATCTCGATCTTTCCCCGGTTTTTCTCGTGTCTCACCCGAACCGTCGTTTGCAGCAAATCGCGCAATTCTTCTTCGACACTCGCGATAAACGGGTCCGTCTTTCTGGCCGTCTTTTTCGCCGCCGGTTTCTTGCTTTTCTGCATCTGCTGCACCGTTTGCTCGAGCTGGCGGACGCTCCAATTTTCGTTGATCGCCTTCTTCGCAAGCTCTTTCTGAACCTTCGGATTTTCGATCGAAATGATCGCGCGGGCATGTCCCATGCTCAATGTTCCACGTGAAACATATTCCTTAATTTCCGCAGGGAGCGAAAGAAGCCTCAGGAAATTCGCAATGTGCGAGCGCGATTTGCCGACTTTGGCGGCAAGTTCCTCCTGTGTCAACTGAAACGTGTCGATCAGGTTTTGATACGCCGCCGCGATCTCCATCGCGTTCAGATCTTCGCGTTGCAAGTTTTCGATCAGGGCGATCTCCATCACCTGCTGATCGGTGAACGATTTGACGACCGCCGGGATGGTCGGTTTTCCGGCCAACTGGGAAGCTCGAAATCTTCGTTCCCCGGCGATAATTTCATACCCCTTCAAAACCTCGCGCACGATGATCGGTTGAATCACACCGTGTTCCTTGATCGATTCGGCCAATTCCCGTATCGATTCGTCGTCGAACGTTTTGCGCGGCTGGTACGGATTTGGCCTCAACTGAGTTAATGCGATTTCCACGACCTTCTCATCGTCGCGAATATTTAAGGAAGGAATAAGTGCATCCAACCCTTTACCGAGACCGGATTTCCTATTCAAGAGAGATCACTTCCTTTGCCAGCTCCAAGTATACTTCGGCACCTTTGGAACGAGGATCGTAGGTGATGATCGCTTGCCCGTGGCTGGGCGCTTCGCTCAAGCGGACATTGCGAGGAATGATGGTGCGGTAAACTTTCTGCTGGAAATATTTTTTGACTTCTTCGATCACTTGGATGCCCAGATTCGTTCTCGCATCGAACATCGTCAGCAGAACGCCTTCGATCTGCAACGAGGTGTTCAGATGTTTCTGCACAAGTCTTACGGTGTTCAACAGCTGGCTGAGCCCTTCCAACGCGTAGTACTCGCATTGAATCGGGATAATCACCGAATGAGATGCGGTCAGCGAGTTCACCGTTAAGATTCCCAGCGACGGCGGACAGTCGATCAAAATATAGTCAAATTCATGCTGAATAAGCTGCAACGATTTTTTCAGTCTGACTTCTCTTGAAATGGTCGGGACCAGCTCAATCTCGGCGCCGGCGAGCTGGATGGTGGCCGGGATGATCTTCAAATTTTCGATCGCCGTGTCCAATATCGCTTCTTTCGGATGGATTTCATTGATCAACACATCATAAATGCAATGAGCGACATCCGCCTTGTTAATTCCGATCCCGCTCGTCGTATTCCCTTGCGGATCGATATCCACAAGCAATACCTTTTTGCCCAATGTGGCTAAACAGGCACCCAGATTAACCGTCGTCGTCGTTTTTCCAACGCCGCCTTTCTGATTGGTAATGGCAATGATTTTGGCCAATTTGTTTCACCTCATAACGAAGATGCTTTGTCGCTCATTTTGTTTTATATCAATTAAGTCGTATCTCGGTTCATGAAGAAAAAAATAAATGCGTTTAAAACGAAATTAGGAGAGAAAAATGGAAGGGTCCGCAATCTATCAAATCGCGACGCGCATTCCTTCCAAGCGCCGTGCGACGTTGCGCCAGAACGGCATCGCGCATGAGTACAAAAATAATCATACCAACAAATCTATGAAAAAGAAAGGCGGATCATCATCACTTCTCAGCAAACAATTCGCAGAAAGGAAATCGTGCAAGGAAAGCAAAAACCTCTCTTCACGGCTGTCATGCATCAGGCGGCCGTGATAAGAGGTTCGCATCATTCCAGCAATTTGATAACATCGTCATCATCCGATCGGACGACGTTTCGGAATCTTGATCATGATTTCATAGTAATCCTGGTGATCGGCTTCATTCATTTCGATCTTCATCCCGGAACCGGAAACCATCTCAACGGATTGTCTTATTGTATTGATCGCCAGGCGTATATCTTTGGAAAATGACATCCGCTTCGGCTTTTCCTTCTTCTTCTCCTGCAGATAAAACTTCACGCGCTGCTCCGTCATTTTCACATTAAGATCTTTTTTTATGATCTCATCCAGCATCTTCAACTGCAACTCTTCCGGCAACGGGATCAACGCACGGGCATGGCGTTCGGAAATTTTACGCTCCCTGAGCGCTTCCTTAACCGGCTCGGGAAGATGCAACAGCCGCAGCTTGTTGGCAATCGTCGATTGCGACTTCCCCAACCGTTGCGCGAGGCTTTCCTGGGTCAATTGATGGATCTCAATCAACTGCTGATAGGCCGCCGCTTCCTCGATCGAAGTCAGATTTTCGCGCTGCAGGTTTTCGATCAGGGCAATGGACGCAGTTTGCGCATCGTTAAACTCCCGAATGATGGCCGGAATCGTCTCCATTCCGAGCTTTTTGACTGCACGCAGTCTTCGCTCACCGGCGATCAACTCATACTTGCCGTTTCTCACCCGCACAATGATCGGTTGGATTAAACCGTGCGTTTTGATCGTCTGACAAAGTTCATCGATTCGCTCCTCATCGAACACGGTGCGCGGCTGATACGGACTGGGCAGTATTTCATCAACCGGCAATTGCCTGATCTCATCGTTGCTGTGGCGATCGATCAGGCCGAAAATTTTCGTAAGCTGCTCTCTCATCACTTTATCACCTATCCGGTTCTCAAAGTCCCCCGTTATCCTAGGCGTCCCTTAACTATTTCGGCATTTGCCGTTGGATTCCTTCCGCATTCCATACTTTTCCTACACCGAATCGTCAGCCGAACTTTCCGGATTGCGATCCGTTTGCGTCGCGTTGCCGCTCAAACGCAAGGAAGGCAGTTTTAATGTTTCACGTGAAACATGCCGTTACCGTTTCCCCTCGGCAAGCGGCTGTTTCAACGGCACACCCGGTTTGCGGGGATAGGCTTTCGGCGTCGGTTTGATTTTTTTTATTATGATAATATTCCGTTCCGATTGATCGTAAGGCAGATGGAACGAATGTACGGCGTCCAGCGATGCGCCCAACAGTTTCATGCCGTATTCCGCTTCCTGCAATTCGTCCTGCGGATTCGTTCCTTTCATCGCCGCAAACGACCCGTTCACTTTCACGAACGGCAAGCAAAATTCATTCAGCACGTTCAGCCTCGCGACTGCCCGCGCCGTCACCAGGTCGTAACGCTCGCGATGATCCGGATGTCGGCCCGCCTCCTCCGCTCTCGCATGAATGGCCCTCACCTGCTGCAAACCAAGCGTCTCAACAAGATGCTGCAAAAATTGGATCCGCTTGTTCAACGAATCGATAATCGTCACCTCAAGATGAGGATAGACAATTTTCAGAGGAAGGCTCGGAAATCCCGCGCCGGAGCCGATATCCGCCATCGTGTGCACATCCGGCATGCGGATGTAAAAAGCCAACGTAACCGAATCGTAAAAATGCTTCGCATACACCTGATCGCGCTCGGTGATCCCTGTCAGGTTCATCCGTTCGTTCCATGTGATCAGTTCGCGATAATACGTTTCGAACTGCTCCAGCATGCGGTCGGTCACGACAATATTGTGCTGCTGCAATTGTTCGGCAAATAAGCCGGCGATCCGATCGTTCATGTTCCGGAACCTCTCATGGCGACAACCTTGTGATATTGCTCCAGGTACACAAGGAGAATCGAAATATCCGCGGGCGAGACGCCGGATATGCGGGAAGCCTGGCCGATCGAGATGGGACGAATCTTCGAGAGCTTCTGTCTCCCTTCGGTGGACAAACCGTGGATCGTTTCATAATCGATATCATCGGGGATTTTCTTGTTCTCCATCTTCTGCATCCGTTCGACCTGAATGAGCTGCTTTTCGATATATCCCGCGTATTTCACCTGGATCTCCACCTGTTCTTTCATCTCATCATTCAGCTCGTACGGCGGCGGAATCATGCGTTCGATATGCTCGTATGTGATCTCCGGACGACGCAACAAGGCCTCCGCCGGAAGCGCGTTGTCCAACAGGGCGGTTCCCGCCTCGGCCAATATGCGCTGCACATGTTCGTCCGGTCTGATCATCGTCGTGCGAAGCCGTTCCAGTTCCAGTTCGACCATCTTCTTCTTATGCAAGAAACGCTGATACCGCTCTTCGGAAATCAGCCCGATCTCGTATCCGATCGGAGTCAGACGAAGATCGGCGTTGTCGTGCCGAAGCAACAATCGGTATTCCGCTCTCGAGGTGAGCAGCCGGTACGGTTCATTCGTCCCTTTCGTCACAAGGTCATCGATCAACACGCCGATGTAGCCGTCCGATCTTTTCAGCACGACCGGTTCAAGTCCGCGGACTTTGCGGGCGGCGTTGATCCCCGCCATGATGCCCTGCGCACCCGCTTCTTCATATCCCGACGTTCCGTTGATCTGGCCGGCCGTAAACAGTCCCTCGATCCGCTTCGTTTCCAGTGAAGGTTTCAACTGCGTCGGAATGATCACATCGTACTCGATCGCATAACCGGTGCGCATCATTTTCGCCCGTTCGAGTCCGGGAACCGAATGCAGAATCTTCAGCTGCACTTCCTCAGGCATGCTGGTGGACAACCCCTGCACATAATATTCCGACGTGTTCCTTCCTTCCGGCTCCAGAAAAATTTGATGCCGCGGTTTATCGGCGAAGCGCACGATCTTGTCCTCGATCGACGGGCAATATCTCGCGCCCGTTCCCTCGATCGCGCCCGAAAACATGGGGCTGCGGTGCAGGTTGGCCTGAATAATCTCATGCGTTTCGCTGGACGTATACGTCAACCAGCAAGGAAGCTGCTCGCCTTCGGGCGGTTCGACCGTTTCATAGGAGAAAAATTTCGGTTTTTCGTCCCCCGGTTGAATTTCCATTTTGTCGAAATCGATCGAATCTTTATGCACGCGCGGCGGCGTTCCGGTCTTGAATCTCGCAAGCTCGAATCCCAGCTCCCGGAGATTGTGCGCCAATCCGACCGACGGCTGCTGATTGTTCGGCCCGCTCTCGTACTGCAATTCGCCGATAATGATTTTCCCGCGCAAATACGTTCCCGTCGTTAATACAACCGCTTTAGCGTAATATCTTGCTCCGGTCTTTGTCACGACACCCCGGCACACGCCGTTCTCCACGATCAATTGCTCAACCATTCCTTGCCGAAGCGTCAGATTTGGCGTTTGTTCGACCGTTCTTTTCATATGGTGCGAATACAGCCATTTATCCGCTTGCGCGCGCAGCGCGTGCACCGCAGGACCTTTGCCCGTATTCAACATGCGCATTTGAATGAATGTTTTGTCGATATTGCGGCCCATCTCTCCGCCCAGCGCATCGATCTCCCGAACGACATGACCCTTGGCCGGCCCTCCGATCGACGGATTGCAAGGCATGAACGCAACCATGTCCAGATTGATCGTGACAAGGAGCGTCTGACATCCCAAACGCGCCGCCGCTAGCGCCGCTTCACAGCCGGCGTGTCCGGCGCCGATGACGATGACGTCATAATGCCCTGCGTCATATGACATAAGGAACCCTCCTTATTCTCAATATCACTTGCCCAGACAAAATTGTGAAAAAATCTGATCGATAAGCGCGTCGGGTGCGGCGTCGCCGATTATCTCGCCCAGCAGTTCCCAGGCCGCGCGCACGTCGATCTGCACGATATCGATCGGAATCCGTTCCTCAACGCTCGTAATCGCATCCAGCAATGATTGTTTCGCCCGTTCCAGCAACGCGATATGGCGCGCATTGCTGACATAGGTCAGATCATGCGCTTCGATCTGACCGCTGAAAAACATCGCAGTAATAGCTTTCTCCAATTGATCCAGTCCGATCCCTTCGCGTACCGACATCTTGATGATGCGGTCTTCGGGGACAAGCGAAGTAAGTTCGGTCAGATCGAGCCTGCTTGGAAGATCGATTTTGTTGACGATGAAAATCGTCTGACGATCCTTCACCTGCCGGATCAGGTCGCGCTCGTCCGGATGCAGTTCTTCTCCGTTGTTCAAAACAAACAAAATAAGATCCGCTTCGGCCAGCGCCAGCTTCGATCTTTCCACACCGATCTGTTCGACAAGATCCGACGTTTCGCGAATTCCGGCCGTGTCCAGCAATTTTAACGGAATGCCTCCCAGCGTGACGTACTCTTCGATCACATCGCGGGTCGTGCCGGGAATGTCGGTAACGATCGCACGGTTGCTTTGCGACAGTTCGTTCAATAAAGACGATTTGCCGACGTTCGGGCGGCCGATGATCGCGCACGTAATGCCTTCGCGCAAAATTTTCCCCTGTCTTGCGGAGGCGAGCAGCTCATCGATCTTCGCGATCACTTCCCTGCTGCGGTCGCGAATATAAGCGCTCGTCATCTCCTCCACATCGTGTTCCGGATAATCGATGTTCACCTCGATGTGCGCCAAAAGTTCCACCAACTGCCCGCGCATGTGCCTGATTTTCTTCGAGAGCTTTCCTTCCACCTGTTTCAGCGCGACCTTGAACGCCCGGTCCGATTTGGAACGGATCAGATCGATGACCGCTTCGGCCTGCGCCAGATCGATCCTTCCGTTCAAAAACGCGCGCTTCGTAAATTCTCCCGGTTCGGCCAGACGCGTGCCGTTCACCAGCAGCAATTCCAACACTTTATGAACGGATATGAGCCCGCCGTGGCAGCTGATTTCCACAACATCTTCTTTTGTAAACGAACGGGGAGCTCTCATCACCGTAACGAGCACTTCCTCGATTCGTTCGCCGGTGGCCGGATCTTTAATGTAACCGTAATGCACCGTGTGACTGGATACTTGTTCGAGCGAGGTTTTCGAGTCGAATATCCGGTCACAGATCCGAATCGCGTCATTGCCGCTGACTCGTATTACCGCGATGCCGCCTTCACCGAGCGGCGTGGAAATCGCGGCGATCGTGTCGGCCAACATATCGAGAAATCCCTCCTAAAAAAACAATGACTATCCAACTAGTCATTGCTTCACATGGCGGACTTATTTATGTCCGATGACGATTCGCCGATTCGGTTCTTCGCCTTTGCTGTAAGACCTGACGTGAGGATGGTTCTGAAGGAAGGTATGAATAATCTTACGTTCGTGTGACGGCATGGGCTCCAGCATCACTTCCCGTCCCGTGCGGACGGCTTTCTCCGCGAGCCGCGCTGCTAATTCCTCCAGCGTCTTCCTTCTTCTTTCACGGAAGTTCTCGGCATCCAGAATGATTCTCACATAGGAATCGCCTGCCCGTTGCGCGGCAATGTTCACCAAGTATTGGAGCGCATCGAGCGTCTGTCCTCTTCGGCCGATCAACACGCCGATATCGCCGCTGCTCGACAGCTGGAGAACGACACCGTCTTCCGTGTCGATCCGTTTCGTCCGAATGTCCATGTTCATCGCGCCGGCGATCTCCTCCAAAAACTTGATCGCTTCCTCCACCGCGTCCGGCTTGACGGTCAATTCGACCTTCGCGTCTTTGGAGCCGAGAATCCCGAACAATCCTTTGCTCGGCTGTTCGAGAACCTTGATCTCGACGCGGTCCCGCGCCACATTCAGCTGCTTGAGCCCCGATTCGATCGCTTCTTCCACTGTTTTGCCCGTCACCGTAATCTTATTCATTAAGCCTTGCCTCCCTTAACCTGGCCTCCCTTATTTTTGCCGATCCCATATATAAAATAAGTTTGAACAAGCGTGAACAGGTTGCTGTATACCCAATACAACGGCAACGCTGACGGAAATGATATCGACATGACGAAAATCAAGATCGGGAAGATGATCATAATCCCCTGCATCGGATTGTTCTGCCCCGACTGGGACATCACCATCTTCTGCTGAATATACGTCGTGAGCGCCGCGAGCACAGGCAAAATATACAGGTTGTCCGGCTGGCTGAGATCCATCCACAGGAATTTGCTGTGTTCGCCGCGAATCGCCGGATTGTACATGATCGCATTGTACAGCGCCAGCAAGATCGGCATCTGGATCAACACAGGCAAACAACCGGCCAGCGGATTAATGTTGTGCTCCTGGTAAAGCTTCATCAGCTCCTGGTTGAATTTTTGCTGATCGTTCTTATATTTTTCTCTCAGCTTCTGAAGTTGCGGTTGAAGAGCCTGCAGCGCTCTCGAACTGCGGTATTGCTTCAACGTCAGCGGCAAAATCAAGAAACGGATGATGATCGTCATCACCAGGATGGAAAGTCCGTATTGGTTCATAAGCAATCCCGCAAAGAAATCGAGGGACAGCGCCATCGGATAGACGATAAACCTGTTCCAGAAGCCGCGATTGACGAGTTCCTCGGTAGGAATCGTGGCAATCCCGTCCACAGAACATCCCGTTAACAGTACGGTCAATAAAATAAGCGCCGATACAAGCACAGGCTTGCGAATAGATTTCTGCAACAAAGTGTTTCCTCCCACTCGAAATCCTAGTCTGCCAATGTCAACTATACCATATCCATATTTGAAAGAAAATAAAATACGCATTCGCCGCAAAAACAGATTAAGAAGTCAACAGATCCGCCCTTTTCATCACATGTTCGATACTTCTCGTCATCGATTCGTAATCGAGGTCGAGCGCCGCGTTGCGCACGACGATCACCATATCATGATGCGGCTTAACGCGCGGCGACAGACGGCGGACGATCTCTTTCACCAGGCGTTTCATCCTGTTGCGGACGACGGCCTTTCCAACTTTTTTGCTCACCGAAATGCCGAGCCTGAAATGCTCCACGCGTTCATTTCGCATTACATAAAGAACGAACTGCCGGTTCGCCACCGACCGCCCGGCGTTATACACCTTGCTGAAATCCGAACGCCGCGTGAGCCGATATGCCTTCTGCAATGTCATCACCATATATTATAGGAATATAGGAAGCTGATATATAGAAAAAGACCACTTTCGTGGCCTCTCTGTTTATGCGCTGATCACTTTTCTGCCTTTGCGACGGCGTGCCGCCAAAACTTTTCTGCCGTTCCGCGTGCTCATCCGTTTGCGAAAACCGTGAACTTTTTTGCGCTTTCTCACATTCGGTTGAAATGTTGGTTTACCCATGATCGCACCTCCTTACCGTCAATAACCCACACTATGGCGGATCCACATCCGATTAACCGATAGTTCATTTCGCACTTGAGAAAATGCCTCTAAATATTTAACCATTCCAAAAATGAAAAGTCAATATCGATCCTGCGCAACTTGTCCATCATCCGTATCCTGATCGCCGATGCCGTCCCACTCCCGGTTTCCCGGCTGTGAATAACATTCGCGCGATAAAAAACGAGTCTTGTCGAATCATCAACAATTTATTCACAATATGTAGTGTTGTTGATAACTGTTCGCCACAAGCTATTGAGTTTGTGGATAAAACAGCAAATTTGATTGAAATGACGCCTTTTATCTGCTATCATTAAGGTGTTTTCACATGTGAATAACTTTAAAAGCCTTGAATTTATTCACACCTTGTGGATAACATTGTGAACAAATATCCTCAATTGTGGTTAAACTTATCCTCAACGATGTTTCTATGTGCATAGTATCGACAAATTTCAACCGACAAAGTTGAAATTTCTTTTTCTTCTCGACTGTTGAACCGATTCCACATCGATTCCCGTGTCGTTTTCATAGCATGAAGGAGTGAACGTCATTGCAGGACCGTGTCCGCGACCTTTGGCAACAAACTTTATCGGTGATTCAGACGAAGATCAGCAAACCGAGCTTCGACACTTGGTTCAAATCGACCAAGGTGATCCGCGCCGACGGCAACCGGTTGACCATTCTCGCACCCAACGAATTCGCAAGAGAATGGCTTGAAAGCAAATATTCCCACCTGATCCGCAACACGATCTTCGATCTGACCGGCGAGACGCGAGATATCCAATTTGTCATCGAACCGGAAGCGACGGAAATGATGATGAGCAAGCCGTTTCCCCAACCCGCCATGCGGCCGAGAGCCGACATCGCCGAAGAATCGTACGCGAGCATGCTCAATCCCAAATACACGTTCGACACATTCGTGATCGGGGCGGGCAACCGTTTCGCGCACGCCGCGTCGCTCGCAGTGGCCGAACAGCCGGCCAAAGCCTATAATCCGCTTTTCATATACGGCGGAGTCGGTCTTGGAAAGACGCATCTGATGCACGCGATCGGACACTACATATTAGAGCATAATCCGCGTTGCCGCGTTTTATACCTGTCTTCCGAGAAATTCACCAACGAATTCATCAATGCGATACGGGATAATCGCGGCGAAGAATTCCGGCTAAAATATCGAAACATCGACATTTTGCTCATCGACGACATTCAGTTTATCGCCGGAAAGGAACAGACGCAGGAAGAGTTCTTCCATACGTTCAACGCGCTGCATGAAGCGCACAAACAGATCATCATCTCCAGCGACAGACAGCCGAAGGAGATTCCGACTTTGGAAGAACGTTTGCGCTCGCGCTTCGAGTGGGGACTGATCACCGATATTCAGCCGCCCGATCTGGAAACGAGGGTGGCGATCCTGCGCAAAAAGGCGAAGGCGGAAAACCTCGACATTCCGAACGAAGCGATCATGTATATCGCCAACCATATCAACACCAACATCCGCGAGCTCGAAGGCGCTCTTATCCGCGTCATCGCCTATTCGTCCCTCGTAAACGAGGATATTACGGCGCATCTCGCGGCTCAGGCGTTGAAAGACATCATCCCGGCCAGCCGGCCGAAGACGATCACGATCCAGGACATCCAACAGGTTGTCGGCGAATATTTCGGAATGAAGATCGAGGACTTCAAAGCGCGCAAACGCACGAAAGCGATCGCCTTTCCGCGCCAGGTCGCGATGTATTTGTCACGCGAACTGACCGATCTTTCCTTGCCGAAAATCGGCGAGGCGTTCGGCGGGCGGGACCATACGACGGTCATTCATGCCCATGAGAAGATCGCCCAGACGATCGAATCGGATCATGAGCTGTACAAGATCATTCAGAATTTGACGGAAAAAATCAAAACGATGCAAGGATTATAAGAGAACATGATTATAAACGGATCTGTTTGTGAATAACGATATGTGAACAAATTGTCCACAGGTGGATAATCGCGCCTCATCGGCGAATTGCTCACATATTCACAAATTCACAGCGCCTACTACTACTGCTACCGATATTCATTCATTTATATGTGATTCATGCGCGAATTAGAACATCAATTTTCAATCAGGAATCAGGAGTTGAACATATGAAATTAACGGTTACGAAGGATGAACTGAACGAGGCGATCTCGGTCGTTTCGAGAGCCGTTTCATCCAAAACGTCCATTCCGATTTTGAACGGAATTAAACTGGAAGCTTCCGATTCGGGGCTGACGCTGACGGCAAGCGACAGCGAAATCTCGATCCAGCAATTTATTCCGCGGACGAAAGGCGAACGCTTCATCATCGAACTTGATCAGACCGGCAGCGTCGTATTGCCTGCGAAATTTTTCGTAGATATCGTCAAGCGCCTGCCTTCGCAAACGATCGAAATAGAAGTTATGGATCATTTCATCACGATGATCCGTTCCGGCAGCTCCGAGATTCAGCTCGTCGGCCTTGATCCGGAAGAATTTCCGCTGTTGCCCCGGCTTTCCGGAGAGCGCGTCCTCCATCTAAGCAGCGGTGTGCTCGGCAATATGATCAAACAAACGGCTTTTGCGGCGTCTGTGAATGAAACGTCCGCCATCCTGACGGGCATCCATTGGAGCGTCAACCAAAACCGCTTAAAATTTGTCGCCACGGACAGACACCGTCTCGCAAGCTGCGAAGTCGAGATCAACGAACAGCAGGAAGGCTACAATCTTCCGATCGTCGTGCCGGCGAAGACGCTGCAGGAATTGAGCAAGATCTTGCCTGAAGATCAGATGATCGTGGACATCGTAATCGAAGACAATCAGGTCTTGTTCAAGATGGAAAACGTTCTTTTCTATTCCAGAATCCTGGACGGCACATATCCCGATACGTCCAAGATCATCCCGACCGTTTTCAAGACCGAATTCACCGTCGACACGAAAAATTTGGCGGATGCGCTGGATCGGGCGTACCTGTTGTCCAGAGAGGAACGGACGAACATCGTGCGGCTTGTTTCGATCAACGATTCTACGATCGAGATTTCTTCCTCATCTTCCGAATTGGGGAAAGTAACCGAGCAGCTGGAGATCGAATCGTTCACCGGCGAACCGTTAAAGATCGCATTTAACTCCAAATACTTGCTTGATGTGATGAAAGTGATGGATTCGGAGCGCGTTCATTTCTCGTTCACCGGAGCGATGAGCCCGATCATCATCACGCCGCAGGGAAGCAGAGAAGTCTTGCATCTCATTCTGCCTTATCGCACGACGAATTAAGGAAGTGGAGTCCATGAGGATTATTGAGATTTCAACGGAATACATCACCTTGGGCCAGTTCTTGAAACTGGCCGATTGTATTGATACGGGCGGACAGGCGAAGATGTTTCTCGCCGAAGGCAAAGTGTATGTGAACGGCGAGCCGGAAAACAAAAGAGGGAAAAAACTTTATGACAATGATATAATAGCCGTAGAAGGCTGCGGAAAGTTCAAGATCGTCGCCAAACGTTAACAGGAGGTTTCCTTTGCTTCTTCACGACATACACCTTACCTGCTACCGGAATTATGAACGGCTCTCTCTCAAAACCGACCACCAGGTGAATCTGTTCATCGGCGCAAACGCCCAGGGCAAGACGAACCTTCTGGAAGCGATCTACGTCCTGGCGTTGACCAAATCCCACCGCACCCATAAGGATAAAGAACTGATCGCCTGGCAGGCGGAAGAGGCGGAAGTTTCAGGCGAGATCGCGAGAGAACTCGGAACGTTGCAACTGAAGGTGAAGCTCACCCCGCTCGGGAAAAAGGTGAGCATCAACGGTTTGGAGCAACGGAAATTAAGCCAATATATCGGAACGTTGAACGCGGTGATGTTCGCTCCCGAAGATTTGGAGATCGTGAAAGGATCACCCGCGGTAAGAAGGCGTTTCCTTGACATGGAGCTTGGGCAAGTGTACCCGACTTATCTGTATCATCTGACCCAGTACCAGAAAGTATTGGCCCAGCGCAATCAGGCGCTCAAAAACTGGGATCAGACGAATCGGTTGATGATGGAGGTTTGGGAAGAACAGCTTGCCGAACTCGGGACTAAAATTATGCGGAAACGCCAACAATTCATAACACAACTGCAGGTTTGGGCACAGCGCATACATACGGGGATTACGAATCACGGGGAGACATTGCGGATCGCCTATCAGCCGTCGTGGGAATGCGACCTGTCGGCGGAGGAATCTGTATTCATTAACCAGTATATGATAAAGTTATCACAGATGCGCGACCAGGAGATCCGGCGCGGCACGACGCTGATCGGGCCGCATCGCGACGATCTGCAGTTTCTCATCAATGATAAAGATGCGCAAATATTCGGATCCCAAGGCCAGCAACGGACCGTGGGATTATCGGTCAAGCTTGCGGAGATCGAGCTGATCCGCCAAGAGATCGGCGAGTATCCGCTGCTGCTTCTCGACGATGTGCTTTCAGAGCTTGATGCAAGCAGACAGAATCAGCTGATCGCCACTTTCCAGGATAAAGTGCAGACGTTCATCACAGCGACCGGCATTGAAAGCATCGATCTGCGGCATCTGCAGGATGTCGCATTGTATAAAGTGGAAAACGGGCGGGTAAGCATGGGATAAAGCTGGCATGCGCCGGACGAGTCAGGAGTGAGTGTGTTGTATATTCATATAGGCGGAGATCGGATGATCCGCTCGGACGAACTGATCGCGATATTCGATATTTCGATCGAGCAATCGTCGAAACTGACGAGCGAATATGTGGATCATGCGAGACAGAACGGCAAACTGGAGATCGTGGATACGGAGGAAATCAAGTCGATCATCCTGACGAAGGATCATCTATACTATTCTCCTATTTCCACCTCGACGCTCAGGAGACGTTTGGATCATATCGTGTGAATTCGTCGTTCATGCAAACAACCCATATTTGAAGAGTAGGTGATGTCATGACATCGGTTCAAAATACGTACGATGAGAATCAGATTCAGGTGCTGGAAGGGTTGGAAGCAGTCAGAAAACGCCCGGGTATGTACATCGGATCGACGAGCGTGAGAGGTCTTCATCACCTCGTATGGGAAGTCGTCGACAATTCCATCGATGAGGCGCTTGCCGGCTTTTGCACGAAGATCGATGTGATCGTTCATAAAGACAACAGCATCACCGTGATCGATAACGGACGCGGCATTCCGACCGGCTTGAATGCGAAGCTGCAGAAGTCGACCGTTGAGGTCGTTCTGACCGTCCTGCACGCGGGCGGCAAGTTCGGCGGGGAAGGATACAAGGTGTCGGGCGGCTTGCACGGCGTGGGCGTTTCGGTTGTCAATGCGCTGTCGGAATATTTGAAGGTGCAGGTAAAGAGAGACGGGAAGATTCATCAGCAGGAGTACGTGCGCGGCATTCCGCAATACGACCTGAAAGTGATCGGCGAAACGGACGAGACCGGCACGGCGATCACGTTCAAACCCGACCCGGAAATTTTCACCGAGACGACCGAATTCGATTATCAGACGTTGCTGTCGCGGCTTCGCGAGCTTGCCTTTCTGAACAAGGGCATCGAGATCAATCTGTACGATGAACGGATGGATGCGCAGCAGCATTTCCGCTACGACGGCGGCATCGTCCAGTTCGTCGAATATTTGAACCGCAACCGTGAACCGCTCCACACGCCTCCGATCTATATGGAGGGTATGAAAGACCATATTCAGGTCGAGATCGCATTGCAATATAACGACAGTTACCTGGAAAATATATATTCGTTCGCGAACAATATTCATACGCACGAGGGCGGAACGCATGAATCCGGATTCAAGAGCGCGTTGACGAGGATCGTGAACGAATACGCGCGGAAGACGAACGCGATCAAGGACAGCGACGCCAATCTGATCGGGGACGACGTTCGCGAAGGATTGACGGCGATCATCTCCGTGAAAATACCGGAACCGCAATTTGAAGGGCAGACGAAGACGAAACTGGGCAACAGCGAAGTGAGAGGCATCGTCGAATCGATCTTCAGCGAGAAGTTCTCCGACTTTTTAAATGAAAATCCGTCGACGGCGAAGAAGATTCTGGAGAAGTCGCTGCAGGCGGCGCGGGCAAGGGAGGCCGCCCGCAGGGCGAGGGAGCTGACCCGGCGCAAATCGGCGCTCGAAGCGACGTCGCTGCCCGGCAAACTGGCCGACTGTTCGTCGAGAGACGCTTCCATCAGCGAGCTGTTCATCGTCGAGGGCGATTCCGCGGGCGGTTCGGCAAAGCAGGGCCGGGATCGGCATTTTCAGGCGATCTTGCCGCTCCGGGGCAAGATCCTGAACGTGGAGAAGGCGAGACTAGACCGCATTCTCTCCAATACCGAGATTCGCGCCATCATTACGGCGCTCGGCACGGGAATCGGAGAAGATTTCGACATCACGAAGGCGCGCTACCACAAGATCGTCATCATGACCGATGCCGATGTGGACGGCGCGCACATCCGCACGCTGCTGCTGACGTTCTTCTACCGGTACATGAGGCAGATCATCGAATCGGGCTACGTGTACATCGCGCAGCCGCCGCTTTACAAGATCGAGAAAAACAAGATCGTTCGCTACGCTTACAATGAAGCTGAGAAAGAACAGGTGCTGAGGGAACTTGGCGAAGGCAAGACGAATGTGCAGCGATACAAAGGTCTTGGCGAGATGAATCCGGAACAGCTGTGGGAAACGACGATGGATCCGGAGAGCCGCACGCTGCTGCAGGTAAGCATCGAGGATGCGCTGAAGGCGGATGAAATATTCGATACGCTGATGGGTGACGCCGTGGAACCGCGCCGCGAGTTCATCCAGGAACATGCGAAGTTCGTCCGCAATCTCGATATTTAACCGGTCAAGCGGGTTTTGCGTAAAGGGATCGAGCGGATACGAAGCGCATTCGGTTTCTCTTGCGAAACGTCCTTTTTGAACGTAGTTCGTGATGCACCGTGACGGATAAAATGATGAGAAGGTGCATGAGCGGCGAAAACAGCGCCGCTTGCGCACCTTCTTTTTTGCCTTCCGGGCGGCGGTCCAATCGACCCGACTGCCCCTGGTGGTCTTACAATGACCGCATTGGGGCTTTCTTTATCGGACTTCCGCATTCAGTTAACGGTTCATCTTTTTTCGGTTATGTACGTTTTCTCAAGAACAAGTACAGTATGAGACCGACAAACAGGATTGCCAGCGCCACATAAGTGACGGAGGAGTAAACGTCCATGTAATGCACGATTTTTTCCCAATTTTCACCCAGCAGCGCGCCCAGCGAGACGAGAACCGAATTCCAGATGAGCGTGCCCAGCGTGGTGAACAGCAAAAACAGACCGAAATTCAGTTTCGCCATGCCGGCAGGAATGGAGATCAGGCTGCGGAGTATGGGCACCATTCTGCAGAAAAACACAGTCCAAAATCCGAACCGCGTAAACCAGGCGTCGGCTCTGTCCAGATCTTCGGTTTTCACGCGGAGAATCCGCCCGTAACGTTCGACGATGCGCCGCAGAAAATCGATGTTGAACAGTCTGCCGAGAAAATACAGAATGACCGCGCCGGCGATCGAACCGACCGTGGACGCGATGATGACGCCGATGACCGACAAGTTCGTCTCGGTCGTCAGGAATCCTCCGAACGTCAGGATAAGCTCGGACGGGATCGGCGGAAATAAATTTTCAACAGCGATGATGAAGGCGATGCTGACATAACCATATTGCTCCATTAGTTCGAGAATCCAGTCATACATATCGTGTTACCGCTCCTATTAGTTTTGTTCGCAGTACTAGCATATAACATAACTGGTGATGAATGAATCTTTTTTTTCGGTTAACCAGCGGCGCAGGCATGCCGTCAGACGAAAAAAACGTCCGTCAGGACCGCTGTTTCGCCGCCGTTCGTTTAAATTGTACTTATGTTGAGAAAGTAATATAATAGAATAAATGTGAAAATGACATTGATCGAGAGTATTGTTTAATCTTTGCTGGCTTATGGACGATTGAGTAGGAGGTTCGCATGGCTGACGAGATGCAATCGAGGATTAAAGATATTGAAATTAGTCAAGAAATGAAAAATTCCTTCCTGGACTACGCGATGAGCATTATTGTGTCCCGTGCGCTTCCCGACGTTCGAGACGGACTGAAACCGGTGCACCGCCGAATTTTGTACGCGATGTCTGAATTGGGAATGTCGCCTGACAAGCCGTTTAAAAAATCCGCACGGATCGTCGGCGAAGTGATCGGTAAATATCATCCGCACGGCGATTCCGCCGTATATGAGACGATGGTGCGCATGGCGCAAGATTTCTCTTTGCGTTACACGCTTGTTGAAGGACACGGCAACTTCGGATCGATAGACGGCGACGCGGCTGCCGCCATGCGTTACACCGAGGCGAGATTATCGAAGATCGCGATGGAACTTCTGCGCGATCTGAATAAAGATACGGTCGATTTCGTGCCGAACTATGACGGCGAAGAGAAGGAACCGGCCGTACTCCCTTCCCGTTTTCCGAACCTGCTGGTCAACGGCGTTTCCGGCATCGCGGTCGGCATGGCGACCAACATACCGCCGCACAATTTGAGCGAGGTAATCGACGGAACGCTGGCTTTGATCCGCAATCCGGACATCTCGCCGCTGGAATTGATGCAGTATGTGAAAGGCCCCGATTTTCCGACGGGTGCGTACATATTGGGAAGAGAAGGAATCAAGCAGGCATATATGACCGGGCGCGGCACGATCACGATGCGGGCAAAGACGACGATCGAAGAAAACGGCAACAAACCCCGTATTATTGTACACGAATTGCCGTACCAGGTCATCAAGGCAAGGCTCATCGAGAAGATCGCCGAGCTCGTGCATGAGAAGAGACTGGACGGCATCACCGATCTGCGCGACGAATCGGACCGCAACGGCATGCGGATCGTGATCGAATTGCGGCGGGATGTCAATCCGCACGTCGTGCTGAACAATCTGTACAAACATACCGCAATGCAGTCCAATTTCGGCGTGAATATGCTCGCCCTCGTGGACGGCGTTCCGAAAACGCTGAACTTGCGCGATATTCTTTATTATTACTTGCAGCATCAGATCGACGTCATCCGTCGCCGTACGGAATACGATCTGCGCAAGGCGGAAGCCCGCGCGCATATTTTGGAAGGATTGCGGATTGCGCTCGATCATCTCGATGAAGTGATCGCCTTGATCCGCGGGTCCCGCACGACGGAGGAAGCGCGCGAGGGCTTGATCACCAGATTTGCGCTGAGCGACGAACAGGCTCAGGCGATCCTCGATATGCGCCTGCAGCGTTTGACGGGTCTGGAACGGGAGAAGATCGAAGAGGAATATCGCGAGACGCAAACGAAGATCGCGGAGTATAAAGAAATCCTCGGGAACGAACAGCTCGTGCTGAACATCATCAGCGAAGAGCTGACGGAGATCAAGGAGAAATACGGCGACGAGCGCCGCTCGGAAATTACCCTTGATGAGAATGAGATTTTGGACGAGGATCTGATCCCGCAGGAGGACGTCGTGGTGACGATCTCCCATACGGGATACATCAAGCGCCTGCCCGTCTCGACCTACCGCAGCCAGAAGCGGGGCGGCAAAGGCGTCGTCGGCATGGAAACGAAGGAAAACGATTTTGTAGAACATCTTTTCGTGACCAATACCCATGACTATCTGATGTTCTTTACGAACAAAGGGAAGGTTTACCGAATCAAAGCCTACGAAATACCGGAACTAAGCAGAACAGCGCGCGGTACGCCGATTATCAACCTGATTCAGATCGAGCCAGGAGAGACGATCAACGCGGTCATTCCCGTTAAACAATTTGATTCGGGTCAAAATCTGTTCTTCGCCACTCGCAAGGGCATCGTGAAGAAAACCCCGCTCGAGGATTATGTGAACATACGCAAAGGCGGCCTGATCGCCATCCATCTTCGGGAAGAAGACGAGCTGATCGGCGTGAAGTTGACCGACGGCGAACGCGAAATCATCATGGGAACGTCGAAAGGGATGTCGATCCGCTTTTTCGAACAGGAAGTCCGCGCGATGGGACGGGCGGCAACCGGCGTGAAGGGGATCACGCTCGATGACGACGATGAAGTGATCGGGATGGATGTTGTGGATGAAAACAGCGATGTGCTGATCGTAACGGCGAAGGGATACGGCAAGCGCACGCCGGTATCCGAATACCGCAGACAATCGCGCGGCGGCAAAGGCATCAAGACGATCAATGTCACGGAGAAGAACGGTCGGGTGGTCGGTTTGAAAATCGTCAGTGAAGACAAGGATCTCATGGTCATCACGACGTCCGGCACATTGATCCGCACGAGCGTGGCGGGCATATCCGAGATGGGCCGATACACGCAAGGCGTACGTCTGATCAATATCCGTGAAGATGACGAAGTATCAACGGTCGCAGAGGTCGATCAAGCGAACGGCGATGAGCAGACGAATGCGAACGGAGAATCGGACGATCAGGCATGAGGATCTTCACAACTTAGTGCGGGCTGAGGGCTTAGTTGACAAAGAGAGAAGCACGTTGTCATTAAGCCCTCTTTTATCATAAATCCCCCTATATACCGAAACATCGAAATACCTAAAAGCACCGAACAATAATGAAACTTGAAAGAAAGACCGTTGAAAACCGATAATTCAATGAAACGGCGAGGTAGGAATTTATTTATCGAACAGGTGATGATCGATGGAAGTCAGTGTGAATGCCCTGAAAGAAGGCAATGTGTTGACGGAAGATGTTTTCACGGCGCGGGGAGGCATTTTGTTTTACAAAGGAAGAGTGCTCGACAAGCGGGATATCGAAATATTGAAAGCGTTTATGATCAAAAAAGTATCCATCGAGGAAACGGAATTGGAGACTGAAGACCTTTCCGACATACCGGATGCTTACGCCGACGCGGCAAGTCTATTGTTCATTCAGAAATACGACCGTTTGTTCCAGCTGATGAAGCGATCGTTCAGAAATGTCGGCGAAACGTTGCCGATCGCGGAATTCCGCAAACATCTGGAACCGATGGTCGGCCAATATTTCAGACACGACCTTCTTTATTATTCGCCAAGCAAGTACAATCAAGAAGACTATTTTTTTCATAAAAGCATCATGGTAGCGGTTACATCGTATATGATCGCGAAGTGGGCCGAATTTGAAAAAAGACATCTTATGCCGATCGCGTTGGCCGGTTTGCTGCATGACATCGGAAACATGGAGGTCGACCCGCAAATCTTGAACAAACCGGGACTGTTAACCGTTGAAGAGATGGAAGAGATGAGAAAGCATACGATTTTCGGTTACAACCGGCTGAAGTCCGTGCTCGGCATTAACGACGGCGTGAGACTTGCGGCGCTGCAGCATCATGAACGGGAAGACGGCTCCGGTTATCCGCTTGGGTTGAAAGGGGACAAGATTCATCTTTACGCGAAAGTCGTGGCGATCGCGGATATTTTCTATGCGATGACGAAATCGCGAAAATATCGGGATGCGAAATCTCCGTATGAGGTTTTGGATCAACTGATGCATGATTCGTTCGGAAAGCTTGATCCGTCTTTGGTCCAGACGTTCGTCTATCGCCTGACGCAGCATCAGATCGGATACACCGTCAGATTGAGCAACGGAGAGATCGGCAAGATCGTATTCATGGAACAGGCGAATCCGACCAGGCCGTGGGTGGATGTGAACGGCAAAATCGTCAATCTGGTGAGGGAACGATCGCTGAAGATCACGGAAATCTTGTCGAGTTCGAGCGATTAAATCTCGCACGGTGAAGTTGGCGATGTTGAATGGAATAGTCATTGCAGGACATCCTTGACTGCCATGACAGGATAAAGTTCTTGCGTCATGGCCGCCGAATATGTTACGTTGGATAACGCGTCGCCGATAGACATGGCAACAATGCGAAGGGCGCGCCATGAATCATGCACATGCGGTAGAACAAATTCCATGACTAACGAAAACCGCAAAGAATGAATGCCGAAAAGTGGCACAAAAAATCACTTGCATTTGATTGACCAAATGTGATATATTAAAAAAGTCGCCTTGAGGCACCGGTGATGATCGCGGACGCCGATGACAGCGACGGTTGTTCCTTGAAAACTGCAGAACGATCCAATG
>Ga0310828_1000709_pt1 | contig 28182 bp, 23 predicted proteins | sample WT_ome_3_FD_202242 | JGI IMG/M metagenome (GOLD analysis project Ga0310828, IMG submission 202242) | Sorghum-adapted microbial communities enriched on wild type (WT) sorghum from Joint BioEnergy Institute, Emeryville, California, United... ... | reverse complement strand
CCTCGACGAAGGCACGATCACCGAGGAAGAGGCGCAAGAGCTGGTGGATCATTTCGTCATGAAGCTGCGCATCGTCAAATTCCTCCGCACGCCGGACTACAACGAGCTGTTCAGCGGCGACCCGACCTGGGTAACCGAAGCGATCGGCGGCATGGGGCTTGACGGCCGGACTCGCGTCACGCGCAACTCGTTCCGCTTCCTGCACACGCTGTACAATCTGGGACCGGCTCCGGAACCGAACCTGACGGTGCTCTGGTCGGTGAATCTGCCGGATGCCTTCAAGAAATACTGCGCGAAGGTATCGATCGAGACAAGCGCCGTGCAGTACGAAAACGACGACCTGATGCGTCCATACTACGGCGACGACTACGGCATCGCCTGCTGCGTATCGGCGATGCGCATCGGCAAGCAGATGCAGTTCTTCGGCGCGCGGGCGAACCTGGCGAAGGCGCTGCTCTACGCGATCAACGGCGGCGTGGACGAGAAGCTGGGCCTGCAGGTCGGACCGGAGACGCCGCGCATCACGTCGGAGGTGCTCGACTACGACGAGGTCATGCACCGCTTCGATCAGACGATGGAATGGCTGGCCAAGCTGTACATCAACACGCTGAACATCATCCACTACATGCACGACAAATACTGCTACGAACGGATCGAGATGGCGCTGCATGATCGCGAGATCATCCGCACCATGGCCTGCGGCATCGCCGGACTGTCGGTCGTCGCCGACTCGCTGAGCGCCATCAAGCACGCGAAGGTGTATCCGATCCGCAACGAGCAAGGCATCGCCGTCGACTTCCGCATCGAAGGCGAATACCCGCAATTCGGCAACAACGACGATCGCGTCGACAACATCGCCATCGAGATCATGGAGAGGTTCATGAACAAGCTGCGCAAGCATCACACGTACCGCGGCGCGATCCCGACGATGTCGGTCCTGACGATCACCTCGAACGTCGTGTACGGCAAGAAGACCGGCACCACGCCGGACGGACGCAAGGCAGGCGAACCGTTCGCCCCAGGCGCCAACCCGATGCACGGCCGCGATCGCAAGGGCGCGCTCGCCTCGCTCGGCTCGGTCGCCAAGCTGCCTTACGAGCACAGCCTCGACGGCATCTCGAACACCTTCTCGATCGTGCCGAAGGCGCTCGGCCGCGAGCCTCAGGATCGCATCCGCAACCTGACCTCGATGCTCGACGGTTACATGTCGCGCAAGGCGCACCACCTGAACGTCAACGTCTTCAATCGCGAGCAGCTGCTCGACGCGATGGAGCATCCGGAGCAATATCCGCAGCTGACGGTTCGCGTATCGGGATATGCGGTCAACTTCATCAAGCTGACGCGCGAGCAACAGCTTGAAGTGATCAACCGCACCTTCCACGAGAAGATGTGATAAGATAGAGACAGCAACTGACCGATATGACCACAAGCGGCAGCAGTGGAATGTCCGGACCGATCGGCACCAGGCATGGCCGTCGGACGCGATCATGCCAGCGGAGCTGACCGCGCAAGAACTGGCGGGCAGATGCTTGCAACAGCATCTGCCCGTTCTATATCCTATAGACAGAAGAGGGGAGTGAAGCCATATGACAGACAGAATCGGAAGGATCCATTCTCTGGAGACCTTCGGCACGATCGATGGTCCGGGCATTCGTTTCGTCCTGTTCATGCAAGGGTGCCTGTTGCGCTGTCGTTACTGCCACAATCCGGACACCTGGAACAATCATGATGGCCAGGAGATGACCGTGGACGACATCCTGAAGGAGATCGAGCCTTATGTCTCGTACTATCAAATGTCTGGCGGCGGGATCACGGTATCCGGAGGAGAGCCGACGGTGCAGGCGCCGTTCGTCGCGGAGCTGTTCCGGGAGGTTCGTGAGCGCTGGAATCTGCATACGGCGCTGGACAGCTCGGGCTTCTGCGAGCCCGCGCACGCCGCTGAGCTGCTCAAGGTGACGGACCTCGTGCTGCTGGACCTGAAGGAGATGGATCCCCTCAGACACGAAGCGCTCACTACCCAGTCCAACGAACGCATCCATCGCTTCGCCCGTTACCTGACGGAGTTGAACAAGCCGGTCTGGATCCGTTTCGTACTTGTGCCTGGGCTTACCGATTCGGAGGACAACCTGATCCGACTCGGCGAATTTATCGAGCGGATGCCCAACGTCGAGAAGCTGGAGATCCTCCCATACCACCGCATGGGCGTGTATAAATGGGAGAAGCTTGGCATAGAATATACCCTGCAGGACGTGCCGGAGGCTACGCAGGCCGATATCGAGAGAGCCCAATACTGGATCGAACAGGGAAGGCTCTCCGCGCGCAAGCAGCACGTCTGAACACCATATCCAACAACCGATACCCCGAAGGTCAGGCGCATGCTTATCACGCGTCTGGCCTTTTTGTATACTGGATATAGATCTGGACAAAGGAGTGCCTACGTCCCATGAATGTTCCCCTGCGTCCCATCCCCGACCATCTCGCGCCGAACCTTCGACTGCTGTTCGTCGGGTACAATCCGGGCATCCGCTCCTCCGAGACCGGGCATCATTACGCCAACCCGAGCAACCGCTTCTGGAAGATCATTCACGAGGCTGGTATCACGGACCGTCGCTACAGGCCGGAGGAAGATCAGGATCTCCTGAAGCTGGGCATCGGCTTCACCAACATCGTCGCCCGCCCCACGAAAACGGCGGCAGAGATCACGAAACAGGAATACGAGGAAGGGGCGCGTCTGCTCCTAGGCAAGCTCACCCGCTTCCGACCACAGGTGGCGTGCTATGTCGGCAAGGGCGTCTACGAGGAGCTGAGCGGGAGGAGGGACATCGACTGGGGCAGGCAGCCGCACAGCGTCATCGAAGGCGTCATCGACTACGTCGTTCCCTCCTCGAGCGGTCTCGTGCGCATGCCGCTTCCCGACATCATCTCGATCTACGCAGGCATCCTTCCGCTCATCCGGGCATAGCCACAAACCAAACACCTCCAGGGGTGACCCTGGCTCAGGGTTCCCTGGAGGTGTTTTCTTTATGCCATCCTTTTAATTAAGATTTTCGGATCGCGAACACCTTGCGGACGATCAGCGCTGCCGCAGCCAGCACAGCCGCCGCGCCTGCGGCCCACAGCCACGGCGATGAAGCCTGCTTCACGCCGCTGTCGCTGAGGTCGAGCGGAGCGGAGATCGGTGCAGCCTCCGCCGCCTGGTTGCCGCCCTCCGGCACCGCCGGAACCTCTTGCCCGTCCGGGATGGCCCCGGTGCTGACATCGTCCGAGGATACCGGCGTATCCGGTCCGACCGTGGTGATCGCCACCTCTCCTTCGCCCGGCTCCGGACCGCCCACGACGAGGGTCGTGAAGATGCCATCGTCTCCATCGACGGCCGGCGAGGCCGCGCCATCATCCGACGCCATGAGCGGCATAGCCTGCATGCCTTCCACGACGCGCACCTGCTCATCCCCGAACAGGGCGTACAGCTCAGCCGCATGGCTCTCGCTGTATGGCAGGATGCCGATCTCGATCACGCCGTTCACCGGACCGGTATGCGTGACGATGAAGCCCGCATCCTGGAACTTCTCGAGTCCACCCTGATTAAAGATATAGTCGTCGATCTCCTGATGCTTGTCTCTGAGCGCCGCATCTTCCGCAGATATGGCTGGTTCGGCGAGGTAAGACACGGCAGCGCCGTTCGTCGCCGGAGCCGGTGGAATGGACGAGGGCGCCATATTCAGGATGACGGATTCAGGGGAGTAAGCGGGCAGGATTCTGACCTCTTCGGTTTCAGCGGCATATACGGAACCTGCGCTGAGCAGGGCGAAGCAGGTTCCCGCCAGTACGCCCCTGGCGATTTTCGTTTTCAGATTCATGTCGTTTTTCATAGGAATACCCTCCAGTATGTTGATTGTTTGTTGGTTGTTCGATCGGCTGTATCTATCCTCGTTGTGGCCAGTTGGTCATGCCATACACAAGCTGTCATCTCAAGCTGTTATCTGTCGACGGATGCCGCGACGCGGATCATCTCGTCCCTGTCCAATGAGCCTGTCAACTGATATTCCAGATGTCCCATCATCCAGCGCAAGCTGCCAGACCCCGGCTGCCAATATCCGGTAGCGCCATCCAGTTCGACCTTCTCGCCGCTCCACGTGCCGCCGGTCGCCTGGCCATGGCCTGGCCTGCGGATCGTCAGCTCATAGCTGTCGCCGTTATCCGAGACGTACAGGATATGCATGGCATCCGCAAGCGCCTCGGTCGGTTCGACCTGCTGCCCCGTTCCGCTCATGCTCTCCTGCGCGGCCTCGTGAGCAGCGGACACGCGTTCCAGCCTGTAGCCTTCGGGCACATAGGAGGGCAGAGGCAGCGGTTCACCGAACCATGCCGCGGCCTCCTCCGGCCCGGACAGGACCTGCACCGCCGTCTCGCCATCCGGATCCGCTGAGGGGCCTGTCGCTGCGCCGCTCATGACCTCGAAAGCGCCGCTTTCCGTTGCCGACAGCGGATCCCCCGCCTCCTGGGCGGCTGCTGCGCTTTCCGCGCCGCTCCCGATCATCATCTCTCCCGGCTGGGCGGTCATCGCGCCTCCGGTGTCGTCTCCATCCATCCACGGCGTGAAGGTCAGCGCGGCGACGATGACGAGCGAGGCGACGGTCCCCAGGCCGTAAGCCCAGCGGCGGTGAAGCGACTTCCGCCTGTCGCTGCGCGGCGCATCCGCCGCCCCGGACTCCGGCGTGCCGATTCTGGCGGCCCAGGTCCCGTCCTGCCGTGACTCAGTCGTCACCAATGTCTTCACGGGCGAACGCACGCCCTTCCTCATCCGGTCATCCTCGGCTTGCACCCTGGCCCGAATGCTTTCCTTTAACCGCTCGTCGAATCGGATCTCCAGGAACAGGCTGTCGTCTGCTTCCTCGCGGAATTTTCGTCTCAGGTGTTGGTCGTCGGTCATCTGTGCCATCCCTCCTCTTGCAGGCAGTCACTCAGCAGCTCTCGAGCCCGGTGAAGTCTGGCCCGAACAGTGCCTTCGGGAGAGTCTGTCAATTGTGCGATCTCTCTGGTTGACATCTCCAGGTAGTAGTAAAGGTACAGAACCTCATGGTACTGTGCCGGAAGCTCCATCACATGCTTCAGGATGGTCGTGCGGCTCAAGCGTCGCAGCATCTCATCCTCGGCGCTCCGCGACTGACTCGCCTGCTTCAGCAGGACCGGATCCACCGGCTCCTCGCGGTTCGACTTCATGCCGAGCTTGTCACGGCACAGGTTGATCGTGATGGTCATGAGCCAGGTCTTTACGCTGCTCTCACCGCGAAACGTCGACCACTTGCGGTAGACGCGCAGGAACACCTCCTGGCATACATCCTCCGCCAGATGCCTGTCGCCGAGGTAGAAGTACGCCGTGCGCAACAGATCCTGGCCATAATCATTCATCAGCTCTTCCAGCGCAGAGGACGGTTCTTCGGGATAATTTCTCCATTTGCGGCCGGCCAGCCCCACTGCTTAACCACCTCCGCCCTATTAGACGGTGTTGGGGACGATTCCGCTGCAAAATATGAAGCCTGTCGGTCTGGAAAATAGAGGGGGGGCGAGGGGGAGTCTTCGACTGTCAACTTTCGACAAAGAAGCCACGCAAGCGCACGATTACACCGCTCTGCCTGAGGGCGGCGTGCGCATCATCCAATAACCCAAGGGACTGCCCATAAAGTCCCTGGAAATGCAAGTGAACGGGAAACCAACCGGTTTCCCGTTCATTTTTTTCGGATGGTCTGACGATAACGGAACGTGGATTCGTTATGGAACCATCTCGGGCGAGAAAATCAGCCAACTTCATCCAATAACGCACTGACGTTCCGTTAGCCTTGAGGAAATGGCTGTTTGGCCACCAAGAGCGGATCGACGTTCCGTTACGGCGGAAGGCTGGTCTCAGCGCGGCCTTCAGTTCCTGATGGTCCTGATTAGTCCCATCATCAGGTGAAGACTGAGGATGTGTCTCTGGAAGCATCCGCGACTGTCCTGTGTCTTGTGTCTTTGGAACCCATCCACGACTGAGGATGTGCATCTGGAAGCTTTCAACAGATCGGATCAGAATAATCGGAATAATCGGATCAGGAAGCCGGCTCCAACCCCTCATAGATCGAACGAATGGCATACACGTCCAGCGACACCACCTTCACATCCCCTCCCGCCGAGAACAGCTCCAGACCCTGGCTCTGATCGCCGGGGAAGAACAGATGGGTCATCGCCACCTGCCCCCCGTTGGCAAACACTTCAACCGACGAACGGTCGATGAAGATGCGCAGCCTGATCCGCTGCTGCTCCGGGTGCAGGGGCGCCTCCTGTCGGCAGGGGAAGCCTTTATGAAAGTCCACCTGCCCCGACTTTCGCCGGTCCACATACAGCACCTGTCTCTCCGCATCATAGCCAATGTTCGTCTCCCTGTCCTCCGACACCCTGACCTTGAAGCCGAATTCGCGGGCATCCCCGAGCTCCAGCACCGCATCGATCTCCAGCGTATCGCCGCGCACACCGGCCAGTGGATTGTCGCCTTGAGCGACGCGCAGATCATCAGCGCCATACACGGACTCGCGCAAAAGCCGCACCTCATCCACCGGCTCCTGATAGAGCCTGATCCCTTCCGGCCCTTCCCGCAGGGTCAGCCTTCTCGGCAGCGTCATCGCTCCCCGCCACCCCTCGGCCTCGGTCGGCGTGTCATGCGCATACAGCCAGTTGCTCATCCAGCCGATGAAGACCCGGCTCGCGAGCGGATCGTCCGTATTCGACCAGGTGACCCCCGCATAATTGTCTCTGCCATGATCGAGCCACAGCACCAGTCCGGGGTCGTTGTCGTTCACGAAGCGATACCCGTCGAAGCGTCCGACAAAATATTGCGTCCTGGTGCCCTCAGGAGATGCATAATAGAGGCTGACGAGGAGCACCCAGCGGGTCTCTTCCTCCTTGCCGTCCACTCTGAGCTCGAACAGATCCGGACATTCCCATATGCCCGTGTGCCAGCCTTCCCCTGCGCCGAATTCACTGGCGAAGGTCCAGTCGATCAGATTCGGAGACCGATACAACCGCACCCGATCGCCGGCAGCAAGCACCATGATCCAGCTGAAGGACGGGTCATGATAGAACACCTTGGGATCGCGGAAGTCCTCGAACCGCTCATCCTCCAGAACGGGATTGCCTTCGTACATCGTCCAGGTCCTGCCGTTGTCCGCACTGTAGGCCAGGCTCTGCACCTGCCTCTTCCTTCCCGTGGCCTGATCCTCGGAGGAATGCGTGAAGATCGCGACCAGCCCGCTGCCGCCATGGAAGAACCCCGTATGATCATGCCGATCCACGACAGCGCACCCGGAGTATATGAGGCCGTGGTGATCCGGCTTCAGGGCGATCGGCAGATGCTCCCAATGCATCAGATCCCTGCTGACCGCATGTCCCCAATGCATAGGTCCCCAATAACAGCTGCCGGGATGATGTTGATAGAACAGGTGGTACTCCCCGTTATAGTAGACCAATCCATTCGGATCGTTCATCCACTTCTCCGGAGGCGTAAAGTGATACTGCGGCCGATGCACTCCCTGCTCATACGTTCTCATGGTGATTCATCTCCTTTCGACTATCGTTCAAGTAACGTTCACCTGGTTGTCTAACATAATCGTAATCGCTTTCAGCACGGGTGTCATTTACTTTTTTTGGAGGTCAGATCCAGATTTCAAAATAAGGGTCGATTTCGATAATAGGCAATCGAACTGCCTTGACTCGCGTCAAAAACTGCCATAGGAGAACAGACGCATCTGACAAAAAAACGTTATCCGCCGCCGCAGAAGGCATACTCGCCTCCAGCAAGCTGCAGATAACGTTTATGACAGCACAGTTATGCGCTGATCGAGTCGGACCCGGTCAGCTCCTATGACCTGACACGCCAACACGTTCTTGCGTCATACACGACCATCCGGTCAAACGAGCCGCCGCGTCGATCCGTCACACGCCCATCTCTCACTCCACATATTGCGGGCGAATCAGCGACAGCAGATAGCGAACGACCGCCGGGTCGGATTGGAAATCGCCCAGGTACGATTCCCAGGTACCGTTCATCAAGGCCTTGATGATATCGCCGATGTGGATCGGCCGCACCTCCGCGCCCAGCAGCGCATCCCTGAGCATCAGAGGCGTCAAGGCGCTGTCCGTCTGCTGGAAAGCATGCCTGTTCTCGCCTGGCTGATCATTGGCAAACATCACCGCATGGTTCCCCAGCGTGATCTCCAGCGAATCCGTCTCCTCCACGCCGGACATGCTCAGCACGATGGACCGCTCGTCGTCGCCATACCGGACATCCAGGATCGTAACGGGCCGCTGCTCCGGCAATGGACCTGCCGCATGCGTCATCACCTTGAATTTCTCGATCTCCAGCGGCGCGATGTCCTCATCGACGACCAGCTTCGCGCCGAAACGGACATGCAGCTGACCGCGCAACGGATCATAGTAGGTCAGCATGCTGTAAGGCTCATAGGGGAACTCATAGGCTCCGATATCAGCCGCAAAGCCTTGGTCAGCGCGCGATTCCCCCCGTTGGTCCGCATCCAGGTTGACCCAGGCCGGATTCAGCTCGCCAGCCAGAACCAGATCGAGCGGGTCGACCGGCCTGCCGGCATCGATCGCCGGACTGCCCGGCAGCAATGCGCGCGTCGGCGCATATCCGCCATTCGCCTCCAGGGGAGCAAGCAATGGGTCCACATCGATGACCGCCTCGCTGTCCTCTATGCCGCAGACCTCCCCGCGGATGATGTTCAAGCCGAGCGGCATGATCCAGTCCGAACCGATGCAGGAGTAGGGCTGGAACGCTCCATCTCCGGCATCCGACCCTCCGATGATCGAGTTCACCACGTAGACCTTGCCGCCATAGTTCATCGAAGCCAGCACCTCCCTGCCCGATGCTGCGCTCCCGATCTGACCGCCTTGTCCGGAGCCGCTGTCCTTCAGCAGGTTATCCGCGATCGTCGCATGGCTGAGCACCAGCAGATCGCCGGAGAAGTCGATGCCTCCCCCGCTTGTTGCGGCTTCGTTGCCCGTGAATGTCGAGTTCACGATCACGGCAGCATCGACCAGATATGCGCCGCCACCCGACTGGGAGGCCTCATTGTAGCTGAACGTCGTGCCGGTGATCATCACGTTGTGCCCTTGACCATAGGCCATGGTCACATACAGGCCGCCGCCGCCCATCGCGCGGTTGTCGTGTATGTAGCTGTCCGTGATCCGGAGATTCTTGCCGGACCAGATGGCACCGCCCGAACCATCGGTCCGGTTGCCGCCGAACTCGACCCGCGTCAGACTCAGCTCATCCGTGTTGTAGATGGCGCCGCCGGAACCGCCGCCATTGGGTGCCTCCTCATCTTCGGCCACGTTGTCCAGGAACCGGCTGTCGGTGATCTCCAGGCCGCCATGGTTGCTGATCGCTCCGCCATTGTTCGTTGCCTGATTGCCCGTGAACTCGCTCTCCGCGATCTCCATCACGCCTTTATTATAGATCGCGCCGCCATCCGGTGCCCTGTTGTCGATGAATTCGCCCTGGACGATCTCCACGACGCCCTGGTTGTAGATCGCTCCACCCAGGCCACCTGCATTGTTCACAAACTCAACCTCCTCGAGGTTGAGCTCGCTCTCCTCAGCATTGTAGATCACGCCGCCCATTTGTCCCAGATTGTCATGGAACTCGCTCCGCGATATCTCCAGGATGCCCTCATTATAGATGATGCTGTCAAGCCAGACCGAGTTGTTCTGAAACACCCCTTCGGAGATCGTCAAGGAACCTTCGTTGCTGATCACGCCCAGCTCGAAGGACGAGTTGCTGTCGAACATGACATCGGTCAAGGTCATCGTACCGCGATTGAGGATGATGCCTTGATCCGATGCATCATTGTTCCGGAACTCGGCTCCGACGAGCGTGATGTCTCCGAAATTGTAAATGGCTGCACCGTTCCAGCCTGTCAGCTCTTCGAACACCACGTTCTCCCCATCCAGAGACGCCATCTCGCTTACAACGAGGGAGGCAGATTGGGATTCCGTATCCGGATTGGTGATCCGGACATTCGTCAGGTTCAGCTTGCCCCTGTCCAGGGCGATGGCGCTTCCGTACTCATAGCCCATATTGTTGACGAATACCGCATCGGAGATGGCATACTCATGCTCCTCAGGATCGATTTCTTCCATGCCCACGAAATAGATCCCGCCGCCAGCGCTGCCGGTCCCGCCGGTGATCGTCACGCCGGACAGATCAAAAGCATGGGTCCAGACGAAAAACACGCGATCCTCCAGGTTGGAAGCATCGATGATGGTGGATTCCGCACCTTCGCCGATGATCTTCAGAGGCCGCAGCACATCCAGATCATCGGACGCATCTCCGGTTGCCGCATCATAGTCGATCCAGATCAGCTCATAATGATCGGCGGGCAGGTAGATCGTATCGTTCGCCCATGTGGCATTGGCCTCCATGATCGCAGCGCGCAGCGAGCATGCTCCGCCTTCGTCCATGCACTCGCCATCGCCGGGAAGCGCATCCGCCGTATCGGCGGACGTATTCACGTGGAAGGCAAGCGCGGGACGTCTGATGGAGAACGTATAGTTCAGGTAATATTCCCCATCGTTGCTTGCGACACTGATCACGATATCCGAATCGCCGCGCGCCAGCTCCAGCTCGATCGGCCCCTCGATCAATGCATAGTACTCGCCATAGACCAGTTCTGCCCAGGAGCCTTCATCGACGAGCTGCGCGGTCACGGTCAGATGCTGCACGTCATAAGGCAGAGCGATCACATACTCGGTCGTTTCCGGTTCGAAGGCAGGGGACAGATCCCCTGTCGAGATGGTGACGCTCCCCAGCAGAACGGACGAGGACTGGTCTTCTCCTCTCGTCTGTTGGCCTGACGCCTCCCCAGCGAACGCCACCGTCCGCAACCCTGCGGGCGACCACAGCGCACACAGGAGAGTCAGACAGGCGAAGATGGATATCATGCGATGAACCTGGTGACGAGAACCCATACCATAACTCCTCTCAAGGATAGTCTGACTTCACTTTGGTTTACTATCTATCATTATACTAGATATGCAATTAATAGAAACCAAATTTCGACAAAAAATTCACTGAACCATCTCCATCCGCCAAGTGCGCTCCCATAACAAAACCCCGGCGATCCATCTCCATGGAATACCGGGGTGTTCATACGTTCTCGTCCCATGCAGTCTGCTCCCGCTCTCCCGGCATCAGCGTGCACCCGCCGATGCTGTGACGATCATCGCCATCGCCAGGAGGAGTGTCAGTTGTTGCCGCGGGGGCCGTTCATCATTGTTGCTTCGCCACTTCTTCATACGATTTGCCCTGGCTAAGCCCATATTTGGCCGCGATCTGGATCAGGTCATTGTATTCCTCCGGCGTCAGCCGCTCCAGCATGATGTCCCTCGCAGCCCGCTTCTCCTGAACGGTCATACCGCCGCTCAGCATCGAGAGGAACAGGTCGATGTCCGACGCGCTCAGCCTTTTCATCAGCACGTTGGCCAGCTTGAGCTTCTCTCCCAGCGTGACCGACTTCTGAACCGCTTCGACCTTCTCCTTGGTGACCTCCACTGAATACGTGAACCTGGCCTCAGACGTATCGGAAGCCTCCGAACCGGCATCGCTTCCGCCTGCCGCCTGGCCGCCAGTACCTTCAGTGCCGCCCGCGCTGTTCCCTGCGCCGGTCGGCCCGCTGTTCGGGCCGCTGACAGCTCCGCTTCCCGCGCTAGCACCGCCTGCGCCCGAGCTGCCGGATGCTTGTCCGCCTGTCTCACCGCCCGCACCCGACGCTCCGGAAGCTTGTCCGCCCTGGCTATGGCTTCCGCTGCCTGGCGCGCCTGCCGAAGCCGAGGCGTCTCCGGCACCCGTGCCGCTGGCGGGATCCGCTTCATCCTCCCCGAACAGGACATCCAGACCCACATCTCCTCCGAGCGCCTGCTTCAACAGCTCATCATAGTCCGAGCCTGCCACCATGGACTTCAGCACGTAATCCACCGCCATGTTCAGACCGATGTATCCCGCACCCAGCAGGACCGCCACCGATACGGCCGAGATGATCAGCCATTTGCGCCATTTGCGTTTTCCCTTCGCCACCGTCGCACCTCCACAGGTTCATTCCACTTGTCGTTTATGGTTTCTTTCGTAGTCACTGTCCATCATCCAGCTCTACGCGCGCACGCACTCAGATGCCGCACCTGATCGTCATTCAACTTGACGCAACATATGTCGAATGTTCCCGAACAACCCTATTATACATGAAAATCGCCTGTCGACATATCGCGCGAAAGTCCCGATCAGGCGAGAAGCACCCGGAAGGCTGCCGTAGCCACCCCTCCAGGGTGCCAGGAGCGGATCATCTCTGCTGATATACCCAGTCAAACTTCTCCTTCACCTGCTGAAGCACATCATCCAGCATCCGGACGATCATCCGGATATCATCGCCCGGGTTAAACGGGATGAGCCGGATCCGCTCATCCTCGATATAATAGCTGGCGCGCTCGTGCTCTCTCGTCTCCGCATAGATCGCCCAGGCCTCCAGCACAGGACGAGGGTCGAAGAGTCGGAGCCCCTTGCCCCGGTCGCCGTACAGATGCTCCGAACGGCTGTCCCGGACGTACGCGATCAGCTGATCCATCTCCCTCAGCCGCTGGCGGCTGTTCCGCTTCGCCTCCACCCAGAAATTGCGGATCGGGCGATACTTGAAATCGACGAGCAGGCTGCCGGCATAGATGTCATGCAGATAATAATCGATGCGCGTGTCCGGCCGATTGTTCTTGCCGAGGGACAGCGGCAGCTCCCGCTCGGAGGTATCGCCCAGCACCAATGGCAGCTGACCGTCATAGACCAGATTCAGCCGCCATTCGCCGCGGACGAGCACGATGCGCTCCCCCGGAGGCAGCACCGGGACGATATAGGCATCGGACGTGGCCCGATGATCGTAGATCCATCCGGATATCGGGCGGAAGCCGGCATGATCGACAAGCGCCTTCAGGATGCGGGTGAATCCCCACATCTCGTACAGCTTCTCGGTCCGCTTCCACTGGAAATTGTACATCGGATGCAGCGTCACCTGCAGCTGATCCTCGCTGAGCTCCCGATAGAGCTGGTAGAGCGCGCGGTATCTGGAGTCCGTCGCCAGCACGTGAGGAATGTGTACCCTCGGCTTCATCTCGACCTCCTGATACCAGGCGGCGCTGGTGATGAGCCTGAGGCCCCGACGCATCTGATCCACCCGCCCGATATAGCCGTCGATGGTGTCCAGCTCCTTGCGCTTCTCGTTGATCGCGCTCGCCGAACGCTCCTGGAACTGTTGATAGGGCAGCAGCTCCTCGATCTCCAGCTCGATCTGCTGACGGTGCAGCTGCAGGTTCTGCACGAATTCATCGAAGAAGGACGCGAGGCGGGAGATCATGCGCTTGACCCATTGATTCTCCGGCAGATCATGGTCGACCTCGCGATGCGGCGTGCGAACGTACCCCGGCAATCTCGACTGCCCGTACAAGCTGCGGATCGACACCTGGTCCAGCGCCGTCGCGCGCTCCTCCGGAGTCCAGCGGTACGACTTCCGGATGCGGTGATTGACCCGATCATACAGATCCGTCAGCGCCGACATCAAGGTGGGGTAATGCCGGTCGAGGATCATGAACTTCCTGAGCAGCGGCGGCGGCAGGACCTGCCCCCGCTCCTCGGGGGCGGCCGCATACAGGCGATGCACGAGATCGAAGGTCAACCCCTTCATGATCTCCTCCAGCTCCTGCTTCATCTGCTCCAGCTGGGAGCCGGAGACCTGCTTGGACTCGATGAGGAACGGCGCAAGGAAGGTGCGCTCACCCGATACGACCCTGAGCAGATAGGTGCCCGGGATCAGCGGATAATCGCCGAAGCTGTGCAGCGCCACCGGCTCCGCCGACGGCTTCAGATACAGCTCGCCGTCCTCGTCCACCTCGACCCGGTCCCCGGGCACTTCATCCAGTCCATACATATAGAGTCGGCTGGTCTTGTCCGGCGCATCGAAGAGAAGTCTGACCGGCACATTCTCCAGCAGGCGGAACACCGGACGGGCGTAATCCTCCTCGCTGATCCGGTCATGGAACGTCGTCACCGTCTGGTTGTATCTCTCCTGATCGAAGAGCAGCTGCAGCCGGAATGTTGCCTCAGATGGTGAAGCCATTGTCTCTCAACTCTTTCGCCTTCTGGATCAGGGCTTTCTTCGACTCTGCGAATTCCGAGATGTGCGGACTTGCGTCCAGCAGCTGATAGAGGGTGCCGCTCAGCCCTTCCTCCACTTGCTTGCCGATGAGCGTCTTCAGCATGCTCTCCGGTCCGCGCAGCTTGGTGAGGACACGCTGCACGATCTGCAGATCGAGAGCCTCCCTTCGCGAAAGGTATGGATTCGCAGGCAGATTCTTGAGATAGTAATCGATCTGCCGGACGACGCGCGGTCCGATCCCGAGGTTGCGGCTGCAATCCTGCAGCTGGCGATGCATCTCCCACAGGAAGTCCACTTCCTCGTCGGACAGCGAGATGGACAGTTCCTCCGGCCGGCGGAAGCTGTGATAGTCCTCGAAGGACATTGGCTGCTTGGCCTTCGGCCCCTTGCGCTCGATCTGCCGCAGCCTGCGGAAAGGCATGACATCGAGGGTGATGACGTTCGAGCGATCGAGCACCTTGTCGGAGAAGTGGTACGTCGATTCGTCGAGATTCACCGTGCCGATGAAGATGACGTTGTTGCCGATCGCAAGCTCCGGCGGATAGGTGGCGGAGTTGTACACCTGCTGCTCAATGTTGCTGCTGTACAGCCGCACCTTCCGGCGACCCGGCTCCATCTCCAGCACGGACAGGAACTGCGCGAAGTAATGCTCCACGCGCGCCAGGTTCATCTCGTCGAAGCAGATGATGTACAGCTTGCGGTTGTCCTGATGCTGCGCCTGGATGAGCACGTCGATCAGTCCGGATTCGCCGGGGCGGTAGATCATGTTCTTGATATCCACGTAGCCGAGCAGCTCGGAGTCGTCCGTCCAGGAAGGACGCACCGGGATCATCACCAGCTGCTGCGAATCCAGTCCCAACGCCTTCGCATAGGCTTGTACCAGCTTCGACTTGCCTGTTCCGCTCATGCCCGCCAGGATGGTGAGGGCATTGGACTTCACCGCCGTGTGGAAGTTGTACAGGTCCCTCTCCCGATAGATGAGGCCCATATCCCTCGCCTCCTGGAAGAACAGCTCCATGAATTCATCTTCCCTGGAGTGGCTCTCCTCCTGGGGCGCCGCCTGCTCCTGCTCCAGCGGAGCGGCCTTGACGACCGGCTCGTGCGCTTCGGCGGTCGACGCCATCTGCTCCTGTTCCTCTCGCCGTATGCCTCTTCGCGGATGTGTTTCTCCAGAGGCTTCAGCTCGGCGAAGGCCTGCCTGACCTCCTCATACGTATCCGTATCGATGAACAGCACCGTATCATCCCGCCTGCCGAGATAGTAGGCGCGGTCGAGCCATTGGAAGCTTCCCTTGCGCACCGGTTGATCGCTGGTGAGCAGCAAGCCGCCATGGGCATAATCATGGCTGGTGAACAGGCCGTACATGTGGTATTGGAGCTCATGCTCCTTCCACAGCACGATCTCGGGCGTGTCCTCCCGCTCCATGGACAGGTTGGAGATCTGGCCGAGATACTTGCGATTGAGCAGGTTCGCCTCGAAATCCTGGATGCTCAGGTCATGCACATCCTGGCTGAAGATCGGAATCGGCCTGAACGCATGCTCGCTCTTGTAAGTTTCCAGCTTCGGCACCAGCCTGATCTCCTCCGCGATATACACCTCTCCGTGCGTCGCCAGCACCTTCATCATCGGCTGGAAGATGAACAGCGTATCGTGCAGGAACTCCTCGAGATTGCGGATGCGCTCCTCTATGTCAGGGTTCGCGTAGTCATCCTGGAACCCGTAACGTTCAAGCTCATTGGAATAACTGGTGAACAGCTTCGCCTCCCGGGGCAGGCTGCCCGGATATTGCTCGATCAGTGACTTGATGTAGAATTGCAGATAGTTTTGCGATTTGCGGAAGATCGCCCGGCTCCGTCCCATGTGTTCGTAGGTCTCTTCTTCCGTAGCCAGGACACCGATCAGGTCTGTGGTCCATTTTTTCTGCCGTTTCATCATGATAGTTACACCGTCCCCGCGTTGCAGTAGTCTCGTAATTTGTTGTAATTGTCGAATTCGATGATCTTGTTGCCGTACCTTTGCTTCAGATTGATCTTCATATGCGGCGGGATGCGGAACGATGTGAACCAGATCTGTTCGGCATGGTCCAGCATGACCGTCTGATCGAGATCGCCTGGTGAGACCAGGGTGATGATATACCGCTTGTCGCTCAGCGCATTCAGCTCTTTCCGATGATGGTCGATGAGCACCACCTGAGTGCGTTGCTCATTCAGGGTGGCGCTCAGGCCTGCGATTTCCGTCTTGTAGTTGTTCAGTTCCGTTCGGGTCGTCTCCAGCTCCTGGTTCAGCCGCATCAGCTTCCGCTGCTGGTCCTGGTTCACCCGCTCGGCTTCGGTCAATTGGTCGATGAGCTGGCTGATCTTCTTGTCCCTGTCGCTCACTTCACTTCGCCGCTGCTCGGCTTCTTTCTCGATTCGGTCCTTCTGCTTCCTGGTCTCCTTCAGCTCTTGCTCCAGCCTGGCGATTCGTTTGCCGATGGCCCTCACTTCATCCTTCAGCCTGGCGTTCTCCTCGCTCAGCGCTGCAAGCTCCGCCTGCCAGCGCTCGGCGCCATCATCCGGCGATGCTGCTGTCTGCTGCGACGCTGCCTCCTCGGCACGCGGATTCGCCTCACCCGGGTCATCCGGCTGCCCGGCTTCATCCTGCGCGGTCGCGTCATCATCCGAGCGAATCAACTCATAGAATCGCACCGCCTTCGCCTTCAGGTCTTCCTCGCCGGAGGTGAGCAGCCAGGTCAGGACTTCGATCGGTTCCTTCGCCAGCTCGCCGCTCTTGATCTTGCCGTATAGCTCGGACGCTTCATGAGCGCGAATCAGCGAGACCTGGGCTTCATCCAGCTTGACCAGGCGTTTCAGGATTTGCTGAATTTCCAGGATATTCGGGGGCTTGAGCAGGGTTCGTTCGAGAGGCTTGCGTATGAGCTTGAGCTGTTTAGGGTCGTTTTTGATGCGGGAAAGGCTGTCGAAACCACTGATGGCAATTCTTCTTCGAGGGGTTCTATTTTTATTGATCAACAGAACGATATCGACGAGCTTGTCATCGGGAATGGCGGACAGGATCCATTTCCACTCTTCCATCTTGCTGTCTCTCCCTTCGTTGCTGAGTGTAATGTATCCATTATAATATAAACTTCACCCGAACAGGAGGAAGAATATGATCGGATATGGCGTCAACGAACGACAGAAGAAAGGGGCCACTAGTCGCGCTTCCCCCGTCCTCTGAACAGGAGATGCACGAGCTTGTACAGCAGGATGCCGAGGATCGCTCCGGCGGTATCGATGATCACGTCCTGCCACTGCGCGCCTCGACCGGGGACGTACAGCTGATGCCACTCATCGGTGATGGCATAGGCGAGGCAGGCCAGTCCGGTCAGCAGCATCAGTCGCGGAGTCGGGCCCTTGCGTATGCTCAGCGCATGCAACAGGAGCATGCCAAATACGAAGTAGAGCATGACATGCGCGCACTTGCGGACCAGCTTGTGCAGATCGGATACCGTATAGGTATAGTCAGGATCCCAGAGACGGATCAGCTTGATGATCGCCGCGGTGACGTCGATGCTCAGCTCTCTGGACATATGGACGGGCTGTTGGGAGAACATAAAGATCAGGATCGCACATGCTATCACGGCGATCCTGGATAAGATACGATGCAATTGACTCACCCGCTATGAGGAGATTAGGCGATCATGATCGGGAGGTTTCCTGCTCGATGATTCGCTGCAGATAAGCCAGGAATTCCTCGCGCAGATCTTCCCTGCGCAGCGCCATCTCGACGGTCGCCTGGAGGAATCCTTGCTTGTCGCCGACGTCATAGCGGCGGCCTTCGAAGATATAGGCGTACATCGCCTCCTGCTGCGCCAGCACATTCAATGCGTCGGTCAGCTGGATCTCTCCGCCCTTGCCCGGCGTGGTCTGCTCGAGGATCCCGAAGATCGCAGGCGTGATGACATAGCGGCCGAGGATCGCGATATCCGACGGAGCCTCTTCCACAGACGGCTTCTCGACCAGCTCCCGCACCTTGTAGATGCGGTCTTCGATCAGCCGGCCGTCGACGATGCCGTACTTGCTCACATCGCCGCGCGGGATCTGCTGCACGCCGAGGATCGTCGTCTTGTACCGGGCATAGACCTCCATCATCTGCTTCAGGCAGGGCTTCTCGTTATCGACGATGTCGTCGCCGAGCATGACGGCGAACGGCTCGTTGCCGATGAAGCTCTTGGCGCACAGGATCGCGTGGCCGAGGCCGCGCGGCTCCTTCTGCCGGATGTAGTGAATGTTGACCATGTCGGAGATCTTGCGAACCTCCTCGAGCAGGTCATACTTCCCCTTCGCCTCGAGCTCCAGCTCCAGCTCCACCGACTTGTCGAAGTGATCCTCGATGCTCTTCTTGTTGCGGCCCGTGATGATCAGGATCTCCTCGATGCCGGACTGCACCGCTTCCTCGATAATGTATTGCAGCGTAGGCTTGTCCACGATCGGCAGCATTTCCTTCGGCTGCGCCTTCGTCGCCGGCAGGAAACGGGTGCCGAGTCCGGCTGCCGGTATGATCGCTTTGCGTAGTTGCAACCTCATCACTCCTGTTCGATCTCTATCCTATCAGATTCGATACCGGCTGCCAAACGACAGCCTCTGACTATTCGTCCGGATGCAGCATCTCATACCGCCAGGCGTCCCTGCACATCTCCTCAAGCCCGCGTCTGGCTGCCCAACCAAGCTCACGCCATGCTTTCGACACGTCGGCGTAGCTCTCCGCGACATCCCCCGGCCTGCGTCCGACGATCTCGTACGGGATCCGGATGCCGTTCACCTGCTCGAACGTCCGGATCAGCTGCAGGACGGACGTTCCCTGACCTGTGCCGAGATTGAACACATGGACGCCTTCCTGCAGGCGCTCAAGCGCCGCCACATGCCCTTCCGCCAGGTCGACGACATGGATGTAGTCACGCACTCCGGTCCCGTCAACGGTGGGATAATCATTGCCGTATATGTACAGCTTCTGCAGCTTGCCCTTGGCCACCTTGGTGATGTACGGCATCAGGTTGTTCGGGATGCCACGCGGCGACTCGCCGATCAGGCCGCTCTCATGCGCGCCGATGGGATTGAAATACCTTAGCAGCGATATGGCCAGCTGCGGATGGGCCTTCACCGTATCGGTCAGGATGCGCTCGCTCATCGCCTTCGTCTCCCCGTAAGGGTTCGTCGTCTCTTTGAGCGGCATCGTCTCGACCAGCGGCACTTCCTGGGCGCCGTATACCCCTGCCGATGAGCTGAACACGAACTTTCCGACGCCGTACCTGACGCAGCAGTTCGCCAGCACGATCGTGCTGAGCAGGTTGTTGCGATAGTACTCCAGCGGCTTCTGCACCGACTCGCCAACCGCCTTCAGCCCGGCGAAATGAATGACGCCATCGATCTTGTGCGACCGGAACACCTGATCCACCGCTTCCGCATCCGTCACGTCGATCTCATAGCTGATGAAATCCCGCTTCGTGATCTCGCGGATTCGCTTCAATACAGACGGATCGCTGTTCATGAAATTATCGGCGACGATCACATCATACCCTCGCTCCAGCAACGCCACGCATGTATGTGAACCGATGTATCCAGCTCCGCCTGTGATGAGGATGTTCATAAGGTTCCTCCATTAATGGGTTTCTTTTGCTTCAATTGAATCTCAGGTGATCAAGTAATTATCAGCGTACTTCTAAATGTTTTTATTCCAAATTATCATCAAATTATTATGCGTAAGCAATATCTTGAATTTGCAACTGTAACAGAGATAATAATCTCTGGTATATGCTCGCTTACATAGCATCGATCTTAAGCTCCGATGTATGACTACCATTATACATAACACTATTTTATATACTATCGATTTTTCTTTTTATTATTGATAATAGAGTTACAAAAATTAAATATCCCAGCAATCAACTTAACATTTATAAGTAATAATACGATAAAAAGGATACACTCACTTACAAGTTCACACTCTACTTGCAAATTAAAATATAATACTAAAATTTGAAGAGTTATTACCAAAAGATTTAGTATAAACTTTTTTGCATTTATACGTATATTTACAATAGACTTAGTGTCAAAATATCTGATCAGCCACATAATAAAAAAACTCATCATTGTAGATATACTTGCACCTAGAGCACCAATTATCGGTATCAGTAATAATGAAAGAATCAAATTTGTTACCGCACTAATAAAAGATGTTTTAAAGACACCGGTAGTCTTTTTGGCAGCAAGATAATTGACACCCAAAAATCCAGCAAGATTAGCAAAATAAACACCCATAAGCATAAAAGGGACAAATGTCCATGATTGAAAGTACTCATTGGAAACAGTATATCCAATTAATAATTTAAGAATAACTAGCAAAAATGACGTCCCGAGTAATAATGTAAATGAAAAGTAATCATAGACTTTCGAAAAAAAAGCTGAATTATCTTTACTTTTATACTCATCAATGGCTGATAATTGCCATGCCTGAAAAAAAACATTATACAACATCGTTAAAATATTTGGAATTTTACTTGCTAGTGCAAACAATCCGTTTGCATAAACTCCTACAAAAAACAATATTAGATAACGACTAGAAGTATTTATAATCCACCACATTATTGAATTTGGTATGAGCGGGACAGAATAACTTATCATTTCTTTAATTGTCGTCTTGTTTAATAATTTAACATTTAAACTTCTATATATTTTTGTATAGTATACAAAATGCAGTATTGATAAACTTTCTGCAATTGCAAATGCATAAAAATAGCCTTTCAGACCTAAGTCAAAAAAGGCTAATAGCATGACACCAAAAAACGCCATACTTATAGCCATTAAAATATTATTTAGCGCGTAAATCTTTATTAGCCCAATTGCTCTAGTGAACTGGGAACATAAAATTTGAAATCCTTGAAGAATCAAAATAAGATATACGAAGTTGAGAGTACCCTCAAACATTTTTATTTGATATAAAATTGGATAAAAAGCAATGAAAATTAAACAACCAATAACGGTTACAATAAAAGCATTCGAAAATACTCTACTAGAATCTGTTGTATTTTCCATCGTAAACCTTAATACCGCTTCATAAACACTTAAAGACAAAACCGGTAATAGCAAACTTGTCGCAGACATAATCAAATCAACTTGTCCATATTCCGCGACTGTCAAATAATATGTGTATACCGGAATCATTATTAATGTTACGAGTCTACTGCTTAAATTACCTAATGCAAATAATGCAGAATTTCCAAGCAACTTATATATTCTATTGCTCAAAATATCACCATTTCATCATTGGAATACTTACCTACAATACGCCATTCACACTTTCGTACAATACGCGCAAACTCTCATTTTTTTGATACTCTATCAATTCACGATTACACCCTACTCTCTCAGATTCAATCAGTAAATCTATTATATCCTTATGATTTAAGTTTATATTGACACACCTGTTGCTGAAACCAATACTTTCAAAAAATTGATCCAGTTTATTGTCCCAAGAAAGAGCTATTGAAGGAGTATTCAAAGAAGCTGCGATTATGTGACTATGTAATCGAAATGATATTATACTTTTAAAGCTTGAAATTAACTCGACCAATTCCCTGGGACTTTGTGGTCTGCTTGCTACGACCGTTGAGTCATAGTCTAATGAGCTTGCAATTCGAATTGCCATTTTAAAATCATTAATGCTACCATTACAGAATAATTGCCATTTTAATTTCCGTGCATTCAATTCCACAATTATATTTCTTATCTGATCGTAGACCAAGTGTGATGTTTTGGGCGTACTAATTACACCTATCCCAATAATATCTGTTTTATTATTGACATCTATTCCGTAAACATCCTTCGCCCATAGACCTACATCGTATGACTTAACCAATTTTTCTTTGTTTTGATTAGTCAATAATTTTTCAATTCTTTTTACACTATCGCGCATTGAGATCTTATATACATTTTTTTTATTCAGCGCAGATTTGAATAATCTTAACATTAAATTGCTTTTTATTTCACCAAAACCACAAGCATTAAACACAACAGGAATATTCTTCCTCGCAAGTAGATTTACATACCTATAAACTGGAATTCCAAAATAATCCATGAAAATTTGTCCACCAGCAAAAACAGCAACACTGTAATCTTCATTGCAAACTTTATTTATGACCTTTCTTTTCCCTACTCTCCCATTTGCGTAATATTCCCAAAGAAACGTGTTGCTTTTTAACAGACGTTTCCCAACATTAACAAGAATCCGTTTATATGGGGCACTCTTAATACTAGACCGGTCTAACGAATTCTGGTCAAAACTAGGATAATTACTTCGTCCAGATAAATCAGATTTTAAGATATCGTAGTCCTTAAATTTTTGACGAAGCAAGTATTCAACACATTCACAAATTATACCGTCTCCAAGATTGTCTGAATAATATTCTCCTAAAAGCAATATCTTCTTAACCAATATGATCAATCCCCAGTTTTATTCTGTTCGTAATAATTGAGTTGTCTATTTGATTGTGTTTATGATCTAACGAAAGTTGGATTAAGCTAAGAATATAAAACCAGTATATTGGTTGTCTCAAAACAAAGTGAGACGCACTGAATAAAATTAAGCATATCATTGCTGTAAAGAGAATTGAAGAATGCCGAACCTTAAGCAAAGATTTAGATAAGAACCACAGGTGTAGCAACATTCCTAAAAAACCAATTTGTGTTAATAAATCAATAAATGTATTGTGGACTTCAAACCTATAATCTCCATAATACACCAGTTGGGGGCCCGGGCCGAATCCAAAAATGGGTGACCCCATAAATGTTTCTAATCCTTGCATCCATAACGATCCTCGGCTACCGTCTTGGTCCAGTTCGTTAAAGGTGTTGCGAATATAATTCAGTGTAGTGTAGATTAATTCGTTATTCAATACTGCGATAAAACCTATTGATGATATAATAAGTAAAATAACTGGAAGACGAGCTGGACGATCTATTCGCCTAACAATATGAGCCAAGATGAGTATTATTGTCGCCATAACCCAAGATGCTACTAATCCATCGCTCTTGGTTTCAAGTCCAGCAAAAATGGTGCCAAGTAATACTGTCCCATATACTATTCTTATGTTAGTTTTTTTAGTTCCAACTAATAAGAAGAAGGCAATGAACGGAATAGCTGAAAGAAACAGAGCCAATTGATTAGGATTATTCGCACCACCCGTAAATCTATAACCGCCCAAGCTAAGTCCAAAAAAAGACGGGCTAATCATTGAGTGCCATAATGCGAGAAAAGTAAATATTACTCCTCCTAAAACCACACAATACTTTATTTTCTGAATAAACAACTGTAACCTACCTTGATAAAGTAAGACCAGGCAAATTGAAAATGAAAATGCATAAGCGATCAAGTCGTAAACAACATAATTCAAAATAAACCTGTCACTTACTAAACTTATAACCCCCCCGATAATCATTAATACGATAAAAAGAACCCAGTACTTTATGAAAAAAGTATTTTCCTTTTCGATTATATATCTTGATTTTATAAGACCTATTGATACAATGACCATCCATATTCCTAATACGATCTCTCCTGGACCAATGGGCAAACTGCTAAATCTTATATTGGTCATAGTGGTTAAAACTATCCCAAAAGCAAAAAGCAAACTTTCTTTTGATAACTTCGTCAATTTCAGGTCCCTTTCTTATTGATGTAATTGATCATAATATGAGCAAATTGCATCGATCCAAATGTCTAGTGAATACTTTTTCTTTATTAGCTCACGAGATACGAGTGTTTTCTTAACTAATTCATCTTGATCATGATTTAGAATTTCGATAATTTGGGTTGTTAGTTCTGCGACATTCTCTGTTTGAAAGAAAAAAACACTAGGTACTTCTTTAGCCCAGTCTAAACCTGGAATATCGCTACTAACAACAGGGATACTACAAAAAATAGACTCTGCAACCGAATATGAAAATGTTTCATTTCGACTTGCTGAAATAAAAATAGATGCATGACTATAGTAGTCTTCGATTTTTTCCGTTGGTTCTTTCAAAACAAGCCAACTAGGCAACTCTCCATCATATTTATTATAAACCCAATTTTCCCCTAGCTTCTCACTAAAAACTAGCCACAATTCGAATTTTACTCCTAGAAGTTCTAATCTTTCACATGCTTCTAATAATATATCAACACCTTTTATTTCTGGCTTATATCCAAATGCCAAAAAAACAGGCTTATTTCCCACTGTTTTGTTTATCGACTGTAACCTGTCGATGTCAATACCATTGATGATTGTAGTCGATTTATTAGCTGGAAAGCCACCTTTTTCTACGACTAATTTTCTGTAAAACTCTGAGACTGATATGAGTCTGGCTCTTCTTCCAACCAAACTATAGTGAATGAAGTTCTTTAGTTTTGATTTCAAATCATCTTTTAAAAAAATAGTAGAATTATGATAATGCCATACCACCTTGGACTTTTTTGGTGCAGCAATAGTGGCTGGAATATCTAGATAGTCATGATGAGTATGGATGATATCTGGTTGCACCATATTATAAATTGCTCTAAGCTCATTAATTGTTTTCAAGGAAAACTGTTTAGCTGTGATAAAATAAACGTTGAATTCTTTGGCTAATTTAATACACCATTCACGTTCTTTAGCAGTTTTCGGAAAAGCAAAAGACATTTTTATACCCTTACTAGCTAGTACACGTGCCAATCCTGTTAGTGCAGGAATGATGTTTCCCCCGTACTTTGAATTCAATCCAAGAATATGTATCACACTTTTAATATTTGACATATTGATTCCCCAAAACTTTAATGTTTAAGCATTTTTTTAATTCTATTAAAGTTTTCTTCACCTATAGATTTTATTAATGCATATCTTGCTTTGTTTTTGATCCTATGCATAGGAGAAAGCCATGAACCTGCAAAGTGATGTATTGTATATGTATTACTTGAAATGTAATTCTTCCCCGAGTTATAATCTATCGGACAGAAATAGTCTCTAGGGTAAAAATGGAAATCCAATTCATTACCTATTACCTGATACTGACCGTTTCGTTTCAAACCATATTTTTCAAGCAATTCGCTTATGATAGCGGTGTTTGGAATAAGGCAAAATGCTTTATCGTCGTAATAATTTAACATTAACCTTATTAATTTATGCCCCTTTTCAGCTCCCATGATCCCTGTTGGTACAATATTATTGCTCTCAAAACCTGAAAATGCTGAGTGACGCAAAAATGGATCGATATTACGTATTACTTCCACATCAGTATCCATATAAATTCCACCAAAGTTATATAATACGTATAACCTTACATAATCTGTAACAAAGGCATATTTTTTTGCTTCATAAGCGCTTTTGGTAAAGGGGTGGGAATTTACATCGAAATTTTCTTCATTCCACAAAACAAATTCATAATCCTTAAGGTGTCTCTTCCAACTTTCAATACAAGACTTTGCTAATTTAGGCATTTCACCCATACCAAACCAGCAATAGTGAATAATCCTTGGTATTTTATCCATGTTGTCACCTCCCTTTCATTCTAAATACTATATTTTTTTCTATGATAATTCTGCACTATACCCTTTGGAATCAATCCAACAAAAATTGGCTTAAGAATATATGGCCAATATCGCAAGGGCAAATTAAACTTTTTAAACCACTTATATCTTAGTCTAGCTCCGTCAATTCGATATTTAAATTTCCTTTTACTATAGGAATCTCTTCCTTCACGATATAACAACAATATATCTTTTAAGTTCGTACCTTTATATCCATGATAAGCAATTTTACACCAAAGATCATAATCCTCAGTCCTGTATGTATGTTTATCTACTGTATATCCACCAACATCAATAAGTACACTTCTTCGCATCATAACTGTAGGATGTATAAAAAAGTTGCCGATAAATACTTGTTCCTTTGAAAAATCTTCTTTTCCATATCTATGCCCATAAATTCCTTTATGGTCAAATAAGCTAATTCCTCCGCCAATAATCGCATATTCTGAGTGTAAATCAAGGAAATTAGCTTGCTTCATAAATCGATCTTCTACAGAGATATCATCACTATCCATTCTTGCAATATATTCACCGCTTGCAACCTCTAAACATCGATTTAATGATGCTGCAAGTCCTCTATTTTTATCATTACGGATCAAGATGATTCTTGGATCCTTCTTCATGTAGTCATTTATTATAGAAACACTTCCATCTAAAGAACCATCATCACAAATAATGAACTCAAAATCTTGTAATGATTGGGATAGAATGGACTCAATTGCTTCTTTCAAGTATTTTTCCGTATTATAAACTCCCATTATTACACTTATCTTCGGCATATAATCACCTTGGATTATCTAATCATCGACCTTTTCTTGCATCAAGTTCTTTTTGTACCATTCAATCGCTTCTTTTATTCCGGTTTCGAAACTCCAGTCTGGCTCGTAACCAAGCAATCTTCTGGCTTTATCAATATCAGCATTGCTATGCTTTATGTCTCCTTTTCTATCTGGGCCGAATATAGGTTGAATTTCTTTTTCTAATGAGTGAAGTAAACTATTATATATATCTATTAGAAACTCTCTACCGCCAAATGCAATGTTATATGTTTGCCCGACAGCTTCTTTTGGGGCAATACATGCTTTTAAATTAGCTTCAACCACATTCTCTATATATGTAAAATCACGACTTTGCATACCGTCACCATAGATCGTAGGTTGTTCGTTGTTCAACAACATTTTTATAAACTTAGGTATTACCGCAGCGTAAGTACCATTTGGATCTTGCCTCTTTCCGAACACATTAAAATATCTTAATCCAACCGTTTCAAGACCATACAACTCGTAATACAACTTCCCGTACTCTTCATTTACTTTTTTAGTTAATGCGTAAGGTGATAACACCTTACCTTCTCTACCTTCTTTTTTTGGTAATGTAGGTTCATCTCCATATACAGATGAACTAGAAGCATATATAAATCTTTTAACATTTTGTTGTCTAGATGCCTCTAGCATGTTTAAGGTACCTTTGATATTTATTTCTTCATATAGTAATGGATGCTCGATGCTTCGAGGTACACTTCCCAATGCAGCTTGGTGCAATACATAATCGATGTTACTACATGCTCGAAGACATGTTTTAAAATCACGAATATCTCCTTCAATAAACTCAAAATTTGAATTATCCAAAAATCCTTTGATGTTCTCTTTTTTTCCCGTTAAAAAATTATCAAGACCTCTAACATGATATCCTAACTTCAAAATTGCTTCTACTAGATTACTACCTATAAAACCAGCTGCTCCAGTAACTAAGAAAGTAGTACCTGTAGGAAATACGACTCCTTGATATCCCAAGTTATAACCTCCAGTAAAGATAACCATTATTTTCGACTTCTTTCTTATTAAGCATGCCTTTAATATCAATTAGCACCTTATTATTTGAAGTAGGTAAGTTAACTTCACTTGTGGCCGCAACTTCACTTAAGTATCCCATCTCACTAGATTCATTTCTATACATTTTATCAATTATATTCAGATCCAATGTTTTAAACTCATCATGCGGTACCGCAAATATTACCGCATCAACTCCCTTAATATTCTCCATATCGACTAAATTGATATGATATTCATTCCAAACCTCCTCTTTATTAGCAACCGGATCAACAACAAAAACATCTATCCCATATTCTAGCAACTCTTTATAAACATCCACTACTTTCGAATTTCTAACATCAGGACAATTTTCCTTGAATGTAATTCCAAATATCGCTACTTTAGAACCTTTAATTTGCTTATTGGCTTTTATCATCTTTTTTACAGTACATTCAGCAACATATTTCCCCATTCCATCATTAATTTTTCTGCCTGCAAGAATAATCTGCGAATGGTATCCAATTTGCTGGGCCTTATACGTCAAATAGTAAGGGTCA
>Ga0310828_1000699_pt1 | contig 28559 bp, 25 predicted proteins | sample WT_ome_3_FD_202242 | JGI IMG/M metagenome (GOLD analysis project Ga0310828, IMG submission 202242) | Sorghum-adapted microbial communities enriched on wild type (WT) sorghum from Joint BioEnergy Institute, Emeryville, California, United... ... | reverse complement strand
GCACATCTTCGCGTCCATTGTGGGTTATCTTGATGTACCCCTCTTCAATATCGATATTCGGGGTTCCATACTCCCCCATCGTTCCCAATTTGATCAGATGACACCGGGGAACGATCTCTTTAATTCCATAGATGACATTCAATGTGCCTACCACATTGTTGACCTGGGTGAAGACCGCATGTTCCCGGTCGATCATGGAATAGGGTGCGGACCGCTGTTCGGCGAAATGGACGAACGCGTCCGGCTGAACCTCTTGAAGTACGTTTTGCAAAAAAGGGAAATCGTTCAAATCGCCCAAATACAGGCCTATGCGTTTTCCCGTCAGTCTTTCCCAGGCGGCAATCCGCTCCTCGATCGAGCCGATCGGGGTAAGCGAATTGGAGTTCAGTTCCTCATCCCATTGCCGGCGGATCAGACTATCGACAATGGTTACCTCATGCCCCTTCCCGGATAAATAAAGCGCGGTTGGCCAGCCGCAGAACCCGTCTCCCCCTGCTACGATAATTTTCAACGTCATGCCCCTCCCGTAACTTGTTTTTTTTCTGAAATCCTATCATTTAGGCCTCCCCAGAAGAAAACCGCTTACAGTGCAATGGCGTAAGCGGTGTGAGCGCGAAACTTCCGGGAATAAAGGATGTGGGCTGCTCACTTTCCCTATTATACCCAATGGGATGAAGGTTTTTCCACTTTCAAGCCTGCTTGCCCGATAGGCCCCCGGCCTTTCAATGCCGGTCTGCGGCATTGCAAAAAAAGAGACGGCGGTTCCCGTCTGCTTTTCCATTATATCAGGGCTTCATTCTGCCGGGCGCGTTCCCGGTATTCCCGTTCGAACCGTTCCTGAACGGAGTCGTTGCTTGCTTGAATCGAACCGCGAATTTCCCGGTATTCCCGGACAAGGTTACGAATACCGCTCAAATCCGATTGTTCGGCAAAATCGGCAACCCGATCAATCACTGATAACGTCATGGCTTCCAGCGCGCTCGAGAAACTGGTCTTGGGGTCCGAAATTTTCCGGTAATCCCCATAGTACCGTTTCAAACGTTCAATGAGGGTCTCTCCTTCGAGAAGAGGATGCTCCAATCGTTCATTCCTATTCATGCTATTCCTCCATTCTGCCATTAATTTGGACAGATCGGAGCAACATTATGTAAAAGCTCCGGGTCTCCTTGCGCCATTAATTCCGGAAGTCTTTAAGAATCCCGGGTATTGCCGGCTCCCGGCGCGAATCCTTCCGGATCCCGGACCTTGATCCGCACCCACAGCATATTCAGCAAATAGAGCAGGCTGGTGATTCCCAGCATCCAGCGGATCCCGAAAACCGCGGAGCCCAGCCCGCCCAACAGCGGTCCGGCAAAGGAGCCGAGGAACGTTGCGCTGGAAGTGATCCCGAAAACTTGCCCGCGCTGGCGGGCAGGGGTCAAGCGTCCGACGAGAGCATTGGCCGTCGGCATAATCCCTCCGACAAACATTCCCAAACCGAAGCGCGAGGCCACGAACACCCAGATATTCGGGGCCAGCGCCTGGGGCAAATAAAACAGACCCGCTCCCGTCATGCAGATCGTAAGCACCCGGCGGTAACCCAGCTGGTCGCTCCGCTTTCCCAGAAAGGGCGAGGCGATCAGATCGGCAAGCCCCGTAACGGAAAAGGCAAATCCGGCGATCGTGCCCAAAAATCCGCTGGCGCCGTTCGTCAGTTCCTTCATATAGACAGGGAGCACCGGCTGCACACTCATCACGGAAAACTGGGTAATAAACAGCACGAGAAACATGGTATGTACCGACTTCAGTTCTTTTACGGCGCGAAACTGCCCAAGCAGCGACGGTTTCCTTGTTGCCTCGCTCCGGCGGTCCGGAAGCTGTTCCCGTACAAACAGCAAAGTGACCAGAAACGCCGTTACCGCAAAACCCGAGGTCAGAAAAAACACGACCCGGTAGCTGTGCACCAGATCGGCCAGAAATCCGCCGATCAGCGGTCCGATGAGCGAACCGACCATTCCCGCCGATTGCGTCCAGCCCAGGGCAAATCCCAGCTTGGCCTCGGGGATGACCGTACTGACCAGGGCTACGGCCGCCGCGGAAAACCCGCTGAAAGCCCCCTGCATCATGCGCAGACCGAGCAGTTCCCAAGTGTTCTGCGAGAACCCGACAAGGCAATTGAACAGGGCGATGGCCGCCGTAGAACGAAGCACCATCATTTTTCTTCCCGTCCTGTCGGCAAGCGAACCCCAGAGTGGCGAAACAATTGCCGCCACCAGGGGAGTCGAGCACTGGATCAGGCCGGCCCAAATGTCGATTTTGTGTATTTCATGTACGCCGAGCTGCTCAATAAACAAGGCCAAAAACGGAGAGGTGCTGCTGAATGCCATCATCATAATGCCTTGAACCAGCGACATGACCAGCAGCATCGTTTTCCAGGACGTTTGGTTTTTTGCTTGCTGTTCCATTTTTCATTAGACCTCTATCTGATCTTTTGTTCAGGGCGAGCCTTCTGCTGATCATCTTACTATACAACGATTCCTCCGCGCCAGTCCGGATTGGATCGGCAAAACCAATCCCGTCGTTGTATATGCTGCCGTCTTTTGCGGCAGCAAAAGATCCCTCGGGCAGCTGCGGTACAACCGCCGAAACCTTCCAATTGTTTACAGTACGTCAATCAAACCGGGCGTATTTCCGGCCAGGCCAGCTCAAATCCCTCCCGTACCAGCAGCCGCTGGAATTCTTCCAGCAGTCCTTGACGGTTGCGGACCTCCCGCGGCCGGACTCCCCGTTCGAGGCAGAAAGCGGCCAAAGAGCCCGCCGCTTCGCCGATATTCCATTCCACGGGATGCAGCCGGAAGCAGCCGTTCGTGATATGCGTAACACCGAGATTTTTGCAGGCGGGCAGCAGGTTGTTGACACGGATCGGAATCAGGCTGCCGAGCGGAATCTGGAACGGGAGGCTGGAAATATCGATATAATGACGCAGACCCGTGCTCGGATGCAGGTCGATCCGGTAGCATCCGATGCCGACAGAATCGATAAAGCGTTCCGCCTCCTTGGTTCCTCGGCACTCGGTGCCCAGATGCTGCTCGAGAACGGTAAATTCCGCCCGGATCCTCCGCGATTCGCGGATGTACGGAAACATGGCCAAGCCGTCAGCGGTGCCCACCACATCCTTGCGCAGGCGCAGACCGGGATAACCCTGTTTGCCGTCCGGCCGCGGCGCCTCTGTCTGCATCCAGTAAAGAAGCGAAAGGCTAAGCTGCTTCGCGTTCTCGAGATGGCGCTTCTTCTCCTCTTCGGAGACATCGATGATAGGGCCAAGCCAATAATCGTTCTGCTGCCAGTTGACCAGGGTAATATCGCCGGGATAAGTGCCGGGTACAAACTGGTTCCTGTCCGCGATCCTCCGGTAAGTAAACAGGGCCGCCCAGCTCTTGCGCGGAAAAAGCTCATACTCGACGGGCTCCAGGGTCGCCGGCCTGACCCCGGTCCAGCTGAGCAGCCGGTCCGGCCAGAAGTCCGCTTTATACCCGCGCCAGAAATTGTATTGCTCAGGTTTTCCGATCGTGTGGTCCTCCCCTTCCAGATAGTCCATGGCGAAGCAGTATGTGAACGCCTGCATGTCCATCGGCTGCGGATCGCCTTCCAGCGCATGGGGCTCGCCGGTCTGACGCTGCGACTCCGCCCCCGTCACATATTCGACGCCTGCCAGAGGCAGGACATCCCCGCACTCGGTGGCATCCAGATAGTAAGGGGCGACCAGCTCCAGCCGCCCCGCTCCGTCCGGCATCCGCACCGTAATCGAGACGACCTCGTCCCCGGCGGTTAGCGCTTTCTCCACTTTGCATCGGGACAAGATCCTGAGTCTTCCGCTGTGAACGAAAGGGGCCAGCATTTGCAGCAGAACGGCATGCGCTGTCCGCGGCTCGTGGCAGAGACGGCTTACCCAGCCGTTACCCGGATTGAGCAGCGGGTTTGCCCGGGCCTCCGCGGTTAAGGGAAAATGGGTGCGGTAATAGCTCCGGACCCCATCACGGAATCGACGGTAGCTCCTTGTACAGCCGAACCGCTCAATCCAGGGATGCTCATCCGGAGGTACGGCCTGGCTGGTCAGCTGTCCGCCGATCCAATCGGTCTCCTCGGTCATAATAACGGTCTTGCCCAGCCTGGCCGCGGCCAGCGCGGCGGCGCATCCTCCGGTGCCGCCGCCGGCAATGACCAGATCCGCATGCATTTCTTCGATCATGGTAAACAACCTCCTTCAGCTTATTCTCCATCAAACCCAAGCCTGGAACGCCACCTTGCAGGTATAAAACGAAAATCTCATCGAATCCCCGGATTGCCCCCATGCCGATGTATTCGGGAAGCAGCGGGAAGCGAACGAAGGACTGCCGAACGGTCGTTCGGCAGTCCTTCGTGATGCTCATGAAGCCGGGCCGCCCAGCGCGTCATGGATAAATTTCTCCAAAGCGGCGACATCGGTGATGTTCCTGTTGCAGGTCCCGCTGTCCAGACACAGATAGTTGCCGATCGCTTTATAATAATCCGGCGATGCGTTCGCCGGCTTCGACCGGACCTTTACCGTAAACAGCGCTACCTCTTCCTGCCGATTGCAGAGAAAGCAGGTGCTTTTCTTGTTCGCCGGTGTAAATTTCCCCTGGACCCCGGCGAGTTCCCCATCCACAGGGTATACCAGAAACAATTGGTTCGTAGCGATATCGGTCCATCCGAGATAGGTGATCCAGCGGTAATCCATGGCCGTCAAATCGGGAATTTTCAATTTCTTGTTCTTGGGGAACAGCTTCGCCAATTGCTTCTCCGTAATATGCGGGAACTCCGTCAAAAAAGGCTCCAGCGAACGCAGATACTCCCGAACCTGCTCCGCAGTCTTCAGTGAGGAAATTTCCCCCAGCTTCTCTATTTGAAGCTTTCCGGCATCCGGGAACGCTTCGCTGATTTTGCCCAGGACTCCCGCTCTAACCGAATCGACCACCTTCGGGTCGGCAGATGTCGCAAGGGCATGCTGCAGCAGGCCAGCCTGCTTTCGGATCAAATTATACTGATGGTTTCTAATAAATGGCGTATTCATGCTTTCAGCCCCTTATTTGTTTGTGGAAAGAAAAAAATAAGGTGCAAAGCCCATTATTAGAAACGATACAAGCCTTCCGGGCGACATGTTCACGACAACTGTCCGCCCATGCAAAGGATCGCCCCAATCTCAGGCTTTGCATGAGCCGCTTCTTATTCCGGCAAAGTGCTTTGCCATACCTATCGCCTCCCCGTTACCGCCCCATTATAAACGGATCCGGCATGTTCCGCAACCGCCCGTCCGCCCGGTGCCGGTGCAAAAAAAGCGGCAGCTTACAAAGCGGCGAAATTCCCGTCCCGCCGCATGCGGTCCAATATACTGATCAGGTAGCGGTCCAGCCGTTCGATTATCATTTCTTTCGTCAGTCCGGTTACGCCCAATTCCGTCCACCCCCGGTAGACTTCAGGCGGCTCGTAGGCAAAATCGATCAGCGTAACGAGATCCCAATAGGGATCATAGGTAAAGGCTGCCCCGGCATGCCTGACATAGCACTGCAAAAATGCGTCGGCTGTCCGGACATCGTGCAGCAGCGCCAGGTTGACCCGGCAATGCCCGACATCGGCACCCGCCGGTCCGATGCAGCCGTTGACCCAGTCGACGACGCCGCTTACCTTGCCGCCGCTCCACAGGACGTTGGCCGGGTGATAGTCCCGGTGGATGAAACGCGGCGTAAAGGAAGGCCGGGTTCCCGCAACAATGCCGGCGGCGGTTCGCCACTTCCCGGGCACCTTCGACCAGGACGATGTATCCAGGGTCGAGGCTTCGCCGTATGGAGCGAACGTCCAGGGATAACCGGATGTTTCGATCGCGTGGATTCGCGTAAGGGCTTCCGCCATCCCGTCCACCCATCGGGACGGTTCTTCGGGAAGCAAAACCACTTCGCCTTCAAGCCGGGACATAAGCACCGCCGGTAAGCCGCACTCGCTTCCGGCGGCGTCGAAGGCCAGCAGCTGCGGTGTCTTGACACCCTTGGCCCGCGAAGCGCGCCGCAGACTCTCCGCTTCCCGAATCGCCAGTTCAGGCTGGCTCCGCACCCATTCGGCATCGTCGAATTGCCGCAGGACGACTGTTCTTTCTTCTCCGTTTACCTGCAGGGAGATGCAGTGAACGAGGGAGGAGGTTCCCCCTTGGAGCGGCTGAATCGACAGAATGGAGGCCGCCGGATGTACTGCGTGGACGACCCATGTTCTGGCCCGGTCGGATACTAGGGGACGAATGGGAACCACGATCCTTTCACTGAAAAATGTTTATCGATTGCCGGCGGGAAGCCCGGACGGCGGGGCTGGTTCCCCGAATCGGCTCCGGGATGCCGGCACGCTGCCGAAAAAATGGCACAGTTTCCGAAAGAAATGGAACGTTTCTTTGCGCCATTTCCATTATCATGAGAGAGTGAAAACGTTAGATGGAGGATGAACAGGATGACAGCCAGCAAAATCAGATTGGGGATCATCGGGGCCGGCAATATCGGCGGCGTCCATATCCGGGAATTTTCCAAGCTGCCCGATCTTTGCGAGATTACGGCGATTACTGATGCCTATCTGCCGATGGCCGAACGCCGGGCCCGGGAGCACGGGATTCCAAACGTCCCGCGCACGCCGGAAGAGCTGATTCACAGTAGTGAGGTGGATGCGGTCATCATCGGGGTGCCGAACCAATTTCATGCCCCCTTTGCCATTCAGGCGCTGGAGGCGGGCAAGCACGTGCTGCTTGAGAAGCCGATGGGACTGAACGCCGAAGCCGCCCGGCAAATTTACCAGGCCAGCCTAAAATCGGACAAAGTGCTGATGGTGTCCCACCAAATGCGCTTTGAATCAGTGCCCATGCAAATCAAGGAGCAAGTGGAGCGCGGCGAGCTCGGCCGCATCTACACCGCCAAAACAGGCTGGTTCCGCCGCAAGGGCATTCCCGGCTGGGGCACCTGGTTTACCCGGATGGACCAATCCGGCGGCGGCCCGCTGATCGACATCGGCGTCCATATGCTTGACCTCGCCCTGTATCTGATGGGCAATCCGAAACCGGTGTCCGTGTACGGAGCCACTTACGCGGAATTCGGTCCGAAAAAGAAAGGCATCGGCACCTGGGGCAAGCCGGATTGGAACGGCATTTTCGATGTAGAGGATCTCGCCACCGCCCTGATCAAAATGGACGACGGAAGTACCCTGACCCTTGAGGTCAGCTGGGCCGTTCACATGGATACGGACAATACGCCGTTCATCCATCTCATGGGCAGCGAGGGCGGAGCCAGCTACCGGGGTTCCAGGGGAAAATTGCTGACCGAGAAATTCAACCGCCCGCTGGAAACCGAACTCGTAAAACCGGAGAACGACGAAGGAGAACGCGTAAGGCTGAGCCGCCATTTCCTGGAATGCGTGCGCGAAGGCCGCATGCCGATCAGCTCGGCATTGACCGGGCTCACGAACAATCTTGTCCTTGATGCCATCTACGAATCGTCCCGTACCGGGAATGAAGTCAAGCTCGACTGGAGCCTGTAGGAGCAGGCCGAAGCCATGCGGCCGCGCCGGGAAATTTCCCGGCGGCGGCCGCATTTTTGCTGCAAAAAAATCCTATTGACTTGTGAGGAAAACGGCCGCATTGTTATATCGTTGCGTTTGCGCTTCACATTCAGTCATCTGGGAGGATGTACGCTTGAAACTGTCCAAGGAGATCAAGAGGCTGCTCATGATGAACGCCTCGTCGAACATTATTTTCAACTATATCGGCATTTTTGTGAACCTTTACATATGGCAGGAGAACAAGAGCATCTTTGATGTGGCCTGGTTCAACCTCATCCAGTTTGTGACCTGGACGTTATGTTTTCTTTTGGGTTCTTTTCTGATCTCCAGATATTCCAACCGCATCCTGATTCGCGCCATCGCCCTGTGCGGAGCAGCCACCTTTCTCCTGCTCACCTTCCTGCATCTGGACAACCGTCTGCTGTGGATTGCTTCGATCGCGGTTCCGGTAGGCGCCATGTGGGGCTTCTATGCCTCGGCGCAAAATCTGACTTTGAGTCTTTACGGCAAAGGAAAAGATTTCGAGAGCTACTTCTCGGTTTCCAGCGTACTCGGCCAGACCATCTCCGTGGTCAACCCGGTAGTTTTTGCGCTGGTCATTCAATGGCTGGGCTTCTCCGGCTCCTTCCTGCTCATGTTTTTGTTCGTACTGATTCTGTTGTGGGTATCGTTCCTGATTCCTTCCATCACGCTAGCCCGGGAGGGCGTTCCTCTGGCCCGCAATCTGTCCTTCGGAAAAGTGTTTTCGACGACTTCCCTGAAATGGCTTGTGCCTTCCTGCATGGCGGCCGGTGTCTTCCTGCAGTTCCAGAGCCTGTTCGCCCTTCTGTTCACGTTCTCGGTTTCGAAGGACAAGCTGGTCATCGCCTTGCTTAACGTCCTCTATACCTGCTTTGCGATGTGCGCCATGCTGCTGTACCGGAAAATGAAGGTCAAGGAGAACGTATGGCTGGCGGTGGGCATGGGCTGCCTGTCGGTCGGGTTCCTGATCGTATTGTTCCCGGCGGCGCCCATCCTTGTGATCTCGAATATATTGACGACCGTCGGCATGTTTTATTTCGCAACAGTATGGAATACCCGGCAATTCGCCGTGATCAGCCGCTCCACTCCGATTGAACAGGCGCGCATATTCATGTGGAGGGAATGTCTGCTCAACCTGTCCCGAATCCTGGTCAATCTGCTCGTTTTGAATGTCAAAGACTTTCACGGCGGTATGTTCATCTTTTTGCTGGGCCTCGCCCTCTCCTGCGCTTCGGTGATCCCTTATTTATCCGGGAAAGGGATCGACACTTTCGCCGGAGAGAAGAACAATAGCGCCGATATGTCCGCATAGGGGGGCCGGCCGCCGGGCCCTTTCCTCCCGGAAACGGTCAAATCCCCCATTTCTCCCTGGCTTCCGGCATCGGGATCTGCCTGCCCTTGCCCCAGGCATAGTGGCCTTTCGGGTTGTCCCCGACCCACCGCTCGTCCCGTGCTTCCGCTTCCAGCTGGTAGCGGGTATCCGCGCTAAGGCGGTAGCGGTTTGTCGTATTGGTCAGCGAACCATGCATGGTGTACATGCCGAAAAGGATCGCATCGCCCGCCCGGAACGAAGTTGTCGCCCATTGGCCGCCGAATTTCTCGACCAGCTCAACCGGGTCATTGGACAGCCATCCGCCGTTTCCGGGATTGTCTCGGTCTACGTCCATCCTCCCGTACGTGCGGATCACCTGTTCCCAGCGGTGCGAACCGGGCAGGATCGCCAGCGTGCCCATTTCTGGAGGAAGGTCGCCAAATGGAGTCCACAGGGTGTACAGGTTGGCAGTCCCCCTTCCCATGTAGACAATATCATAATGGGCTCCCGTATTTCCCCCTCTGCCTACGACACGCGCCCATTTGAAATCCAATGTCACGGTTTTTCCGCCGAGGAGCCGGTCGAAAAACGCAAAAACCGACGGATGGTTGACGACTTGATAGAAGCAGGGAAAATGATTCGCATCGATTTTTCCCAAATGCGCCCTCCCTTCGCCAATGATTCCTTCCGCGACCGGCGTACCGGGAGCGAGGGCCCCGCCTTCGGCCAGTTTTTGCAGAAATTCCATCCTCGCTTTCAGCACCCTTTCCCGGTCATGGAATCCCCGGATGAGCAGATACCCGTCTTCCTTCAACCGTTCTCTCAATTTTTCCGTGTCATGGAAAATGTCATTGCTTTCCCGCAGCTCTGTCAGGTATTTTCCGCCTAACTCCAGCTCCCTGCTGCCAAATTGGACTTTACCCAACTCAGACCCCCTCCTTGGCTGTTAATCCACATCCAGAATGTACCGGGCTGCCGGCGAAATTCGGTCATAGGTTGCCTTGCGGATATATTTCCGCTGATTGAGCTGCTGTTCATGCTCGCGCGCACAGAAATAACCGTGGCATACCCTTCGCGCTTCCTTCGTACGGTTGACGGTACCCCCATGCCAGGTATGCGCATTGAATACGACGACGCTGCCGGCGGGTGCGACGAGAATGATTTCTTCAGGATGTGCTGCGGCCGGATCGGCCATGAAGTCGGCAGGCTTGCCTTCCCGTTTGTGCGTGCCGGCTACGATGCGCGTGGATCCGTTGTACCCGGTGAAGTCGTCCAGCAGCCAGAGCGAGTTAACCACATGATACGGTTCGCCGGACCGGCGGGCACCCCAATCCGCATGCAGCGCCTGATGGCCTTCCCCGGGCAACGCATCGCGGCCGTTCAGCGACGACAGCTTGAAGTCCCGGCCCAGCACATGGTACACGGCGGCCAACACTTTGGGATGGGTGTACATGATATCGAATCCTTCGTCTTTATTCACCAGGTCGGCGAGGCGCCGCGTGCCCGCTTCCTGATGCACTTCGCGGCCGGCAGACGGGCCTTCCTCCCGCATGAGCCGTTCGTAGACATTCCGCAGATGTTCCACCTGTTCCTCACTCATGAGCCGGGGGAAGATTGCATAACCCTGCCCATCCAGGCTGGCCTTTTCTTCATCGCTTAACAGGGAGGGCGCAGCCCCCAAAGCCGTCAAGGCTTCTTCAATCGTCTGGAGATGAAAGTTCCGTTTCGACATTTCTGCCTTCTCCGCATTTTCGCCAGAGTCGCGTTCGTTGTACGGGATTTATCGTTCACGGTCCGTAATGGAGTAAGTATCGATGATCGTTTGCAGCCCATGCCGGGCAACATCGAGAGCGCTCTTCGCGCCGAAGTCCGGGACGAACAGTTCCAGCGACAGGTATCCCCGGTAACCGATAGCGTGCAGCATTTCCGCGAACCGCCGCGATGGCGCGATCCCTTCCCCCGGAAAGACGCGGTCCCGGTCAGCAATCGTCTCCCTCGGCGGATCCGCGGGATAGTCGTTCACATGGACGATGCCGATTCGCCCGCCATTTATATAGGCGAGACTTTCGAGGCGGCTCCCGCCGGTGTACATATGGAACGGGTCCAGCAGAATCCGGGCATCGGGCACGCCGCTTTCCATCGCGATATACAGGGCTTCACTCAGGCGGGAGAGGGTTTTGGCCCGTCCCCAAAATTCCAGATACGGCCGGATTCCGATCCTGCCGGCCAGTTCGGACAGTTCGCCGTAATGCTCGGCCATCCGCTCCAGCGCGACCCGCCCCTTATTGCCGTATGGCGGAGCGGCTACGGCGGCGCAGCCGAGCTCCGCCAGCATCGCCATTTCTTTTTCCGCCTGCCTTAACGCCTTAGTGCGTTCCGAGTCGTCTTCATCCGACCATGCGAAGAAGGCAATGGCGTTGACGACAGCTATGCCGGTCTGTTCGAGATAGGTTTTCAGCTCCTTGATCGTGCCTCCGCCGGCTTGATAGGTCTCCAAATCCTTCACCCACAGTTCGATTCCTTCATAGCCGGCCTCGGCGGCGATCCGGATTTGCTCTTTCACTCCCAGGTTGAACGGAAACAGGGTCGAGGTGTTGAGAGCGGTTTTAAACGGAAACATATTTCGAAAGCTCCTTTCCGGTTCCTGACGCTTGGGCGGGTTGGGCTCGGAAGAAATGCGCCGGCTAGGGCGTCACTTCCAGCGTCCTCCGCTCGCTGCTGCTCAGGATCCCCAATTCGATGAGCCGGATCGCCATCCGGGCCTGCACCGGTTTTACTTCCAGTTCCTTCCAGCCGGCTATGGCATCGGATACGTTCCGGTAGTAGGCGGGATAAGAACCGGGGAGCGTCTCCACGCGGCCGGTATAACGGAGACCGTTAACGGTCGTATCGATCGTTCCCCACAGTTCTTCCGGTTCGGTCCCCCAATTCGGCCGTTCCGGCGTTTCCCCCCGGATCAAAGCCTGCTCTTGCGGGTCAGTACCGTATTTGACGAACGAACCGTTCGTCCCGTGCAGGGTGTATCGCGGTCCCTGCCTGCGAACCAGCGGCGACGATCTCAGGCGGACACGAGGGCCGTCTTCATAGCCCAGTACGACTTCAAAGTAATCGTCTGCGCGGGCTTCCTTACGAATTTTGCGCACATCCGCACGGATGGAGGACGGTGTGCCGAACAGGGTCAGGGCCTGGTCGAGCAAATGAACTCCAAGATCGTAAAACACGCCGGATCCGGGCGCGCCGCTGTTGCGCCAATTCGTCCCCGCACCGGGCCGGTACGATTCCCAGCAAAAGTCCGCTTCGACGATCGTGCCGAGCAGGCCCCGGCTTACGATTTCCCGCACCGTCCGAAAATCCCCGTCCCATCGCCGGTTATGGTATACGCTGAGCACTTTCCCCTGCTCCCGGGCCAGGGCGATCAGTTCATCCGCTTCCCGGCTTGTTACGGTAAACGGTTTTTCAACAACGACATGCTTTCCCGCCCGAAGCGCATCCCTTGCAAATGAGTAATGGTCCGTGCTCGGGGTCGCGACGACGACCAGGTCGATCCTGTCGTCATCATACAGTTCCTGTACATCGTCCGTCACCTCTACCCAGGGATACCGCTGCCGGGCAGTTTGGCTCTTTCTCTGCACGATTTTGTTCAGTTTGAGCTCGGGTACGGCTGTGATGACCGGGGCGTGGAATGTCCTGCCGGCGAATCCGTAGCCGATTAATCCGATGCGCAGCGGTTTGTCCATGTTCCTCTCCTTTCTCCAGGCGGCAAGTGCCCGGTTGTTTTTGCAGCCGGACCCGATTCGCCCGGATCAGCTTGCGGCAGGTTTGCAGTCCCGCTCCAAGGAACGTATCCGGTGCACAGCCCACAAGCAGGCCTTGGGAATCGGCAAGCGCCAACACGGAGTCGGCCTCCTCACGCGTTAAAGCAAACGGTTTTTCGGTATAGACATGCTTGCCTGCCCGAAGTGCCCGCAGATTGATGGGCGCATGGGCTGCCGCTGCGGTAAGATTGAGAACGATTTCAATTCCCGGATCGGCGAGCAATTCATCCACCGCGAGCGCCCGCGGAATGTGAAATTCCTCCGCGCGCTTCCGGGCGAGCTCCGGGATCTGGTCCGCGCAGGCGGTCACTTCCAGGATATGTTGGAAAGTCCCGGTGCAGTTCTTGAGGTAAATCCCGCTGATCATTCCGCAGCCGATGACACCTGTCTTCACTTTCCGCATGGCCATTTTCCTTTCCTGTTTTTCAACGTGAGTATAATTTCTCTTCCTGAATTTCACATTCCTGCAGAATGGTTGAAAATTTCCGCGTCAAGTTTCGAATCTCCGGCAATACTACAACCTGGAAAGGGGGAATCTTCATTGGGACCGATGGATCATTACCGCTTTGCGGATTTGGCCGGCCATGGGCACTGGATGAAACAAATCACCCGTTTGGAAGAGGAAATGAGCCGGGAACTCGGGGAGGAAGTCACTCTGATCGCCTATTCCCGGAGGAAAACCGGACCTTCCCAAAACAGCTGCCGGGCCGGTCTCGACGACGAATGACGGCTTGAACACAAATGATCGGCCAAGCAGGCGATCGTACAAGAACCGGGGAAGGATAAGCCATAAGATGAAGGGTAAGGCAGATCCGGACCGGGTCGGGTTCGGCGTTTTGAATCGTAACGGAATCCATGATATTCGGCCGGCAATGTTTTTATTCGCAAGCGGGGTGATTAGCATTCGTAACTCGATCTTTTATAATCGGAAAGACCCGGGTGTGCGGTACTGGAGCCCCTCTGCCAAGCGGGCGCAAACCGGGAAAAAAGCTGCCGCTGACCGTACGGAGATTCCGCGGAAACCGGCAAAAACCCCGGTGCAGGCCGGAGCCGGCGGCAAACGGGCAAAGCCCCCGGTTCCTTCCGGAACCGGGGGCAAACCGGCACACCGTCCGCAGCCGAAAACCGTCAAGAAAGCGTGGAATCCCCGGCGAAATTCGACCCGCCCGACCGTTCCGAACGGCGGGACAAGGACCGCCCGTTCCGACCGCTCGCAACAGGAGACCGGCCTGGAAGGTCAGCTTATGGATAGTCTGACGAATGAATTGGACTGGCTGGATGATCCGATTTACGATAGCCCGCCCGACAGGGAATAGGTCTGTATCGAAGCCCGTGGGAAGGAGCCGCTCTTGCGGCTCTTTCTTTGTGTACGGGCAAAGGCGGCATACTCTCCTTGGATCGGAGGTATTCTGCGTGATTCCCGGATGAAAAGGGTCAAACCGACTCCAGACTGTCCAGGATTTCCCGGAGACTCAGCTCCGCACATGCCATGGATGTGTCCGAAACGCCGTAATACATCGCAACCGTATCGCCGCGAACCAGCGCTCCACAGGAAAAGACTACACTGCCGAAGAAACCGTTCTGTTCGTAATCCGCTTCCGGCTCCATCACCGGACGGCCGGAGCGGGCGACGACTCTTGACGGATCGCCCAGATCGAGCAGGACGGCGCCCATGCAGTAGCGATGGTCTTTCGTCGCTCCGTGGTACAGCTCCAGCCAGCCCCGTTCCGTTTTGATCGGCACCGCGCCGCCGCCGATGCGGGCGCTGTCCCAGCGTCCCGGCCGAAGGCCCAGCAAATGCCTGTGGTTGCCCCAGTACAGCAGGTTGTCCGATTCCGCCAGCCAAATTTCCGGACGGCCGCAGCTTTTCGTCGTCGGGCGGTGCAGGGCGTAGTACTTGCCGCCGATTTTTTCCGGGAAAATGACGACATCTTTATTGTCCGGCCCGAAGATCATGCCGTGATGCGTGACCTTTTGGAAATCCTTCGTGGACACCATGGACTCGCCGATGCCGTAAGGCGATACCGCTGAGAAATAAATATAATAGGTGTCTCCAATCTGGGTAATCCGCGGATCCTCTATGCCGAACATCTCCAAAGGCTGCGAAGGGTAGATGAATGGCTCCCTGTCCACCGTGAACGTGCGTCCGTCCTTGCTGCGGGCAATACGCAAATACGACAGACTGGTCAAATATTCGAAAGCCGGTGCGTTCTCTTTCCTGACGATGACGCGGGGATCGGACAGATTGTAGCGGTCGTCGTCCCTGCGGATTTCGATCAGTTTAAGTTCGTCTCGCCCGACATCGTAGACCGGCGCCAGAACCAGATTGGGATCGGGACTGAGCGGACGTTCGGCCACCCTCAGAAGCAGAATGACTTCCCCGCGGTATTCGGCGACACCGGCATTAAAGGCGCCGATGACTTCAAACCCGTCGTGGTACGGCGCAATATCTGCGGGTGTAATGAGCGGATTTTGTTCATAGCGGTCGATCTTCATGAGATTCGCTCCTTACCTTTCAAGAATGAAATGACGCCTAGACCTCGAACGGGTCGTGCACGACAATCCGCTGCGCGTCGGCGTCGCTGATTCCGGCGTAAAGTACCGCGGTGCCGTCTTCTTTGCGCTCGAGTCCGCCGCTGAAGACGACATCGCGCAGATCCGGCCGTTTGGACGGGCCGGGCAGAAAATCGTCGCGCACGGCAAGCAGTCTGATTTGCGAGAAAGCGCCGCTTTCCGGATCGAGAATGAAGGTCATCGGATAATAGTGACGGTTGCCTGTCCGGTCAAAGCAGGCAATATGGCCGAGCACGCCGATCCGGCCGTCGGGAAGCAGATGGGCTTCGTTGGCGCCCCCCCATTCCTCGTCGGTGAATTGCCCGGCAAGCAGCGGCGCTTCCTCAATCCATTCCTTCGTCAGTGAATCCAGGGAAGGAACGCGTACGAAACCGATTTTGCCGCGCCCCCCTTTCGCCCCCTGGGGACGGGTGAAGACGCCGACGGAGCGGTCGGCCAGCTCTACCAGCCGGATATCTTTCATGCCGTCCGGCCCAATCAGGAAGGGCCTGAGCTCTTCCAGCCGTCCTCCGCGGTAAAATACGGTACGCCACATCAGCCGCCCGGGTTTGTCCGGATGCGGATAAATCTGCACACCGCCCACGACCAGCTCCCCGGCGATCCGGCAGTGGAACGGATCCTGCAGGGCGAGCACCGGTGCGCCATCGCGCGGAAGCCACTGTCCGCCGCGTCCAACGAAGAAAACGACATCGGAATGCTCGGTATCTCGCGCCTCCACACGCCCGGCGATGATTGTCTCCCCCTCAACCTCGAACGGAGCGGAGATATTGTAGACGTCCTTTCCTTCCACGCCGGCGAACGGAATTCGTTCCGGTGCGGCCGCCCGGCGGCCGCTGCTCAAATATTCGTGAAGAAGCTCTGCGCATGTTCGCGGAATCTTCTCATGGTTACTCATGTTTAATCCCCCAACCTGCAGCGGTTATTTCAGATTGAACTGCATGCCTTCCTGGAATTTTTTGCTGAAAATCAAGAAAATGAGAATGATCGGCAGGGTCAATATGGTGGAAGCGGCGTAAAGCGGGCCCGGATACGAGCCGTACGGCCCGAACATTTGCGACAGCAGCACATTCAGCGTCAGCATACTGTCGCTTTTGACCGCGATCATGTCCCACAAAAGCTCGGTCCACCGTTCCATCAGCAGAAACAGAAAGATGACCGTGGTAATCGATTTGGACATCGGCAGCATAATCTTGAACATGATTTTCAAATCCGATGCTCCGTCCAGCCGGGCCGCTTCAATAAAGACCGACGGCACGGCCCTGAAGAAGTTGGTATACATGAAGATAGCCCACAGGCTGACCGCCTTCGGCACGATCATTCCAAGGTACGTATCGTACATTCCGGCCCTCTGGATAATCAGGAACGTCGGAATGAGCAAAATGATCGCCGGAAAAAACATATGGAACAAGACAAAATTGTTGATCGCGCTGCGGCCGAAAAAGTTCAGCTTGGACAGCGCGTAAGCGGACATCACGCCGAAAATCATCATGAGCAGGGTTGAAGCCGCCGAAACCAGGATGCTGTTCATGAACGCGTGCAGCCAGGGGCGAGCCATACCGGTTTCACCGCCGCTGAACAGCCACTGATACGATTTGAAGGTAAATTTCGTCGGAACCAGGCTTTTATCGATTTGCGCCCAATCCGCAAGCGAGTTGAGCACCATGTACAAATACGGAAATACCATAACCAGCAGAAGAACGACAGCCAGCATGTAGCGAAGCGCCAGTCTCGCGCGACGGTTTCGATTAGACCCAACCATTTCGCTTCCCCCACAATTCGAGCAGTTTCCGTATGACAAAAATGGAAAGGAAAGTCGCCGCCGAAGCAAGCAGGGCGACCGCGGATGCGTATCCGGCCTGCAGGTTTGCAAAGGCCTGCCTGAAAATTTCCATCTGCCATGTATTGGTAGCGTTTTGCGGCCCGCCGCCCGTAAGCTGGTAGACCTCGGTAAAAATGCCGAATGTCACTCCGAACGCCAGGATCAGCGTCGTATACAGAGCCGGGTATAACAGCGGCAGGGTAATGCGCCAGAAACGCTGGCTGTCCTTGACGCCGTCAATCGCCGCAGCCTCATAGACCTCCTTGTCAATGCTTTCGAGCCCTGAAGTCAAAATAAGAGCATAATATCCGGTAAATTTCCAGGCCAGGATCAGTCCGATCACGAAGAGCGCCGACAGAGGCGTTCCGAGCCAGTCAATATCGATCCCGAAGCCTCTCAGAAATGTGTTCACCGGACTGTTATAGGAAAGCAATCCCTTGACAATCAGCGCGGATACAACTCCCGAGGACAGGTAGGGCAGGAAGAAGCCGATCAGAAACAGGTTTTTAAAACGCTTCAACCCGTGTACGAGTACGGCCACACCCGTCGCCAGGACGGTAACGAGAGGCACGAAAATCATCATAAATTTGTAGGTGACCCAGAATGCGGCGTGCACACCGGGCGACCGGAGAGCGTCCAGAAAATTCCCGAAGCCGACGAAGTTGAAAATGGGGGCGATCAGGTTCCAGTCGGTAACAGACAGGAAGAATGACCAGACCAGCGGCACGAAAAAAAAGATCAGCGAGTAAATGAGGTAGGGGCTGGTAAACAACCAGCCCAGCTTGTTGTTTCTTTGATCCATCGGGATCAGGCCTCCCTTGCTCTGCCTTCGGGGTTTGTCCTGTTTATTTCAGGGCGCTTTCGATCGCTTTTTTCATATTCGCCCAGCCTTCTTCCGGTGAAATTTCCCCTTTGACCACCTTGTTGAACGCCTGTTCCCCGATAATCGTCTGAAGATCGTTGTATTTCGCGTTATCCATCGGCGGGATCGCATTGGGCACGTTCTCCGCATACGGCTTGAGCTGCGGGTTTTTGTCGAGAATCGATTTGAACGCTTCATTGCTGGTCAGATCGTCGCGGGCGGGGGGCAGCATTGTTTTCTCAAACCATGCGGCATCGTTTTTGGCATCGGAATAAACCCATTTGATAAAATCGATGGCCGCCTTTTGCTGCTCTTTGGTGGCCGAGGCGTAAATGACAAGCCCCTTCGTATCGGCGAACGTCTTGCTGTCGGCCGGATTCATGCCGTCCGGAACGGGAGGCATGGTCAGCGTGTAATTTTTGTTGTATTGCAGTTCCGGGTATTTTTCCGCCCAGGTGGTAAAGGTCCAGGGGCCAATATCGGCGAAGGTGCCGACGCCGGTTTCGAACGGATCGGTCACCTGCCGGGCCAGAAGGCCGTTCTCCTTGCGCAGATTGTCCACGAACGTCAGCACGCTGACACCAGCTTTGTCATCACCCGTAAATTTGCTGCCCTCGATAAATTTATTGCCGTTGGAGGCTGCATCATAGAGCATGAAGAAATCGAACCAGCGTTTCCAAGCGGTCGGATCGGCGAGATCGGCTTTGGCCCACAGAAACTTCTTGTCCCCGTATTTTGCCTTCAGCTTCTTTGTCAAATCCAGAATCTCGCTGTAAGTTTTCGGAGGCTCGTTATACCCCAGATCTTTCAGTGTATCGAGCCGCCAGCCGAAGAGCATCGCGTTGGAATAAATCGGCAGCACATACTGGTGGCCGTCGGCGAATTTCCATGGTCCGATCGTTCCGGACATGTTTCTTGCTTTTACAATATCCTGGAAACCGTCCAGTGTATCGAGCGGAACGAGAGCCTTGCTGCCGGCCAGCTGGGCGGCAAACCCGCGGTTGATGTTCTCCGACAGGGTCGGGGCGCTCTTGGCCGCGATGGCCGCCTGAATGGAGGCTTCCGAAGTCGGGGACTCTTTCATCGCGGTGACGTTAACCTTGACTTTGGGATTTACCGTTGCGTACTGCTTGGCCATATCCTGCCAGAACGCTTGCTGCGTCGGGTTGGGGGCGGCCCAAAATTCAATTGTGGTCACGCCGCCGCCTCCCCCGGCTGCCTGCTTGCCGCCAGGGGCCTGTCCCTGTCCGGTCGAACAGGCTGAAAGCGTTCCGGCCGTCACAGCAGCGGTCAGGAGAATAGAAAGAACATTTTTTTTCTTCATGCTAGTATGGCCTCCCTTGTTTTGTCATTGGAATGGTAAAATCAAAAACTGGTTATTTGTAACGTTACATATGCATTACTTCACATCTGTAAGCGTTTGTTACCTATTATGTCCATCGTTTTTGTTTTTTGTCAAGGTGTAATTTCTATATTGCTTATTACATTACAAACATTACAATAATCTTTACTTTTCAAATTTGTAATCTTATAATCAGAGTCGGTAACGTATTTCGGCTTGTGAAACCCTTGACAGGGAGCATAGAAACAATAACAATGAAGACACGGCGGATCCTGGAGCTTCCCCACTGCCCGCCCCGCCCGGAGGTGAACGTTGTGAAAGCCAAAGTAACCATGCAGGATATTGCCGACCGGCTGCATTTATCCAAAAATTCCGTTTCCCAGGCTTTGACAGGCAAGGGCGGAGTCAGCGAAGAAACCCGCAAGCTGGTGATCGAGACGGCGGAACAGATGGGTTATGTATACGGCAAGGGACGCAGAGGCAGGCCGGACAAAACGACATCCGGCGGAACGATCGCCCTGATCGCCTCCGATTTCGCTTTTTCCATGAAAAGCTTTTTCGGCGAGATTTATCTCAGTATCGAAAATGAAGTGAAACGCCGCGGACTCGGGCTTTCCATCCAGTCGATCGGACAAGATGATGCCCGATTGCTCCGCTTGCCGGCCTTTCTGCTCGACGGCTCGGTTGACGGCGTTCTTATTCTGTCCCACATTACTACGGAATATATCAATGCCGTCCTTAAAACCGGGATCCCGACGGTGCTGATTGATCATCATCATCCCGCGATCAAGGCGGACTGCATATTGACGAATAACCGTTTCAGCGCATTTGAGGCGGTGCGCCACTTGGCCGAACTTGGCCATCGCGGTATCGGTTTTATCGGCAATATCGATTTTTCGCCAAGCTATTATGAACGGCTGGAAGGCTTGCGGATGGCGGCGCGCCAATTCGGGATGGAATTGCGGGAGGCATGGACCGTAACCGACGCCCGCGAGGAAAGCTCTTTTGTCCGGGAGCGTCTGGGCGGGCTTTCCCGGCAGCCGACGGCCTGGTTCTGCGTGAATGACGGCCTCGGATTTATGGTCTGCGCCACCCTGCAGCAGCTGGGATTCAAAGTCCCTGACGATGTCTCGGTTGTCAGCTTCGACAACGGTGATCTGTCACGGCTTTCGAATCCGCAGATTACGACTGTCGACATTAATCTCAAGCTGTTCGGCGTTTATGCGGTCGAACGGCTGCTCAGCCGCATCTCCCGGCCGGACCAGTTGTGTACGGAGACGCTGCTGCCCGCCAGCCTGCTGATCCGCGGCTCGACGGCGCCGCCGGGAGGATCCGCCTCCAGGCGGGCGGATACCGGGACTTCCGTGAACCCGGGGATGTCCGCAGCCGGACCGGAACTGAACGGCAAAAAAAGCTGATCCGCAAATAGGCGGGATCAGCTTTTTTTCCTTCGAAAATCCTCCTGCAGCAGGTTCGTGAAAAATCAGGATATGCAAAAAGACACCCTCGATGTCTTGCGGGGTGTCTTTTGTCTTTGCCATCTGCCTATTATGCTTCCAGGTCGACATTATGATAGACCTGCTGGACATCCTCCAAATCTTCCAGCGCGTCAATCAGCTTCTCAAATTGTGCCTGGACATCCTCCGGAAGGGTGATGAAATTTTGCGCCAGCATGGTAAGCTCGGCTACTGTAAACTCTGTAATTCCGGCGTTTTTGAAAGCTTCCTGGACTGCATGAAACTGCTCGGGATCCGCATAAACGATCACCGAATCCTCTTCTTCGGTAATGTCGCGCGCATCGACATCCGCTTCCAGCAGGATCTCCAGCGCCTCATCCGCGGTCTTTCCCTCGATTCCGATTACAGCCGTGGCATCGAACATATAGGCAACCGATCCGCTGACTCCCAGGCTCCCGCCGTTCTTGTTGAACGCGGAACGCACTTCTGCCGCCGTCCGATTGACGTTGTTCGTCAGCGCATCGATGATAATCATCGATCCGTTGGGACCGAAGCCTTCATATCTCAGCTCCTCGTAAGTTTCGTCCGCCCCGCCCTTGGCTTTCTCAATGGCACGGTCGATGATCGCTTTCGGCACATTATAGGTTTTCGCCCGCTCGAGCACAACCTTCAGGGACCGGTTTGACTCGGGATCCGGTTCGCCCTGTTTGGCCGCGACATAAATTTCACGGCCGAATTTCGCATATATACGGCTCGTATTGGCATCCTTCGATGCTTTCTTCTCTTTAATATTATTCCATTTGCGCCCCATACTAATTCCGCTCGCTTTCAACATTGAATCTGCACAATCAGTTCCGTATTGTGTCCTTGTTCATTATATCTCCTGGAGCGGTATTGAACAAGCCAAAGCCGGGCGCAAATCCCATTTTGCCCAATGCATGTCCGTATCGGGTCATCTGCACAGGATGAAAATCTTTTTCCACATATGATAAGGTACCTCGTTATTTCAAGGAGGTGAGACTATGAGCTGCGTAACTGGCTTCGGGTATGGATTCACGACGGTTGGGGTAATTCTCGTTCTCTTTATTCTCTTGGTCATCGTTTCCACTGCCTGGGGAATTTGACGGGATCAGGGAAAGGGGCTGCTGACCGATTTCAGCGGCCCCTCGTTTTCGCAGTTTGGCTGAAACAAAAGTTAACATAATATATATTATGTAGTTATTTGTCCGCCCGCCAAGAAATTCGAAGCTCGGTTCTTTAAGAAATTTGACAGATTATGATATGATAAATCAAAGAGATTTGCTGTTGATGAAGGAGAACCTGATCATGAACTTTGAGCTTCAGCAATTCAAGGCGGAATTTTTCAAGGCGCTGGCCCACCCCATGCGGATTCGCATACTGGAGGTATTATCCGAAGGCGACCGGACGGTGAATGAAATCCAGTCCATTATCGGCAGTGAGGGCTCCGCCGTTTCCCAGCAGCTGGCGATTCTGAGAAACAAGAACGTGGTTTACGGCAGTAAAGAGGGGACTTCCGTCGTATACAGCTTGCGGGATCCTTTGATAAAAGACCTGCTCCGTGTCGCGAAGCAGATTTTTGACAACCATCTCGCCGGCACGATCACATTGCTCAAAACCATGAGAGATACGGATGCATAGGGAGCAGCCGTGCCTCCTCCCGAACCTGCAAACAAACGGGACGCAGTGCATGCATTGCGTCCCGTTTGTTGGATTAGTTGCTCCACGCTTCCTTGGGGTCTTTGATCTTGATGCCGGCATTGATTTCTTTGATGATTTGTTCCCCTCCCTTCGCCTTCCATTCCCCGACCATTTTGTCCCAGTCGGAAATCGGCCTTTGCCCGGCGATCATTTTGGTTTGCTCGTCGTACAAATATTTGGTCAGGTCGGCGCCCTTGTCCAGCTCGGTTTGCGAGATGACCGGATAATTCGGGCTTTGATAATATTTCATCGTGCTGTAATTTTTCATGATCTCCGAAGTCAGCTTGATCAGCTTCGGATTCGAGTACCCCGCCGGGTAATCCACATCGGTGTCTTTTGCCGGCCAGGCGACCGAGTCGACAAAGTAGACGAGCGGATAGAGTCCTTCCGTACTGGCCGTCTTCTTCAGCACAGGCTTTCCGTCCACCATGTCGTAGCCTTGGCCTGCATTGCCGTAGAGCCAGTCATAATCCGGATTTTTATCGTTCTGCTTGTCGTACGGGATGAACTGGCGGCCATAGTCGATCATGCCCAGAATCCGCTTCATCTTCGCCGGATCCTTGCCGGTTTCCGCAGAGATGGTCGTCATTCCGAGGAAGCCGCGGCTGGCCGTCATCCCCTTGGAGCCGTCCGGTGCCTGAAACATATCGAGCGCGACAAATTCGGCTGACGGATCAATCGCGAGCAGCCCCTCCATGTAGGCCTGCGACATGCCGCGAGGGGTACCGATGAAAATGCCCGCTTTGCCGGAATAAAACTCCTTGTTGGTATCCGCCCAATTCAGCGTAGCGAAATCGCGGGTAATGGCGCCTTCCTTATACAGGTCGGCATACATTTGAATGATTTCTTTGCGCGCATTGGAGATGATCCCGGGGATAAAACGCCCTTGCGCATCCTTGTGATACCAGGCGCCCGGATCCCAGTAGGGCCCCTGCGCGAACGAGGGATTGATGTTTGCGCCCATGGCAATGCCGTACGTATCGTTCTTGCCGTCCTTGTCCGGATCGTCCTTCGTAAAGGCAATAGCCACTTTCTTTAATTCCTCGTAGTTGGTCGGCGGCTTCAAACCCAGATTATCCAGCCAATCCTTGCGGACAATGGTGGTGAACCCGAAACGGGGGTAATATTGCGGAATCGCATACAATTTGCCGTTGACCCGGAATTGGTCCAGCACCGCAGGAGGGATTTTTCGAAAGCTTGGATATTCCTTGATGTAGTCGTCCAGCGCTGCAAATGCCCCCTGCTTGGCGAATTTGTGATAGCGGTTTGTCAAATCCCCGGATTGGAACGTCACAATGTCGGGAATTTTGCCCGACGCGAGCACCGTGGCCAGCTTATCGTCATAACTGGCCTGGGGAATATAATTGATCTGATAATCCATGTTGAATTTCTCGTTGATCATCTTGACCCCGCGGCCGTCTGCCGGAGGAATGTCTCCGTAGTAGAAATCCATGGCCGAGACGGTATATTTTTTACTTTGATCATCGGCCTTCGAACCGCCGGAATTTGCCGATGCGTTTTCCGCGGAGTTTTTGCCGGACATGCAGCCGGTCACGCTGATGGCCATCACGGCGGCAAAGACGGCATGGACCCACATTTTTGGTTTCAAGGCGAACCCTCCTTCAAAAAGATGTCTTAACGGTAAAATTTTCGGAAAAATACTGATTTTCAGCCTTTGATCGAGCCGATCAACACCCCCTTGGCAAAATGCTTTTGCAAAAATGGGTACACGATCAGAATCGGCAGAGTCGCGACCAGAATAGCGGCCATCTGGATCGTTTCCGGAGGCGGCTGCACGTCAAGCATGACCTGTTCAGCGGCTCCGAGCGCATTTTTCGGATCGCTGAGCACGACAATTTGCCGCAAGATCACCTGGATCGGCCACTGCCTGGGATCATTCAGATACAAAATTCCGTTGAAATACGTGTTCCAATGGCCAACGGCGTAAAACAGACAGAAGGCAGCCAGAACAGGCTTGGAGAGAGGAAGAATGATCCGGCCGAAGATCGTAAGGTCGTTCGCCCCGTCCATCACGGCGGCTTCATATAATTCATTTGGAATGTTTTGGAAAAACTGCCGGATCACGATCAGATTGAACGGCCCGATTGCGGCGGGAAGGATTAACGCCCAGATCGAATTGAGCAGCCCGGTGGCCTGAACCATCAGGTAGGTCGGTATCATTCCGGCGGAAAACAGCATAGTAAACAGCACCATAAAGGTAATGGTGCGTCCGCCATAAATCCTGCGCGACAAACCGTACGCCATGGTCGCGGTAAAAAACAGGTTGACGGCTGTTCCTACAACGGTCAAATAGACCGTCATCAGCAGCGAACGGAGAAACGCACCGGAGTGAAAAATGTACAGGTAAGCATCGGGAACCCATTTTTTCGGCCATAACAGCAGGTCGCTCTTGAGAAATTCATCGAAAGTCGTAAAGGAAACGGAAAAAATGTACAGAAAGGGAAAAAGCATGCTGACGGCAAGCAGTGCCAGAAAAATCGCATTCCCCCATTCGAACAGACGGTCTGTTCCGGTAATCGTCCTCATCGTTGTTCTACCCGCCTTTCAATAAATTCCCTCTTCCCCGAATCTCTTGGCCAGACGGTTTGCGCCGATGACCAGGATCAGGCCCACGATTCCTTTGAACATGCCGACCGCCGTGGCAAAGCTGTAGTCGGACTGCATGATGCCCTTGGTGTAAACGTAAGTGTCCAGGACATTGCCAATGTCCATATTGAAGGAATTGAGCATGAGGAAAATTTGCTCAAATCCGCTGTCGAGTACATGTCCCAACCGAAGTATCAGCAGAATAACGATGGTTGAACGCAAACCCGGCAGCGTGATATGCCACATTTGGCGCCAGCGGCCGGCGCCGTCGACAATCGCCGCTTCGTACAGATCGGCGTTGATTCCCGCCAGAGCCGCCAGAAAAATAATCGTACCCCAGCCGATTTCTTTCCAGATGACCTGCAGAATGATGATCGGCCTGAAAAAGCGCGGATCAATCAGAAAGTCGATCGGTTTGTCCAGGCCGAAGACGACATGCAGAAGGCTGTTGATAAAGCCGTGCGTCCGGAGAAAAATCATGAAAATCCCGACAACAATTACCCAGGACAAAAAATGGGGCAGATAGACAATCGACTGGATGACCCTCTTGTACAGCTGGTTTCGCACTTCGTTAAGCAGCAGCGCCAGGACGATGGGAGCCGGGAACGAGAAAACAATTTGCAGGAAGGACAGGTATAAAGTGTTCCACAGAACCCGGATGACTTCCGCATCTTCAAACAGCTTGGCAAAATGCTTGAAGCCGACCCACTCGCTTCCCGCAAACCCGAGAAACGGGCTGTAGTCCTGAAAGGCAATAACCAGCCCCAGCATAGGGATGTACTTGTAAATCAGAAAAAAAGCGAAACCCGGCAGGATCAGCAGATACAGAAAACGGTCGCGCCACAGCTTGGTGCGGATTTTGCGCAGCCTGGAGGCTTGCCGCGTTGCCGCAGGGATAGACGCGGATACCGTCGGGTTAGGTTCAGGCATCGTCACTCCTCCTTCCCTGCCGCGTGAAGATCCATGCGGTACAACTTCGACTTTATCGCGAAATATAGCTCCCCGGTTTGCGTGAACGCGGCCGCGTGAACGCGGTCCGGCAGCGAGGCGATCGCCTTCGCATTAGTTTCTCCTGCAGAGATCAGGTAGAGATGGCGGCTGCCGAAAGCGGCGACGGCATTCCCGCCGGCCTTCACCATCCAGGTGCAGGGTTCTCCCAACTCAATGTTGCGGGTGAACGAGAAGGTATCGGGGTGAAATTCGCGAATGCCGTTCCCTGCGGCGACGAATACCCGGCCGCCGGCGGCCAATACAGCACTGCCCGTATGAACGCCGTTTTCAAATGGATGGAGAAATACGACCCGCCGTTCCTCCACCGACCAGACCCCGAAGTGGCAGGGCTCTTCCTTGTACGCAAGTCCGCTTGCGCCGCCGTTGGCCGTAAAATAAAGATACTTTCCGTCCGCGGTCAGGCCGCAGATCTGCTGCTCAAGGACCGGATCGTACCAGGACTCGACCTCCAGAGTGTGGGGATCCACTCTGGACAACCCTCCCCCGTAAGTTCCGTACTTTGCCGACCATCCCGTCCAGATTCCCCCGTCGGGTCCGAGTACTGTGCGTCCGGTAGGCCGGATCAATGCCGGCGCCACCGATCGGAGGGTGCGTGGATTTTCATTGCCGAGCTGATTCCATGGCTTCTCCGTATCGTAGACAACGTGATCCCCGCCTGCATAACATGACATGAACAAGCGGGTGCCGACAAATTGCATCCCATAAACTTCCCCCCCGCTATCGCATACGGCGGGAGAATTCCAATAGCTGCCGTCCGCGGGATCGTAGAAAAAAATTGTTTGCCCGAAGGCGCAGGAACCCCAGATCTTCCCGTCCTCTCCAGCGATAAGCGTATGAATCATCGTGGCGGGGGCGGGTACGGGAATTCGTTTCAGCTCCGGTGTGTCCCGCAGGCTGCCGACGATAAAGTATTCCTGACCGCGAACCCCGGCGTAACGTCCGTTTGCCAATGGGAGTACCCGCTGTTTTTTTCCATTCGGCAATCGAAAATCCGTATCCGTTAATCTGGACAGATAGGGTTCGGCCGGCAGCGGCTCGAACGTGCGCGGATCATAAAATTCATAGACGCCGTTGTTTTCCGTACAAATAAAATCCGGGGCAATTTCCTTGATGGTGAATCCCGGGGAACCGAAATCGGCAAACGTGCCGGAAGAAATCGAATAGGCTCTGAGCCGCACGCTGTCAAAACCGACCTGCACGAAGATGGTACCGGGCAGTTCGCCCCATACCTGCCGGCTATAAAGATTTTTCGCATTATCCGACGCGCGTCCGAGGTTTTCCAATGTATGGCGTACGGGATCATACCTGAGAAGCGAACAGCCCGGCCAGGTGCCGCCGTAAACATTGCCGTCGGAGCCAATCGTCAGATTCCAGAAATATTTCTCCCTGCCTTCTCTTAAAGGGTCCTTCCAGGTGCGCGTGCGAAGGTCGAAGCAGTGCAAATAGGCATATTCCGGGCAGGTGCCGACAACCAGTTTTTCGTTGTGCCAATTTACCAGCCCCCACGCGCCGGCATCTCCGGGAAGCGGGAAGGATTCCCCCTCCCCCGTTTCCGTATCGATAAAGATCAGGTTACCGGTTTCGCCCAAAGCCATGTTCGAAAGCACGAACTTTTCCCGTTTATCCCGGGGATCGAGAATGACGACGGAGGCAGGAATGTTGAAATTGCGGCATGGCTGGCCGACGCAAGTCATTGAAAGGAAATCAGGTTTCATATAGGCTCCTTTCCGAAGAAATTAAATTGGTACCATACCTGTATGCAATTATAGGATCGGGAAACGATTTCACGTTCCGACGGCACGAAGCTTTCGCGTGAATTTCCTTCCTTTTATCATAGTTATGGGTGGAAACGCTGTCAAGAAATTCGTTTTTCTTTTATTGATCCAAAAATCAAAAATGCAGTATGGAATTAACGATCATTTATCGTCATCCGCAAGCCAATTCGGAGGGATACAATAGAGAAAACGGGCCGCGCAGACGCTGCAGGAGGGATGGGAATGGAGAAACCGGCGAACCGCTGGGCGATTCTGCAAATCATCAATCTGGGCACCTTTATGACTACTCTGGATGTAGGAATCGTAAATTTGGCGCTCCCTGTCATGGCTTCCGACAACGAAGTTACACTCGCGACAGTGCAGTGGGTCGTCACGATTTACTTGCTTGTGATGGCGGGTTTGCTTCCCGTGCTCGGGAATGTCTCCGACCGGTTGAACCGGGGCAAAATTTACAGTGCCGGATTCCTGGTATTTGCTCTGGGCTCGTTGCTGGCAGCCCTCCCGGGCGGTTTCGCTCTGCTGCTTGCGGCGCGTGCGGTGCAAGGCTGCGGCGCCGCCATGATCATGGCCAACAGCCAGGCGATGGTCCGCTTTATGTTTCCGGATAAGGAAAGGGGCAAGGCGCTGGGGATCAATACAATTGTGATGTCAGCCGGTACTT
>Ga0310828_1000697_pt1 | contig 28584 bp, 31 predicted proteins | sample WT_ome_3_FD_202242 | JGI IMG/M metagenome (GOLD analysis project Ga0310828, IMG submission 202242) | Sorghum-adapted microbial communities enriched on wild type (WT) sorghum from Joint BioEnergy Institute, Emeryville, California, United... ... | reverse complement strand
CAGGCTTCTCCAGGCCGCATTCACCTGCTGTAAGCAGATTTTTTCTGCTTACAGGCTTCTCCCGACCGCATTCACCCGCTGTAAGCAGATTTTTTCTGCTTACAGGCTTCTCCCGACCGCATTCACTTGCCGTAAGCAGATTTTTTCTGCTTACAAGCTTCTCCCGGCCGCGTTCACCCGCTGTAAGCAGATTTTTTCTGCTTACAGGCTTCCCACAACCGCGTTCACCTGCCGTAAGCAGATTTTTTCTGCTTACAGGCTTCTCCCGGCCGCATTCACCCGCTGTAAGCAGATTTTTTCTGCTTACAGGCTTCTCCAGGCCGCATTCACCCGCTGTAAGCAGATTTTTTCTGCTTACAAGCTTCTCCCGGCTGCATTCACCCGCTGTAAGCAGATTTTTTCTGCTTACAGGCTTCCCACAACCGCGTTCACCCGCTGTAAGCAGGTTTTTTCTGCTTACGCAACCGGTCTGATCCCTGAGGCACGCTTCGTCGCCTCATCAAGCTCCGACCTCTCTATTACCAGAACACCACCACCCACGGCGAGGATCGAGCCTAACTGAATGAAGATCTTGAACGTGTTGGCCGGGTTGAGATGCGCGTTTACCCCACGCACCTTCGACCACTCCAACGACATCATCTGGGGCACGTTCCTCGAGAGAAGAAAATATCTTCTCTCAGACAGCCCCAGGTGGTCGATGCACCATGAGAGAAGAAAATATCTTCTCTCAGACAGCCACAGGTCGTCGATGCAGCGTGTGACGGATCCAGACGCCCGAGTCGCCCCTCGTACAGCCAACAAAAAAACCGCTCCAGCCCCGGACTGCACCGATGCTCCTGCTGCGGCAGTTCGAGTGCAGCAGGGCGCAGTTCAAGGCTGAGAGCGGTTATTCTCGTCTGGCCATATCAGCGGCAGTATTTGTCGAATGCAGCGATCAGATCAGCGGCGATCTCCTGCGCGGAACGGTCTTCAATGTCGTGACGCTCGATGAAATGCACAAGCTCACCGTGCTTCATCAGCGCGATCGACGGTGAAGACGGCGGATACGGCGCGAAGTATTCGCGGGCCTTGGCCGTCGCTTCCTTCTCCTGTCCGGCGAACACCGTGAACAGATAATCCGGCTTCACCTCATGCTGCAGCGCCAGGACAACGCCTGGACGCGCTTGGCCGGCTGCGCATCCGCACACGGAGTTCACAACGACCAGCGCCGTGCCGTCCTTCGCTTTCTCGAAGTTCTCCACAACGTCCTCAGGTGTAAGCAGTTCTTGTATGCCAGCGCGCGTCAACTCGTCACGCATCGGTTGAATCATATCTCTCATGTACAACTCGAATGACATGTTCATGCAGATCACTCCTTCTCATGAAGTCATAGTACCGTAATCAGGCTTGCGGTCTATTCACATTATACACAACATGAAAAAGGAGCGAAAGACTGCAAGGTCAAATGTCACAGCCAGAGCCGCCTACTGTGGCTTATCTTGCCATCGTTCAGAGCCGCTTGCTGTGGCTAATCCTGTCTCCGTTCTTCCTCTTCATCGCCGGGTTCCCGATTGGCCTCATAGGCCACGTCCTTGTCCGGATGCATGAAGATCCCGCTTTGCGGGGGAATGCCGCGCTCGAACAGCTCCCTGTTCTCCTCCGTCTGAAAACCGATGTCCTTGAACGGATGCACCCATTGATCGCCTGCCATGATGGCGGGATCCGTATCCTTGCTCCACTTGTTCAGAGGGGACTCAGGCGAGTCGTACATATGATCGCCGATGACGACGCCATACTCGTTGACAAATGGCGCCTCCGGTCCCCTTCCTTGCCGGAATTCCGGCAGGAACTCGATCTCGTACGGATCAAGTGCCGGATCCTCATCGGCAAGCTCAGCCAGCTTCTGATGCACTTGCTCCTTCGAAGCGCGATAAGGGGCCTTGGAGGCTTCATCCGCTATGTCTTTCTGAGCTTGATAAGCCACAGCTCCATTGGATGTCTGCGAGGTCGCATGCGCTGTCTGCGCAGCCTCAGGTGCTGCCTGAGGCTCCAGAACGCCTTGCACCGCCTCAGATGCAGCCTGACTCGCCCCAGCCCCATGAGCCTCCCGAACGACCGAAGTGTCCCTCACAGCCTGCTCATCAGGCGCATCTCCGGCGTCACGGGCATGCCAGGTGTCAGAACGTTTCACGTCACGATGTTTATCCATGGCGCGATTACTCCGCAGGACGGTTGGGACCATCCAGCTTCTTGTCCACCGGCTGAGAAGCCCGGTGCTCCCGTCCCTCTTCCCGATTGGTCTCCGCCTGCTTGCGCTGCGCTGGTGAACTGCTCGCTGTTTCTTTGACCACATCCATCATCTCCTTTCCTTCTGTAGTATGTTCACCGGCAGCCTTTTGTATCAGCCTGGACAGGACTGGCATCGCGGCACCGCACGCGATGAGCAGCAGCAGGAGCCATTGCTCAACCGTCAGCAGCAGCATCGGCGCTCCCCGATCGACATAGCTGACCACGAACCATCCGACTCCAAGGGCGATGCCTGTATCCCGGGCGATGCGGCCGCTCCCCCATGCGGGACTTCTCAGACACCATGCATAGATCGCGATGATCAGCGCGACCAGCCCCGCATACAGATGGACCGGGTGGTAGCGAAGCAGCGAATCCGTCAGCTTGATGCCCCAGGGCAGATCGGTGACCAGCCCGTATTCCCGGAACAGGGAGCGACAGGGGATGAGAGCGATGAGCGAAGCGAAAGCCAGCACATCGAGCGCCAGCGGCTGCAGGAGGCCATGGCGGCGCAGCGCCAGCACGCCGTAGACCAGGCCGCAGACCAAGCCCAGCGCGATGCCGGGCACGCCTCCCGAAGCGTACAGCAGACTGATCGGCCGAGTCCACAGCAGGGCAGGATTCATCATGAGCGGGGTCAGCTTCCAGACGAGCACCGCCAGGATGAACGCATTGACGAGCTGATCCAGCATTTTACGAGCAGATGCCGCGTCCACCCGCAGACGGGCAAGCTTCCATCTCGCGGCATAATAGGCAAGGATGATGGAGGCGATCAGGACGAGAAGCTTCATTTTCACCAATACCGAACCGACGCTGATGATCTCCGGCACCGCTATGATCTCCTTTCGCACTGGTTGAAACGCAAACCGATACATATCCATGCGCCTGACTTTGCAGACAGGCGAGGTTCCTCATGTTCATTGTAGCGCGGCGAATGGCGGATTCCAATAAGCGCCGCACTTGATTCTTCCATTGTAATTCTGGATACTACATAGCATAGAGGTGATCGCATGAACCGATATGATGTCATCATCATCGGAGGCGGTCCATCGGGACTGATGGCCGCGATTGCAGCGAGCAGGCATGGCGCAAGCGTGCTCCTGATCGACAAGGGAGACAAGCTGGGACGCAAGCTGGGCATATCCGGCGGCGGCCGCTGCAATGTCACGAACAACAAGGATCTGGACGAGCTGATCCGCCATATCCCAGGCAATGGCCGGTTCCTGTACAGCGCACTGTCCACATTCAACAACAGGCATATCATTGAATTCTTCGAGGGACTCGGCATCCGTCTGAAAGAGGAGGACAACGGCCGCATGTTCCCCGCCACCGACAAGGCGAAGACCGTCGTCGACGCGCTTGTCTCGCAGGTGCGGAAGCAGGGGGTGAGCATCATGACCAACAGCCCCGTGGAGCGCGTGCTGTACGAAAACGGCGCGGTGGCCGGCGTCAGGCTGAAGCAGGGACAGGAGCTGAGCGCCAGCTGCGTGATCATCGCCACAGGAGGCAAGTCCGTGCCGCAAACCGGCTCAACCGGGGACGGATACGCCTGGGCCGAGGAGGCAGGGCATACAATCACCGAGCTGTTCCCGACCGAGGTGCCGATCATCCTGAACGATCCCTTCATCCAGGATCGGGAGCTGCAGGGCTTGTCGCTGCGCGACGTCTCGCTCACCGTCTGGAATCCGAAGAACAAGCCGGTCATCACCCATACAGGCGATATGATCTTTACGCATTTTGGCATATCCGGCCCGATCGCCCTGCGCTGCAGCCAGTTCATCCACAAGGTGAAAAAACAGTTCGACGTCCGCGAGGTGCGGATGACGTTCGACCTGTTCCCCGAGGAGTCCGTTGAACAGGTGTTCCAGCGGCTGTTCGGCGCGATCAAGGAGCAGCCCCGCAAGGCCGTCAAGAATACGCTCCGGAGCTTCCTGCCGGAACGCATCGTTCCTGTCCTGCTGCGAAAATCCGGCCTCGCCGGAGAGATCACCGGAGACCATGCCGCCAAGCCATCCGTGCTGGCCTTCGCGCAAGCAGCCAAGGCGATGCCCCTGCACGCTACGGGAACGCTCCCGCTCGAGCAGGCATTTGTCACAGGCGGCGGGGTTCATCTGAAGGAAGTGGATCCGAAGACGATGCAGTCGAAGCTGATGCGGGGGTTGTATTTCTGCGGGGAAGTGCTGGATATCCATGGTTATACGGGCGGGTATAACATCACCGCCGCGTTCGTCACAGGACATACGGCGGGCACGAACGCGGCGGTGCAAGCCAGGGAACTGTCCGCCGGCAGCCTGCCCAAGGCATGAAGTGAAGCGGCGCACCGTTATGAGCAGCCGACGGGCCACAAGCGGGTGCTCAGGCCCTGACGTCACCTGAGAAATGATCGTACGTATCGGCGGAGACATCATACAGTGGCCCTTCGTCGCTGCCCGGGATCTCCGGCTCGGGACCCGTCCGGTCCAGCCGGTCGGGATCGGCGGACGAATCAGCGGCCTCAGCCCGTTTCGCTGCGCGCCTCCGCCGACTATCGAACGACGAATCCGGCTCTGCCGCAGCTTCTGTATCAGCCCAATCGTCCGGGCCTGTCCCTGCTTCTGTCGCTCCTTCGGTCCAGGCATCCGGCTCTGCCGCTGCCGTATCCCGCTCAGGCCGGCGATCCAGCTCGTAGGCCATCGCGTAGACTTCCTCTTCATCCCTGGCGGCATGTGGCCGGGTCCGCTCACTCAGCAGCTGGCCGCCGCACGCCTGTCCGATCTCCAGAGCGGCCGAAAGATCCTCGCCGATGACGCGGATCGCAACCTGGGGCTGCGGCGCATCGCGATCACGCCACTCGGGGTCATAGCCCAGTTCCCCGAACGTCTCCATCGCCTTCCTGGCGGCTCGCTCATCCGGAAATTGAAACACGAGTGCCGGAGCATGCCTGTTCATCTGTGAATCCCTCCTTTCCTCCGAGTTATTCCTGGCAGATATTCGTGTAGGTTGCCCAGCCCCCGCGGTCAATATGCGACTTCTCTTCCCCCTCCTTTTCTCAAAAAAAAAAAACAAAAGGCACTGCCTGCGAAATTAAGGCAATGCCCCTGTCGACCGTTTTCGATCTTCCTCTTTCTTACACCCACCACATCTCGCCGAGCGGCTCCTTGATCAGCACCGATTGCAGGTTGTTCACCGCTTTGGTGAAGCCCTCTTCAATCGACATCAGGCCGTCTTCATGCTCGATGCTGACGACGTAGTCGTAGCCTGTGAGGCGCAGCGCGCTGATGATGTCCGCCCACACCTTCATGTCATGCCCATAGCCGACCGTCCGGAACTGCCAGGCGCGGCTGAGCATGTTCGTGTATGGCTGCATGTCGGTAATGCCGTAGATGTTCGCATTGTTCACGTCGATGGTCGTGTCCTTGGCGTGGAAATGATGGATCGCGCCCGCCTTGCCCAGGTAGAGGATGGCCTGCACCGGATCGATGCCCTGCCACCACAGATGGCTCGGGTCGAGGTTGGCACCGATCACATCGCCGACCGCCTCTCTCAGCCGCATCAGAGTGCCTGGCGTGTGAACGGAGAAGCCGCCATGCAGCTCCAGTCCAATCTTCACGCCCCGCTTCTCCGCCTCGCGGCCGACTTCATTCCAGTACGGGATCACTTTATTCTCCCATTGCCAGGCCAGGATCTCCTGATAATCGTTGGGCCATGGAGCGACCGGCCAGTTCGGATACTTCGCATCCTCCGAATCGCCCGGGCAGCCGGAGAACGTATTCACCACCGGGACGCTGAGCCGCTTCGCCAGCTCCAGCGTCTTCATGATCGTCTCATGCGCCTCTTTCGCGATCGCCTTGTTCGGATGGAGCGGGTTGGCATGGCAGCTGAACGCGCTGATGATCAGCCCGCGCGACACAAATTCCTGTTCATACCGCTTGAGCGCCGCGTCATCCTCCAGCAGCTCATCGATCGGGCAATGCGCATTGCCAGGATAGCCGCCCGTCCCGATCTCCACCGCCTCCACTCCCTTGGAAGCGACGTGATCGAGCATCTCGGGCAGAGACTTCTGAGCATACAACACCGTAAATACGCCAAGCTTCATCGCTTGATCCTCCTCCTGTTCACTTATGCCAAGGTAACGGCCTTGCCGGTTCTTGCCGATTCATAGATCGCTTCCAGGATCTGCGTGACGACCAGCGCCTGTTCAGGCAGAACGAGCGGCGACCTGTCATTCACGATGGACTCGATCCACATGCGAGCCTCGCGTTCGCCTTCCGTCTCCCGCTTGCCATCGAAGAAAGCGACGCCGCTCATATCGGTCTCGATCTTGTTCACGTACAGCTTGCTGAAGCGCTCCCCGTTGATGCGCAGGCCGTCCCACATGTCGGCTCCCGCCTCGGTCCCGTGGAGCGTCGTCTTCGCTTCACCGACATTGAGCGTGTTGAGCGCCCAGCTGGCCTCCAGCATGATGGAGGCGCCATCCTCCATCGTGATGAACCCGAAGGCCGAATCCTCCACCGTGAACTTCTTCGGATCCCACGGACCGAAGGCATTGGCGGCATTCTCGCGCTGTCCCAGCTTGTGATAGACGGCGCCGAGAACCGTCTTCGGCTTGTAGTTGTTCATCATCCACAGCGTCAGATCCAGGGCGTGGGTGCCGATATCGATCAGCGGACCTCCGCCCTGCTTCTCCTCATCCAGGAACACGCCCCAGGTCGGCACGGCGCGGCGGCGCAGCGCGTGCGCCTTGGCATAGTAAATCTCGCCAAGTCCGCCTTCATCGCACAGCTGCTTCAGATACAGGCTGTCGTCGCGGAAGCGGTTCTGATAGGCGATGGACAGCTTCTTGCCCGTGCGATTCGCCGCTTCGACCATCGCTCTCGCTTCCGCTGTTGTCTTCGCCATCGGCTTCTCGCACATGACGTGCTTGCCGGATTCCAGGGCAGCGATCGAGATCTCGGCATGCGAGTCATTCGGCGTGCACACGTGGATCACATCGATCGACGCATCCTCCAGCAGGCGCCTGTAGTCCGTATACACCTTGGCGTCAGGCGTGCCATACTCCGCAGCGGCCTTGGCCGCGCGCTCCTCCACGATATCGCAGAATGCGACGATGTCCACCTGTTGCAGCTTCGACAGCGAGGGCAGGTGCTTGCCGTTGGCGATGCCGCCGCATCCGATGATTCCGACTCTGACTTTGCTCAGTGCTGACATTTGAACATCTCCTCCGATGTATGCTGGTGGTTATGTGCTTTCTGTTTTTTTATTGAAGATTGGCCTTGATCCATTGATAGCTGGTGCGAACGCTCTCCAGCGGCGGGTTCGTGCACACGTCCTGCTCGACGATCAGCCACTCGCAGACGCTACCCGCTGCAGCCGCCGCGATCTCCTTCAGCGGCACGATCCCGGTTCCCAGCTCGACGGTCAGCGGCCCATGCTCCGACGGACGGTAATCCTTGAAGTGAACCAGCGGCAGCCTGTCCTTGTACTTGCGCACATAGGCCACCGGATCATAGCCCGCGGCGTAAGCCCAGCAGGCGTCCAGCTCCACCTGCAGCGCGTCGCTGGAGACGCTGGCGAACAGATCATCGAGGATCGTCCTGCCGTCGACGTGCTCGAGGAACTCGAAGTGGTGATTGTGATAGAGCAGCTGGATGCCTTCAGCCCGGCAACGCTCGCCCAGGCTCGCGATATTCCGGATGACCTCCCGCCATGCCTCGCCCTTGCGATAGCCTTCTGCCAGATAGGGCACCGCGATATAGCGGCCTCCCAGCGCCTTCATGTATGCGATCTCTTCATCCGCCGCTTCCAGCAGCCGCTCATATGGAACATGGCTGCCCACCGCCTTGAGCCCGGTCTCTTCGAGCAGCGACTTCAGCTCCTCCGCCTTCAAGCCGCCGTAGCCCGCGAACTCGACGCCCTGGTAACCGATGGCGGCGACCTCGCGCAGCGTTCCTGCAAAATCGTCCCTGGTCAGATCGCGCAACGTATACAGCTGCAATCCAATTGAATAATTCGGCATCGCTTCTGATCTTCCCCCCAGCTTATGTATTCGCTTAACATTAAACCAGCTCTTGCGATCCATGAACATGAATGATCTAGCATAAACATGAACAATCTGGCTATTAACTGAACTGGTTCTGCCGATGACTAGGCCTCATCATGCCCATCCGAAGTCCGATCAGGTCCGTGTTCCGACGAGCGACTGATGCCGGCGATGACGATGTCGAGCATCCTGCGGAAGGTCTCGTCCAGATCGAGCGGCAGACCGAAGCCGCCCTTCTGCTCCAGCGACGCGAAGCCGTGCAGCACGCTGCGCAGCGCGCGTACGGCGTGTATCGCGTCATCGCCGGCCAGACCATAAGGCTCGAGCACATCGGTCAGCAGCTTCACGATCGCTTCTGATATGCGCGTCAGCTCTTCCTGCCCGGGAGCCGGCGCGCGAAGCGCGGCCTCATACAGGCCCGGATGCTCGCGGGCAAATTCCACGTATGCCCGGCCGATCGCATGGATGGCTTCATCCCTCGCGCGTCCGGCGGCAGCATGAAGCATGCGGTCATACAGCTGACGCAGCGCATGAACGGCCAATTGATGGCGCAGCTCCGGCAAGCCTTCCACGTGGTTGTAGATGGAAGATGAACGGATGCCCAGCGCCTTGGCCAGGCTGGCCAGCGTCAGGTTGTCCAGCCCGTGTGCGTCCGCCAGTTCACCCGCCATTTGCAAGATTTTGTTTCGATCGAGTCCTGCTCTTGGTGACATGTATGCTTCACACTCCTATTATCTTGGCCGGTTTGTGCCAGAATGTTGCTCCGCCTCCAGAATCGCCTGATCGATGGAAGGTAGCGGCTCGCGGATCATCTCGCCATGCCCGACCGCCAGCACGGACGGACGAAGCTCGCGCAGCTTCCGCGCCGTTGCCAGCGCCGCTTCCCGGCTCCATGTGGCCATCGCCGGAAACGGGAAGCCCGGTCGCACGATTCCGGACACCGCGACGCCCCCGCGCGTCTGGAAAGCGTCCCCGGCGATCAGGATGCCACAGCGCTCGTCCATGAACGCCATATGCCCCGGCGTATGACCTGGCGCAGCGATCGCGGTCAGCGAGCCGATGCGCTCTCCATCGCGCAGCAGCCGGTCCGGTCTGGTCCGAAGCTTGCGATTGAATCCGCCCCGAATCTTGTCCGGATGCTCCCCCGGGAGCAAGGCATAGTCGCCGGCCAGCAGCCTGGCATCCCGCTCGGAGATCGCCACTTCCGCATCCGGACATGCGGCGCGCAGTCGATCCAGAGCACCGACATGATCCGCATGCGCGTGCGTGAGCAGGATGCGTCTGATCGGCTTGCCGAGCGAGGAGGCCGCCTGCAGGATGCCCTTCCAGCCGAAGGCCATCGCCGCATCGATCAGCGTCAGTCCGTCTTCCTCCTCCACCAGGTAACAATTGACCGGGAATACCCGGGGCATAAACGTAATCTGAATCACCGTCTGCTCTCGTATGACGCGCATAAACGCTTCCCCTCCACCAATTAACTAATAACGTTAGTTATAATATAACTAACATCATTAGTTTTTGTCAACAGAAAAGCTCAACCTCCCATCAGGAGGCCGAGCCAGGCCGCCACCAGGCCAAGGACGACGGATCCTGTCACATAAGCGGCTGCCACAGCGAACTTCCGCTTCTCCAGCAGACGGATCGTCTCCAGCCCGAACGTCGAGAACGTCGTATACGCGCCGCATACTCCGACGCCCAGCAGGAGCCACAGCGGCTCGACAAGGACCTCCCTCGCGTGCATGGCGTAGAGGAAGCCGAGCAGCAGCGAGCCGGACAGATTGATGAGGAACGTCCCCACCGGGAAAAATGCCGAACGCTTCGACAGCCACAGTCCCGCATAATAGCGCATGAGCGCGCCGATGATACCTCCCAGGCCTACCCACCAGACTGCCATCACCGCTGCCCCTCCTTGCTGCCGATCTGTCCGCGGGTCCGTCTGCCGGTCGAACCGCTTGTCCATCTGCCCGCTGCGATCCAGCCGATCCCCGCAAGCAGGGCTCCGCCCAATGCGCTGATGAGCACGTATGCCGCAGCCGATGCCGGTGACCCAAGCTCGATCAGCTGCAACGCCTCGACCGAGAACGTGGAGAATGTCGTAAACGAGCCGATGAGGCCGACGCTGATACCAAGATGAACGGGCCTGGGAAGGCCAAGACGCTCCGAAGCCGCCGCGAATGCGCCCAGAACCAGACATCCCGCCAGGTTGACCAGCAAGGTGCCGTTCAGAAACAAAGGCCAGTCCATCCCCCGCAGGAGCGGTTCCAGCCCATGTCCGGCCGCGTAACGCAGCACAGCGCCGATGAAGCCTCCCGCTGCCAGGGCCAGAATATGCATATCAATGTCTCCTTGCCTTGTGGTTAATATGGTGAATCCATGTTTTTATGTTGCTTCAGCCGATCATTGTCTCGCTACCTCGCCGCGCAGCTCTGGCACGATGTAGGCCTCCCCATGCCCGGTCAGCGCTGCCACCAGACTCCGGGCTGCCGACACATGCATGTCATGCCGGGTTTTGGCCGTGGCGGAACCGATGTGCGGCATCGTCACCACCTGCGGGAAACGAAGCAGCGGATGCGACGGCGAGATCGGCTCTTCCGCATAAACATCCAGCCCGGCTGCCCTGATCCAGCCTTGCTCCAGCGCCTCCACCAGAGCCTCTTCGTCCACCAGCTGCCCCCGTGCGACATTGATGAAGATCGCCGAAGGCTTCATGAGCCGGAACTGCTCGCGGCGGAACATCAACCTCGTCGCCTCGGTGAGCGGCGCCAGCACCACGACGAAGTCGGATTCCTGCAGCAGCGTCTCCAGCGTCCGATATTCCGCCCCGTAGCGCGACTCCACTTCAGGCTTGGGGCGGCGGCTGTGGTACAGGATGTTCATGTCAAATCCGAATCTGGCACGCTTCGCAACCGCTTCCCCGATCCTCCCCATGCCGACGATGCCGAGTGTGGCGTGATGCACGTCCACACCGAATATGGCTGTCGGATCCTCATTCCTGATCCATCTGCCTTCCTTCACCTTGCGATCGAGCTCCGGCATGCGCCGCGCAGCTGACAGCATGAGGGCGATCGTCAGGTCTGCCACCGTATCGTCGAGAACATATGGGGTATGCGTTCCGATGATGTGATGCCGTCGCATCGCTTCCAGATCGAAGTTGTCGTAGCCTACCGATACGTTGCTCACCACCTTCAACACAGGAGCATGATCAAGCAGTTCATCGTCGATCCTGACCCCGCTTTGATACAGACCATGCACATCGCTGAGCTTCGGCAGCATCTGCTCCCTGCTCATGCGCTCGCCTTCTTCCACTACCAGCAGTTCACAATGTTCGCTGATGATCGCTCTGGCTTCCTGCGGCAACTTCCGCAATGCCAACACCTTTGGTTTCATATCCCTTTACCCCTCCTCATCTGCCTAACAGCCATTATACCACGCTTTGCCGCAGACGGTTGTCCGACGTTGGTCCGGTTACAAAAAAAGCATGGCAGAACAGAGTCCACCATACTTTCCTGTCGGTTGTGCAGAGACATGGTCTGTTCAAATGCCATGCATGTTGAACTTAACCGGCCCGGCCTGTATCGGATTCATTGCGCACCCTGCTCTCCGAACACGGACAGCTCCAGCAGCTCCGCGATATCCCGCGCCTTCACCCGGGATTCCATCTCCATCAGCTTCGTGCCATCCTCCATCATCGTCAGGCAGTACGGACAGGCGGAGCTGATGACCGTCGGATTCACTGCCAGCGCCTGCTCGGTGCGGGCCAGATTGATGCGCTTGCCCGCCGTCTCCTCCATCCACATCATGCCGCCGCCGGCGCCGCAGCACATGCCGTTCTCCCTGGACCGCTCCATCTCCACCAGCCGGGTGCCGGGTATCGCCCGCAGGATCTTGCGCGGCTGATCATAGATACCGTTGTAGCGGCCGAGGTAGCAGGAATCATGGTAGACGACCCGCTCCTCAACGGGATGCGTTGGCTTCAGCTTGCCTTGCTTGACCAGCTCGGCAAGTAACTCGCTGTGATGGATGACTTCCGCCTCAAGCCCGAAATCAGGGTACTCATTTTTGAGGATGTTGTAGGTGTGCGGACAGGCCGTGACGATTTTCCTCACGTTGTACTTTCTGAACGTCTCAATGTTCTCCAGACAGAGCTGCTGAAACAGGTATTCATTGCCCATCCTTCGCGGCGTATCGCCGGAATTCTGCTCTTCGTTGCCGAGGATGGCGAAGTTCACGCCCGCTTCATTCAGCAGGCGGACCAATGCCCGCGTCACCTTGCGGCTGCGGTTGTCATAGGAGCCCATCGAGCCGACGAAGAACAGATATTCAAACTGGGGATTCTCTGTGACATGCGGCACATGCAGCTGTCCTTCCGGGTCGATCTCCTTCACCCAGGCAGCCCGTTCCTTGCGGCTGATGCCCCAGGGGTTGCCCTGGCGCTCGATGTTCTGCATCGCCCGCTGCCCGTCATGCGGCATGGAACCTTCGGTGAGCACCAGATAGCGGCGCAGGTCGATGATCTTGTCGACGTGCTCGTTGCCGACCGGGCACTGGTCCTCGCAGTTCCGGCATGTCGTGCAGGACCACAGCTCATCCTCGGTGATCACATCGCCGATCAGCTTAAGCTCCGTCGCCGGCCGCGCAGCCGGCATCCAGGCGGTATGCTGCGCCCGCAGGGTCGGCGAGATATCGGTGATGCCTGAACCGGCCCATCCCTCCGCCAGCTCACTGGGGTGCATCGCATGCGCATCATGGCTCCCGCCGCCGAACATAAAGGCGGGCACCCATGGCGAGCGGGAGGTGATGGCCGCGCCCTTCTCCGTCAGGTGGTCGCGCAGCTTCGTGATCAGGTGCATCGGCGACAGCAGCTTGCCTGTGTTCGATGCCGGGCAGACGTTCGTACACCGGCCGCATTCCACGCAGGCATACAGATCAAGCAGCTGCTTCCGCGTGAACTCCTCGATCCGCGAGACCCCGAAGGATTCAGCCTCCTCGTCCTCGAAGTCCAGAGACGTTAGCCGATGATCAAGCTCCTGCCGACGGAGCAGGAGGTTGACCGGCGCGGTCAGGATGTGAAAATGTTTGGACTGCGGCACATAGACGAGGAAGGCAAGCAGGATCATGAGATGCGCCCACCAGAAGATATGGAAGCCGATCTCCGCGCTGCGAACGGACAGATCTCCGATGGCTGCCGCCAGCATCGAAGTGACAGGGGTGTAGACGGAGGCTTCCGCCCCCTCGCGAATCCGGTGAAAGGTCAGGGTCAGCAACACCGACAGGAGCAGGAAGGTGATGAAGAAGACAACGATGCTTGGCTTCCACCCTCGCTTCAGGCGCTTCAACCTCTCGATGTAGCGGCGATAGACAGCGAAGCCCATGGCCAGCAACACCAGCACGATCGTGATCTCCTGCGTAAGCTCGAACAGATGGAAGCCCGGAACGGGCAGCCTGACTCCGAACAGGCCAAGCAGGATCAGATCCAGCGCCCCCAACTGCAGGATGATAAAACCGTAGAAAATGATCACATGCATGATGCCGCTTCTACGGTCCTTCAGCAGCTTCGTCTGGCCGAAGGTCTGAACGAGGAAAGCCTTCACCCGCTTCCCGGCCTCCTGCTTCAGGTCCACGGTTCGGCCGAGCTTCAGGTACAGATACCGATGATACACTGCCTGGTAGAACAGATAGCAGGCATAGCCGACAACCGCCAGAAACAACACCAATTGAACCGTCTGCCAGATCATATCCCTCTCCTCCCATGAAGTAAGCGGTTACAAATCACAATCAGATGTACCCGACTGACATCCGATCCATAAGGACAACCGGGATCACCTGCTTCAACCAATCAGACATTGACACTCTGATCAGTATAATATACGATTGAACTTGAAACTGAATGACTATTCATTCATTATTCGATCGAGGAAAATGAATGGTCATTCATTCAGGTTTAGCTGTATCATATCACCGAGGTGATTTTTTTGGCAAGCAAAAAAAGGGACAAATATCACGCCATTCTGGAAGGGGCCCTGAAAGTCTTCGCCGAAACCGGCTTCCATCGCACACAGGTATCTCGAATCGCAAAGGCGGCGGGCGTGGCTGACGGCACCATCTATCTGTACTTTAGCCGCAAGGAAGATATCCTGATCCACCTCTTCCGCGAGAAGCTCGGCGAACTGATCGACACCATCAACGCGGCCATCGAGCCGATCGAGAATGCCAGCGAGGCGCTTCGCACCCTGGTTCGCATCCACTACAGCACCTTCGAGAACAACGTCGATCTCGCCTACGTTACGCAGATCGAACTGTTGCAGAGCGATATGGAGCTCCGCAAGGAGATCGGCAAGACGATCAAGCCCTATTTTCAATTGCTGGAGAGACTGGTGGTCAAGGGCATCGAACAGGGGTTGTTCCGCCCGAACCTGAATGTCAAGCTGACCCGTCTGCTGCTGTTCGGATCGATGAATGAGGTGCTGACCTCCTGGTTGATCTCCGGACGCAAGTACTCCCTCATCGAACAGACCGACGATACGGTGGATTTCTGGCTGAGGGGCATCCAGAAGGACGCATGAGATTTTCATGATCAGTATATTGGGAAAGGGGCATTGGCATGAATATTTTTGTGCTCTTGAAGCAGACGTTTGACACCGAGGAAAGAATCGTGTTGAGAGACGGAGTAATCTCCGAAGATGGCGTCAAATTCGTGATCAACCCTTATGACGAGTTCGCCGTCGAGCAGGCGATCCAGCTGCGCGACGAATTCGGGGGCAAGGTCACGGTCGTGTCCGTCGGCCCGGATCGCGCCAGCGAAGCGCTTCGCACCGCGCTGGCCATGGGCGCAGATGAAGCCGTGCTCATCCGCGGTGAACGGATTCCCGCCGACGAGGCGGCCGTCTCGCGGGTGCTGGCCGCCTATCTCCGGCAGCAGAGCTTCGACCTGATCCTCGGCGGCTACTTCTCCATCGACCAGGTGGCAGGCCAGGTGGCAGTCCGCCTCGCGAAGCTGCTTGATCTTCCGCACACCTCGGCGATTACCGGCATGAAGCTGGAAGATGGCCGAGCGATCGTCACCCGCGATGCCGAAGGCGACCAGGAGATTGTCGAAGTGGCGTTGCCTGCTCTGTTCACCGCTCAGCAAGGGTTGAATGAGCCGCGATATCCTTCGCTGCAGGGCATCATGAAGGCGAAGAAGAAACCGCTTGCGACGCTCAGTCTCGACGATCTCGGTTTGACCGCAGAGGCGCTGGAGGCGGGAACCTCCCGCATCTCTGTCTCGCTTCCGCCGGAGCGTGCCGAGGTAAGGATGATTAAGGGTGAGCTGCGGGATCAGGCAGCGGAGCTCGTGCAGTTGCTGCGACATGAAGCCAAAGTGATCTAGGATCGGAGGACGACGAATATGAATCAGACTTTCCTGATCGTTGCTGAAACTCGTGAAGGCAGGCTTCGTCAGGTCGTATACGAAGCGCTGACTGCTGCGGCCCTCTCGGCCGGAGAAGGTGACAGGAAAATCGGCGTGCTGCTCGGTTCCGGCGTCGAGATGCAGGTCATCGAGCTGGCGGCTTGTGGACTCGATCAGCTGTATGTTATAGATGATCCCTCTCTGCATACCTACAATCCGGATACCTGGTCCAACGCACTGCTGGCGGTGATCGAGCAAGTCAAGCCGGACGCCATCTTCCTCGGTCATACTGCCATCGGACGCGATCTGGCTCCACTCATCTCGGCCTCGCTGAATGCAGGTCAGATCTCCGATGTCACTGACATCAGGCAGGCCGATGGGCGACCGGTATTCACCCGCCCGATCTATGCTGGCAAGGCATTTGAACAGAGGGTGGCAAACACCAGACCGTATGTCGTGACGATCCGCCCGAACAACTTCCAGGCGGCAGGCCCCACGAATCAGTCCTGCGAGATTGTTCGCCTGGCTCCGCCCGCCCCATCCCTGCGCTCGTTCGTGAAGGATGTGCTGAAGAAGGCATCGAGCAAGGTGGACCTGACCGAGGCCAAATATATCGTCTCCGGCGGTCGCGGCGTCAGAGGCGCCGAAGGTTTCCGGCTGTTGGAGGAGCTCGCGGACGTGCTGGGAGGAGCCGTGGGCGCATCCCGCGGCGCCTGCGACGCCGGTTATTGCGACTATTCCATGCAGATCGGACAGACCGGCAAGGTCGTCACTCCGGAGGTGTATATCGCCTGCGGCATCAGCGGCGCCATCCAGCACCTGGCTGGCATGAGCAACTCGCGGGTGATCATCGCGATCAACACCGACCCAGAAGCGCCGATCTTCAGGGTGGCTCACTACGGCATCGTCGGTGACCTCTTCCAGGTCGTGCCGCTGCTCACCGAAGAGTTCCGCAAGCTGTTGGCATCACAGTCCTGACCCATAACGGTGTCTTCTTCCATCATCTGACCATTAACCAAGATAAATAGCAGCAAGCAAATCACATAGCCCAATTGCGATCACATCCATCAGACGGACACCAGATAATAAAGCTCCTGATCGGCCCATGGGCCAATCAGGAGCTTTGGCTTCGGTTATCTAGCGACCGTCTGGTCGGCTGATCCTTGCCTTCTCTTCACCTGCCAGCCGGCAAGGCTGCGGAGAGCCTGCCAATGAAGGATGCGCTAGCTAGATGCCGTACGCCTTCATCGCCTTCCACAGCTCCTTGAGCGACGGGCGCTTGCCGTACATGAGCACGCCGGTGCGGTAGATCTTGGCGGACAGCCAGCTGAGTGCCCAGATCGCCACGAGCTGGATCGCGATCGACAGCCAGATCTCCCAGATCGCCGGGTCGCTCATGCCGATGCGCACGAACATGATGAGCGGCGCCAGGAACGGCACATAGGAGGTGACCTTGACGAGCATCGTGTTCGGGTCCTGCGTGCCGTAGAAGGCGATGAAGAAGGCGATGATGATCAGCACCATGACCGGGGTGATCGCCTGATTCAGCTCCTCCGTGCGGCTGACCATCGAGCCGATCGCGGCCGACAACGTTCCATAGGTGAAGTAGCCGATGAGATAGAAGATCAGGAAGTACAGGAACAGGCTCGGCTCCAGCTTGCCCAGATCGAAGCCCAGGGCCTCCAGCATCTCCAGGCCTCCCGGGTTGGCGGTCACGTTCAGGGCGATGACCGCGACGAAGAACAGGAGCTGGACCAGACCGAGCAGGCAGATGCCGATCAGCTTGCCGGCCATCTGCTTGATCGGCGACACGGAGGAGATCAGGATCTCCATGACGCGCGAGCTCTTCTCCGCCGTGATCTCCGTTGCGATCATCTGCCCGTACATGATAACGGCCATGTAGAGGAAGAAGATCATGATGTAGACCAGGAAATACGCCATCATCACTTCTTCGATCGACTTGCCCTCGCCATCGGAATTGAGCAGCACCTGTTCGCTCGTCAGCGACACCGGCGAGAACAGCTTCTCCATCTGCTCCGGAGTCAGCTGCGCCTCCTGGATCGCGAGCTGCTGCTTGACCGTTGACAGGGCCGCCTGCAGATCATCGAGCGTGCTGAACTCCATCGTGCCGCGCGACTTGTAGACAGCTCTCGGGAAAGCATCTCCCTGATCATACAGCTGCAGATAGCCTGCGATCTCGCCATTCGCCAGGTATTCGCGCGCCTGCTGTTCCCCGCCCGTGATCTCCATGATCTTGAACCGGGGATCATCCTGGCTGCCATAATACCGGCTCAAGCCCTCCAGGATCGCCGGCGTGGCATCCACCACGCCAAGCGTCTTCGCATCATGGTCTTCCCCGTTATCCAGCATGCTGACGACCGCAGGTATGGCGAACAAGACGGTGATGGCCAGTGCGAAGATGATGCTGACGGCGATAAACGTCTTCGACCGCATGCGTGTCACAAAGGTAAACCGTATAATCGACCACAAGGCTTTCATGACTCTCACCCGTTCCCTTCCAGATTAGCGATAACGCATCGCTTTCCATACTTCCTTCAGCGCCGGCTTCTTGCCGTACATCAGAACTCCCGCGCGATAGATCTTGGCTGCGAACCATCCGACCAGCAGGATGAACGCCGCATTGATCACGATGGCCAGACCGACCTCCCAGATCGCCGGATTGCTGACGCCGATGCGCATAAACATCAGGATCGGCGAGAACAGCGGAACGAAGGACAGGATCTCCACATACGCGGCGCCCGTATTGGATATGGAGAAGATCGCCACATAGAAGACGGCCAGCGAGATGACCGTAAACGGCGAGATCACCTGTCCGACATCCTCATTGCGGCTGACGAGCGAACCGGCCGCAGCGAACATGACCGCGTAGGAGAAATATCCGAGCAGATAGAACAGGATGAAGTAGATGACGAGCGATGCCGAGATCCCGCTCAGATCGAGATTGAAGTAGGCAAAGGCATCCCGGTTGTGCGGCAGCATCAGGTTGACGGCCGCCGTTGCGATATAGATGAGCATCTGCACGAGCCCGACGAGGAAGATGCCGATCAGCTTGCCGAACATCTGCGTCAGCGGCTTGACGCTCGTGATCAGGATCTCCATGACGCGCGAGCTCTTCTCCGAGCTGACCTCCGTCGCCACCATCGTGCCGCCTCCGAAGATGGACATGAACAGCAGCGTCAGCATGATGATCACGAACACGAACGTCACGGCGATCTCCTCTTCGGACTTGCCTTCATCTCCCTCCGTGACGATCGTCGGTTCGATGGAGAAGGAGCGATTGAGTTCCAGGAGATCGTCTCCGGTCAGCTCCAGCCGCTCCGCGACCAGGCTGGTCCGGATCAGCTGAAGCGCCATCTGAAGATCCTGCAGCACGCCGGAATCGATGTCCTTCGCCTTCAGCTCCGCGGAGGATGACAGCCCCGCATCGTCTTCCCGGATGATCAGATAGCCGTCGATCTTGCCGTCGAACAGCATCTGCTTCGCCAATTGCTCATTGGCCTCCTGACTGCCCTGATCCTCGAGCAGGATGATCGTCATGCTCGAGTCCTCCTGCTGCTCGTAGAACGCCTGCAGGGCAGCGGGGATCGCCGTAGCGGAAGGCAGCACGGCCACCTTGTCCTCCCCTCCCGGATTAAACGCCTGCAGGATGAGCGGCACGTGAATGCCGATCGTGATCAGAATGATGAAGAATACCGTTCCGATCTTGTAGCTTTTGGTGCGAGTCTGACTGCGAAACGTGAAACGAATGACGGAACCGAGTTTATTCACGATTTTCACCTACAGTTTTAATAAAGATATCATTAAGCGACGGCTCGACCACCTGGAAGCGATAGACGACGGTTTGCGCGGAAGCCAGGCTCAGAATCTCGCTGGCGGCCCGCATATCCGAGATGTGAATGTCGTAGCCGGAAGCTGTCTGCCGCACCCCTTTCACGCCGCTGATGCGCTCCAGTCCATCAACCGGATGCTCCGTCTCCAGGATGACCCTTTCCTTCGGAAACTGCTTCTTGATCTCCTTCAGCCTGCCTTGCAGCTTCGTATTCGATCGATCCAGGATGATGATGTTCTCGCACAGCTCCTCCACATGCTCCATGCGGTGGCTGGAGAAAAGGATCGAGGTGCCCTGCTTGCGCAGCTCCATGACCGTTGACTTCAGCAGCTCGACATTGACCGGATCGAGACCGCTGAACGCTTCGTCGAGGATGAGGATCTCCGGACGATGGATGACCGCAGCGATGAACTGGATCTTCTGCTGGTTCCCCTTGGACAGCTCCTCGACGCGCTTGTTGTAATAATCCGACACATTGAATCTCTCCAGCCATTCCTTCAGGCTCTTGTCCGCTTCCCGGCGGTTCATGCCCCTGAGTTCGGCCAGGTAGACGATCTGGTCGCTCACCTTGATCTTGGGATACAAGCCGCGCTCCTCAGGCAGATACCCCATGATGCTGCGCAGCTCCTCGCGGTAGCCCTGCCCCTTCCACAGGATCTGTCCCTGATCCGGATAGATCAGGCCCAGCACCATGCGCATCGTCGTTGTCTTGCCCGCGCCGTTGGCCCCGAGCAATCCGAAGATCTCGCCAGCGCCGACATTGAAGTTGATGCTGTTCACCGCGATTTTCTCGCCGTATTGCTTCGTCACTCTTTCCACCTGCAATGGATACATGTCTTACCTCTCCCTTACCTCATGTGATCTGACATATTGATTATCGTGCCTCTGGATCATATATTGCATGATCTCATCAAGCGGTATCGGTTGCGTCTGATAGATGCCCATGCCCAGACGCTTGAGCTCCTTGGCCGCCTTCGCGTAATCATCTGCGATCAGGCGATTGGGTTGACCCGGATCCACGAAGCAGACCCCATCAACCTCCGCGAGTGAAGTTCCGCTGCCCTCGATCCACAGCTCGCGCCAATCCTCCAGCAGACTGTCCTTCTCGTACATGCCCAGCACCTGGCCTTCATACATAAATACGATGTAGTCCGCCAGGCGTCTCACCTCTTCGATGATATGCGTCGCGATCACCGCCGTATGCCCCGGCTGCTCCATGTAATGGGTGATCTCATCGATCATATCCCGCCAGGCGAGCGGGTCGAGTCCCAGGCTCGGCTCGTCGAGCAGGAGCAACTCTGGGCGACGCGCCAGCACCTGGACCAGCGCAAATTTCTGCTGCGTCCCCTTGGACATCTTGCGCAGCCTCATGCGATCATCGATCCTGAACCGCCTGATCAGCCGATCATACTCGCTGTCATCCCAGTTGGCATAGAACTGCCGCATGAAGTTCTTCATCTGTCTCGCCCGCATCGTATCGTCGATGACATCCGAGCTGTCGAGCATATAGCCGATCCTGGCCTTCAGCTCCACGTCGTCTTCAGGATAGCTTCGCCCCAGCACCTGCAGCGTGCCTTCATCGGGCCTCACCAGATTCATCAGCATCCTGAACAGGGTGCTCTTGCCCGAACCATTGGGCCCGACGATGGCCGTGATATAGCCCGCCGGAATCTCAAGATCGATCGGGCCGATGATCAATGACTCGGATTTCTTCCGGATTCCTCTGAGGATGATACTGTGCTCGTACGTCAAGCTAATCCTCCCTTTCACGCTTCGACAAGCATTGGATGAACAGCTTCTGGATCTCCTCGTCATCGTACTGGTGCTGCCGTGCGATCTTGATCGCTTCCTCCATCGCGCGAATCACCGCCTCCAGCTTGTGCTTCTCCTTCTCGTCCTGCTCGATATGGGCGACGAAGGTGCCTGTGCCCTGCCTCGTCTTCAGCAGGCCTTCGTTCTCCAGATCCTGATACACGCGACGAATGGTGATCACGCTGCAGGACAGATCATTGGCCAGCTCCCTGATCGACGGGAGGAGCATTCCCTGCTCCAGCTGCCCACTCATGATCAATGCGCGAAGCTGCGTCTTGATCTGATGATACAAGGGCTCGGGATGATCAAGCGACACCCGGATGGGAATGCGCACTCAACTCACCGCCCTGTAATCGTAATAGTCGCGATGGGCCAGCCTGCGGGAGGAGAGGCGCCAGAGCATATAGATGATGAGTGCCGTAACCGCCGTCGAGGCCACATAGACCATCGGAGACATGCCGTCCTGCACCCGCTGCAGAAGCCAACCGGAGAGATGGAACCCGTTCAGGCCCAGGACGACAGTCACGGCGATGATGCCCGAGATCAGGATCAGACTGACGACAAAATAAACTCGTCCGCCGAATCCGATCTCCAGATAAGCGTAGAAGCAGGCAAATGCGACACACGCCAGATAGAGAAGAAACAGATAGCTTAGCAGCTGCGGGAACGTGATGGCCTCATGGATATTGGAATAGATGCCGTAGGCCGGCACATACAGCAGGAACAGATTGACCGCAGACAGCAGGAAGATCGGAATCATGCGGGCCGCCGCAAGATGCTCCGTGGGGATGGGCAGCATCCGCAGCACGCGCATGAACCTCGTATAAGGATCCGAACGGAAGGGATTGGATAGATTGAACTTGTTGAAGCCCAGCCCCAGGATCTGCATGAACGATACCACGACCAGGTCTGCCAGAAACCGCAGTTCATCATCGTCAAACACGGTATTGTAGAAAAAGATGGCAAACACCACACCGTATACGGCATAAAAAACCGCGGATGACACATAACCAACCCTGAATAATCTCAAATGACCCAGGACCAAAGCGCTCACCGTCTTCAATCAATGCTTCACCTGACCCACAAGTGTGTATACTGTGTATATCTATATACACAGTATAATCATTTCAGAGCGAAATGCAAGTGGTTTTTCCATAAAAATGACAAGCCAGGCAACCCGTATTGCCCGGCTGTCGAATCTGCTATTGCAGGATGGCTTCCATATTCTGCAATTCTTCGATGGAGAACTCCAGATTGTCCAGCGCTTTCACATTGTCATCGATCTGACTGACGCGGCTTGCCTGCCCGCGAATCCTCCGCGGGCAGCAGCAGTCCCGAACGACCTCACCGATTGTATTTCATTCGCTCGTATCTGTGCTCATCAGGTATGTACGCAGCCATGGATAAACCCTCCCCTGGGTAAATGGATGATCAGAACGGTACTCCAAGAAACGCTGCATAACATGCTCCTGAGGCATAGGGATAATGATCAGAGGCGGGAAACAGGTCAGGTTCACTCAGACTGCCACGATGGTCCACCAACTTCACCTGAACCATTTGGATCATCCACCGAGGCGGCGGAGCATCCCCCCGCGAACAGCATAAAAGCCTGGTCCCTCCGACTGGAGTCGTGAGGAACCAGGCTCAAGATCACCACCATGCCATCACGGATAGATCTCGTCAGCGCAGTACCGCATCCCAGATGCTACCCACATCTCCCGGATACAGGACATACAGCAGGATGTAAACCGCCAATCCGGTGAGCGCCGTGATAAACCACATCACCGCCGTCCAGCGGCCGAAGCGGCGGTGCTTGCTAAACCTCTCGCGGAACGCGAGCGTGATCGTCACGATGCCGAAGACCGCGGATGTGGTCGACAGGATAATATGGGTCCAGAGGAAGATCAGATATGGGATGCGCATATAATCCGGTCCGCCAAACGCCAGATTCCCGGATACAGCGGTTCTCGTCATATACAGGATGAAGAAGGCCAGTGCGAATCCGGCCGCCGTGAGCATCACCTTCTTGTGCGTCTCACGCTTGCCGCGACGGATCAGATTCCAGCCGATGGCGACCAGGATCGCGCTGGTCATGATAAAGGACGTCGTAAAGATAGGTAGGATCGTATGCATCAGTGAATTCCCCCGATTATACTTGTTTCATGCGCCTGCGCCATTCCAGGATGACCGTTTCGTCATCCATCTCCGCCTCGCGCTTCCTCTCCTTCTTGAACCACTGCCTGAACACCCATGCCAGGATCGAGATGTACAGGAACTCCTGAATCAGCTTCATCGAGATTCCGCCAATCTGCTGATGGTCAACAGCCGTCAGACTCGTGAAAAACCCGGGTCCCTCGAACATCTCCAGGAACATCTCCGGATTGCCGGGGATGCAGTACGTGAGCGCCGTCGCCCAGACAACCGGGTTGGAATATGTGTCATACAGCGAAGACGGCGCGAAGATGATCAGCGCGCATGCGGGCGTCAGCAGCACACCCGCCACGATGATGTACGCCATCTTCTGCAGCTCGCTCATCCGGTTGCGCTCCGGAACCGGGCACATGATCGGCCACCACATCAGCATCGACGTCAGGAACAGAGCCGCATACAGGATCCTGTGTATGGTGAAGTTCAGCATGACGTAGTCAAGTATGACCGGCATATGGTACAGCGAGAACAGCCCGTTGAACAGGATGATCGAAACAACCGGACGTGACAGGAACCTGAACGGACGCAGAAACTTCAGCCCCAGGAACCAGCGCCATACCCATGCGGGGATCCCGACGATCATTAGCGGCGGCGCGATGATGTACGATACGGTCATCGCGATCATATGCGCGCTGAACATGATATGGGCCAGAACCTCCAGCGGTCCCGACTGCGCGAAGTAGAAAAGGAACAGCCCCAGCAGGAACATCAGCCTGCGTCCCCAACCGAGCGGTTCCGAATCTGCGAACAGATGGCGATAGGGCCCGGTGATCAGCACATAGGCGGCGGCGATGACGACATAGAGGAGCAGAACAACCGGACTCCACAGCTCGGCGAAACTGAAATTATTCAAACCAAACATGAGAACAAGCCTCCTTCCTCCAGCATAAATGAGTCGATTTTGCGATGTCAACGTTTCCGCCGAAGGCTATCCTGACGATTGTTTGAACCTTGAACAAACTGTGACGGACACCACGCCGCTGCTCTTGCATCCCGTTCCGGGAATAAACGAAAAGGAGGCAATGTAACATTGCCCCCTCCACGATGACCACTCAGACGAACCAGATCCAGAAAACCGCCGATGCCACTACATATACGATGCAAAGCGCACCGAAGATCATGGCCAGCGTCGGCCAGAAGTGCCCCCGATCCTTCAGGTGCATCCAGAAAGCTAGCTGCACGACAACCTGCATGATCGCCATCAGCACAAGCAGGGTGTAAACGAAGCCCTTGCTGATGCCGGGAATGGAAACTGCCGCAAATGCCAGAATGGTCAGTATGATCGATATCGCAAATGTAATCAGGTGGTTGCGTGGTCCTTCATGTCCCTTGCTGCGCTTGACCTGATCGCCTGCAGGCGCTTGCCCTACATGTGCCATAGATCAGCCCACCTTCCCCATCAAGTATACGACCGTAAAGATGAACACCCAAACAACGTCGATGAAGTGCCAGTACAGGCTGGCTACATAAACCTTCGGAGCCGTAACAACCGTCAGACCTTTCTTGAACAGCTGGCCGATCAGCAAGCTGATCCATACGATCCCGATGGCGACGTGCGTTCCGTGACAGCCAACGAGCACATAGAACGTGGTACTGAACGGGCTCTGTTGGATGTTGAAGTGGTATTCATGCACGTAATGAACAAACTCGTAAATTTCCAGTCCGAGGAATCCGAGGGCAAGCAGCACCGTGATGCCGAGCCACAGCGCAACACCCTTCAGCTCGTGGCGGTGCATGGCCTGAATCGCCAGGACGCTGGTCATACTGCTCGTGAGCAGCAGAGCCGTCATGATGGCCACGATCGGCAAGGAGAAGATCTCCGAACCCGACACGCCTCCGTTCAGTTCGCCGCGCAGTCCGATATGGGCAGCGAACAGCGTACCGAAGATCACCATCTCGGCGCCGAGGAAGATCCAGAAGCCGAGAATCTTGTTCTTGCCTTCGAGGGTCGCTTTCTCCAGATGATCGATTGTATGGCCTTCCGCGTGTGCGTGACTCATGCCTTAACCCCCTTGCCTTCAATCTCTTCAGGTTCAATATGATAGCCAGGATCGTCGATCAGCGAACGAAGGATCATGCAGATCACCAGAATGCCAAGTCCGCCGACAATCATGAGGAGCGTATCATACATAAAGCCGATGCCTGCGATGAACAAACCGATCGACATGATGAATGGCAGGATCGAACCGTTAGGCATATGAATCGGACCAACAGGCTCGGCAGGAGTCATCTCCTTGTTGCCAGCTCTCTTCTCCACCCACCATGCATCCAGACCGCGAACCAGCGGAGTTTGCTTGAAGTTGTACTCAGGCGGCGGAGAAGAAATCGCCCATTCCATCGTACGTCCGTCTTCCCAAGGATCGTTGGTGGCATTCTTCGGTTTCATCAGGGTGATCACGATGTTGATGACCAGGATGACCACCGCAACGCCCATCAGGAGAGCGCCGATCGTGCTGACCAGGTTCATCTCATTCCAGCCAGGCTGCCCGTCCAGATAGGTGTAGACGCGGCGAGGCATGCCAACGACGCCAAGCCAGTGCTGGATGAAGAACGTCAGGTTGAAACCGATGAGCAGGAGCCAGAACGTAATCTTGCCCAGCGTCTCGTTCAGGGTTCTGCCGAACATCTTCGGGAACCAGTAGAACAATGCCGCGAAGATGCCGTGTACCGTACCGCCTACGATCACGTAGTGGAAGTGCGCTACGACGAAGTAGGTATCATGGAAGACATAGTCGGAAGCAGCCATCGCCAGCATGACACCGGTCACGCCGCCTATGGTGAAGGACGGAATGAAGCCGATCGCGAACAGATTGGCAGCTGTGAATCTGATCTGACCTTTCCACATCGTGAAGATCCAGTTGAAGATCTTGATACCGGTCGGCACCGCGATCAACATCGTGGCGACCGCGAACATCGTATTCGCGACTGCGCCCATACCTACCGTGAACATATGGTGCGCCCACACCATGAATCCGAGGAAACCGATGATGGAGGTCGCGAACACCATGGATGTATAACCGAACAGCCGCTTGCGCGAGAAGGTCGGGATCACTTCAGACAGGATACCGAATGCCGGCAACACCAGGATGTAAACTTCCGGGTGTCCGAAGATCCAGAAGATGTGCTGCCACAGAATCTCGTTGCCCCCTGCCGCCGTATTGAAGAAGTTGCCTCCGAACAGACGGTCGAACGAGATCATGAGCAACCCGACTGCGAGCGCCGAGAACGCGAACACGATCAGGATCGAGGTGATGAACGCCGTCCAGCAGAACAGCGGCATGCGCATCATCGTCATCCCGGGCGCGCGCATGTTGACGATCGTGACCACGAAGTTCAGACCGCCAAGCAGCGTGCCGATACCGGACATCTGCAGCCCGATCGAATACATATCCATACCTCTGCCCGCTGAATATTCCGTAGCCAGCGGTGCATAAGCCGTCCAGCCCGAATCAGGAAGCGTGTCTCCCGTGAAGAAGCCGATATTGAGCAGGACTCCTCCGAAGAAGAACGTCCAGAAGCCAAGCGAGTTCAGGAACGGGAACGCAACGTCGCGAGCTCCGATCTGCAGAGGAATGATGAAGTTGAAGAATCCGTACAGAATCGGCAGTGCTGCCAGGAACAACATCGTCGTACCGTGCATCGTGATCAGTTCGTTGAACCTTTGGGCACTGACCACGTCATTCATCGGGTATGCCAGTTGCAAGCGGATGAAAAGAGCTTCCAGTCCTCCGATGGCGAAGAATAACAACCCTGCGAACAGATACAGGATGCCGATCTTTTTATGGTCTACTGTTGTAATCCAGTCCATGACGCCGGTGTAACGTTTTTTGTGTCCATGAGCATGAGCGTGTGCATGTGCTTGAGCATGTGCGTGAGCCACCGATTCATACCTCCTTTATCTGTGGATTATTGTAGGCTTTGCAAGTATTTGACGATCTCATTGATCTCATCAGTGGTCAGTTCGTTTTCAAACGGAGGCATCGTCACACCCGGTTTCATCTCCACCGGATTCTTGATCCAGTTCACCAGATTTTCCGTCGTGTTGTCGATGAAGCCGCCAATATACAAGCGATCAGCGAATCCGTTCAGGTTCGGACCAACGGAGCCCATACCCGGGTCGATCGCGTGGCACACCAGGCACTTTTGTTCGAACAGATCTGCGCCGACTTGCGTCTCAGCCGTTACAACAGGGGCCTCCAGCATATCCGCTACCCATGCGTCGTATTCGTCCTTCTCCAGGGCGATCAGCTTGAAGTCCATCAGAGCATGGCTCTGGCCGCAGAGTTCCGTACATTTCCCCTTGTAGACGCCAGGCTCATCCGCCTGCAGGTACAGGTAGTTGATGTTCTTGCTTCCAGGGTTGGCGTCCTTCTTGCCGGCCAGTTGAGGTACCCAGAAGGAGTGAATAACGTCAGCGGAAGAAAGCTCGAAGACAACCTTCTCTCCGACCGGAATATACACCTCTTGCGCCGTCACGATGCCCTCTTCCGGATAGGTGAATTCCCACCAGAACTGCTTGCCGACGACCTTGATCACCCGTTGGCCTTCCACCGCTTGCGCTTCCTCTTCCAGATTGAACGTCAGCGCAACAGTCGGCACTGCCATGATGAACAGGAGGAAGATCGGTATGATCGTCCAGGTTATTTCAAGCTTGTGATTTCCTTCGATCTGTTCTGGAATCTCATTGTCTTGTCCACGTCTTCTGCGGAAACGGAACACCGCCGTGAAGAACAATACGAAGACAACCAGAAGCACGAAGATCATGACGATCAGCGACCACAGGATCAGATCGAGTTGCTGCTCCGCAACCGGTCCTTTGGGCGCGAGCGCTCCGGCCAATTCAAAATTGCAGCCAGTCAGTAGCAGTACCATCATGGCCATTAACGGGACAAGACGCTTCATCCACCGCTTCAACATTCATCAACCTCTTTCTACATTATTCCAATACTTGCTCTGGATGAATCAAAAACTGGTAAACCAGTTCTTAACAGAAGAAATAACTGCCCGTACATAGGCAGTTCTTATCGCGAACAGAAATGA
>Ga0310828_1000681_pt1 | contig 29123 bp, 35 predicted proteins | sample WT_ome_3_FD_202242 | JGI IMG/M metagenome (GOLD analysis project Ga0310828, IMG submission 202242) | Sorghum-adapted microbial communities enriched on wild type (WT) sorghum from Joint BioEnergy Institute, Emeryville, California, United... ... | reverse complement strand
CAGGTGCCGCATGGGCACAATTGGCGCTTCAGGCGGTCAAAAATGGATTGGTGACCCATCCCATGGGCGGTTTCGATAAAACCAAAGCGCGCCAAGTTTTAAATATCCCCGAGGAATTTGACATTCATGCCGTTGTCGCGGTCGGTTATCAAGCAGACCCGGGGATCTTGCCTGAAGCTTTTCAAGAACGCGAAAAACCATCCGGGCGAAACCCGTTAGACACTTTCGTGTTTGAAGGTCAATTTTCGCAGCCTGTTGAAAACATCTAAGATTGATCGCTCCTTTCGACTTGCATGGCTTCAACCTTTTCACGACGGCCATGCCGGTTGAACGGAGCCCGTTTTTATAAATCATTTTTCAGATAAGCGTAAAAACAAAGCAAGCTATCGCTTCACCCTTAAGACTTGCCAGAGCGATGTTTTCTTTATTAAAATAGCAAAGGCTCTGAAAGTTATGAATGAGAAGCAATGCCTTGACGCATTATAAAGAGCACTTTATAATAGGTTTGTAAACAATGACAGTCGGGATGTAGCTCAGCTTGGTAGAGTGCAACAATGGGGTTGTTGAGGTCGCAGGTTCGAATCCTGTCATCCCGACCATTTCAACCATTTACATAACGATATCGTTCTTACAGTAATGAATTCCTCTAAAATGACCGTTTTGTATGTTAAAAAGCCCCATGTGTGATGATGGGGCTTTTTGTCTATCATTTTTTCCTCACATATGATGAGCCTCACTCATGCCCCTTACCGGCGAGACATTCATCGCTTTTCGGGATGGTAAAAGAGAGGATACCATCCCGATGACAACAGGTATCAAACCAGTCAACAAAATAAACAGCAACTTCGTCAGCGGAATATGATGATACATGACAAATATGACGCCTAACGATAGTAATATGCCCACTAGGCCAGATATCACACCGATGAGAAACCCTTCCATAATAATTAACTGACCGACAGAAGCATTCCTCCAGCCAAGCGCTTTTAATAAAGCCAACTCCGATTGCCTTTCTGAGACATTTTGCCACATGATCTCAGCTGTGGTCAGTATCGAAATACAAAATGCGATAGCCATCGCCATGTAATGTGCAGATCCTACTTGCAGCGCGACATATTGGCCAAGCCAGGTCGTAAATAACGTTCCTTTTAATTGAAATGTAATGAACAAGAATAATGTTAATAACATCGTCGGAACGGCAATCGCTAAGATGGAAAGGATATATCTATGGATTTTCCCGATGATCGCATTCATCGCCATAGAGACAGGACTTTTTGAACGAACATATCGCCGGCGTAAGACATGGATCTCCCCTGTTTTGATCGTTTCATATGGCGTTATTTTGCGAATCAGTAGTGAAGGGCCAATGGCACCTAAAAAATAAATGATCAAACCGAGAAAACCAACAAGGATGACACGCCATAGTGGTAAAACAGAAGGATGTTGAAAATAGAGAATGATTTCAATCACCCATGATAAGATTGCAACAAAAAGACCGATCATCATGGACTCGAAAAAAATTATTTTCATTAAATTTCTTGTTGACCAGCCTACCGAAAGCAAGACCGCAAAAGATTTTCTTCGTGAGAGGAGCGAAACAAGGTGGGTGGCAAAGACATAGACGACTGCCACTAATATGATCGCTAAAACAATACCAGAATACCCCAACTGTGTTTGCGTAAAAATGGAAAACGATGCCCCTAAATGGACCCAAGGTTGTTGGATCCATCCGATTTCAGGTTGGTTTCCGGCTTTTGGGATATGGACAATGGCTGGCTGCGGTGACGAGCCAAGGGTGATTTCCACATCTAAGCCCGTTTTATCTTCAATTTGTTTCGCTATTTTCTCAAGCTTTTTCTGACTCGCCTCACTGAAATCCGTCACTCCTTTGACTTTTATCCTAATGGCCGAAATTGGCTTATCGCCTGATAAAGCTTCAGCAGCTTTCAGGGTGGTCAACATCATTGGCGGCTGTGTAAGAAATCCCAATGGGTTTCCCGTTGCCATCACTTTTTTGGGCGGGTTTACAGGCTGGTTATGTTGATCAAGAACCCAATCAGCCGTTGGAGGACGGTACGTTTGCATCGGTAACTCGGTTAATGGATCTTTGGGTAGCTCTAATCTGCTCGGATCATAAAATCCTTTCCAATCAACAGTCACCATTGGTCGGGATTTCATATCACTTAAATTTGCCTTTCTATACCCATAGGGATAAACCGGACTATTTGTCTTTTGAGCTTGGATTTGATAGGCGAATTTCCAATGGTCAGGAAATGGACTAGAAATTTTGCTGTAATTTATGGGACTCGGTTTATAAGAGAGAAGGCTATCAAGGTCTACTTTAGCATCATCTGTTAGGACTTTTTTTCCACTTCCGTACATCAGCCGTCTAAGCTGTTCTTCAAACGAAATAAAATCGCGAGTTTCCTTTAACAATTGGTATATTTTTGGTATAATGGTTTCCATGAGAAGGCCTCTCTTCAAATGTATTTGCTTGGTCGCATACATTTATGTTAGAGTGCCTTCTCTATTTTTTTCCATCATTTTGCTTCGAGAAATATTTTACACATACTTTTTTGTTAGGGGTGCAGGAAGGATTCCTTCTCCATGTTGTGGGAAAAGCATGAGCGTTATAGGGACTAGAAATAGAAAATCTAAAGAAAGTTCTGGAGAGATAAAAGTATATAATATACGGCGATTGCGCTGTGATCATTGTTGCCGGATTCATCATGAATTACCAGATTTCTTAATTCCATATAAAAGGTATGAGGCAGAATGCATTGAGTCGGTTCTTACGAACCCCTCGACACATGCTGTTCCGGCCGATGAATCTACCCTCTATCGTTGGTTTGTATGGTTCAATCATTTTGTCGATTATTGGATTCATTGTCTCAAATCCATTATGCTTCGCACAACATTGGAAAAGGTCCCTTTGAATTTGACGTCCGCAAATTCAGAGACTGCACTTCTTAGAATAGGACGACTGGTGGGGAATGCCCCCAAATGGCTGGGGAGAATTGTCCGCCCCATTGTAAATTTTAATTTATGGCTACATACCCGTTCTGCATTCTTGTCCGAAGACAGCTGATTTAAACTCATGATAATCACTTATGTAGGGGAGTGTTATCATGAGGGATCAAAAAAAGGCGGAAGAAATTGCGGTTCAACGGTTCCAGCTTATTGCCCCTCTTTTGGAGGAAGGCTTGGATGCCGGAAAGGCAAAAGAATTAAAAACGCAATTATGTAAGATGAGCGGCCTTTCCGAAAGGACCATTCGACGTTACGTTACACAGTACCGTAAGGAAGGTTTTGAAGGATTAAAACCAAAAGGCCATTCGGGAAAGGTTAAAAAGGAAGCTATACCTCCGCATTTATTGGAACAGGCAATTCTCCTTCGGAAAGAAGCACCGACAAGAAGTGTATCGCAAATCATCCAAATTCTTGAATGCGAGGGCGCCGCCCCTTCAATATCTTCAGCGAAAAAAATACCTCGCTTGATAAGGGCATAGGGATTGGCTTTCTAAGTTATATAAAATCGAAACCAATTTGCCGCTGCCATTACATTCGTTCCGCTTTCTTGGTTTTCGCCTGCCCTATTTGCTGGGTGTTGATCCATTCCTGTGCCGCAACCGGATAACAAGATAACCAATAAAATAGCCAATAGCTTTTTAATAATAATCTAATAATCGCCTTCCTTAAATCACTTTTTCCCTTAACCAGCTTTTTTTAAGTCAAAATTTGGATTATCCATGCTTTTCGCCTTGACTAGTTGATAATACATTAATCCGAAATCTGCGCAGGTTTGGAATTAGAAGTGCAACTCCCATGCAGAGGACAAATAACAAAAAACTTAATAGAAAAGAGGATCGAGGTCCCAATGCGTCGCCTAGAACACCCACAAATCCGTAAGAGATCGGGATGGCGAAGCCACTGATCATATTGTTTATACCGCTGACCCTCCCGCGCAATTCAGAAGGAATCAATAATTGAAATGCGGTACTTATAGGCAGCGTTCCCACCACGATCATCATTCCTAAGATAAACATACCCGCATATGCTATATATAACGTCGGCGCCATAGAGATCACCAACATGCCCAGCCCCTGCATACCAAAGGCCATACAAAACAACATCCCTACTTTTCTTGGGTTCATGATGCCAATAAATACACCTCCAAGCAGAACGCCAAGCCCTAGACATGCATCAAACATCCCAAGAACACCGGCGTTTGCATGAAAGACGTTTTGAATGAGCATAGGCATTAACACATTAATCGGCCCTAATGCCATATTCCCCACAGTTGCCAATATCAACATCCATAGCATGGTACGATTCACGGACAACCATCGAAAACCTTCGCGCATATCAATGATGATTTCCTTTAATCCATCCAACCCCCGTTTATATTGCGTCCTCAATTTATGGATCGGTTGATAAGCCACCCACTGAATAAAAAATAGAGCGATCACAAAACTGAGTGTGTCAAATGCAATGGCTGCAGCAACACCAAGGAAAACGACAATGGTACCCCCTAATAGAGCGCCAAACAAATTGGCCATTTCTCTTGATGTAGAAAAAAACGAATTCGCGATCATTAATTGATCTTTGTCCACAATATGAGGTAACCAAGCCCTCTGTGAAGGGAAAAACAATAAGGACCCCAAGGATAGAAAGAAAGTAAGGATATACAGCAACACCAATGAAAAGAATCCGAAAATGATCGATAATGCCAGGATACCCGTTACGAATATTTGCGACAAGATCGCGATTTGCATGAGTCGTTTACGATGATACCGATCGACTATAACCCCAAAAAACGGGCCAAGCAAAACATCAGGCAAAAATTTAGTCACCATTATAAGACCAACTTGCAAGCTTGATCCGGTTTGACTAAAAACATGCCAAGCGATTGCAAGTTGGTAAAAGGAATCCCCTAAATAAGAAATGGTTAAACCGACCCATAAATTTCGCAGATCTTTATTTTTTGTTATGGTATTAATATAACTTTTTATTTTATTTTTCATAGTAACCCTCAAAATTATATACTTCCTTAGTTTATTAGTTCTACTCCTGGACAAATAAGATCAATATGAACACCTGTTAACCCTTCGCCAATTCCGACATGAATACCTAAAGCTCCTTCATTAAGTTGCGAATTTCTTGTCCAATCAATTTCTTCTGGAACAATCCCTGGATTCGTACTAAAGGCCATCTCGGTAAGTACCAATTCACGTCGTTTATTTGTTAACCTTTCAAGTTTTTCAGTTAAATCCATATCACCCGCAAAAATACTCTCTACATGTGAATCTACAATCTTTACTTTGAGTGGGAATAGGCCTTGTTCTCTAACTCTTTTTAGCAATTCCCATGCTTCTGTATGTAATGGGTGTAGACTTTTATGCATTTGTCTATGGTGGGCCATTGCAACGCCTGGAACACTAAGTGTTCCATTGACAATGAAACCGGGGCGAAAGTCTTCAGAATCAGGAACCATTCCAACCTCAAAATAAGAACCTATACTTTCCCATTCACCTGGTGACAAATAGACTTCCGTTTTTGGGCGCATAACATAAATATCTTCCTCTAGTTCACAAACTATATCACTGCCATTACCTTTAAGAATCAACGGATCCCTTCTTTCGTTAATCATTTTTAAGATCCTTCTATTATTTTCTGTTGCCATTTGGAAATTTGACTTTCCTAAAAGTTCAAAAGTATAAATGGCATCATCAAATTTAGGGCTAAACGACAAAAGGGGAATAAGTAGAACTTTTGAATTTTTAAACAATTTATTCCACTCAGTATATGGAGGGACATTATCATCATCCGTAGGTATAAGAACAACATTTTTACAATCTTCAGTCGAAAGTTTGTCTTTGAATCCAAATGCTCGAAAACCTAAGGATTTTAACCAATTGACCAATTCTGGATCATCTGATAAAAAAGTTGGTATCTGCCCGAATACTAAAGATAAATTTTTTTCGAGTTTCTCCTTAAGGTTATTGTTTTTGGAATCTAGAAGTTTGCTCATAACATGCTACCTCCTTTTTATTAAAACGGGATGGAACTCAAAATAAGTACGATACTATCCGGCTAAAATGCTAGTACAAGCGCAAGGTGACATATAACCAGTTAAGTAAGCCTCTGCTGCCCTATTTCCCGTAAAGACTTGAAGCTTATAGTCACCTAAATCAACATCCGGACGGAAATGGTTCCCCTCTGAAACGATCATAAGATTACGTGTCTTCTTATTTTCGGATAATTTAGTTGACATTTTATCCCTCCTCAAGTTTAATTTGTTTGAGTCCCATCCCTTTATTCATAATATTACATCAAATAATAAATTTTCAACATCGATTTTGAAGAGTATAATCTTATTTAAAAATAAAATATCAATGATTTCTGAAATAAATCCTGAAAAATCTCCGTTTTACGCAATCATCAATATTAACAAACGGCTTCCAAGACCGGATGGGTTCTCAAGGGAGGCGTTGTGGAGAAGAATTGGCTGGGAATTCAACAACGGAAAACAACTATGGCTGGGCAAATCCGTCTTTTACAAAAAATAAAAATATTAGGGAGCATACTCTACAGGATCGACTTCAATGAGCCAGTGCACTGACCATTAACAGTCATCCCGTTAGTGTATTGAATCCCCTGTTTCTCTATCAAACCGCAAATGACCTTCAATTTTTTGAGCCATTCCACTTCACCCTTGAGGATTGATCGGTGTTGCCGGCTCAACACATATAATGACCCCCTGCGCCCGAATGGCCATCGGGCACAGGGGGTGTGTTGTTTCTACGCTTTTACATAGCGCAAGATTGGATGGCGTGCGGCTTCAGTTTCATCGAGCCGTTTGACGGGCGTCGCGTGCGGCGCCTCCTGAACGATCTCCGGCGATTCTTCCGCTTCTTTCGCGATTTGGATCATGGCATCGGCAAAAGCGTCGAGCGTTTCCTTCGATTCCGTTTCGGTCGGTTCAATCATCAAGGCCTCGTCAACGATGAGCGGGAAGTAAACCGTTGGCGGATGATAGCCAAAATCAAGCAAGCGTTTTGCGATGTCAAGCGTGCGCACGCCAAGTTTTTTCTGGCGACGTCCGGAGAGAACAAACTCGTGCTTGCAATGGCGGTCATATGGCACGTCGAAATAAGGTGCTAAACGCCGGAATAAGTAGTTGGCATTAAGCACGGCGTCTTTCGAAACCTGCGCCAAGCCTTCCGGACCCATCGTCCGAATATACGTATAAGCGCGGACATTGATCCCGAAATTTCCATAGAAGGGTTTCACGCGGCCAATGGAGTCCGGCATGTCGTCATCGAAACGATAACCTTCCTCTGTTTTAATGATGCGCGGTTTAGGTAAAAACTTCACGAGATCTTTTTTCACGCCGACAGGACCTGAACCCGGTCCACCGCCGCCGTGCGGGCCCGTAAACGTTTTATGCAAGTTCAAATGGACGACGTCAAAGCCCATGTCGCCCGGGCGCGTGACGCCCATGATGGCATTCATGTTCGCCCCATCATAATAGAGTTTCCCGCCAGCATCGTGAACGATTTTTGCGAGTTCCACAATCTCTTCTTCAAAAAGGCCGAGCGTGTTCGGGTTTGTCAGCATGAGCGCAGCAGTATCTTCACCGACCACCCGTTTCAGGTCCTCCAAATCCACAAGCCCTTTTTCATTCGATTTAACCGTGATCGCTTCAAAGCCAGCTACCGTGGCTGAGGCCGGGTTGGTGCCGTGGGCTGAATCCGGAACGATCACTTTTGTCCGTTGAAAATCGCCATTCGCTTCGTGAAAAGCGCGGATGATCATGAGGCCCGTCCATTCCCCGTGCGCACCGGCTGCCGGTTGCAGCGTGACTTCATCCATACCAGTGATGGCCGCGAGATTCTGTTGCAGGCGATACATCAGTTCCAGAGCGCCTTGCACGGTTTCTTCATCTTGATAGGGATGAATATGGCTGAATCCGTTTAAACGCGCGATATCTTCATTAATTTTTGGGTTGTATTTCATCGTACACGACCCGAGTGGATAGAAACCGGAATCGACCCCGTGATTGCGTTTGGATAAGGCCGTGTAATGACGGACGAGGTCGAGTTCCGACACTTCCGGTAATTCCGCTGGCTGACTCCGGAGATAGTCCGCGGGAACGGCTTCAGTCAGATCGGTCTCCGGAACATCGAGCTCTGGCAAACTATAGGCGACCCGCCCCGGTTTTGTGATCTCAAAAATTAACGGTTGATCGTGCTTAGTCATGGACGACACCTCCCAACGCATCGGCAAAGTCATCAATTTCTTGTTTCGTCCGCTGTTCGGTTACGGCGATCAGCATATGGTGCTTGTATGCTGGATTGATCATTTCCAGATCAAACCCGCCGATAAACCCTTTTTCCAACAGTTTCTTATTCACTTCACGCACCGGTTGGTTCACGTTGACGACAAATTCATTAAAGAAAGGTCCGGCAAATACTACGGACAGCCCTTTTTCCTTCAGCTTGTTGGCTGCATAATGCGCCTTTTGCATGTTTTGGTGAGCGATTTCTTGCAAGCCCTTTTTACCCAAAGCGCTCATCGCGATCGAGGAAGCTAGCGCGTTTAATGCTTGGTTGGAGCAAATATTCGATGTCGCTTTTTCTCGGCGAATATGTTGTTCGCGGGCTTGTAGCGTTAGAACAAAACCGCGGCGGCCCTCTTCATCAACGGTTTGGCCGACGAGCCGGCCCGGCACTTTTCGCATATACTTTTTGGTTGTTGCAAAATACCCACAATGCGGTCCGCCAAATTGCGCCGGGATGCCGAGCGGTTGGCAATCACCAACGACGATATCGGCACCGAATGCTCCCGGCGGTGTCAAAAGGCCAAGCGAAAGCGGGTTGGCCGCTACGATGAACAACGCCTTTTTGCTAAGACGCACTGCGGCTTCCACATCTTTCAAAGGTTCGATTTGACCGAAAAAGTTCGGGTATTGAACGATGACGCAAGCGGACTCATCATCGACAACAGCTTTTAACTGATCGAGATCCGTCAATCCATTGACAGCAGGGACTTCGACGACTTCAAGATGTTGGCCTTTCGCATAAGTTCTCAATACGTCGCGGCCTTCGGGATGAACCGCTTCGGAAACAATGATTTTTTTGTTTCTCGTTGTCCCACAAGCAAGGAGTGCCGCTTCAGCGAGTGCCGTCAAACCATCGTACATAGATGAGTTGGCGACATCCATTCCCGTAAGCTCGCAAATCATGGATTGAAATTCAAAAATAGCCTGCAATTCCCCTTGTGAAATCTCAGGTTGGTATGGGGTGTAGGCGGTATAAAACTCAGAACGAAGAAGCATGTGGTTGACGACCGAAGGAATGTAATGGTCGTAGACGCCAGCCCCAAGGAAGGAAGGCGTTTCTTTCGTATTGACGTTTTTCGCCGCAAGGCTAGACATAAAACGGTACAATTCTTGTTCGGATAACGCTTTTTCAACGTCCAAAGTGCCTTTAAAGCGGACATCTTCCGGAACATCCTTGAAAAGGTCCTCGATGGACTCGACACCGATGGTCGAAAGCATCGCTTGACGATCTTCTTCTGTTACGGGTAAATACCTGAATTTGGACACGTCAGGCCCTCCTAACCTCTTTTATAAAATGGGGTTTTTACGACAACGGCTTTTTTTCGTTTGCCGCGAATCTCAACGTCCACTTCGGTTCCGATTTCGGTAAACGGTTTTTCCAAGAGTGCCAAGCCTAAATTTTTTCCAAGCGTTGGTGAAGGGGCACCCGTTGTCACTTCCCCGATTTTTCGGTCACCACTGTAAACAGGGTAATGCGCCCGGGGAATGCCTTTGTCCACCATTTCTATACCCACGATTTTGCGGGTTAATCCGTTTTCTTTTTGGGCTTTTAAGGCCGCTTTCCCGATAAAATCAGCCTCTTTATCAACTTTGACCGCAAAACCGATGCCAGCTTCAAGCGGTGAAATATCAGCCGTAAGTTCTTGCCCGTATAAAGGGAGTTTGGCTTCAAAGCGGAGCGTATCGCGTGCACCGAGTCCGCATGGCAAAAGCCCGTATTCACTTCCCGCTTCAATAATGGCCTCCCATACTTTTGGCGCCGCTTCCCATGGCATATACAGTTCAAACCCATCTTCTCCGGTATATCCGGTGCGTGATACAAGGGTAGGCACACCGGCGATGGAGACATCTTCTTTAAATTTAAAGAAGCCAATGGTACTTAAATCGGTATCCGTTAATTTCTGTAAAACCGCCTCGGCTTTCGGGCCTTGAACTGCTAGTTGAGCCACTTCGCCAGAAATATTTTTGACCGTAACGTTCTCGGGCGCGTGTGAGGTGATCCATTCAAAATCTTTATCCGTATTCGCGGCATTGACGACAAGAAGATAATCATGATCCCCCTTCTTGTAAATGATCAGGTCATCCACAGTGCCGCCGTTCTCATAGCACATCGCCGTATACTGTGCGCCGCCAGCTTTTAGTTTTCCGACATCATTGGTCACAAGCGACTGCAGGAAGCTTTCGGCCGCTTCTCCCTTGACTTCAATTTCCCCCATGTGGGAGACGTCAAACAAGCCTGCCCGCTCCCTGACGGCGGCATGTTCTTCCTTAATGCTCGTAAATTGGACGGGCAACTCCCAGCCGCCAAAATCAATCGTTTTGGCACCGTATTTCTTATAGGTTTCATAAAGCGGTGTGTGCTTTAATTCTGTCAAAAAGACCCCTCCTCTCGATTCTGAACACAAAAAAAGACAGAATGACACAATGGAATGTGCCTCTGTCCTTTGACCGGAAAGTTTAAACCGATCGACCTTTCCTCGCAAAATTCCGAAGTTTTACTCAAGGAAAGATGATGCGGGCCTCGTCGGTGGCTCCATTGAGCGCTCTCCAGAGGTGCGTCCGACAAGAGTCTTTTTGCCTGAGAGATTCACAAAAAGCGTTTTTTGCTTGCTCCTTCGGCGCCCAGCCGCGGGATGCGCGGCCCGTCGGGTCTCTCCCCTTGTCGTCATACGCGTCATTTTCGGTTTTCATAAAAACGTTCATGGATTGGCATACTAAGTGAGGTCAATGTTCGTAAATAACACAAACCTGACTACTCTTATCCTATCATTTATTCGGGTTTTTAGGCAAGAATACTTTTAAAAGTTCGCTTTACGAAAAATTTATGCGTTTTTTATCAAAAACTCACTTGGCATTCCGCTGAATCAGGAGGACTTCAGGATGATGCGACCGAGAATCAGTTTTGATGACACATGGTATCCGGATTTTGCGGAACGGATGGAAAATGACGGTCCTTGGGGGGATTTTCAACTCTATAAATTGGCTTATCGGGCTGAAAAAGAGCTCCTCCTGCCCGACTTTTCCGATTTAGCGGCGCCGCGACACTTGCCGCATTTGGAGCTGTTTCCCCATCAAATTGAAACAGCTAAAACCGTCATAGAGAAAATGCATGGAAAAGCCATTCTCGCCGATGAAGTCGGTCTTGGCAAAACGATCGAAGCGGGCCTCATCATGAAAGAATACATGATCCGAGGTCTGGCGAAAAAAATTTTAATTCTCGTTCCCGCCTCCCTCGTCTTGCAATGGGCAAAAGAATTAAATGAAAAATTTTATATACCAGCGGTTCCGCAGCGGAAGGCGTACGTCTGGGAGCAATGCGATGTCGTCATCTCCTCCATCGATACAGCTAAGCGCAGCCCACATGCCGAGATTGTCCTGAAACAGGATTATGACTTGGTCATTATCGATGAAGCCCATAAGCTTAAAAACCATAAAACGAAGAATTATCAATTCGCCCGGCAAATCAAGAAAAAGTTTTGCTTGTTGCTCACGGCGACACCGATACAAAATCGATTGGATGAACTTTACTATCTCGTGACTTTGCTTAAACCCGGATATTTAGGTGATCCGGAATCGTTTTTCAGAGATTATCGTTCAGGGAAAAATAAGGTTAAAAATGAGGAAAGCTTGCGCCGGCTAGTGAACAAAGTGATGGTCCGCAATCGCCGCGTCGATACGGGTCTTAAGTGGCCGAAGCGCATCGTGGAATTTTTCGAAATTCCTTTGTCTAAAGAAGAACGCACGCTTTATGATTCCCTAAATACTTTAAGAGAAACTGAATTTGTGCAAGGCTTCTCCCTACTTACCCTCCAGCGCGAAGCGTGCTCAAGCCGGGAAGCCTTATATATGACGATCAAAAAAATGCTCGATGAACAAGCGAGTGAAAGAACGCGCCTCCATGAAATCATGGCGCCAATCCTCGCAAACATCCAAAACGCCACCCGCCATTCCAAAGCAGAGAAAGCGTTGGAAATTATTCAGGCGCTGAACGGCGAGAAAGTGATTATTTTTACCGAATATCGCGCCACCCAACTTTACTTGCAATGGTTTTTAAAACAGCATGGCATATCGTCAGTCCCCTTTCGCGGGGGATTTAAACGCAGTAAAAAGGATTGGATGCGCACGCTCTTTGAAAAAAATGCGCAAGTGTTCATCGCGACCGAAGCCGGCGGGGAAGGGATTAACTTGCAGTTTTGTCATCATGTCATCAACTACGATCTGCCTTGGAACCCGATGCGATTGGAACAGCGCATCGGCCGCATTCATCGACTGGGGCAAAAAGAAGATGTCCACATTTATAATTTCGCAACAAAGGGAACGGTTGAAGAACATATTTTAAAACTGCTGTATGAAAAAATCGATCTGTTTGAAAACGTCATCGGCGAGCTGGATGACATTCTCACACGGCTTGAGATCGTTTCCCTTGACAAGGAAATTGAGGATATTTTTGCGTCGTCAGAATCCGAAGGGGAAATGCGCATTAAGATGGATAACTTAACGAGTGTCATTAACGCCGAACTCGCCGCGCGTAAGGAGGGTGAAGCCGATGGAACAACTTGCGATTCATCAGTATTTGGTTGATTATTTTACCGCCGGGGGTTGTCAGATTCTGGAATGCCGCCCCGGTTTTCTCAAAGTGAAGCTGACGGTTGCGCTTGATAAACTATTGATGAATCGACCGTTCTATTGGCACTACATTGAAAAAATCGGCCGCGAGCCGGAAACACAAGTGCTCGCTTTAAAAACCGTTCAAACCGAGGAAGAAGGCGACTTTATTCATTTCGGCTCGCCTCGGCTCCATCAAATCTTTGCCTCAACGAAAAACTTAGCCCGGTATGTCCGCTTATATGAAGAACGGCCGGCCAATGGCAAAACGCAAACCCCGCTTTATCCATGGCTTGGGATGAACGTTAAGGTGAGTTTCCAATGTGATTTAAAGAAGGATTTTCTCTTTTCTCTTGGATTAAATTTGTTTAATGGAACGATTTTGAATCATTTCCAAGAAAAACTTGAGTCGTTGCCATTAACCCCAAAAATTCCGGACTATTGTTATACCTTAACGCCGATGATTAAGCCACAAAGCGGCTTGAGGCGGCTTGAAGCCGTCATCGAACAAGTCATTGCACAAGAAGATTTTCGCTGGGCGGAAGAAGCCCGCGAGCGGTTGCAAAACGACCTTGACCTACTCGAGCGTTTTTACGAAGATTTAGACCCCGAAACTTACGGCGCCGCTTATGAAAAGGAAAAGCAATCCTTAATCGATCTCTATGAACCGAAAATACAGACGCATATTATCAATGGCGGCTTGTTTTATCTGACGGAGCACGCTATGCACAATTTTTGAGATCATAAAAAAAGGAGCACTTGCCGTTTTCCAATTGGACGGCAGCGCTCCCATTTACTATCCGCCGATATAAGACATCTCGATTTTGTGCCGCGGGCCCTTTCTCCCCCGCTCTTCGGAATAGCGGTCAGCCCGATTTCCCCAAATGCTCTCGATTAAAGCTAGCAGTTCTTCATCCGTCGCCCCATTTCGCATAGGGTTTCTGAGACTATGCCCCTTTGAAGCAAAAAGGCAAGTATAAACGGAACCATCTGCCGACAACCGAGCACGCGTGCAACTCCCGCAGAAAGGATCCGTGACACTAGCGATGATGCCAAATTCATCTTTTGACCCTTTTATGCGGAAACGATTGGCGACTTCTCCATAATAGTTCGCTTCGACGGGTTCAATCTCATAGCGAGTTCTGATGGTCGTTAAAATATCTTGTTTCGTGACGACATCATCCATTCTCCAACCGTTCGCATTACCGACATCCATATATTCTATAAAACGCAAAATATGGCCTGTGCCTCTAAAGTGTTCCAGCATGGGAAGGATGTCTACCTCATTCACACCTTTTCGAACCATCATATTGATTTTGATTTTAAAGCCCGCCTCTTCGGCGGCTTGAATGCCATCTAAAACGGTATCCGCCGTAACCCCTTGGCCGTTGATTTGGCCGAATCGTTCATTATCGAGTGAATCGAGGCTGACGGTCACCCTTTTTAAGCCAGCCTTTTTTAATTTCACGGCCATTTTTCTTAGCAACGAGCCATTGGTCGTCATTGCAATGTCTTCAATGCCATCCAATTCCGCAAGCATCCCGACAAGCCGGTCAATATCTTTACGCATGAGCGGCTCCCCACCGGTTAAGCGGATTTTCCGAACACCGCATTGGGCAAATAAACGGGCGATGCGCGTGATTTCCTCAAAACTTAACAATTCAGCACGCTTCAAAAACATGTAATCCGGTCCGAACACTTCCTTTGGCATACAATAAGTGCAGCGGAAATTACAACGATCCGTCACCGAAATCCTTAAATCCCTAAGCGGCCTCCTCAGGCGGTCCAACATGGCTTCCACTTCCTCAGATTGTCATCACATTTTTATACTTATTTCATATTATAATAGATCAGCCGAGATATGCCCTTTAAAATTATGAAGATTTACCTACGTTTTTGGGAAACACTCATTTCCCGGGGAAGCGCATCATTTGACAAAATTCGATGAACATTTCTTTCCATGTTACGTGAGAAAGGTTTTGGCTGGGCAGTGGGTCGACTTTTTGAACACCGGCTTTTCTCTGACATATGATAATGTGAAGGGCTCTGAGAAGGGAAGAGGAACGGTGAGTAATAAAAAATATTTGGATTTTCTCGCTAAATTTGGTATATCGAGTGCCCATCCGGGCGGGCTCCCACTGACCAAAGCGCTTTTAGAACGCTTTCCGATTGATACCAACGATGAAGTGCTTGATGTCGGCTGCGGGACGGGCGAAACATCAGTCCTCATCGCTCAAACCTTTGGGGCAAAAGTGACAGCGATCGATATCCACCCAATGATGATCCAGCACGCAGAAAAGCGTATTGCCGAAAGCGGAGTGGATGTAACCTTGATGGAGGCAAATGCGGAATGTCTGCCGTTTTCGGATGAACGTTTTGATAAGATTATTGCTGAGTCCGTTACGGTCTTTACCGATATGGAAAAATCCATTGCGGAATATCGCAGGGTGCTCAAACCAGGTGGATTATTAATGGATATTGAGATGACGGCTGAACGTCCGCTTTCAGAAGCCGAGCAAAAGGAAGTCACCCAAGTTTACGAAATTAAACGGGTACCAACTAACTACGATTGGATCGATGCTTTCCATCGAGCAGGTTTTACAGACATCACAAGTTATGACGGGTTTGATTTAATCAAAGATTTATCGGATTTACCCAACGCATCCGCCTTCGCGTTTACCGATGCGATTGATATGGAAGCATTTGTAACTTGGTTCAGCCATATTACGACGATGGAAAAGTATCGCCATATCTTACGTTTTCGCATTTTTACTGCTAAAGCATGAAAAATGCCACAGTTCCTTTCACCGTGGCAGCTACAAAATGATCTTTGCTTAAAAAACTCGCGTGAAGCGGGTTTTTATTTTTCAGGTTAGAAAGTCTTTCATTTTTCGGGCAAATACGAACAATGAAGGCTTGCCTTTCCCAAGTCAGGTGTGTTTTAAGGTAAAACGAAGCCAATCGATGAAACCCTTTTTTAACCCATTCCCGTATGTGACAGGTTGCAAGTATCACGGGATAGGGACGCCTCTACGTTTATCAGGACAATTCATAGAGAGGCGCACCCTGATCATGCCTTACTGCGCGGCACCCGGAGTCATCATAAAAGCGGAATAGTATGTAAAACCGACAAAGAACAGCGTTAAGTACGCCCCGAAAATATAAATATACATGCGTTCCGACAAATTTAAAAAACTCACTGCTAAGAAAAAAGCTGTATTACCGAAGAATAAAAGCGCCATTGGTACAAGCCCGCCGGCTAGCGCCATGATGGCAAAAGAGAAAGTAAAGAAGGCCAAAACCCGAAACATTCTAGGCATGTTAATCCCCCCTTGCATGGATACGTTTCATCAGTAATTATAATCAATGGTTGTTTTAATGTAAACATACAAAAAATTTCGTTTTGGCACATAAATGCCGATTGATGTCGAATTTTTTTGTTTCACATGTTTATAACCATTCCCATATTGGAAACAATCATATATAGAAGTTGACTTGAGGAGGGATGACGGATGGGTCGGCTCATCTTTTATACCTATCCAAGCTGTACCTCGTGTCGAAAAACAAAGGCTTGGTTAAAGCAACACCACATTGATTACGAGGAGCGTCATATTTTTAAAGAAACGCCGGAGATGGACGAATTGATGAACATCATTAAGTTAACCAAAGAAGGCGTTAAAGAAATTTTAGCAACCCGCAGTGAAACTTTTAAAAAATTAAATGTCAATATTGAGGATTTACGCGTCAGCGAAGTCTTGGAATTGTTACATAAGGAACCCCGCTTGCTCCGCCGCCCAATCCTAACGGACGGCGAAAAATTGATCGTTGGATATAATCGGACCGGCCTGCAAAAATTAAGCGAAGCGCATGCTAAAGTATCCGATAAACATGTTTCTTAATTTCGCAAAATGAGGTTGACACTAGTTGGGTCTCGCCCCTTTACAGCCTGTCCATCAGAACCACACATTTTCTGGTTTTAGTGGCTGCCCCGAACTTTTAGTCAACCTCATTAAATGATTAAACGGGCATACGAAAAGCGACTTCGATCGACCATCAAAGCCGCTTAGTGTGATGATGACGGAGGCTTACGCCATAGCCCCAACCATTTCTTGCTTCGCCATTTTTGTGTATAAAAAGATAAGGCATTCGGAATCAACCCAAACATTTCATTTTTGATCGGATAGCGTTGGCTCTTCCGCATTTGCCGTCGATCTTTCCGAACGGCTTTTGGTTGATTCATATAGAGCACAAATTGTTCCGTTAACCACCTGACATAGTCATCTGATTTCATAGTACATCACCTGTTTCCATTATGCCCAAAAACGCCGCTGCCTAAACAAAAATCCCGCAATCTCATCGACAATCGATTCAACAGATTTGCCTGTTGTATTGACGGCAAAATCCGCATCTAAGTAGTAAGGCATGCGCTCTTCCATCAAGGTGACGATGCGATTGGCTTTATCCTCCCGTAATAACGGCCGGCTATTATCCCGGGCCAAGCGGCGGAGCACTTCATTAGGGTCTGTATGTAAATAAATTACAATGCCGTTTTCGCGCATGAAACGGCGGTTTTCTTCATCGAGAACCACACCGCCGCCAGTCGTGACAATGACCCCTTTCCAGGCAATGGACCACAACACTTTTTTTTCATATTGCCGAAACGCTTCTTCCCCTTCTTCATCAAAAATGGCTCCGACCGATTTTTTACACAACTGTTCAATCATCTCATCGGTATCGAGAACCGCAACCGATAAACGCTTGCCTAATGCTTTACCGACGGTTGTTTTCCCCGCAGCCATAAAACCGGTTATAAATAACGTCTTCACGTTCAATCCACCCACTTTGTGATTGCTTTCGTATTTTCATTATATATAAAAAGGAAATCATCTTGGTGATTTTTGTAATGGAGGGTTGCAGACACTTGATGCACCCCTTCGCTCAACCGTGAAATGCGGTAGACGACTCTCCATTCGGCATCATGTAGTTCGCCGGTCGATTTCGGAGTGCCTTGGTTGATGAGTTGTATTAAATCAGCCGCCGCGCATTTCTTTTTCCAGTCCAACTGAACAGAAGCTTTTCGTTCTTGGAAAAAGTCGCGTTCGCTGTTTATCCGCTCAATCGCATTCAATGTGTAAAAAGTGAAAAGCATTGCCAGCATCATTGTTAAAGGAAGGATAAAACCGTCTTGGCGCCTCAGTCGGTTGATGAAGCATTGAGCATCTTTTTGATCTTCCACTTGTACACCCTCCCCCGGTCATCCCGGATGGTAATAGAAGCTATTGACGCATCACATTGAAAAATGAGGCTCGACACCTTTTGCAAAACAATTTCATACCCTTCGCCATCGACATTGCGGCGAACGGTTGAACCAATAAGTTTATAATTTATGATTTGATCATTTAATAGAAAACTCATGTCTCCTTCAAAGACCTCACAATTGGTACTCGAAGCGATTTCGCTTCCTGTTTGGGCAAAGAATAACCAAATATCCTTCCGATCGGCGGGTGTGCTTTGTGATGAGGAAAATATAGCGACAGCCATTTTACAGAGGACCGTACTGATGATGACAAAAGCGGATAAAGCCAGCATCATCGATAATAACGTGTAACCATTCGCATTCTGCATCAGCGTTTTATTTCCCCACATAGTTTCTGGGTTCTTCCGGTACGACTTTTCCATTGAACGCATAACCCCATTTTCCCAGGTTCTGCTTCCTGCCATAACAAATGATACGATGTCTGATTTTGTTCAATCACCGCAGGCCGAACCTCACGGCCTGCGGACCATTCGATTAAAGCATTATTCAACACACTCAGTGCCGTTTCGGCTTGACTTAGGGCTTCCCGCTCCATATAAACACGGGTTGCGATCGGCGCCATAACCGTCAGGCAAACCACAATGACAAATATGGCAGCCATCGTTTCTAAAAGCGTGAACCCGTCTTCTTTACGAGGCGTTTTCAACATAAAATCGCCCCTGCCCAAGCAAAAATACGAATTTTTTTGCAAAATGATGCGTTTTAACAAACAAAGTTCCAGCATTGTTTACCAACGTCCCATTAGGAGAAAACGATAGTGACAAACTATGGGTACCTTTTTCAAATTGAATTTTATTTCCGGCATCAATGCTTTTTATCAATTCCCCAGCCATCACAACATCGACGCGGTGCTCATCATTATGAAACTCGACATCAACGTATCGTTCCTCAGTGATCGCCGTCATCTGCGCATAAAAGATAATCTCGCGCAACTCAGCTACAAATCCGTCTAACTGCTGCCACTCGATGGCCCTCAGCCAGCCATTAACGGCAACAGGTATCATGATGGTCATCGCGGTCAATACAAGTACGATTTCAAGCAATGTATACCCTTTTGCATTTTTCAATTTGGAAGCACCGCCATTCTGCATGGGTTTATTATTCTTCCACGGTGACCTTGCCATTCTCTAAAACAAGCGGCCTTCCGTCCGGACATTGGAGTCTGTCGACATAAGTTTCTTGTAAAGGGTCAAGACTGGTTAATGTCACATCGTTCTCGGCTTCATACGCAGCAACTTGGCTTTGAACAAGGCGGATCGTCGCATCACAACTTTTTTGTTTGACAACCTCATTTGATTTCGTCATATTTGGCAGAGCTATCAAAAGCAACACAGAAATGATGAGTAAAACGATAGTCATCTCAATCAGAGTGAATGCGTGTTGATTTTTAAGTAAGCGGAAAAACGACACCATCATCCCCCCTTCATATTCCAGACACTATAAGCCATTAATAATTGTGAACATCGGTGACAGAATGGACAAAAAGAGACCGATGATGAGCCCGCCAAACAGCACAAAAAATATAGGTTGGATGGCTTGGAACGCTCGGGTGATTTTCTCCTCCAAATTTTTAAATAAGATTTGACTATAATCCTGAAGTGCTCGCCCCACCTGCCCTTCGGCCTCGCCGTTTAGAATCACAAGCGCCAAATCGCGAGTAAAATAAGGTCTTTCACTAATTATCTTCACTAGTGGATGACCATTCTCGAGGTATTTTTGAATGGCGTCGGCTTCTCGTTTGAAAAAATTGAGGTACGGCTGCTGTGCAATTAACTCTAAAGCGCGGCTTATTGAGAGTCCAGCTCTTAATAGGCTTCCGAGGTGAAAGGAAAAATAGTAGCTTAGGTACATTTTTAGAAATGATGAAAAATAGGGGATTTTAGAGAGAAGGGTATAGCGCTTTTGCGGCGTTGTTCTTTTTATAAAAAGAGTGATGATAAGAATCAGGCTAGCTAGGATCAGCAAAAGCAACGGAAAACTAGAACCTAAAAGTTTTGTGATATTCATAAAAAAGCGAAGACCAGCGGGCAATGGAATGGCCATCGTACGGTATAGCTGTTCAAAACTCGGAAGCAAGCGATCGATCACGATATACATCATCACAAAGAACAGCCACATGAGAAAGAGCGGATAACGCATTAAAGCGCGAAATTTCTTTTTCTGTTGTTCCTTCAGTTTAAGGTATTTGCCGCTTTCATGGAAACTTTCCACCAAGTCTCCAGTAAACAGGGCATAATAAAGAAAACTGCAACTTTCTTTCGAAAATCCCGCCCCGGCAAAAACACCCGCGATCTCCTCACCCGATTCTAGGCCTGTCAGGATATCCTGAATGCGCTGTTTGATCCACGGCTTTTGTTCATAAGCCTGAAGTTGAATCGCTTGGTAAAGCGTATATCCTTTTGCAAGGCAGTGGCTGACACGTATGAGAAATTCGGCTTGATCGAGTTTATTCCATTTACGATGGAACATGGTCCGCTCCCGGCGCGAGGCGTTGTGGATCAAGATAACCCAAAGCCGAAATCTGGCGGTAATAGTCTTCCAACCTCTTATACCTCCCAAGGCTCGGTTTCTTGTCTTGTAAAGCGTCAAGCAGAGGCAAACCGGTTAAAATCTCGAATATCGCCGTTCTGCGCCTTTTCATCTTCAACCGATTCGGGCAGTTTTCCTCACAGACATTTCCGCACCGAGGGCAATGAAGAGTGACCAAACGTTGGGCGACAACGCCGACGAGGGTTTCTTTTAAATCAAACTTCGATAGACCGAGTTCAATGAGGCGATGAATCGTAAGCACAGCATTGGTTGCATGGACCGTGCTCAGCACAAGGTGTCCGGTTAAAGCCGCGCGAACAGCAATTTTTGCTGTTTCTAAATCGCGGATTTCACCTACCATAATAATGTCGGGGTCGTGACGAAGAATCGCTTTAAATCCCGTTTGATAAGTGAGATCCGCTTTCTCATTAATCTCCATTTGGATAAAATTCTCATTGAGCTTCTCGATCGGGTCTTCGAGTGTCACAATCCGGCAATTGTAGCGGCGTTTGGCAGAATGGAGCATCGTATACATGGTCGTTGTTTTTCCCGAACCCGTCGGTCCAGAAAACAAGATCAATCCGTTTTCAAAGTTTAAAAGCTGTGATAGCTGTGCCGTCGATTCGGAAAAAATAGATAAATCGGAGAGCCGGGTATTCCAAATTTGGGGTAACAGGCGAATAACCAGACTTTCGTCGTAAGGGGTTGGTAAGGTGGAAAAACGGAGATTGATCTTATGTTCATGGATGACGATATCGTACGAGCCGGATTGCGGTCTTCTTCTTTCACCGATATCCATACCTGCGCGAAACTTATAATAGCTGATGAGCCGATCGGCAATGGGTTTAGCCATGAGGTCATATTCGTAGAGGTGGTCGTGGATGCGGAACTCAATGAGGGTATCGGATTTTCGAGGAATGAGATGAATGTCGGAAGCATCTAACTCGAAGGCGGTCCGGAGCATCTCCTCGCTTAGTTTCTCAACTTCATTCAAAGATTCACCCGCTTTCTTCTGTATTTGGTTTGCCGATTAATATATTCGACATCAACCGATAAAATCCTTCTTTTTTCTTAATTTTTTTGCTTAAAAGTTAACCTTTTTATCCGGCGGCTGTTTAAGGAAATCTTTGCTCCGCCAAGCCTTTATGGCGATGGTCGAGCCAACGCTACCTTATGTGCGCCTTCTTGCTCGTATAATAGAGACAAGCCCCGAATGCCGAAGACAAAAGCGTTGCGGGCTTAACGGGGCGCTTTTTCGTCAAACCAAAAACGGGTTCGTCCGTTTTTCGGTACCAATGGTTGTTTCCAAGCCGTGCCCTGGGAGAACGGTCGTGTCATCCGGAAGGACAAGCAACTTGGTATGGATACTTTCTAATAAAAGGTCAAGGTCTCCTCCATATAAATCCGTCCGCCCAATGCTCCCATAAAATAAAGCATCACCAGAAAAAACGACTTGGCTGTCTTTACAATAAAAAGAAATGCTCCCCGGAGAATGGCCGGGTGTCTCGATGACTTCAAAAGAAAAATTGGATATCGTTAATACACCTGGACCGTCAATCCGTTTATCGGCGGGTTCAAGGACTAATTCTTTTATCATGGGAAAATGACGCGATCCGTTTTTATCCGGGTCGGTCAACCAATCGGCTTCATTTTTATGGATATACGCTGGAATATCCCAAGCCTTTCTTACATCATCCAGCGCCCCAATATGATCAAAATGGGCATGCGTCAATAATACCGCAATCGGTTTAAGCTGCTTTTGATTGATAAAAGCTTGAATTTGACCGAATTCATCTCCCGGGTCAATAATGATCGCTTCCTGACGTTCATTTTCGAGTATGTAAGCATTCGCCTGGACTGGCCCAAGCGGCATGCGCGTCCATTTCATGTCGCAACCCCCTAGCCTGTTTTCTTTTATTTTAAATGGTTTTTTCAACTTGAACAAATGGATGAACCGGACGTCCAATTAGGACTCGACAAACAAAGTGGAAATGGTTAAAATAAATTTGAATACATAGTCAATGAACCGCTATTCTCAAAGCAAGGAGGCGCAAAACGTGGTTATTGGTGTCATCTTTCTGATTATTTCCATATTATGTCTGATTTCAATATTCCGTTCATTTAAAGCCCGTAACATCCTTGCCGCCATTTATTCTCTCATTGCTTTTCTCGTCCTCGGTTGGTTTTCGGTCATGACCATCTGGGATGTGTTATTCGGAACCGGCGGTGTCCCTGTAGGAAGCTGAACAGCTTGTAAGTCAAAATTTCTCGGCGTCCCATATGCGTCCCTGATGAGCAATGGGGCGTTTATTTTTTTATCAAAAAAAAGAAAGCCGCCACACAGGCGCCGGTTTTCATCATGTATTATTAAGGTATAGGATTTTCTTCTGCCGCTATAACACACCGTTCGGTATTTCAAAAGGAGCCACTTTGTTTAGCATTTCTTTTACTTTTTCGTATTCCCGCTTTCGGATAAAAAAAGTGAACCGTTTCATTTCAAAGGGAATGTCCTTTTCTTCAAGGAACTTTTTCATTTTCAAGGAATCCTCCCGGCCGGTAAGCACGGTCAACTTCACCATCTTCATGTCTTCCGGCAAATGCCGCCGACACCAATCCTTAATTTTTTCCCGCAAAGCGGCTGGGTCTTCCACCTCAAACAACGGCGGCTCCTCCGGTCCATTCGTCCCAAGCCGGTACACTTGATAGCATCCGCTATGGTCGTTGACGGCCAACATCATCACATCATACCCCGTATCCGTCCGCATAAAACAATAATCCAACGCCCAACGCCCTCCCGAAAGTCTTTACGTTATTTTATCACTTTAAAGTGAATAAAGTAAGCGTTTTCAAGGATTTGTCACAAAAAAGATAGCGAATCGCTCTTTTGAACAGTTAAAGGCACAATGAGACCCCCGCGCATCAGGAAAATCCAAGTCAAAACCTTAATCACCAGCACTGGCGCGTTATGCGTTTTTCCTCAATTTCCAACAAAATTATAAGGCTTGGAGCAACACCAAGCCTTTGATCGTTAAGCCTCACTATTTATCCGGATCTTTTGTCAAAAGAATGGGCGGACGATGACTCTTTAGCGGAATCGGCACGCGGAATAAAATGTCAGCCATTTCTCTAAAGTTGAACGGGATAAACGGCCAAAGATAAGGGATTTGAAACGACCGCATGCGAGTCATAAAAATAAGCGCTAAGGTCGAGCCAATCGTATAACCCGGCACACCGAAGAAAAACGAAAATAATATCAGCATGACGCGCATCAGTCGGTTAGCCAAACTCAACTCATATAAAGGTGTCGCAAACGTGCCGATCGCAGCAACTGCCATATACAAGATCAATTCTGGCGAGTAAAGGCCCACGCTGACAGCAATTTGTCCGATCATAAGGGTGGCAACAAGCCCCAAAGCTGTTGCCAAGGCTGACGGTGTATGGATGGTTGCCATCCGCACGGCATCCATGCCGATTTCAATGCTGATGAGTTGGACAACGATCGGCACTTCTGGTGTTTTATTTAAGGTGATAAAATTATACGGTGTCGGCAGCATGTCAGGATGGGTGGTAAAAATATACCAGAGTGGCAACAGGAAGATGGATGCCCAGACGGCAAAATAACGGACGAGCCGCAAATAACTGCCGACGATCGGCTTTTGCCGGTATTCCTCAACATGCTGCAGCTGGTTCCAGAAGGTTGACGGCATGATCAACACAACCGGTGACCCATCGACAAACACGAGGACATGCCCTTCTAAAAGATGGACGGCCGCGGTGTCCGGCCGCTCGGTATACCTTACAAAAGGAAACGGGTTAAAATGGCGGCCGCCGATAAATTCTTCGAGTGTTTTTTCCGCCATCGGCAAGCCATCAACATCGATTTTGGATATGGAATCTTTTATTCTTTTGACAACATCAGGGTTGGCAATGTCTTCAATATAGGCAACGCAGACATCCGTTTTTGATCGCCTGCCAACGGACATATAAACCATGCGTAATGATGGATCGCGAACGCGCCTTCTCGTTAAGGCGGTATTAAAGACCATGGTTTCGACAAAACCGTCCCGGGCGCCCCGAATCACTCGCTCCACATCAGGCTCGGCGGGGCTGCGCGTCGGGTATTGCCGTGCATCGATGATAATGGCTTGGCTGATGCCATCAACGATTAAGACAACCGCCCCACAAGTCACCCAAAAGACGGCTTTATCCAAATTATCATCCGTACTGATATCGGCATATGTCAAATCGGTTTTCATCAATTTCGTGAGCGGATCAACATCCAAGTCTCCTGGTTTTAATTTCGCCAAAAATTTCATCAATAAATGGACTTGACGGTCATCAATCAAACCGTCAATCATAAACAGCGTCATATCCCGGCCTGCATACCTCAATTCGGTCGCCAAAACATCAAAACTTTTGCCAACGCCAAGCTCATCCTTTAGGTATTGAATGTTTTGTTTGTAATTCCGCGTGACCTTATGCCCGTTTTGGTCGACCAAAACAAACACATCCTTCCTATTGTTAAACCTCGCATAAAACGTCGATCCCCTGGCATATGTATGAAATGAAAGGCTTGTCTTGGGGGGTGGGAGAGTGATCAAAGCGAATAAATCATCACATCAGAAAAACCGTTGGCAGTTTTTTCTTTTCATCCTGACCGTTTCATTTTTAACCGCTTTGTTAATGTTTTTATACCACCGTGATGACCAAACGGAACAAAGCTTAACGTATTTTCCCGATGACCCGTTGTTGGCATTTAAAAGCCACGAAACGCATTTAACGTTTTTACCGGATTCCCCTTATACCCTTCAATGGCAAGTCCGTTCAGTACTTAATACCAAGAGTTATCTGCGGCAGGACGTGTCGTTCTTATTTAAAGATCAACAATTAATCGGCATTTTATCTAATTGGAGAGAAAATACAGATGTATTAGAACAGCAAAAAACGATGGCACAACACACATCAGGATATTATGAGGCGATCAGCGTCCATCACGCCGAAAGCCACTACCCGAACGGTGAGATCAGAGGAAAGGAAACGATGTCTTTCGATCGCTTAGCCGTGATGAAGACCTCGAGCGGCTGGGAGGATTTCAAAATACCAGAGACCGATCAACAAGAACGGTGGATAAAAGAAAAATTTCATACATTTTCACTCAAACAGCAAGCGCTCTTATCGCAAGCAGCGCGCAAATATCACATTGACCTAAATCAATATATCGCTTTTCCGCTTTCGCACATACACATTTATGATCACGAACCACTTCCCGGACTCAGTCAAGAAGCAACCCATAAGACGATCAGTCGTCTTTGGGAAGGCCTTTATAAAGACTATGCGCTGGGGGTTCACATCACGAGTGATGACATTCGAACACCGATTGGTAGCACCGTTCCCATTCTGCTATTTGATAAAAACGAAAGCCATTTGCTTGTCATCATTCAGCTATCATCCGGGGAGATCGTTCTGTTAAAACAAAAGATCGAGCCGTGATGGACTTTTTCTGCGCACGATTAAACCTTCTTCCCCATGTCTCATCAGGCGGGGTCGGTTTCAACTTCCCGCTTTCGATTTGTAAAGACTTCGTGAAAATCAAAGCGAACGGACTCACACAGGCGGTTTAATACAAAGACGGCCATGATGAGTTTTATGAAATAATGGCGGTTGCGGTATAAAAAGAGTCCTAAAAGCACGCATACCGCAAGCTTCCCAAGGCTCCATTTCATAAAAAAAGCCTCCTTCACATATAGTAACGCTTTTTTCTAATATGTGAAGATAGGCATGAAATTATCCGTTGGCGTTTAGATCATTCGGTGTATTGATATTGGCAAAGGTTTTCTCCGAAAAAAGGCCATCGACTTGAGCAATTTCGATCTCCGCTTTTTCCAATATATTCGACACTTTCAGCGCGCCATCCGATAAAAGTGTTTCAAGGAGTGGCATAAGACGCCGGGAGTATATAGCAAGCAACATTTCAGGCTTGCCCGATCGGACGGGGACGACGCCGTCTTTCTCAGACGAATAACATTTCTCCCATAAAAATGAATACAATGCGCTCGTTGAAAACGGCGTGTCACAAGGTGTGATCAAATACCATGCGCCTTCAGCCTTTTTCATGGCTGTATAGATGCCTGCAAGCGGCCCAAGCCCTTGGAAAGGCTCAACGTCTTCATAAATGGGTAAATCCGTCTCCGCTTTAAACCGTTCCGTTAATGTTGGATGGCTGATGATGACCACTTCATCCGCGTGCGGCCGAACAGCTTCCAAAGCCCATTGATACATCGGTTTTCCTTGATAGTGGAAAAAGGCTTTTGGATGCCCGAAGCGGCGCGATAACCCTCCGGATAAAATCACTCCGATGCGTTTTTCTTTCACGGCATTTCCTCCCGCATCCGCATTAAGCAGTTTATCGACCGCGGCAATAGTGAACAGCTTCCGGCGTAATGATGATATCGACCGGAATGTCGTGTACCTCGTGAGGTATATCGGAAGCAATTTGAACATCCAATGCTTGAGAAAGTTTGACCGCACTGACATCCACTAAGAAGCGGTCATAATACCCACCGCCAAAGCCAATCCGATACCCCTTCCTGTCAAATAAAAGGCCGGGAACGATGATCAGATCCATGTCTTTTTTTTCGACAGGCTGGGTCTCCTCAAGTTTCGGTTCGAGCAGCCCATAATATACCGATTCTAATTGGGAAAAATCATCGATCGCCCGAAAAATCAACGTTTTTGTTTCTGGTAAACATTTTGGCACAGCAATGGTTTTCTTCTCCAGCCATCCCTGTCGGATGATTTCGTGGGTGTCGATTTCTGTACCTTGTGAAACCGTCACGGCAACGGTGCGCGCTTTGCGCCAAACATCTGTGGCAAATAATCGCTCATGGATTTTCTGCACTTTCCGTTCTTTTTCGGCTTGATCCATTTTTTTCAACGATGTTAGCACCATTTTTCTCAGAGCTTTTTTATCTTCCATGGTCTCCCCCTGTTAAAGAAAAAACAGCAGGCACCTATACCCGCTGTTATTTCGTTTCGCGATAGATTGTATGTCTCCGTAAACGCGGATTATATTTTCTTAATTCCAAGCGTTCCGGATTATTTCGCTTATTTTTCATGGTCAAATAAGTGCGATCTTTCGTTTCCGTGCATTCCAAAATAACGATTTGGCGCATGACTTTCCCTCCAATCTGTCGTGCATTAACATACTTAAACATCATATCAAAAAAACCGCCGATATTCAAGATGTCCGGAATGGCCTGCGGACATCGGTTTCCTAAAACCGTTTTCTTATCCCCCTTGTATTAATTTTTTTTCGATGAAACATTACAATTTCCTTTCTTTTTCACCAAATCTCTTTTTCACACAAAGCATCTATGTTATAAGTAAATAGTAGCCTTCTTTATGGCGCAAACCTACATAACTCAAGGATCGCATGAAGGCTGGACCAAATTAGGAGGATGGTTATGGGATATTTATTGCTCGTTTTGATTGTGATCGGTCTGGTTCTTCTCGCCGTCTCCTTCTTTAAGGAAGACAGCATTAAACAATTGGAAGACCAAATCGAAGGTACATCCGTGACCGTTATGCAAGAACTATATAAAGTGAAAAAGAAAATTCGCGTTCTCGAGGAAGAATTAATGATCAATGAACGCGATCGATGAAGGTGATTAACCCATGACGAAACACGGCATGCGCGGTTTTGCCTCGGGAATCATCGCGGCAAGTGCTGTGATCAGCCTGTTTTATTTTCAATTATCACCAAAAACCGAGGCTGAACCCGTGTCCAAATCGCAGATTACCGAAGAAGATGTTCAAAGTTATCTCAATCGTCACGGCGAAATCGCCGTCGACAAAAAGACGTTTGACGAATGGCAAAAATCAGAGCAAAGCACTTCTGCAGAAAAAAGCAGTCCATCGAAGAGCACCTCTAATGATGCTGCTAAAAAAGAAACTACCAATACCAAGGCTGAAAATGCTCCGAAAGTGTATAAAGTGACGGTCACTGTCAAAGAGGGCATGACAACTTCTGACATCGCGAAGACTCTTGCCGAAAAGCATGTCATTAAAAATAAGTATGACTTAATTAACTATGTCATTGACCACAAGCTGGAGCCTTATCTCCAACTCGGTACCTTTACGCTATCCAGCGATATGTCCGTCGCACAAATTGCTGATAAGCTTACGAAACATTAAAGATAACTTGGCTCCCCTTAAGTCTTTTCGGCGAAGGCGGTGCCTTCGTTATACTACACAGAAAATGGTTATACTAGCTTACCGATATAAACGAAACCCCCTAGGCCAAAGCCTTGGGGGTTTTTTCTGTACCAA
>Ga0310828_1000671_pt1 | contig 29425 bp, 28 predicted proteins | sample WT_ome_3_FD_202242 | JGI IMG/M metagenome (GOLD analysis project Ga0310828, IMG submission 202242) | Sorghum-adapted microbial communities enriched on wild type (WT) sorghum from Joint BioEnergy Institute, Emeryville, California, United... ... | reverse complement strand
TTTAAGACGATATCCACGGTGAGGCCAGGTCTGATGTTCTTGCGTTCGTTGCCGTTCATTGGGCGAGTCACTCCTTGACGTGTTTGCATGGCATTTGGTATAACCTCTTTAAGATACCATAATTCACCGCTGACTTGCCAACGGATGTCCGTTTAGCATATAATAGCAGGTAATTATGACAAGAAATGCGTGGATGGAGAAGAGTAAGCAGGAACCGACCAACAGGGAAGGGGCGCCGGAGATTGAGAGCGCCGCTAGGGAATCGGAACTGCCGAAGTTCGCTCCGGAGCAGTTCCTTGAACTGCCGCTGCTGTCATATCTAGCGTCGCAAGGCGATGGATTGCAGTCCGGCACATTAGGGGATACCGGTTACGAGCCGTTATTTTCGTTGGAGTGAGAGCAATGTGCACCTTCCAAGCCATGTGGCTGGCAGGTTTATGCCGTGCTCTAACAAGGGTGGTACCACGGTCTTTTCGTCCCTTACGGGAGAGAAGGCCTTTTTATTTTGCCTTTAGGAGGAAGCTATTCATGAAAGAACGTCTTGAAGCACTAAAAGCGGAGGCGCTCAAAGAGCTGGCAGAAACCGTTGATGCCGGGCATTTGAACGATCTTCGGGTCAAATATTTGGGTAAAAAGGGCGCTTTAACTGAGATTTTGCGCGGGATGGGTTCCTTAAGCGCTGAGGAGCGTCCGGTGATCGGTCAGATCGGCAATGAGGTCAGAGCCGCCATCGAAGCGGTGATCGAAGAGAAGCAAGCGATGTTCCAACGTCAAGAAACTGAAGCACGGCTGGCTGCGGAGAAAGTGGACGTTACGCTGCCGGGTCGTCCGCTGAAGCAAGGAAGCGTTCACCCGCTGAACCAGGTGATTCAGGAAATCGAAGAGATTTTCATCGGTATGGGGTACCGGATTGCGGAAGGACCTGAAGTGGAAACGGACTACCACAATTTCGAAGCGCTGAATCTGCCGAAGGACCATCCGGCCCGTGATATGCAGGATTCCTTCTACCTGACGGAAGATCTGCTTATGCGGACGCAAACGTCGCCGGTTCAGGTACGGACGATGGAAGCGATGCAGGGGGAAGTACCGGTTAAAATTATTTGCCCGGGACGCGTGTTCCGCCGGGATGACGACGATGCCACCCATTCGTTCCAGTTCCATCAAATTGAAGGGCTGGTTGTGGGCAAACGCATCCGGATGAGCGATCTGAAAGGCACTCTGCTGGAATTCACCCGCAAAATGTTTGGGCCCAACACGCAAATTCGTCTGCGCCCCAGCTTCTTCCCATTCACGGAGCCAAGCGTTGAGGTTGACGTAACGTGCATGAAGTGCGGCGGCCATGGTTGCCGGGTGTGCAAACAGTCCGGCTGGCTGGAAATTTTGGGCAGTGGCATGGTGCATCCACGCGTGCTGGAGATGAGTGGATACGATCCTGAGGAGTACAGCGGCTTCGCGTTTGGAATGGGCGTCGAACGGATTGCGATGCTGAAGTACGGCGTTGATGACATCCGCTACTTCTTCAACAACGATCTGCGTTTCCTGCAGCAGTTTGCCAGAGTTTAATTTCACGTAAAGAGGGAAGGGAAGTAACAATGAAAGTATCAACCGAATGGTTGTCTGACTATATTTCGCTGGATGGGGTTAACGTTGAAGAGTTAGCGGAGCAAATCACCCGGTCCGGGATCGAGATCGATTCGATTGAAAACCGCAATCAAGGCGTTTCGAACGTGGTGGTTGGCTTTGTCAAAAGCAAAGAGAAGCATCCTGACGCAGACAAGCTGAACATTTGTGTCGTGGACGCGGGGCAGGGAGAGGATCTGCAAATCGTATGCGGCGCGAAAAACGTGGCGGCCGGCCAGAAGGTACCGGTTGCGCTCGTAGGCGCCAAGCTGCCGGGCGGGCTGGAGATCAAGAAAGCCAAGCTGCGCGGCGTCTTGTCGCAAGGGATGATCTGTTCGGCCAAGGAGCTGGGTCTGAATGACAAGCTGCTGCCAAAAGAACAGCAGGAAGGCATTCTCGTGTTGCCGGAGGACGTGGAGATCGGCACGCCGATTACTGAACTGCTGGGGCTGAACGATCAAGTGCTGGACTTCGACCTTACGCCTAACCGGTCGGATTGCTTGAGCATGATCGGGGCTGCTTATGAAGTAGGCGCGATTTTGAGCCGCGAAGTGAAGCTGCCGCAGCCTGAGCTTGCTTCCACTGGGGTACTGGCGAAGGAGCGGATTCAAGTTAAGATCGATGCGCCTGACCTGTGCAGCCGGTACGCGGTACGCTACATCGCCGACGTCAAGATTGGCCCATCCCCGCTGTGGATGCAAAACCGGCTGATGGCGGCGGGAATTCGCCCGATCAGCAACATTGTCGACATCACGAACTACGTCATGCTGGAGTACGGCCAGCCGCTGCATGCGTTTGATGCTGACAAGATCGCCGGCGGTATGCTGGGCGTGCGTCAGGCCAAGGCTGGCGAGAAGCTGGTGACGCTGGATGGCCAAGAGCGTGAACTGGAAGCCGGTGCACTCTTGATCGTGGACGGTGAAGATCGTCCGGTGGCTCTGGCCGGCGTGATGGGCGGACTCGATACGGAAGTCACCGATCAAACGGTGAACATTGTCCTGGAGTCGGCGAAATTTGCCGGCAGTAGTGTCCGCCGCACGTCCCGGACGCTGGGGCTTCGTTCGGAAGCTTCGCAACGGTTCGAGAAAGAGGTGGATCCGGCCTCCGTCATCCCGGCGCTGAATCGCGCAGCAGCGCTGATGGCTGCGTATGCCGGAGGCCACGTTGCGGAAGGGATCGTGGAGATCGTTCATCAAGAGCCGGAAGAGAAGGTCGTCAGCCTGTCGCTTCAGAAACTGAACGATTACTTGGGCACGAACATTTCCTCGCTGGAGGCGAAAGCCATTCTGGGACGCCTCCGCTTCGAATGTGCCGGCTCTGAGGAAGTCATCGAAGTTCGCGTGCCGACGCGCCGCGGCGACATTACGCGCGACGTCGACTTGATCGAAGAGGTAGCGCGGCTGTACGGTTATGACAACATCGAGGCGACGATGATCGAAGGGGTAACGACAGTCGGCGGTTATACGAAACCGCAGGCGTTGCGCCGCACGATCCGCCAATTGCTCACCCATGGCGGATGGCAGGAAGTGATGGGCTATTCCTTCATCCGTGAAGGAGCAAGCGCGAAGTTCCCGCAACTGGCTGAAGGCGATCGGGAGATTCGTCTGGCGATGCCGATGAGCGAGGACCGCAGCGTGCTGCGCGGCAGTTTGCTGCCAGGGATGATCGACATCGCTGTATACAACCGCAATCGCAAGCAAGACAATTTGGCATTGTTTGAAATCGGCAGCATCTTCCGTACCAACGAGGAGAAGCTGACCAAGCAGCCAAACGAGCTGCCGGTGCTGTCCTTGTTGCTGACGGGTGACCGGGCGGAGAAACGCTGGAATGCTCCGGCGGAGAAGGTGGATTTCTTCGATCTCAAAGGAGCGCTGGAGAGCCTGTTCGAATACCTGGGAGTTGCCGATAAGATGACATATGAAGCGGATGGGCCGCAGGGCTTCCATCCTGGACGTTCGGCCTCGATCTTCTTGAACGGAACTACCGGCAAAGAACGGATCGGTACGCTGGGTCAGCTTCATCCGGAGCTGCAGCGGGAGCTGGATCTGGATGATACGTATGTCGCTGAGCTGCTGCTTGAACCGTTGTACCGCAACGCTGGCGAAGCTTACGTGTACCAAGAACTGCCGCGTTATCCGGCGATGCAGCGCGATATCGCTGTTGTCGTAAACTCCGATGTGGAAGCGGGCGCGCTGATCGACGTAATCCGCGAAAAGGCGGGCGAGCTGCTGGAATCGGTGGAGGTATTCGACGTATTCACGGGCGCCAAGCTGGGTGAAGGCAAGAAGAGCGTCGCTTTATCGCTGGTATATCGCCATATGGAACGGACTCTGACGGACGAGGAAGTTGCTGCGGTCCACGACCAGGTGGTCGAAGGGTTGTCGCAAACTTTTGCTGCGGAGCTTAGAAAATAGCAGGAATTGGACGAAGTCACATCGAATCATTTGTAGAACGACCGATTCGATGTGACTTTCGTGCAATTATCCGCATCTAAGAGACGACATACAGGACCGAAGGAGGCACATAACGTTGAGTAACCAAGGCCGAATTAGCGTAAACGTAGAAATTTACGGGACTTCTTATAAAATTGTTGGAAGCAGCGCGGAATATATGAAGCAGGTCGCGCGCCGCGTGGATGAACATATGCGCAGCATCGCCCAGGCCTATCCCCATCTGGACACGCCGCGGTTGGCCGTGCTGGCAGCCGTGCGCATGGCAGAGGAAGCGATCCGGGTAGATCAACTGCAGAATGAACTGCAGAACGCCAAGCAGGAGAAAACAGTCCTGCTGCAGGAGAACTCGGTGCTGCAGGATTTGCATGCCAAACAGGAGAGCATGTATAAGGCGCTGCAAGAGGAACAGCAGCAGCTGAAGAATGAGAAGCGTCAGCTAGCCGGACAAGCGGAGAAGCTGGAGGCCTCCCTGCTGGGGCAGGAGGAGGAGGCGCGCAAGCTTCGCAGCCGGGTACAGGAGCTGGAGCGTCAGCTTAGCGAACAGCGCGGCAGCAACTCGCAGCTGCAATCCAAGCTTCGCCAAGTCGAACAGCAGACGGCGCGGGAGAAAGAGGAAGCCGCGAAGCTGCAGAAGCAGGTGAGCGAGCTGCAGCGGCGGGAGCAAGAAGCCAAAGCGGCCGAGCAACGGGCACAGCAGCATAGCGGGAAGCTGCAGGAGCAGACGAAGCAGCTCCAGAGCACGCTTCAAGCCGCGCAGGCAGAGGCCAAGCAGCTGCAACAGCAACTGCAGGAACGCAAGCAGCGGGAGGACAAGCTGCGAGCCGAAGTATCAGCGGCGCAGCAAAGCGAGAAGTCGTGGCAGAAGCTGGCTGAGAAGCGCAGCGAGGAAATCAGTCGCCTAGAGATCAGCTTGCTCGAGGCTTCGGACAAGAGTGAACAGCTGAGCGAGCAGTTGGCCGCCGAAGTGAGCCGGTTGGAGCAAGCAAATAACGAGCTGCAAGCCGAGCGGGACAAGGCGTCGGCCCTGGCAGCCGAGCTGGATTCTCTTCGCTCCCGGTTGGAGCAGGCTGCCGAGGAGCGGGAGCAGGCACTTCTGGCGGCGCAGGCGGCCGGAGAAGAGAAGCGGCAGCTGGAGCAAGAGCGGGACGAGTTGGCTCGGCGGTTGCAGGAGCTTGAGGACAGTCGCAAGTTGGCAGCAGAGTTGGAAGCCGAGCTGGCGAGCTACCGTGAGGCTGCGGAGCAGCGGGAGCAGGAGTGGCGCAAGCAATGGGCTTCGGCAGAACGCGAGCTGAGCTCTTGGCGTGAGAAGGAAGCTGAGCTGCAGCGGCAACTGGAGGAATGGCAGCAGGAAAGCGCAGCTGGCAGCGAACGGGTCATCACCATGGCCAGCGACTTCGAGGCCTTGGAGGAAGAGAAGCGCAAGCTGGCGGAGCAGCTGCAGGAGGTTACGGACAGTTACGAGGTTATTTCCCATCAGTTCCGGCTGTTGCAGCTGGAGCGGGAGAAGGAGCAGGAGCGGCAGGCTGCGCGGGATGAAGAGTACCAGCGGCTGAAAGATGACTACGCCAAGCTTCAATCGGAATTTAACGAATGGATTGAATTGCTGGAGCAGGATCAAGGTTAGTGGCGAGAGGATCGCTTTGATGCAACAAGAGCAAGAGCCCGCGGCGGTGCGCTGCGGGCTCTTGCTGCATGGGATGACACGTTTATTCAACGATAATTTTGGAGATCATGGCGCTGTGGCCGGATCCGCACATAACCGAGCACGCCATTTCGAACTCGCCGGCTTCCGTTGGCACGATCACCGCGGAGTCGTTCTTGCGGTCCAATTGCAGTTTCAGACCGGGCACAAGAATGCCGTGATTACCAGAGGCGTTTTTGAAGACGATTTTGACTGGAACATCTTTCTTCAAATGGTACTCGGCTTGATCGAATTGATAGTTGCTGGCTTCGATCACCAGCTCGGCTTCCGGTTGGATATTACTCCCGGCGTTGCCGTTGGTTTCAGCCGCTTTGCTGCCGCTGCAAGCGGTAACAAGCAACAAGAGCACAGATGTTGCGACGATGGCTATGCTTTTCTTCACAATAATCCCTCGCGATACAGTAGATTTGTGACAATTTTAAGAATATCATACCGTATTTTGCAGAGGGTGGATGGCTAAAGGTTTGAAGAATTGTTGAACTTCTTTACCCATAAGTCAAGAGGCCGTTCCTTCCGCAGTGAACGGATCACTTGCGGAGGAAGGCCTCTTAGCCCTGACACAGCCATTAACGATCGTTTTTGTCTTTGGCAGCGTCAAAGGGAGTTGCGACAGGGATGAACAGGTCGATAATCCCGATGACCAATGCTGCAAGTAATGCACCGATCACAGAGACGGAAACGCCGGAAATGATGAACTGGGCAAGCCAGATCACGAGCGCGCTCGTAAGAAAACCGACGATTCCTCGCCCGAACGGGGTAACCTTCGTTCCAAAAATGCCTTCAATGGCCCAGCCCAACAGGGCGATGACCAAGGCGAGCAGCAAGGCGCTGCCGAATCCCCCGATGCTGAATTGCGGTACCAGCCACCCCACAACCAGCAGAACTAGGGCGGAGACGATGAATCGCACGACGTGTCCCAGAAAATGCATGTTACATAGCCTCCTTTTGAGAGTAAGTACGTTTGGCTATACGCATTTATCATGTTCCGCAAATCGCATTCTTATGTGTGTAAGGGGGCAAATGGCGAAAAATGAACGGTTTCGTTATAATGGGATCATAGCCCGAGGGGAGTTGTGAACGTACTTGGACGAGAAAATTTTGAAAACCATGGAATATCAAAAAATTATAGATCAGCTGTCCTCTTTTTCCCAAACGGCACTTGGAAAAAGAACAGCCGAAGCGCTGCGGCCCGTCACCGATCTGGAGGACGTCAAGCGGTTGCTTCAAGCCACCGACGAAGCGTTTAAGGTGGACCGGCTTAAGGGGGCGCCCGGATTCGGTGGAATCGTGGACATCACCCCGGCGGTCAAGCGGGCTCGGATCGGCGGAACGTTGAACCCGCATGAGCTGCTGGGCATTGCAACGACGCTGGAAGGCTCACGCCGGATTAAGCGGTATATTGCCACGATGCACGAAGATCACGAAGTTCCGCTGTTGCATCACTTAAGCGATACCTTAAGCGATCAGAAGCCACTGGAGGATGCGATCAAACGCTGCATCGACGAAAGTGCAGAGGTGCTCGACACGGCTAGTCCGGAGCTGGCCAGCATCCGACGCGAACTGCGGAGCGGGGAGGTGCGGATTCGGGAGAAGCTGGATGCGATGATCCGCTCTGCTTCAGTATCGAAGATGCTGCAGGATCAGCTGATCACGATCCGCGGCGACCGCTTCGTCATCCCGGTTAAAGCGGAATACCGCGCGTATTTTGGCGGGATCGTCCACGATCAGTCGGGATCCGGAGCTACGCTGTTCATTGAGCCGGAATCGATTGTGGCCATGAACAACAAGCTGCGCGAGACACGGCTGCGGGAGGAACGGGAAATCGAGGTCATTTTGCAGAAGCTGACCGCCCTGGTTGGAGAGCAAGCCGAGTTGCTGCTGTACGATGGAGATGTACTGGGGCAAATGGATTTCATCTTCGCTAAGGCCCGGTTGGCGCGGGAGTTAAAAGGGACGCTGCCTCGCATGAACGACCGCGGGTTCATCAAGCTGAAGAAGGGGCGCCATCCGCTTATTCCGGCTGACCAGGTCGTGCCGATTGATGTGGAGCTGGGGAACCAGTACACGACGATCATTGTTACGGGGCCGAACACCGGGGGGAAAACCGTCACGCTGAAGACGATTGGTCTGCTCAGCTTGATGGCGATGTCCGGGTTGTTCGTCCCGGCGGAAGACGGGAGCCAGCTTTGCGTATTTGATGCTATTTACGCCGATATCGGCGATGAACAGAGCATCGAGCAGAGCTTAAGTACCTTCTCCAGCCATATGACGAACATTATCTCGATTTTGCGCCAAATGACGCCGAAGAGTTTGGTCTTGCTGGATGAATTGGGTGCGGGAACTGACCCGGCGGAAGGCTCGGCGCTGGCTATCGCGATTTTGGAGCATATTCATTCGTTGGGTTGCCGGATGGTGGCGACGACCCACTTCAGCGAGTTGAAAGCCTATGCTTATGAACGCAAAGGCGTCATTAACGCCAGCATGGAGTTCGACGTTGCGACGTTAAGCCCGACTTACCGTCTGTTGGTTGGTGTTCCGGGCCGAAGCAACGCGTTTGCCATCGCTGAACGGCTGGGGCTGCCGGAGCGAATTCTGGAGTATGCTCGCGGTGAAGTGACTGAAGAGGACATGCGTGTGGAAAACATGATCGCTTCGCTGGAGCAGAACCGCTTGGGGGCCGAGCAGGAGCGGGAAACGGCTGAGCAACTGCGGCGCGAGATGGAAGAGCTGCGCAGACGCCATGCCGCCGAGCTGGAGAAGCTGGAGCAGCAGCGGGATAAGCGCCTGGAGAAGGCGGAGGAAGAAGCGGCCGCGATCATTGCCAAGGCAAGACAGGAGGCCGAGCGGATTATCAGCGACCTGCGCCGCCTCGCGATGGAAGAAGGCGCGGCCGTGAAGGAGCATAAGCTGATTGCAGCCCGCAAGCAGCTGGATGAAGCCGAGCCGCAGCGCCGCAAGAAGAGTGCAGTGGCCCGCAAGGGAGCCAAACCGCCGCGGCAGATCGAACCGGGCGACGAAGTGATGGTTTACAGCTTGAACCAGAAGGGGCATGTCGTTGAGCTCTCCGGCAACAAGGAAGCAATCGTGCAGCTCGGCATCATGAAAATGAAGGTGAGCTTGGACGACATGGAGCTGATCGCGGCGCCTCCGGCCAGCAAGCCGGTTCAACGGACGACCGCGAATGTCAAGCGGACGCGCGATGAGAACGTCCGTACCGAGCTGGATTTGCGTGGAGCGAATTTGGAAGAGGCCTTAATCGAGGTTGATCGATTTATCGACGAAGCCTATTTAAGCAATTTAGGCCAGATCTATATTATTCACGGGAAAGGGACCGGGATATTGCGGTCCGGGATCTCAGAATATCTTCGCAAGCATAAGCATATCAAGAGCTTCCGCCTGGGGAACTACGGGGAAGGCGGAACTGGCGTAACAGTTGCTGAGCTGAAGTAAGAACGAATCGCCTCAAGGTATAAGGGGAGAGGGCGCTATGAAGGAAAGCATTGATCCGATCTTGGAGCAACCGCTGGGGCTGATGATCGGGTATTTTTCCGTGGCGGTATTAGAATTGATTGTGTTTCTTTCTTGCTTCGAACTGTTTGCAAGATATCGCTGCTGGCAGGAGATCAAGCGCGGCAACGTGGCCGCGTCTCTGGCGACCGGCGGCAAAATCTTCGGACTGGCGAACATTATCCGTTATGCAGCGGCACATCCCTCGATTTACGACTTCATGATATGGTCGTCGGTTGGAGCCTTGCTGCTGTTCGCTGCTTATTTGCTGTTTGAATTTTTAACGCCGGTGTTTCGCATCGACGACGAGATTGCAGCGGGCAACACCAGCGTTGGTTTTATCGCAATGGCCGTATCGGTGTCGGTGTCTTTTTTGATCGGCGCTTGTATCGGTTAGGGATCTCAGTTGAAGGAGTAGAACGACGTGAAAAACCTGGTCAGGGTGCTATTTATCGCCTCTATTCTGTTTTTGGCCGCGGGCATTATTTATTTGTGGAATGCTTAATTTGGTAACGAAAGGACGTAGTTGGGAATGGATACAACGATTTGCCCATGGTGCCAAACGGAGATCGTTTGGGATGAAGAGATAGGGCCGGAGGAGGTATGTCCTCACTGCCAAAATGAACTAAAGGGCTACCGGACGATCAATATAACGCTGGGCTCGGAGGAAGAGTTCGAAGACGAGGAGAACGACCATCCCTTCCATGATCGGAAGCATTCCCATGATGAGTATGATGAGGATGATGAGGATGCGGATGATGATCTTTACTGGGATGAGGATGAAGGCGACTCGCATCTCGGAGGCGTCCGCCGGGTCGAGGCGTTTACGGCATCGGGCGGCGATTTACTGAAGTACGAGACTGGTGTGGAGAAGCTGCTTGACGCGCAAGACGAAGTACCGGAATGTCCGCATTGCCGGGAATATATGGTGTATGCCGGGAAACAGAAGCTGGTTCCGGATAACAGCGGATTTGTACCTGCCAATGGAGACCATCCGCTTCTGTCGGGGGATGCCGAGCTGAACGTGTATGTCTGCACCGCGTGCTTCCATGTCAGCCGGTTCTTGGGCGAAGACGCCCGGATCGCCATGATTCGGACGATTGCTGGTGAAGAAGACAATAAGTAAAAAATTTGGAAGCACTTAGCCTTGTCCTTGATGGACGGGGCTTTTTCGCGTTTGGGAGATTGCTGGCAAGCTTGCGGTCGTCTCATGCTTCGGTCATTTTTGGGTATCTTACAGGGGGAACTCGAAGTTTGGCCGGGAGGAGCGTATCTATGAAAAAACAGCTGAACAGCCAATCCATCCTGCTGCTGGCGGTGAACGGTCTGTTCGTGCTTGCCGGCGCCTTGTCGGGCACGTTCCTGAACGTCTATATCTGGAAAGTCAAAGCGGATTTTAACCTGATTGCCTGGTTTACGTTCAGCCAGCAGCTGGCCTTGGGACTTGTCTTTTGGATCGCCGGGAAATGGGTGAAGGAACGCGATAAAATGATCTTTTTACGGCTCGGCATTATCGTCTCGGGCATCTTCTATTTGCTGGTGCTGTGGACGGGCAAACATACGGTGGACTACATATGGCCGCTTGGGCTGTTGTTTGGAACCGGTTCGGGGTTGTTCTGGCTCGCCTTCAACGTCGTGTATTTCGAGGTGACGGATGTTGAGACGCGAGACCGATTTAACGGCTGGGTTGGGATCCTCGGTTCAGTGATCGGGATTTTTGGCCCGTGGATCTCCGGCTGGATCATCTCCATGAAACAAGGGGAGGCCGGATACCAGCTGATTTTTACCATCTCGTTAATTGTTTATGGGGTGGGGATCTTACTCAGCTTCTGGCTGAAAAAAAGAAAAACGGGAGGTCCTTATCACTGGCTGGCTCCCGTACACATGCTGAAGAAGGGAAGTCCGTGGCGCCAGGCGGCGCCCGCTTCGGCTGCGCATGGACTGCGTGAAGGCGTCTTTTCGTTCCTGATCAATCTGCTGATCTTCATCAGCACATCGGCGGAGTGGCGGATCGGACAGTTTTCGCTGATCACGTCCCTTGTCTCCCTCGTCAGCTTCTGGGCGGTGGGGAAATGGCTGAAAATCCCAGCACGCTACTACGGGATGCTGGTTGGAGCTTTGCTGATCACGGCGGTGATCCTTCCGTTGCTCTGGAAGGTCAATTACGTCACCCTGATGGTGATGGGGGTGGGGACGTCCTTGTTTTTGCCGCTTTACTTGATACCTGTCATCTCTTCGGTTTTCGACTTGATTGGCAACAGTCCGGAAAGCGTGGAGCAGCGGGTGGAGCTGATTGTCCTTCGCGAGCTTAGCATTACCGTAGGGCGATTGGGCGGAACGCTGTTGTTCATCGCGGTCTATTCCATCATTCCGCGCATGCCCACGATCACCTGGCTGATGTTCGCCTTGGGGGGGGCTCCGGTGCTGAGCTGGCTGGCCCTGCGCCGGCTGTTGAAGCGAGGGGCGGCCAAAGCCGCCTGATAGCTCTATTTCGGTGGTGTAGGCACGGGCTTGGTAGTCCGCGTGAGCGAAAAAATGGCCATGTCCTCCCGACGCGTACCGGTCAGGTGATCCACGATCATCTCCGCCCCGATCATGCTGCACACAGTCCCGTTTCCGCCATACCCCTCCAGAAAATAAAACCCGGGAAAGTTAGGATGCGGTCCAATAAAGGGGAGGCCGTCCCGGGATTCTCCAAACACGGCTCCCCAAGCATAGCTGACGGACAGGTGATCCTGATCCGGAAACCGTTTGTGAATTTCTTCCAGCAGCCGCTCGCTTTGTCGGATCTCTCGGCCCGCAGGCAGTTCTCCGCTGGAAAGCACCTCGTCCAGCCCGCCGGCGATAATCCGTCCATCCGGCGTTGTTCTCATATATAGATAAGGCCTTGCTGTCTCCCAGATGAGGCTTTTTTCGTACCAGCTGTTCAAGGAGGCAACCGGCTCGGTGACGATGACGTAGGAGGCTCGGAAATGAGCACCGCTCTCCTTCTTGAACTGCTGTGCTTCGTAACCGGTGGCCCAGATCACATGCTGGGCGGTTACTGTTCCGCCGCCGCAGCGACAGCGAATCCGTCCGCCTTCGTCGCGCTGGCTGCCATGCATCGGGCTATGCTCAAAGATGCGTACGCCTTGCCGCGCCGCCTCCCGCAATATACCGTGCACGAAGGTGTACGGGTTCATCTCCGCATCGCCCTTCGTGTAGATCGCCCCGGGGGCTTGGAAAGGAAAGCGGTCTGCGATATCGCCAGCGGACCACCAGACCGCAGGGAACCCCAAACGCTGAAGTCGTCCGCATTCCTCCTGCAGCGCGTCCACGTCTTGTTCGGAGCTGGCCAAGTATATCGTGCTGCGCTCCGTAAATCGTGCCGAACCGTCCAGTTTAGAGGCGATTTGCTTTAACCGTTCCAACGCATTGCGGCTAAGGCGATAGAAATGAACGGCAGGTTCCTCGCCGAAGGTATGGATCATCGAGGTGAGGGGTTTGTCGCTGGCATATTGCAGCAGCCCGGTGCTGGCCAGTGTGCTTCCGCCGGCGATTTGATCCCGTTCCACCAATACCGTATCGACTCCCCGCTCCGCCAGTAGGTAGGCGCATAGCACTCCGCCCAAGCCCCCGCCCACAACCAAGACTTCGCACTGAAGTTCCTGACTTAACGCAGGATAGGTGGGGGCATCCGGCAATGTTGAAGGCCAATAAAGCTTGCCGGTATGTAGTTTCATGAAGACCAGTTCATCCTTTCGAACATGGGAATTATATAGGATAAGGGGATTCCATCATTATATCCAACTGCGGAGAACTAAAAACGGCGAAAACCTGTACGGCGAACATATCGTACCTAGAGCGGGGCATACTACCGTAAGAAGGATCAAAAGAATAAGAAGGGATCAGCAGGATTTGAAGGATCATCCATCAGGAGGGAATGTTGATGTTTTACTCACAAATGCAGCCATTGTCGTTGAAAGAACTGGATTATATCGCCGACTCCATTTCCAACGAGGAGATGCTCACGAAGCTTTGCGCCGCGGCGGCCGCCGTCTCGCAAAACTTTGAAATCGAACAGGCGATGCTGGAGCACATCCGTGCCCATGAGCATCATCTGCATCTGTTAACGGATGCGTTGCGCCAACATCAAATGGCGGCTCCTTCTTCAGCCCCGAATTAATTTGCTTTCAAGGAGGAATATCCCGATGAATCATACGGACATCCAGGGTCTCTTACCCCAGAACGATTTGTTAAAATCGATTTTAGCTGATTTGCGCCGCACTGTGCGAGAATATACGACCGCAACGACGGAGTCGTCCTGCCCAGCTGTTCGGCAGATGTTTACGGAGTTGACCAACAGCACCTTGCGATTGCAGGGAACACTGTATGAGCTGATGAAGCACCAAGGCATCTACTCCGCGCCGGCACCGGCACCGCGTCAATTGTTGGACAAGAAGCTGCAAGATGCGGAGAAAACCAAGCAGGAGCTGCGACAGTTCACAGAACAGCGGACTTCTCGGTGGACACCTCATGCCCATCAGGCGAACGTGGAAGCGCATCAACCGAATGTACTTCCGCCGTATTCGATCTAAAAGCCTAACCGTCCAATCCAAAACCTTACTTGGAGTGGACGGTTTTTCTATGCAGACGCCCAAAATTCATGTAATATAAGTATTAAATTTGTTCTGCAGACCGCTCAATTGAAGGGCTGCGGGGCATCGCTGGAGGATGAGGGATGAAACAACTAAGCGAATTGAAGCTCAAACTGCTGGACCTCCTCAAAGAGGACGCCCGCCGGGATGCAAACTTACTGGCGACGCTCGTCGGCTCAACGGCGGAGGAAGTGGCGCAAGCGATCCGTGAATTGGAAGAAGACCACGTCATCGTCAAATACGCAACCGTGGTAAATTCCAGTGCACTGGAAGACGAGAAGGTGACGGCGTTAATCGAAGTGCAAATTACACCTGAACGGGGACGCGGCTTCGATACCATCGCGGAGCGGGTATACCTGTTTCCCCAAGTCAAATCGGTATTTTTGATGTCCGGCGCATATGACCTGCTGGTGGAAGTTGAAGGCCGCAACTTGAAGGAAGTGGCGAGCTTTGTCTCTGACAAATTGTCCACCTTGGAGTCGGTGTTGTCGACGAAGACCCATTTTATTCTGAAAAAATACAAGCAAGACGGCATCATCTTCGAAGATCCCGAAGAAGACCGCCGTTTGTTGATATCTCCGTAAAGGAAGTAATGTTATGAGTATTCAATCACAGCGTGCTGAGCAATCGAGTAAAACGATGACATCGTATTTGGCTCCGCGGGTCCGCGAGATTCAACCCTCCGGTATTCGCCGCTTCTTCGATCTGGCCAGCGGGAGCAAGGATATTATCACGTTAGGCGTAGGTGAACCGGATTTTATCACCCCATGGCATGTCCGGGAAGCTTGTGTTTACTCTCTGGAGCGCGGGTATACGAGCTACACGTCCAATGCGGGAACGCCTGAGCTTCGGGAAGCGATCGCTGAGTATTTGTACACGGGTTATCAGGTGAAATACGACCCGAAAGACGAAATCCTCGTGACGGTGGGCGGCAGCGAGGCGATCGATTTGGCGCTGCGGGCCCTGGTGGAACCGGGTGATGAGATTCTTATTCCGGTGCCTTGCTATATCTCCTACTCGCCGATTACGATGATCGGGGGAGGGGTGCCGGTCGAAATTGAGACTTACGCCCAGTACGATTTTAAGCTCCAGGCTGAAGACTTGAAGGCGAAGATCACACCTAAATCCAAAGTTCTGATCTTAAATTATCCGAGCAATCCGACAGGCGGCATCATGACGTACGAAGATTGGCTGCCGATCGCAAAAATCGTTGAGGAGAACGATCTTATCGTTATTTCCGACGAGATTTATGCGGAGCTCACCTATGGGCAGAAGCACGTTAGCTTTGCTTCAATCCCGGGCATGAAGGACCGGACGATTCTGGTGAACGGGTTTTCTAAAGCATTTGCGATGACCGGCTGGCGGATGGGTTATGCATGCGGACACCCGGACTTGATCTATGCCATGCTGAAAATTCACCAATATACGGTGATGTGCGCTCCGGTGATGGGGCAAGTGGCTGCACTTGAAGCGCTGAAGAACGGGCTGGAGGAGAAAGACCAGATGGTCGAATCCTACAATCAGCGCCGCCGCCTGATCGTTCAGGGGTTGCGCGACATCGGGCTGGAATGTCACGAGCCGCAAGGGGCGTTCTATGCGTTCCCTAGCATCGCGTCCACTGGACTTAGCTCCGAGGAATTTGCTCAACGCCTTCTGCTCGAGGCGAAGGTGGCGGCAGTTCCGGGCAATGTTTTTGGCGCAGGCGGGGAAGGGTTCTTGCGTTGCTCCTATGCGACAGGAGTAAATCAACTCAACGAAGCGTTAAATCGAATGGAGCAGTTCGTCCGTAAATTGAAGCAAGGCTGATTTTACGAATCCCATCAGGCCCCTGCCTGAGAAGTTGGAGTTAATGGGGTTAATTAACAATTCTTTCATTTTCTAATTGCTTTAATTTTAATGGACATGGTATAATTCGATTTTGGAAGAAGGTTTTAATTTCTCAGGGAGGGATTTCTTTTGCGCGGTGAGTACAACATGCCTTACAATAATGCTTTATGTGCTGATGGCCGCGTCATGAGCCCGTGGATGGATCAAGAGGAACGGCCGCATTCACCGCAAGCCGTAACGCTGGAGGATGAAATTCACTTGCTTCGCAGCAAGATGGAACGGCTATTTCTGCAAGAAAAATCCTTTACTTCGGACATCGTGATTGAAATCAGCAGCTTATTGGACCTGAAAATTAATGAATTTATGAAAACAATGAGAACGACTCCGAAATCTATTCGACGTTAACGAACTTTGAACTTTTGAAGTGTGAAGGAGATCCGCTTTGCGGGTCTCCTTTTTGCGGTTCCAGCAGTTGCATGACCAGCCGAGCTGGGATTTATGGTAAGATGATACGAGAGTATGTCACGGGGAGGAAATGCAAATGTCGATCTATACGCGTTCCGGCGACCAGGGGCAAACCACGGTCATCGGCGGCAGAGTAACAAAAGATGATGCCCAGGTTGAAGCCTACGGTTCGATCGATGAACTGAACAGTTTTGTGGGACAAGCGGTCAGTTTATCGGATGAGGTGACGTTTAGCGATCTTCGTAAGCAACTGCTGGAGATTCAGCAGGAGCTGTTTGATTGCGGTTCCGATCTTGCTTACGTCAAGCTGTCGGAGAGCCGCTACAAGGTGACGCCGGAGCTCGCACAGCGGCTTGAAACCTGGATTGATCGTTATGAAGCGGACAATCCGCCGCTGGAGAAATTTATTTTGCCTGGGGGAACCCCGTTGGCTTCGGCCCTGCATGTCTGCCGGACCGTATGCCGGCGCGCCGAACGCCGCGTCGTTACGTTGAGCCAGGTTAAAGAGATTAATGCCGAAGTGCTGATCTATCTGAACCGATTGTCGGATTATTTCTTCGCAGCGGCTCGTATGGTAAATCATCGCCAGCAGGTGGCAGATATTGAATACGTGCGAAGCGGGAAGGTGTTTGGCAAGAAGTGAGTTCTGAATATTATGATCCGATTGAATATCAAGTACCGGCAACGGAGGACGGCTGGACGGTCAAAAGCGTGCTCCAGCGCCGAATGGGCATCTCCCGCAAGCTGCTGTCGCGGATTAAGCTGACCGAGCGCGGGGTGATGCTGAACGGGGAGCGGGTCTATATCAGCGTCCCGGTGAAGGCCGGAGATACGGTGAGCGTCTCGCTGGAGAAGGAAACCTCCACCGATATTCTGCCAGAGCCAATCCCGTTTGAGATCGTCTACGAGGATGAAGCGCTGCTGATTGTGAATAAGGCGGCGGGATTGATCGTGCATCCGACGCACGGTCACTACACAGGGACGCTGGCTAACGGCGTTGTGTATTATTGGCAGGAGAAGGGGGAGAAGTTCCGCTTCCGTCCTGTGCACCGGCTGGACCAGGAGACGAGCGGCCTCATCGCCATCGCTAAAAATGCCTACGTGCACCAGCATATTTCCGAGCAGCTGATTGCCGGTGAGGTGACCAAGAAATATACGGCGCTGGTGCATGGTTGCCCGGCGGTGACGGAAGGAACGATCACCGGTCCGATCGACCGTGACCCTGCCGAACCCCACCGCCGGATCATCACCCCGTCGGGCTATCCCGCGCTGACCGATTATAAGGTCACGGAAGCCTATGGCGACGGGGCTCGGGTTGAGCTGCGTCTCGGTACAGGACGAACGCATCAGATCCGCGTGCACATGACGTCGATCGGCCACCCGCTGATCGGCGACAAGTTCTACGGTATGCCGGGACTGGAACAGTTGCCGGCACCTGCGCGCGAACGAATCGCCCGCTTGGATGCGGCGATCGGGCGGCAGGCGCTCCATGCCTCCGAGCTGGGCTTCCGCCATCCGCTCACCGGCGAAGCACTGACTTTTAGATCAGAGCTTCCGGAGGATATGCGCAAGCTGGAGGAGTTGCTGCGTGGGGCGAGTTTTCGTGAAAGTGGTAAGGAGGAATAGAGAACATGAGCAAACTGAAGGTTTATCATTATCCGCAATGCGGGACATGCCGCAATGCAATTAAATCGTTGCAGGCCAAAGGGCATGAATTAGAGCTGCATCATATCAAGGAAACGCCGCCGAGTGCTGCTGAACTGGATAAGCTGGTAGAACTCAGCGGGCTGGAACTGAAGAAGTTTTTTAATACGAGCGGTGAGGTTTATAAATCAATGGGCTTAAAGGATAAGCTGGCAGAGATGTCCCGGGAGGAGCAGCTTCAATTGCTGTCCTCGAACGGTATGTTGATCAAGCGCCCGATCGTGACGGATGGCAAAACGGTAACTGTCGGTTACAAGGAAGAAGCCTACGAGCAGGCTTGGGGTAAATCAAATTAACGAGAAGGGTGGCTTGGGTGAATCGTGGATTTAGTGCAAAGGAGTGAAAAAACCATTCTGCTGGTGGACGGCATGGCGTTAATGTTCCGCGCCTATTACGCGTCAGCGGCAACCGGGTATATCCGGCGGACGAAAGCGGGCGTTCCGACCAATGCGGTGTACGGGTTTATGCGTTATTTTTGGGACGCGGTGCAGAAGTTTGGTCCGACGCATATCGCCTGCTGTTGGGATTTAGGCAGCAAGACGTTCCGGACGGAACAGTTTGCCGAGTACAAAGGCAATCGTGCGGACGCGCCGGAGGATCTGATCCCGCAATTCTCCATGATCCGCGAGGTGATGGACAGCTTAGGGATTCCGAACATCAGCTCACCAGGGTATGAGGCGGACGATTGCATCGGAACGTTGGCAGCGCGTTTTGGACAAGAGATGGATGTGCTGGTGCTGACGGGGGATCACGATATGCTGCAGCTGGTTAGCGAGCGGACCAGCGTGATCATTATGAAAAAAGGGCACGGTAACTACATGGTGTATACGCCGGAGACCTTGATGGAAGAGAAGCAACTAAAACCCGAACAGATCGTTGATCTGAAGGGATTGATGGGGGATACGAGCGACAACTATCCGGGCGTGCGCGGTATTGGCGAGAAAACGGCTCTGAAGCTCGTGCGAGAACACGGCTCCGTGGAGGGGATCCTGGCCAATCTGGACCAGTTGTCCAAATCGGTCCGTGCCAAAATTGAAGCGGACTTCGACATGCTGCATCTCTCGCGGCAACTGGCCAAGATCCGCTGTGACATTGAGCTGGAATGCGATGCGGAGACTTGTCGGTTCGAGCTGAACCCGGCGCAGGTAGTCTCCAAGTTTGAAGAGCTGGAGATGGCCAGCATCAGTGCCATGTTGGGTGTCGTTTGACGGTCCGCTAGCGAACCCTATTAATCCGTGAAGTACGGTTCACCTAATACCTGATAGAGAAAAGTGCGTAGTTCGATGCCCTCCTCCTCGCTCAGGTTATAAATATGTTCGAGGTACCCTTCCTCCTCCAGGTCGTCGGTGCCAAGAATGGCTGTGCGCCCGTTATGCAGGTCGGTGACCAGCTTCTTCCCATAGAAACGATTGGTTGTGGTGACCGCCAGGTCATAACGCTTCAGCGATCCGCCGATGAACGTGACGAACCGGGTCGAAGTATTTTCGGTGCTGTCGGACAGGAAATCAAGCTCTTGATGCGGGTCGCTCATTCAGTAATGCCTCCCTTTTTTCGGATTGTCTCTAGTTATTATACTGGAAAACGGAAGACAATGGGAAAATGAATCCGATGCATTGACAGCTTGTCCTGTTATGGTATTATTAGGGATAACAGGTTACGTTTGGAGGAAGCACCTCTTTTGCGATATTCGCAGAAGAGGTGCTTTTTTGTTTTGCGTCCAAAATGAGGAATGGCCTCCTTCGTAGCTAAAAAATTATAGGAGGGACAGGTTGATGCGGATTGTATTTTTGAACAGTCTGGAGAAGAAGGACGGCGGGGCCATAATTCAAGGGGCCCAGGTGTGGATTGGAGAAGAGGACGGAATTTGGCGGATGGGCTGGAATGAGGTGACCGCGGATGACGAGCAGGAGGACCTTTGGTATGAAGGGGCTTCATGGTCGGAGATGCTACATGTTTACCGCCATCGATTGGCCGCCAAGCTCGGCGAAGGGTTTCGCCCCATCATGGAAGGCATCTGGGACGAGAAGGAAACGTTAACCGGACGGGGGATGGCGGCGCAGAAGCTGTTCTGTTATAGCGAGTTAAACAGCAATGAACCGGTATACAACGAGTTGACGGCTTGGCGTCGGAGAAAGGCTTCGTCTGAGCGCAAGGCGCCTTATTTAATCGCCAGCAATCGGTTGCTGCGTATGATCAGCGTATTCCTGCCGCAGACGGTGGAGGAACTGTTGCAACTGCCAGGTGTTGGGGAGAACAAGGCTGGCGAATACGGCGCTGAGTTGTTGGAAATCACCCGGACGGCCGAGCGGAAGCGCGGGTTCCCGCTGGATTGGGTAGACCAAGAAATCGATGACGAGGTGTTCCGTTCCTGGTTGTATAAGCAGAAGGAAGTAAAATATCGGGCGGAAATGGAGAAATTTAACGTCCGTCGCGCAGCGCTTGAAGCCTTGGCTGCAGGGGAGAAGGTCGAAGATATTTGCACCCGAGCGGGCATTGAGCGGCGAGATGCGGTGGAGCTGCTGGAGAGCTTGGAGAAGGAGGGCTACAACACCGATGACTTGGTGAGCGCTGAACTCGAGGCCATGCCCGAAGAAGAACAGCAGGCCGTATGGCAAGCTTACGAAGAACTGGGGGACACGCTCCTGAAGCCGGTGCTGCAAAAGGTGTACGGTCCCGAAGCCAGTGAAGGCGGCAATGGCAACCTGGATACGCTGTACGAGCGACTGCGCCTGATCCGCATCCGGTACCGCCGCCAGCGCGAGAGCGCCCGGCATGCGGGGTGAAGCGCAAAAGTTGCTTGACCTGCTAGAGTGGTGTGGGGAGTATGAGTGATAAGTAGGCTTAGGGAGTATTAGACGAGTGGAAGTGTAATCAGTAGTTAGTGATAAGTGAATTAAGGCCAGTGTGGTAAAGTGTCGCAAGTGCGGTGACTGAGTTAGGTTAGCTAGTGAGATGTGATGGAAGTAAAGTTAGGCAAGTAAGAGTAAGTAAGTGTGAGTAAGTGTGAGTAAGTGTGAGTAAGTGTGAGTAAGTAGAGTATGTGAGATCAGTGAATCTAGTGAGGGTGATATGGTAAAGTGCCAAAGGTGTGGTGGTTGATGTGGTGACTGATATGGTTGAGTTAAGTTAGACTAACTATAGTAAGTGCAGCAGTTGAACTGCGGTTGGCGTTACTTGAATTGTGGACAGTCGAAGGACTATTCCCTACCGGCCGTGTGAACTGCAATAGTGCAGCTCACACGGCTGGAATCGTTCCCAAAGCGTAAATAAACTGCAAAAGTGCAGTTCATTTCGGGGGATTTTGGGAAAAGTAGCCCATTTATCGAAAATAGACTGCACTTTTGCAGTTAAGAGCTGAATTTTGGGCGTTTTACAGCAAAATAACTGCACTTTTGCAGTTTGCGCACAACACAACTCACTTAGCACTCGCTGAATTCGATCAGCTTCGCAGACTCGTACGCACGTCCATCGCATACTCTGGCACAAGTCCGTCACAGACCCAGGCGCACCGCAAGACGAGAGTCATGCCCCCATCTCACCCCAGGCCGGACGGGCTTCCTAACATTCGTCCCGCGAATCTAATCCCCTTCCATGGCTGAAGATGATTTCGCCCGCTTCGCGAGATCAACTGGCTAACGTCCCAACCCAAAAGGCCAACGCGGACGTTAGCCCGTGTTGGCCTTACTGTTTATATCCAATCTCTCTTCCGGAAGATGAAGTACATCCCTAAACCAAGCACGCCCATAATGCCAAGGACGATAAAATAGCCGTATCGCGAATGCAGCTCCGGCATATTGTCGAAGTTCATCCCGTAGATCCCGGTGATCAGTGTCAGCGGGATGAAAATCGTCGTAATCGCGGTGAACACGCGCATGATTTCGTTGGCGCGGTTGGCGATGGCGGCCTGGTAGGCCTCGCGTAAGTTGCCGACGAGCTCGCGGAACGTGTCGAAGTTCTCGGAGATCTTCACGGCGTTTTCGTAGATGTCGCTGAAGTATTTTTGCAGCTGGTCGTCGATTAGACGAAGGTCTTTCTTGTTCAAAATATTGATGACTTCCTTCTGCGGCCCCAGCACTTTCTTCAGCCACAAAATTTCACTTCGCAGCCCGATGATTTCGTTCAGGTGCGAACGTTTGGTATGCATCAGAATGTCTTCTTCCAGCTTCTCGATCTTCACTTCGATCCGGTCGCCGACGGTGAAGTAGTTATCAACCACCAGGTCGACCAGCAGGTACAGGAATCGGTCGGGCTCGCTGACCTCCTGCTCCCACAGGATCGGCTTCACCGCACGAAGTTCGTTGATCTTCTGTTTAGTAACTGTAATGATATAATGCCGTCCCAAGAAAATGTTCAATGCACGCAGGAAAATTTCCTCGTCATCATACCGAATGCTATTTACAACGATGAAATAGTGGTTGTCGTAGGTTTCAATCTTTGGCCGTTGCTCTTCTTCGCTTAAGCAGTCCTCCACAGCCAGATCGTGCAGCGAAAATAAAGGCTGCAGCAGGGCAAGGTCATCCACCCCCGCGTCGATCCAATAGAAGCCTTCTTCCGGAGGGGTGGTTGTTAATTCCACGTCCTCAACGGGGGTAAATACGCCGGCTAGAACATGACGGATTTTCATAAGCTCTCACTCCCTTTCCCCGGGCCTGAAGGCCTGGGATGCTCTTGTTGCAGCATAGGAAAGGGACCAACCGCGGGTTCGCCCGGCAACGATCAAAAAGGCGTTTATGCAAACACCGGGAAACGAAAGTGCCCTCTACGTTCCGCAGGCACCCAGCGGGTCGGTATCCTATGCAATTGTTTGACCTGGGTATTCCTCTGCGGACTCGGGTCGCCTTCCATTCTCGGTTTCACCTCGCTATAATCAGGTTACATGTTGATGCGTCAAACCCTAGGCCCGTCTGGGCCCAAAGGCACTTGTCTAGTATAACGCCAGCGAATGAAATGTTTCAACCCAAAAGTATACTATGTGCACGGGAGCCAAGCGGTCCATGAATACCGTGTGATTTTTCTCGCAGAGTTCTTGACGGAATGCCATCCGATACTTTAAAGTGAATGTCAGGGAGTACGGGCAACGGCCCAGACCCCGATCCTAACTAAATACAGCGAAATCTTATCAAGAGCAGGTGGAGGGACTAGCCCGATGATACCCGGCAACCGGCGATGACAACCATCGCAGCGGTGCTAATTCTTGCAGAACCGTCCGTATCGAATACGGGGCGGCTTCTGAGAGATGAGAGAGGCGCATACCGAATACGTAATGACCTTTCTCCCCGTGAGAGAGGTCATTTTTGTATACACGGCCCCTCGAAACGGATGTTGAGTTGAGAATGACGCTACGATTAAAGGAGTGAAACCACATGCCGATTAAAGTCCCGGATCATTTACCGGCCAAGGACGTGTTGACCAACGAGAATATTTTTGTCATGGATGAAAGCCGTGCCTATCATCAGGACATCCGCCCGCTGCGGATCGCGATTCTGAACCTGATGCCTACCAAGGAAACGACGGAGACCCAAATCCTGCGTTTGCTGGGGAACACGCCGCTTCAGGTGGAGATCGTTCTGCTTCATCCGAGCACGCATACCTCAAAAAATACGTCCGCAGAGCATCTGGAGATGTTCTACAAAACGTTTGGCGATATTCGCAATCGCCGCTTTGACGGCATGATCGTGACAGGGGCACCGGTCGAGCAATTGGATTTTGAAGAAGTGAACTACTGGGAAGAGTTGAAGGAAATCTTCGAGTGGTCCAAAACCCATGTCACTTCGACCATGCACATCTGTTGGGCCTCTCAGGCCGGATTGTATTACCACTATGGCGTTCGTAAGGTTCCCCTGGCGAAAAAATGCTTTGGGGTCTTCTCCCACACAGTCAACGATCCGAAGGTGAAGCTGCTGCGCGGATTTGATGAAGTATTCCAAGTCCCGCACTCCCGTCATACGGACGTGGAACGTTCGGACATTGAGCGGGTGCCGGAGCTGCAGATTCTAGCGGAATCGGAGGAAGCCGGCATTTACTTGGTCGCCACCCGTGACGGGAAGCAGATCTTCGTAACCGGGCATTCCGAATACGATCCGGATTCGTTGAAATGGGAGTATGACCGGGATATCGCGAAAGGCATGGACATCGATCTGCCGGTGAACTATTTCCCGAATAACGATCCGACACGCGCCCCGCGTTCTTCGTGGCGGGCCCATGCAAACTTATTATTTTCCAATTGGTTAAACTACTATGTGTATCAAGAAACGCCGTACGATATCGATCAAACGGCCGACTTTGTATATGAGATCTAAAAGTGGAGGGATTGCAGGTGGGGGAGAGAAACAAGGAATGGCGCATCGAGAGTAGATTGGCACAAATCGGATCGGTCGAAGAGCCGGTCACAGGCGCGGTGAATTATCCGATATATCAAGCCACGGCGTTTCGGCATCCGCGCCTGGGGCAAAGCACGGGCTTCGATTATATCCGTACGAAAAGCCCTACCCGCAAAGTGCTGGAAGATGCAGCGGCGGCTCTGGAATCCGGCGATGCCGGGTTTGCCTGTAGCTCCGGGATGGCCGCGTTGCAGACGGTATTTACGTTATTTTCGCAAGGCGACCATCTCATCGTATCGCTGGACCTTTACGGAGGCACGTATCGCTTGCTAGAGCGGATTATGTCCAAATTTGGCGTAACCGCATCTTATGTGGATACCAACGATTTGGATGCCCTTGAACGTGTACGTCAAGAGAACACGAAGGCCGTTATTATTGAAACGCCAACCAATCCGCTGATGATGATTACTGATCTTGAAGCGGTATCGACATGGGCGCGGTCCCACAGCCTGCTCACGATCGTGGACAATACGCTCATGACGCCGTATTTCCAGCGGCCGATTGAGCTTGGTGCTGACATTGTAGTTCACAGTGCAACCAAATATTTAGGCGGCCATAACGATGTCTTGGCCGGCCTGATCATTACCAAAGGCGAAGAGCTGTCCCAGGAGATGGCGATTCTGCACAACTCGATAGGCGCGGTGCTCAGCCCGTCCGATTCGTATCAGCTGATGCGCGGCATGAAGACGCTGGCGCTGCGGATGGAGCGGCACGAGAGCAACGCGCTGGCAATCGCCAAATTCCTACAGACCCATCCTCAAGTAGCTGAGGTGTTCCACCCGGGCTTGGAGGATCACCCAGGGTATGCGACGCAACGGAAGCAGTCGAGCGGCAACACGGGGATCTTCTCCTTCAAAGTCACGGATGCTCGGTACGTTGAACCGGTGTTACGCAATCTCAATCTGATTGCATTTGCCGAAAGCCTTGGCGGCGTCGAATCGCTGATGACCTATCCTGCGGTGCAGACCCATGCCGACATTCCGGAGGAAATCCGCAATGCGGTAGGCGTGGATGATCGGTTGCTGCGGTTCTCCGTGGGCATCGAGCATGTCGAGGATTTGATTGCGGACCTGAGTCATGCACTGGAAGCGGCACGGCAGGAAGTTGAAGGGGGACAAGGCGTATGAGCGGGCAGGAGAAACGGGACAACAAATTTGAAACGAAACTGATTCACTTCGGCAGTGAGGTGGACGAGGCTACCGGCGCATCCAGCGTACCGATTTATCAGGCGTCCACGTTCCATCATCACGATATTTTTAATCCGCCGCAGCACGACTACAGTCGTTCCGGGAATCCGACTCGGCAGGCGCTGGAGGATTACATTGCCGTATTGGAAGGCGGGGTCCAGGGCTTCGCGTTTGCCAGCGGGATGGCCGCGATTTCCACCACGCTGATGCTGCTCTCGGCTGGCGATCATCTTATCGTGACCGAAGATGTGTACGGGGGGACATATCGGCTGCTGTCCAATATTTTGACCCGGATGAACATTGAAACGACCTTCGTAGATATGACCCAGCCGGAACTGGTGAAGGCGGCTCTGAAACCTAACACGAAAGCTGTCTATATGGAAACGCCGTCCAATCCTACGTTAAAAATCACCGATATCGCGGAAATCTCCACGTGGGCGCGGGAACATGGGTTGCTTAGCATCGTGGATAATACGTTTATGACGCCGTACTACCAGCGTCCGATTGAGCTGGGGAGCGATATCGTGCTGCACAGCGCAACGAAATTCCTCGGCGGACACAGTGACGTGTTGGCCGGTCTGGCGGTAGCTCGGACGGAAGAAATAGCCCGTCAGCTGAAATATGTGCAGAACGGGCTTGGTACCGTCCTCGGCGCGCAGGATTCCTGGCTGCTGATGCGTGGCATGAAGACGTTGGGAGCGCGGATGGCGCACAGCGAAGTGAGCGCGCGTAAGCTGGCCGACTGGCTGAGTCGGCGGAGCGACATCGAAGCCGTGCACTATCCCGGCCTGCCGAATCACCCCGGCCGCGAGGTTCAGGAGAAGCAATCCACCGGGTATGGTGCGGTGGTCTCCTTCGACGTTGGGTCGGGCGAGCGGGCCAAGAAGCTGCTGAATCAAGTGAAGCTGCCGCTCGTTGCGGTCAGCCTGGGCGCCGTCGAGAGTATTCTCTCCTACCCGGCGATGATGTCGCATGCTTCGATGCCGCCGGAGGTTCGCGCCGAGCGGGGCATTACCGACGGGTTGCTGCGTTTCTCCGTCGGACTGGAGGACATCGACGATTTGCTCGCCGATTTGGATCAGGCGCTTGCCAACAGCTGAATAGGCTCGTGAACAAATTAAAAGGCCGCATTATGCGGCCTTTCTCGCTTTTTTCTATGAAGTGCCCTTGCTCCTTTGGCGTCTGTGCCGTGATTGGGTGCTGTTTTTCCTGGGCGGACTGTGTTACGATTGAATTAACATTTTAAATTTTCAGGTATCGCCTGGGATTCATTTATTTGTTCTAAGGAGGCAGTGAAATGACTGCAATCGACGATATATTAAACAAAGCGCTGCAGGGCGGACGCCTGGATTTGGAGGATACAATCCAATTGTTCGAATCCGACGAAGTGGAGAAGATCGGACATACCGCCAACATTTTGATGGAGCGCAAGCATCCTGAACCGATCACCACGTTTGTGATTGGGCGGAACATTAACTATACGAACATTTGTGACGTATATTGCCGGTTCTGCGCTTTTTACCGTCGGCCGGGCTCTGAGGAAGGGTATGTGCTTCCGGACGAAGTGATTTTTCAGAAAATCCAAGAAACGGTAGACGTCGGCGGCACTGAGATTCTGATGCAGGGCGGAACTAACCCGAATTTACCTTTTAGCTATTATACAAACTTATTGAAGGCGATTAAGGAGCGGTTCCCGAACATCACCATGCACTCGTTCTCTCCTGCGGAAATCATGAAGATGAAGGAAGTTTCCGACGGGCTTTCGCTGGAAGAGGTTTTGCGCGAGATTCATGCAGCAGGTCTGGATTCCTTGCCGGGCGGCGGAGCTGAAATTTTGGACGACCGCACACGTCGTAAAATCAGCCGCTTGAAAGGCTCTTGGAGAGACTGGATGGACGTGATGCAAACGGCCCATAAAATCGGCATGAACACAACCGCCACGATGGTGATCGGGTTCGGCGAGTCGATGGAAGAACGGGCGCTGCATCTGCTGCGTGTGCGGGAAGCACAGGATGAGTGCATCCAGAACGGGTATCCGTCCGAAGGATTCCTGGCCTTTATCCCATGGACGTTCCAGCCGGACAACACGAACCTGAAAGCGGAACGGCAAACGCCGGAATCCTATCTGAAAACAGTCGCGATCAGCCGGATTGTGTTGGATAACATCAAAAACCTGCAGTCCTCTTGGGTAACGATGGGTCCGGAAGTCGGCAAATTGTCGCTGCAATACGGATGTAACGACTTCGGCAGCACGATGATTGAGGAGAACGTGGTATCGTCCGCCGGTGCAACCCATAAAGTAAATATCGAATCGATCCTGTCGATCATTCGTTCCGCAGGCAAAGTTCCGGCGCAACGGAATACAAAATATGAGATTTTGCGCGTGTTTGATGAAGAAACGACGGTCGAACGCGATTTCATTATGCAAAACTAACTTGATCCGACTCTAAAATATTGCTGGCAGAACTGCCTTTCATTCCATGAACGGTTCCCGTATATCCGCTACCTTCCCACCATATACTTGGAGAAGGAAGCGGAAGGGGGCCAGATTCATGGATTTTTTTACTGTACGCGTCAATTGCGGTTCCGCCGAATCGGAGGAACGGTTCAAAGCTTGGTTACAGGAGGCCGTCAGCAGCTTACATAACCGTGAGGTACGGCTTCGCTTTCAAGCGGCCGCAAGCGGGATGCTGGAGGCGGTGCTCATGGGATGCCCGGAAGCCAGCGGCGGGGAGCAAGCTGCTGGCGATCTACAACTGATTGACTGTTTGTCGCAAGGTATCGCAGAGTACATCCTCCGCGAGAAGGAAGCAGAGATCGCCGCCAGAGTCATGCGACGGGATTACAGCTTTGAATCCCGCGAGGAAGCGGAGCAGGTGTATGACATGGTGAACCGGCTTCTGGCCGAAGATGCGGTTACCGGCTGTGCCCGTGATCAACGCAAAACGTTGGTACAAGAAGCACTGCGTGAGTATTTGCAGTCTTCTTCCCAGCTCCATCTAGAAGGGTTCGTCTGGTTCCGCCTCAAGGCTTATGAGGACAAGCTGCGTGAAATTGTAGACTATGCCGTAGACGAGTTTTTGCTCGACAAGCAGTATGAGGAATTTATTGGGCTGCTGCAGTATTTTGTGTATTTCCAGGAGCCTTTGACCCCTTTAGTCCATTTGATGCATAAGCAGGAATCTGAATTTGCGATTCTGAACGAGCAATTTACGCCGATTCGTGTGCCGGCATCCGGCGGGGTTATCGCGCGGATTGCCGATCAGGAGATGCAGATGGAGGACGTGATTGTCAGCACCTTGATCTCCCTCTCCCCGGACCGGATCTTGATTCATACTCAGGAACCTGATGCCCAGGTGATTACGACGATCTCGCGGATATTTGGCGAGCGGGTGGAGATCTGCTTGTTATGTCCGCATTGCCAGCTATTCCATCAGGAGACGCGGCGCCTAGATCAAGGATAATGATGAAGACGTTTCTTGACGAACGGGGAAGTTCGCATTATAATTACTTGCATTAAGTGAACTACCTTAAATAGCGTGGACAAAGACATGAGCCAGAAGGCTTGAACGGTGCAGAGAGAGGGAACTTGGCTGGAATTCCCTTCGGATTCGCTTTTGGTTTACCCCTTTGTAGCTGTATTCCCGAACCTTCGTGAAGTAAGGAATACCGGTTCATTCCCGTTAACGAATGCCGAATTAAGGGCCATATCCGAGTGTGATGCACGGGTGAGTGTTGTGGATTGGCCGAATGAGGGTGGAACCACGGGTATATAACGCTCGTCCCTTTCCGGGACGGGCGTTTTTTAATTTGTCCGCTTCCGGTAACCAATTCTATTTTTAGGGAGGAAATCAAGGTGGCAGTATCAGTTGTTTTGCCGGACGGTTCGGTTCGGGAGTATGCGGAAGGCAGCAGTTTGGAGGATGTGGCGGCTTCGATCAGC
>Ga0310828_1000664_pt1 | contig 29719 bp, 28 predicted proteins | sample WT_ome_3_FD_202242 | JGI IMG/M metagenome (GOLD analysis project Ga0310828, IMG submission 202242) | Sorghum-adapted microbial communities enriched on wild type (WT) sorghum from Joint BioEnergy Institute, Emeryville, California, United... ... | reverse complement strand
CGCTGATTTCCGGCAGGCCTTCAGCCTTGGTCTGTTTCGCCATCTCTGCCAGAATATGCAATCCCTCCGAAAGAGTCTCATGAAAACGCTCTTCCTCGGTGCGAATGACGCGTTCAATGAACTCGGCTTTGTCTACCACTTCCGGATAGTAGCCGCCCATAACCTCGCCCACAACCGGAACCAGCTGATACAGGAACGGGCGGTCCATGCCGAGCACCTTGCCGTATCGCACTGCTCTGCGCAGCAGCCGGCGGATGACGTAGCCGCGCCCTTCGTTGGAGGGAAGCACCCCGTCGGCCACCGAGAAAACGACCGTACGGATATGATCGGCAATCACCTTCAGCGCCACATCGGTTTCTTCGCTTTGCCGGTAGCTCACGCCGGCCAGCTCGCAGGTCCTGCGGATGATCGGCTGGAACAGATCCGTATCGAAGTTGGAATCCACATCCTGCAGAATCGAAGCGAACCGCTCCAAACCCGCGCCGGTATCGATGTTCTTGTTCGGCAGCGGCGTATAGCTGCCGTCTTTGTTGTGGTTGAATTGGGAGAAGACGAGGTTCCACACTTCGAGAAACCGCTCATTCTCCCCGCCCGGGTAGCATTCCGGGTCGCCCAGATCACCGTACGCATCCCCGCGGTCGTAGAAAATCTCCGTACAGGGGCCGCAGGGGCCTTCGCCGATATCCCAGAAATTGTCCTCAAGCTTGATGATCCGTTCCGCCGGCAGGCCGATCTTCTTGTTCCACAAGTCAAAAGCTTCCGTATCCTCCGGATAGACCGTAACCGAAAGCCGTTCGGGAGCGAAGCCGATCCACTTCGGATCGGTCAGAAATTCCCATGCCCAGGTAATCGCTTCTTCCTTGAAATAATCGCCGATCGAGAAATTGCCGAGCATTTCGAAGAACGTATGATGCCGCCGGGTCTTTCCGACATTCTCGATATCGTTGGTGCGGATGCACTTCTGGGCGTTGGCAATTCGCGGATTGTCGGGCTTGACGCGTCCGTCGAAATAAGGCTTGAGCGGCGCCATCCCCGCATTGATCCAAAGCAGCGACGGATCGTTATGGGGCACTAGCGGGGCGCTGGGCTCGATATGATGTCCTTTTTCCGCGAAAAAAGCGAGCCATTTGCTGCGGATTTCACTGGCTTTCATCCTGAATTTCCTCCTGTCGTTCCTGTTCAAAAATAAAAATCGCCCCTGAATCTCAGGGACGAATTCTTCGCGGTACCACCCTGGTTATTGCCGAAGCCCGAAAGCAAAAACGGCAATCGCCTCAAGTGAACGGTAACGGGTTCAGCCGGCGGAGATGATCCGCACTCCGAAATTGGCGTTCAGCCTTGCATCATGCAGGGTTCTCCCAGCCGCGGGCCGCTCAGGCGGCCTCCCGGAACCCATTCTCTGAACCATGAGACCAGGGCTTACTCGATTTCATCCTCGAAATTACTTATTCAATATGCGGGCGAAACCGGAGCCGCCCCTTCTTATGGCAAAATTATAAACATCCCGACCGGGGATGTCAACTTCGGTGAATGCCGCACCTTGCCGTTCAGACCAGGCTTTCCAGGTTCCAATCGTCGCTTTCGACAAAGCCCCACAATTCGATCCCCGGTTCTTCCCATCCGTGATCGGCTTCCTTGGATGCCGCATATCCGGCGATTTTGGATTCGGGCTCCTGCTCGAATTTTTCATCGGGCCGCATTGGAATCCCTCCCTTCCTCAAACCTCCAAAGCAAGCATTCCCTCTTTTTCCCATAGTTTATACCTTCCAAAAAGGTTTTTCCCGGCCATTGCCGAATACAATGTGGAAGACGACAACGTTTTCAAGGAGGAATGACCATGCTGTGGCTTTCGCTTACTACCTGGAGTCTGCACCGCAATCTGGGCCCGCTGCGCTGGACCCGCTGGGATGAAGCCCATGCCGTACACGTGACCGAGGAAACCCCGCAGCCGGAACTCCATACGCTTCTGGAGCTTCCGGGGATTCTGGCGGATAAAGGATTCAAGACGATGGAGGTGTGCCACTTTCAATTCCCCGATACCGGGGAGGCTTACCTGAAGAGACTCCGCGATGCGTTCCGGAAGGCCGGGATCCGCTTCCATTCGCTCCTGATCGATTACGGGGACATCTCCAGCGCGGATGAAGTCCGCCGAAATGCGGATATGGCCTGGATCCGGCAGTGGATCGACAGGGCGGCCCTGGCCGGAGCGGAACGCGTCCGGATTATTGCCGGGGACGCCGATCCGACCAACCGGGAAGCGCTGCAGCGGTCGGCCGATGCGCTTGGACATCTGGCCGGATACGCCGCGGGCAAAGGCGTTCGCGTTGTGACGGAAAATTTCCGCAGGCTCGCTTCGACAGCCGGCAACTGCCTGGCCCTTGTCTCCGCATGCGGCGGGCGGATCGGGCTGACCTCGGATTTCGGCAACTACCAGGGCCCGGACAAATACCGAGAGCTTTCCCTTACCGTGCCGAAAAGCGAGTCGATTCATGCCAAGGCGGTCACCGATGCGAACGGTATGCCTGATGCCGCCGAGTTTCGAAAATGCATGGATATCGTGAAGCACTCCGGTTACAGCGGCCCCATCACGCTTGTCTATGACGGCCCGAACGATATGTGGGAAGGGATCGGGCGGCTGCAGGCTCTTGCCGCTCCGTACCTCTAAAACGCGTTAGGAGCCGCCTGTCTTCGCGTCCGGGACATCCGCCGGGACGGTTGGCACGCCGGCATCCCCCGGGAAAAAAACCGGCCGAGGCGGCATTCGGAAAGAACTCTGCCGCCCGGCCGGTCTCCCGGTTCAGCCGTGTGCGCCGGCGTCTCCTTCCGAAGCCGTGGAGACGGGCACCGCTTTCGCATCCGGCGTCCCGGCCGATTCGGGCGAAACATTGCCGGTCAAGCCTTTGACCAGTTCCCCAAGGTCAATGCCCGAAACGCTCTTCAGCATTTCGGGGGCCGTCGCCATGAGTGACGTGACATAGTTGCTGACGCGGGCGGCGCCTTCGCCGCGGCCGGTATCGACTACGGTCAGCTTGTCGATGCCCTTCATCGGCTCCGCAACCTTGCCGGCCAGCTCGGGCAGCATTTTCACAATGATATCGAGAATCGCGGCTTCGCCGAACTTCTCGAACGCCTGAGCCAGCTTCTCCTTCGCCTCGGCCTCGGCCAAACCGCGGGCCCGGATCACCTCGGCCTCGGCCGTACCTCTCGCACGTTCGGCATCCGCCGCCGCCAGGCCCTCGAGCCGTTTCTGCTCCGCCATCGCTTTCGCCTCCGCCTCGATGCGATACTGCAGGGCCTCCGCTTCCAGCAGGCGCTTCGCCTTCTCCGCTTCCGCCGCCTGGATGACGGCATAGCGGTCGGCGTCGGCCTTTTTCTTCACTTCGGCATCATATTGCTTCTCGCGGCGCAAAATCTCTTTCGACTCGATATCGATCTCGCGTTCCTTCCGGACCAGTTCGACCTTCATCTGTTCTTCCACGACGCTTTGCCTGGAACGCGCCTCCTGGATGTGGTATGCCTGATCCGCTTCCGCCCTGGCCATATCCTGCTCTTTCTTGAAGGATGCGATCTTCAGCTCCTTCTCCTTGATTGCTTCGGCGATATTCGTATCGCGCAGGAGCTCGGCTTTCTGCCCGTCTTCCTCCGCTTTCGCCTTCTGTACCCGGGAATCGCGAACGGCCTGGGCCTGGGCGATATCGGCATCGCGCTTCACAGCGGCGATTCGCGGGCGGCCCAGCGCTTCCAGGTACCCGTTTTTGTCCCGGACGTCCTTGATGGTGAAGGAGACGATCTGCAGTCCCATCTTCTTCAGATCCTTGGCTGCGACCGCCTGTACCTCCTGGGCGAACTTGTCGCGGTTGCGGTAAACCTCCTCGACGGTCATCGAGCCGAGAATCGCGCGCAGATGCCCTTCCAGCACCTCCTGGGCTTCCGCCTTCAGCGCATCCGTCGGCTTGCCCATGAACTGCTCGGCGGCAGTGGCGACATCCTCCACGCTTCCCCCGACTTTGATAATGGCCACGCCGTCCGCCATGACGGGCACTCCCTGCTCGGTGTAAACTTCAGGCGTCGAAACATCCAGCTTATGGGATAAGAGCGAAATAAATTCCGCCTGCTGAAACACCGGCAGGATGAAGGCGCCGCCGCCGCGGACAATCTTGATCCGGCGGCCCGAATCCTCGGAGAGCACATTTTTGGAGCCGAGAAACGATCCGGTGACGATCATCGCCTCATCCGGTCCTACGGTCTTGTATCTCGCCCAGAACGCGAGACCCAGTACGACGATCACCCCTGCTACGATTGCCGGAATTGTCAAAAAATCAGGCATCCCCATCCATCCCTTCATTTTTGTCGTTCAAGCGCGAAACATACAAGGTGCCGTCCCTCACTTCCACCACGACCACCCTCGTACCGGTGGGAAGACTCTCCCCGTCGAAACTGGCGGCAATCTGGTTGGTTACGCCGGCGCCGATCTTGACAAGCACTTCGCCATAACCGTGTTCCGGCACCGCCGTCAGCACCTCGCCTATGCGTCCGCCCAGCTCCTGCATGGAAAATCCGACCGAATTTTCGGCTTCTTTCATTCGTTTCACATACAGGAAATACAGGAGCAGCGAGACGATGACAGCGGCCAGCAGGGCCGCGGCCAGAATGGCCGGCGCCGGCCAGCCGGAATAGCGCTCAAGCAAAATGCCGGCGGCGCCGAAGACGGTAATCCCGCCCACTGCAACAACAGGTTGAATGAAATGAAGGTGATCCGTCTGAAAAAGGTCGCCGAATAGTATCGTGGCCAGCGCGAACAGCACACCGCCGGCAAAGCAGCACCAAAAAAGACCGGCCATCCGCATCCCCGCTTTCCGCTTTTTCCTGGAACGACGTACTCTTCCATACTCTGTTATACGGTGCAAGCGGCGCAAAGGTTTCAACACGAAAAAAGCCGGCGGGAACTTGACGCCGGCTTGCATCGAATACACGAATCGGCCGGGTTTTTCCCGCCGGCCCTCTCGGGGAATTACGTTTTGCGCTGGATATAATATTGCGAAAGGTGATGGATCAGCACTTTGAGCGCGGCAAAGAAAGGAACCGCCAGAATGAGCCCGAGGATGCCGGCCAGCTCGCCGCCGACGAGCAGGGCGAAAATAATCGCCAGCGGGTGCATATGCAGAGTGCGGCCAACCACCTGGGGGGAGATGACATTTCCCTCCAGAATCTGGACGGCAGTATTCACCAGAACGACAAACAGCATCATGCGGAAGGAAATCGTCGAAGCGACGATGAGAGCGGGAGCGGCTCCGATAAAAGGACCGAGGTACGGAACAATATTGAATACCGCCACAATGCTGGCGAGCAGCAGCGCATATGGCATTCCGATCAGCCAATAGCCGATGTACGCCAGGATTCCGATCAGCAGACAGACCAGAAACTGGCCGCGGATGTAATTTCCGAGCGCCGTATCGATCTCCACCAGCATATTCACAACCTGCCGGCGCCGGGTTTTCGGCACGAACGTCAAAGCTGTCTTCTCGATCAGCCGGAAATCTTTCAAAATGTAAAAAGCCAGAAAAGGAACGATAAAAACCAGGAACAGCGTATTGATCGTATTGCCGATGCCGTCGATATATCTGGAGACGGTCAGGCTGATTCCATCCTCCAGTTTGGCGAGCGAATGAGATATGCCCTCTCTTACGCTTTCCGGCAGCATCTCGCTGCGGTTCAGCCCGTCGAACAGGCTTTGGGCCCGCATAGTCAGGTCGGGCAGGTGCTCGTTCAACTCCTGGATCTGCTTCATGAACATCGGAATCAGGTTCATCAGGATCACCGCCATACTGGTGAGAAAGACAGCGTAGATCAGGAGCACGGCTACCGTTCGCGGCACTTTCCGGGAGTTCAGCAGACTTACCACGGGATGGAGCACATAGGAAATGACCAAGGCCGCAAAGAACGGAGCCAGCACTGCCTTCAGAAAGGCGTAGACAGAGGCCAGCATAGGTTTGATCAGCAGCAGCAGATACAAAATCAGCAGGCAGATCAGTGTGTAAACGAGCACGACGAACCAGCGGTTTTTGGTAAAACGGTCCATGTCCCTTTCCCCTTTTTTGCATTCCTGCCCTCGATTAATACAGTATATGTACAACCCGGGAGAATTAATCGCGGGGATGACAAAAAACATCCGCTGGTTCCTTTTCAAAGGCCCGCACGGATGTTTTTTGCACAGTATGGTTATGTCGTTCTGTCGTTTTGCCGGAATCAGGTGGCTTGAATCTGGGGAATTTCTTCTTCAAAGAACAAGTCGTCCAGCGAGCTCAGCGTCCCGTCCTCCTCAACCTGATAGACGGACATTTTTTCACCGTTAACCGTCAATTCAATGAAACATCCCCAGCAATAAAATTGATGAGAACCGATTTTGCCGATATCTTTGGAATTGCAATTCGGACACCGCATGATTATATCACCCTATTCGTAATGAGATGGCTTCGTTTCCTTCAGTTGTTCCGCATATTCTGCAGGGACGATGACGGCATCATCGCCAAAGAGTATGGCTTCCCCGGCAGGCAGCCATTTCCGCCCTTCCTGCAGATCGTCAATCAGACCTTGCGTCAATTCGTATCCTACTATCTTTGTACCCAATTCTTGTCCAAAGTAAACATCTTCCACCATGCCGAGCTGTCTGCCGTCGCGCGTAATGACCGGAAGACCCTTCATCCTGCGTTCCCCCGACAGCAGGGTGCCGGTATTCTTCCATTCCTCCAGGCTCCGCAAAACTTGTACCCCGGCAATCGTGACCGCATCGGTTCCAATGGCCAGAATATCCTCCCAGGGAAGAAAACGGGCGGCTGAAAACCAATTCCGTCTGTCGACGATCATGCCGAGAACCTGCAAATTGGAGTCCAGAACCAGATCCTTGACAGTTCCGCGCTGTTTCCCTGTCGATACGTCGATGACAGGCAGATTGATGACATCTTGAGCTTTGCGCAAAATCGGCTCCTCCTGCCATATCACAAATGATGTTGCAAACAGCGGCCGGCCGCCGCCATTTTGCCTGTGCCGATTCCCCAGCTATCTATTACGGATTCGCCGGACAATGGTTGCAGTTATTTTTGCGGCAGCCTCCGCTTCTGCCGGCGTATTGTCAAGACCGAAGCTGAAACGGACGGCCGAAGCCGTGCATTCGGGGGAAAGCCGCATCGCTTTCAACACGTGCGAGATTTCATGGGAGCCCGCCGAACAGGCCGATCCGCTGGCGGCGGCCACGCCTTCCAGGTCGAGATTCATCAGCAACGTAGCCGTGTCCGCACCCGGAAAACTCACATTGACAATATGGGGCAGTCTCTCCTCCGGATGACCGTTTACCGCAAATTCCTCGTTTGCCAGAGAAGCTTGCAGCGTCTCTATGAAAAGATGACGGAGCTTTTCCAGGAAAAGTTTCCTCTGCGGGCCAAGTTTTTGGAGCCGCCTGGCCGCCTGGCCGAAACCGACGATTCCCGGCACATTCTCCGTGCCGGAACGGCGCCCCCGTTCCTGGCCGCCCCCGCTCGACTGCGGAACCCACCGTTTGCCGAGCCGGCGGTTCAGGTATAAAGCCCCGACGCCTTTCGGGCCGTTAATCTTGTGCGCCGAGAAGCTCATCAAATCGACCGGAAGCTTGTCCAGGCGGATGTCCTCGCAGCCGAAGGCCTGCACGGCGTCCACATGGAAGATGATGCCTCTGTCCTGCAGCATGGCGCCCGCTTCCGCAATGGGCTGCAGTGTCCCTACCTCGTTGTTGCCCATCATCAGGCTGACCAGAAACGTATCCGGCGCCAGTGCTTCCTCCAGCTCGTCCAGGCGAATGCGGCCGGTCGCATCAACCGGAAGATAGGTAACGCGGAAGCCTTCCCGCTCCAGCCTTTCGCAAGCATACAGAACGGCATGGTGCTCAACCGAGGAAGTGATAATATGCCCCCGCGCTCCCCGGGATTGCTCCGGAAGGGAATGCAAGTAAGCCTCCGCCGCCCCGAACAGCGCCAAATTGTCGCTTTCTGTGCCGCCGCCGGTAAAGACGAGCTCGGAAGGGGAACAACCCAGATAATCGGCCAGCAGATCGCGTGCCTCCGTAACGGCCCTGCGGCTTTCGCGGCCGAAGTGATGCAGGCTTGACGGATTGCCGTATGATTCCCGGAAATAAGGCAGCATGGCGTCCAGCACTTCCGGAGCTACCGGCGTGGTCGCCGCGTGATCCAGATAAATTCGTTTCATTGCGGTCACCGTCAAATGTAGAACATATATTTATCGGATACGCCTTCGCCCTGGAAGCTGATCAAATGGGCAAGGGTCGTGGTGTCGAGTACATGGGCAATGCTGTCGCGGATACGCATCCAGAGGTCGCGCTTGGCCGGATCGTCCTCTTCGGTAAAATCGACCGGGCTGATCGGCCCTTCCAGCACCCGGATGATGTCTCCCGCCGTAATTTCCTCCGGAGCGCGGGCCAGAACATACCCCCCATACGCTCCCCGTACGCTTTTCACCAGACCGGCGTTGCGGAGCGGGGCGATCAGCTGCTCCAGGTAATGCTCGGATAAAGAATTTTTCTCGGCAATGCTCTTCAAAGAGGTGGGACCGACCCCATGCTTGGCAGCAAGCTCCATCATAATGGTAAGTCCATAACGGCCTTTTGTGGAAATCTTCAAAACAGCACCTCTATTCTGATTCATCAATAGGTAAATTATACCCATAGTATATATATGTTAACACAACATTGAGGTGCCATACATAAAAAACTTGACATATTGATGAAAATATTTATTATGGTTCCATAACGCCCGTTCGCAGGGCGTTGTTTTTCCGGCAAGGACAAGCAAAGCGGGAGCTCCGGCGAATCCGCCGTTTTCGTATTATAATGGAATAGGCTTAAAATACAATTAACTAGGAGGAAACCGATATGGCGGCTAAGCAACGCGTAGTGCTCGGGATGTCCGGCGGCGTCGATTCATCGGTCTCCGCATTGCTTCTGAAGGAACAGGGATATGAAGTCATCGGCGTCTTCATGAAAAATTGGGACGATTCGGATGAATTCGGCCGCTGCACGGCGGAAGAAGACGCGGAAGACGTGCGGAGAGTGTGCGATCAAATCGGCATTCCCTACTATACGGTAAATTTTGAAAAACAATACATGGACAAAGTTTTCGCCTATTTTCTCGATGAATATAAAAAAGGGCGGACCCCCAATCCCGATGTCATGTGCAATCGCGAAATCAAGTTCGGTGAATTTCTGGACAAGGCGCTGGACCTCGGCGCGGATTATATCGCCACCGGCCATTATGCCCGCGTGGATCAGTCGGACGGCCGTTACCGGCTGCTGCGGGGCAAAGATCCCAACAAGGATCAGACTTATTTTCTGAATGCGCTCAATCAGTATCAGCTGTCCAGGGCCATCTTCCCGATCGGCCACCTGCCCAAGGCCAGGGTGCGGGAGCTGGCGGCCGCGGCCGGACTCGCGACAGCCAGGAAGAAGGACAGCACCGGAGTATGCTTTATCGGGGAGCGGAATTTCAAAGAATTCCTGAGCCATTACCTGCCGGCCTCCCCCGGTGAAATACTTACCCTGGACGGAGAACGGAAGGGTCGGCATGACGGGCTGATGTATTACACGCTCGGCCAGCGTCAAGGACTCGGAATCGGCGGTTCCGGCACCGGTGAACCGTGGTTTGTCGCCGGGAAAGATCTCGAGAACAATATCCTGTATGTTGTTCAGGGAGACAAGCACCCGGCCCTCTACTCCGCCGGCCTGACCGCGACGGACATGAACTGGATCAGCGGCGAACCGCCTGCAGGACCATACCGCTGTACCGCCAAATTCCGCTACCGTCAACCCGATCAGGGTGTGACCCTGACATTCCGCGAAGGCGGCATCGGCGAGGTGCAGTTTGACGAGCCGCAGAAAGCCGTCACACCCGGCCAAGCCGTCGTCTTCTACCAAGGCGAGGTTTGCCTGGGCGGGGGCATCATCGACAAGGTGCACGGCAATGTTCCCATGCCCCAGATCACAAGGTAAATAAAGAAACAAAAGAGACCGCTCTCCGGAACATCCTCATTCAGAGGGTCCCGGAGAGCGGTCTTTCAGCTGCTTGCGGCCCGTACCCGGGCGGCGGACGGTTACTTTCCGCTGCCTTTCCGGCGCTGGCGGTTGATTCGCAGTTTCTCTTCCGCCCCCTGCGCGGTCGGCTCGTAAATTGTCGATCCATGCAGAAATTCGGGCAGGTAGACCTGATCCACATAATGGTTCGGATAGTCATGGGGATACAGGTAGCCCTTATGACCCAGCCGTTCCGCCCCCTTGTAATGGGCATCCCGCAGGTGCAGGGGAACCTCGATCCGTTTTCCCTGCTCCATTGCCCTCATGGCCCGGTCAATCGCAAGCGGAATGGCGTTCGATTTGGGACTTTCGACCGCGAGCAATATTGCCTGGGAAATGACATATTTCGCTTCCGGCCATCCGATCTTGTGATAGGCATCCATCGCGCTGACCGCCTGGGGCATCGCCTGGGGATTGGCAAGTCCGATGTCCTCGCTGCAGGCGACGATCAGCCTCCGCAGAAAGACCATCGGGTCCATACCCAGCTTCTCCACCGCGTAAAGAAACCAGAAAAGCGCCGCGTCGCTGGATCCGCGGATGCTTTTGTGGAAAGCGGACAGCACGTCATACTGCGTCGATTCATCCGCTTGCACATTCGGCCGCCGGATCGATTCCTCGGCTACCGCGAGCGTGATGCGGATCGTGCCGTCCGGCTCCGGCGGTGTTGTCAGCGCGGCCAGCTCCAGCGCGTTGAGCGCCCGGCGGATGTCGCCGTTCGACATCCGCGCGATATGCTCAAGCGCCTCGTCATCGGCCGCCAGCGGCAGGAAGCCGAGCCCCTTGTCGGCATCGGCCAGCGCGCGGCGCAGCGCAATCAGAGAATGCTCCGGTGTCAGGGCATGCAGCTCGAACAGCGTGGAACGCGAGAGCAAAGCCCCGTTCACATGGTGAAAGGGGTTCTCCGTCGTGGCCCCGATGAAGATGATAATGCCCTGCTCCACCGCCGGCAGCAGAGCGTCCTGACGCGACGTATTAAAGCGGTGCACCTCGTCCAGAAACAGAATCGTCTTGCGGCCGTACATCAACTTGGTCCTCTCCGCCCGGTCGATCACCTCGCGCACTTCCTTCACAGATGCATCCACCGCGTTCAGCTTGACGAATTCTGCCCGGGTACGGTGTGAAATGATATGCGCGAGGGTTGTTTTGCCCGTCCCCGGAGGACCGTACAGGAGGATGGAGCTGACCTGATCGGCTTCGATCGCCCGCCGCAGCAGCTTGCCTTTGCCGACAATATGTTCCTGCCCGATATATTCATCCAGGCTGGCCGGACGCATACGGTCGGCCAGCAGCTTCGATTGCGGCTCCTGTTCAGCTTGAAAAGTAAATAAATCCACGGCATTCTTCCCCTTTCTTCCGCTCTCGAACGGGGCAAAAAAAAGAGCATGTCCGGATCTGCGTCCCGTCGACATGCTCTATTCTACCACAGCGGAACAATTGTTCGAAAGCCTCAGCCCCGTTTGGCTTTGGCCAGCAAATCGTTCACCACTACGCCCGCCGCAATCAGCCCGGCCACCGACGGCACGAACGCGTTGCTGGCGGGAGGCTGCTGCGCCTTGCGGATCTCCGGCGCGTTCTCCGGAACAATCTGCCGGGTGACATCGGTTCTCGGCCTAACCGGCTCCTCTGTGGAGAAAATAACCTTGACCCCCCGGGTAATCCCCTCTTTCCGCAGCTTCTGGCGAATGACACGGGCGATCGGATCCACCGTTGTTTTGGAGATGTCGGCTACCCGGAATCGGGTCGGATCCATTTTGTTGGCGGCCCCCATGCTGGAGACCAGAGGAATTTTCCGCCTCAGGCATTCCTTGATCAGGTGGATTTTGTAGGTGATCGTATCCGACGCGTCAATGACGTAGTCGAGCGGATACCGGAACAATTGCTCGCACGTTTCCTCGGTGTAAAACATCCGCAGGGCAACCGCTTCGCACTCCGGATTAATGAGTGCGATCCGCTCCTTCATCAGTTCGGCCTTCGGCTGGCCGATGGTCGTCAGAAGTGCGTGCAGCTGCCGGTTGATATTCGTAATATCGACGACATCCTTGTCGATCATGACAATCCGCCCGATACCGCTGCGGGCCAGCGCCTCGACCGCGAAGGATCCGACGCCGCCCACACCAAGGACGGCGACGGTGCTCCGGCGCATGACCTCCAGGCCTTCGGATCCGATGGCCAGTTCGTTGCGCGAAAATTGATGCAGCATGAACCCGCCTCCTTATTTCCCTGCCGGAGCCTTCACCGCTACCCGGATCGAAAGCTCCTCCAGCTGTTTCTCGTCTACCTGGCCGGGAGCGTCCATCAGCGGATCCGTTGCACTTGCCGTCTTCGGGAAGGCAATCGTCTCGCGCAGGTTGCTGCGGCCGGCGATCAGCATCACCAGACGGTCGAAGCCGAAGGCGATCCCCCCGTGCGGCGGCGTACCGTATTCAAAGGCGTTCAGCAAGAAGCCGAACTTGTCGTAGGCTTCTTCCATCGTGAAGCCCAGTGCCCGGAACATTTTCTCCTGAACGTCCCGCTGGTAAATCCGCATCGAACCGCCGCCGACCTCGTAGCCGTTCAGTACCAGATCGTATGCCTGCGCACGAATGCTGCCCGGGTCGGTATCGAACAGCGGTACATCTTCGTCATGCGGCCGGGTAAACGGATGATGCTCGGCCACGTACCGCTTCGCTTCTTCATCCCAGCCGAGCAGCGGGAAGTCGATCACCCAGGCGAACTTGAACTCGTTATCGTCGATCAGCCCGAGATCGCGGCCGACCTTCAGGCGCAGATTGCCCAGCACGTCGGCGACCACTTTCGGCTTGTCGGCGGAAAAGAGAAGCAGGTCCCCTTCCTCGGCCTGCAGCCGTTCGGTCAGGGCGGAAATTTCCGCCTCAGTAAAGAATTTGACGATCGGTCCCTTCCATTCGCCGTCCTTGATCTGGATCCAGGCGAGACCTTTGCCGCCGTAGCGAGCCGCGAACGGCACCAGATCATCGATTTCCTTGCGGCTCCATGTTCCGCAGCCTTTGGCGTTCAGGGCCTTGACCACTCCGCCCTTCTCGATGACGGAAGCGAATACCTTCACGCCGCTGCCGGCCACAATGTCGGAGACGTCGGAGAGCTCTAGCCCGAACCGGAGATCCGGCTTATCCGAACCGTATTTGCCCATGGCGTCGGCATAGGTAATGCGCTGGAACGGACGGGGAATGTCCCGCCCTGTCGTTTCCTTCATCAGGCGGACGATAAGCTCCTCCATCATCTCAAGCAGCTGATCGCGGGACAGGAAGGAGGTCTCGATATCGACCTGGGTAAATTCGGGCTGGCGGTCGGCGCGCAGATCCTCGTCGCGGAAACAGCGCGCAATCTGGTAATAACGTTCCAGCCCGCTGACCATCAGCAGCTGCTTGTATATTTGCGGGGACTGCGGCAGCGCGTAGAATTCGCCCGGATGCACCCGGCTTGGTACGATATAGTCGCGCGCGCCTTCCGGCGTACTCTTCGTCAGGATCGGGGTTTCGATCTCGATAAAGCCGCGGCTGTCGAGGAAGTCGCGGAAAATTTTGGCCGCCTTCGAACGGAGCATGAGCGTCTTCTGCATCTCCGGACGGCGAAGATCCAGATAGCGGTATTTCAGGCGCAACGTCTCGTCGATGTCTATGCCGTCTTCGATGAAGAACGGCGGATTCTTCGCCGTGTTCATGATTTCTATTTCCGTGACCTGCACCTCGATCTCCCCCGTCTTGAGGTTCGGATTGACGGTTTCCGGGTCGCGCTCGACTACCTTTCCTTTGACCGCCAGCACGTATTCGTTGCGCGCGCGGTCGCCGACAGCCAGCGCTTCCCCGGAAAAATCCGGGTTAAACACAATCTGCACCAGGCCGCTGCGGTCACGCAGATCGATGAACAGCACACCGCCCAGGTCGCGGCGCCGCTGTACCCATCCGTTCAAAGTCACGATCTCGCCTACATTTGCTTTGCTTAATTCACCGCAATGATGGGTCTTGAGCATCATCGGAATGTTCCTCCTCTTCTTTGCTTGCTTCACTTGGAATCCATCCGGCCAACCGGTCCAGCGGCACGTTCTTCTGCTCGCCGGTCGCCATCGTCTTGAGCGAAATTTCCCCGCGCGCCAGCTCGTCTTCGCCGAGAATGGCCGTATAGCGGGCGCCCAGCCGGTCGGCCGCTTTCATCTGGGCTTTCAGCCCTCTGCCCAGGTAATCGCGGTCCGCCCTCAGCCCTTCTTGCCGCAATTGCTGCAGCAGCTGGGCGACCTTATCTTCCGCGGCCTCCCCGAGTGCGATCAGATAGACGTCCAGCGGCCCGGCCTGCGGGAGCTCCACTTCCTGTGCCTCCAGAATCAGCAAGGTCCGCTCGAGTCCGATCCCGAGACCGACACCCGGCTGGGCTTTGCCACCGATTTGTTCCACCAGCCCGTTGTAGCGGCCGCCTCCTCCGATCGTATCGATCGCTCCGATGCCTGCGGCTTTGTACTCAAAAGCCGTGTGCGTGTAATAATCGAGCCCTCTGACAAGCCGGGGGTTGATGGAGAAAGGAATGTTCATCGCGGCCAGATGCTTTTGTACTTTCGCAAAATGCTTCCGGCTTTCCTCGTCCAGCGAATCGAGAATGGACGGCGCCCCCTCGAAGCGATGCTGGTCGATCTTGCAGTCCAGCACCCGCAGCGGGTTGCGGTCATACCGCGACTGGCAGTCCCTGCAGAGAGTATCCTTGATAGGCTTCAGGAACTCGCGCAACGTATCGCGGTAAGCCTCCCGGCTCGCCGGCGTCCCGACCGAGTTGATTTCCACCCGCACATTGCGGATTCCAAGCTCCGCATAGAACGAGTAGCCGAGCGAAATCACTTCCGCATCAAGGCCGGGATCCTCCGAGCCGAACGCCTCCACGCCGAACTGGTGAAGCTGCCGGTAGCGTCCCGCCTGCGGCTGCTCATAGCGGAACATCGGGCCGAGATAATACAGCTTGCTGACGTCCGGTTCCCCGTAGAGCTTGTTCTCCAGATACGCCCGGACCACGCCCGCCGTTCCTTCCGGCCTCAGGGAAATGCTGCGCCCGCCTTTATCGAGAAACGTGTACATTTCCTTCTCGACGATATCCGTCGTTTCCCCGACCCCGCGCCGGAACAGCTCGGTGTGTTCAAAAATCGGGGTGCGGATTTCCCGGTAATTGAACCGGCGGCAAAGCTCCCGGGCCTTGGCTTCCAGCGCCTGCCATTTGTCCGATTCGGGAGGCAGAATGTCCTGCGTTCCTTTCGGCTTTTGATAAGCCATGCCGAACCCTCCTTACAAAATCATGTGAAAATGAAAAAAATCCCCCGCCCCTGCAATATCGCAAGGGACGAGAGATTTGATCACCTAATCACCCGTGGTGCCACCCACATTCGGAACCCGGCAGGCTCGCCGCCCGGCTCCGCACTTAACGGTTAACGCCCGTCTACGCCTGACGGCTACTGGCACTCCTTGGCGGAGCCGTTCGCCGCGGTCCTCCGGGAGGTCTGTTCATTCGTTCGTCGGGGGAAGCTTTCAGCCGGGGCTTCCTTCTCTGGGCGGACGGTCACGAACTACTTTGTCCCTTCTGCGGATCGGTTGTCCAATTTCAAGGACTTTTCATAATATAACCGATTGTAGCGGCGCCGAAACGCAAAGTCAAGATTTCCCCCGTTATTTTTGCAAAATCTCCACGAATATGCGGCTTTTCTGTGCTATCATCAAAACATGAAAACGGAAGGAGGCCGCAGACATGATCGAACGGGTGGGCGAATGCAGTTGCTGCGGAAAGCCGGTATACTGCCGCGACGGCTTTCTGGACGGCGTGATTGCCGGAGACGGGAAACTGTACTGCCAGGATTGCCGCGAGCCGGCCGAAAAACCGGCCGAAAAAAGCCGGGACTGACGAACCAGCCTCATTGAAGACCGGCTTGAAACAAGGAACCTGCAGCCAGGGTGCTGCAGGTTCAAATGGGTCTATATGATGAAAAGGGGGTCGTGTGAATAGGATATGACCCCAACCTTAAACAAGCCTGAAAATCAGATTACAATTGTATGACAAAATCAAAACCCGGGCCGTGAACGCCTGCGCATAGCCGGGCTGTCTTCCTTATTTGGCGCCCAGCGCATCCCGCAGATCCTTCACGATCATATACGTGTCGCCATTGGTGAGCCTGTTCTTGTCGGCAAACGAATTCGCCGTTTCTTTCTTCAGGAAGCCTTTGTTCTCCAGTTCCGCCAGCGCCCCGGCGGAGGAAACCTTCCATCCCAGGGCCTGAGCCGCGGTGTAAGCGGCCTGCTCCAGGGTCAAAGGCTTCTTTCCGGCGTCGTCATCGGACATGCCCCTGAGCGCGCCGTTCGCGTCCCCGGAGAAGGCGGACGGCTTGATTTTCCGGGCCCCGTTCATCACGTTGGCGAACCGTTTCGGATTGGAAGGCTCGTCCAACTGGAAATTGTTATCGTATCCGCCGTACGCCAATGCCAGCGAGACGGCCGCCTTGAGCCCTTCATACTGCTTGTGCAGCATGAAGGGCTGCGGCTTGATGCTGAACGGCTTCAGATCCATCTTCTGGTCGTTCAGCCGCTTCTGGAGCGCCGCGATATCGTCCCTGGAAGCTGCCAGTTGGCGGAAGGTGACGCCTTTTTCGATCGCCAGTTTAGCCGCGGCTCCCGCGGCTTGTCCTTCGGCCATGCCCACGGGTACGGTGCGCGCGCTCCCGTGCGCCAGCGTATCGTAGCTGGCTGCGCGTCCGACGACAAGCAGCCCGTCCACTTTCAGCGGAACCAGGCTGCGGAACGGCACGGCATACTGCTCCGGCGCACAGACGACCGCCCCGTTATCCGAAGGCGAGGTCCGCTGGATATCGACGGGATAAGAGCCGAAGGCAATGCGGTCCCACTGGTCACGGTTTTCCAGCACGTCGATAATGCTGAGACGATATTCCCCCCGGATATGTCTCGTCTCCCGGACATAGAGCTCGGGGGCGGAAGCATCGAGCTCCACGTTCCTGAATTCCGGGAAATGCTTTTGCAGGTACTCGACAACGTGGGGGATCTCCTGCTTGCCGATCTCAATGCCTTTTTGCCGGGAGGCGGGATCGGCGCCGTCAATGCCAAAGATCTGCAGCGCGTTGATCAGCACGGTATTGTCGTTCTGGCGCCCGATGTTCAGTCCGCGCATTTTTACCTTGCCCTGGTTCACTTCCGGGTAATTGTACATTTCCGGATAGCCCCAGGCGCTGACTTCGTTCGCGCCGGTGTTCGGATTGTCGTCTCCGTTCAGCCGTTTCCTGATCTGGTTCCATACGTCCGGCGTAACGTTCTTCAGGCGGAAGACGAGCGTAACGGCCATCTTCGCGTTTTTGTCGCCGAGATCCTCGCGGCCGTAGGTAAACGGCACCCCGGACGCTGCGGCGATATCTCCGTCCTGTGTGGCGTCGATGACGGCCTTCGCACGAATCGCCTGCTTCGTTCCGTCCCCCTTCGTCACCGTAATGCCTTCAATTCTCGATGCGCCGCCGGCGCCCGGGGCCAGGATCGGCTCCATCGCCTGCGTCCCCAGCAGGAGGTCGATATTCGGCTCCTTCTTCACCATCTCGTAGAAGGCGTTGGCGGCGGTGACCACGTCGAACGAATCGCCCTCGATTTTCTGAAACCATTCGGAGAAGATTCCCTGATTGAGCGGCTTGTACTTCTGTCCGAGCGCGTTCCGTTCCGGAGCGTAGTTCATATCAATCGTGTTCAGCCATCCCAGTGTGAACAGGCCGCCGAGAATGTCCCGGCCGCGTCCGTCCACCAGCAGCGTCCTCAGTCCGTTCCGCGACGCGGAGACGGCGGCTGCGATTCCCTCCGGATCGGTTCCGGCCACGATCACATCGTAGCTGTCCTTGATGTCCGCCGCAGATTCCACCCTGAGCAGCCGATCCCCATCCGCGGTACCTCCGCTCCGGATACCCCAGACATTCCATCCCCCGCCCGCGGCGATCATCAGGAGCAAAAACAGGCCGAGAATCAACCACGACCTTCCCATGTTTTCCCTGCCCCGCGTTTCCCTGTTTCCCATGTCACACCCCGATATTCGATGTTTCGCCGGCCTTCTGCGGATACGCTTCGTCCAGCAACTTCAGCTTTTTCCCGATATACTGCCGGTAGGAGCTGTTGTAGACGGACGGTTCCTTCGGATTCGGAAACCGTTCGATCCTGCGCGACTCGTCGTCGCCGCCGTCCGCCGGAAAGAGCACCTTGCTGACAGCGCCGCAGCCGAGCCCGATAATCGTTTGTCGCTCCTCCATCATGACGATGTTGTACAGACTTTCCCGGCCTTCCAGCGAATAGCCCACATTCTCCAGGTTTCCGAGGATATTCTTCTGCCGGTACATGTAATAGGGCACATATCCATGACGCTTGGCAAATTCGGTCGCCATCTCCATCATTTCCCCGATCTCGTCCCGCTCGGCCACTTCATATGCGTCCTTGTTCTTCGTCATGCGCGAGGCCCGCTTGAAGGAGAGGGTATGCACCGTCAGCGATTCCGGCAGCAGCCGGGCCGTCTCCTCCAGCGTATGGCGGAATTCGCCGGCGCCTTCGTTCGGAAGGCCGATAATAAGATCCATGTTGATGTTGTTCATGCCCATCCGCCGGGCCAGTTCAAATTTCTCCACTGTCTCGGCGACCGTATGATGACGCCCGATCGTATCCAGCGTCTGCTGGGTAAAGCTTTGCGGATTAATGCTGATGCGGTCAACCTTCCATTTCTTCATCACGTCGATTTTTTCCGGGGTTATGGTGTCCGGCCTTCCGGCCTCGACCGTCAGCTCGCGAACCCGGTCCATCCCCGGCACCGAGGCGTGCAGCGTCTCGAACAGCGCGTCCATCTCATGCGCCTCAATGCTGGTCGGGGTGCCCCCGCCCCAATAGAGCGTGGTGATTCCCAGGCCCTTCATCTTCAGCCAGGCGCCCACCGCGCGGATTTCCTCGTGCAGCCCTTCCAGAAACGCGCTGACCGAGCCGTTGTTTCCGCGAATGTCGTACGCCGGGAACGTGCAGTAAGCGCACTTGGTCGGGCAGAACGGGATACCGATATAGATGCTGACCTCGCGGTCAAGATGAAACAGATCCGGAATTACCTTCAGCTGCCGGACGGCGATGTCCGTCAGAAGCTCGATTTTGGGTTCCGTGATCAAATATTCGTCCCGCAGAATCTGTTTGCACGTCTCCAGGTCGTGCTCCCGCATCATATTGTGCAGCAGCTTGGTCGGGCGGACGCCGGTCAGGATCCCCCACGGCTGCTCGAGTCCCGTCGCCTCCTTCAGCGTCTGCAAAAGCGCGTAACCAAGTCCCCGTTTCACCGCCCGTTTGCGCTGGATCTCCGGTTCATCCCCAATGCGGCGGGTATGCTCCTTCGACCATAATTGTCCGCTGGACAAATCACTCAGCGCCGCACGGAAGCGGATTTCACCCGCTCCCGGTTCGTCGAGCTCCAGCCCCAGCTCCAGCTCCGCCTCGCCTTCCGGCTCATAGACCAGCTGAACCCCCTCGTAGAACAAACGGCATATATGAAAAATTTCCGTGGAATAATCATCAAAGCCTCTGCGCAGCACCCGGATTTTCAATGCCGCACCTCCTCTCCCGGCACGTCGAAATTGCCGGCCATTGCGAAACCATTCCGGCATGTCCCGCATTGCCGATATTTGCCGAAAAATGCCCTTCACGGCCGATCTCGTCTAGTGTATCACAAATTTCGTCCGGAAGGAAAAAATCGCGCCCCTCCCCCGCATTAACGGCAAAAGACAGGGGGAAAATACAGCGGGAACGCGCAAGTCCAGGCTTCTTTCGGTAAAAGCTGACAAGCATATGAGGAGGTGCGATCCATGGAGCAAAACCGATTGGCCGTTCACGAGACGATAGAGCTGCACGAGCTCCTGAGCTTCAAAACGTTGTGCATGACGAAATCCAAAGCGATGCAGGCGCTGGTCTCGGACGCCGGTTTAAAGGCGCTCATGCAGGAGGATATCGATCAGTCGATCGGAGCCGTACGCGAGCTGAAAGGTCTGCTCGCAACTGCCAAACCCCAATAAAGGAGCGATTGGACCATGAACTTCCTGCTCGAAAAAATGACGGGAATGGATACCCTGACCGATCAGGTGATCGCCTACGATTTTTTGACCGCAGCCAAAACCGGGGTCCGCAATTATGCGATGGCCCTGACCGAAACGGCCTCTCCCGAAGTGGAGAAAATTCTGCGCCGGCAGCTGGAGGACGCGATTACCCTGCACGGGAAAATCGCCGGTCTGCTGATGGATCGGGGATGGTATCTCCCCTATGAAGTCCCGGAGCAGATCAAGCTCGATCTGGCCAACGCCCGGACCGCCATCCGGCTAGCCGATTAACGGCTGACGCAGGCACTCCCGAATTGGAGGTGAAGGATGATGGAGCATAGAGGATTGGCCGTGCATGAAACGATGGATCTGCACGAAATGCTGAACCAGAAAACCGTCTGCCTGATGAAATCAAAAATGATGCAGGGCCTGGTTTTCGATGCGGGCCTGAAGGAACTGCTGAACAGGGACGTTCAGCAAACGATGGGGGATATCGGCGAGATAGAGCGGCTGATGTCCAAATCCAACATTTTGCTTCAAGGGGGGAGTCAGGTTGAATAACGATTTTCTGGACCCGGTCAACGCCCTGGAAATGCCGGCCCTCGCCGATTCGGCGATCGCCATGGACTTTCTGCTCTCGGTGAAAAACGGAATCCGCAGCTGCGCCGTCGCCCTGACCGAATCGGCCACCCCCGAGGTCCGGACCGTACTGCATGGGCAGCTGAATGCCGGGCTGGATCTGCACAGGGACCTGACCCGTTATATGATGGACAAAGGGTGGCTGCATCCGTATGAGCCGCCGGAGCAGTTCAACATCGATATGAAGTCGGCGCGAACTGCGGTCCAAATTGCCGAGATGCGGCTGTTCCCCGCGGAAACGAACCGGCTCGGAACGTTCGCCACTCCGGAACAAGCCAGGCGGGAGGAACAACGCGCATGAAGGCCGTAACCTATCAGGGGATCAAACAAGTCGAGGTTAAAGAGGTCGAAGACCCGAAAATCGAAAAGGCGGACGATATCATCATCCGGCTGACCAGCACGGCGATCTGCGGTTCGGATCTGCACCTGATTCATGGAATGATCCCGAATCTGCCGGAAAATTATATTATCGGGCACGAACCGCTCGGCGTCGTCGAGGAAATCGGCCCTGAAGTGACCAGGGTCAAAAAGGGAGACCGGGTGATTATTCCGTTCAATATCAGCTGCGGCCAATGCCATTACTGCCGAAACAATCTGGAAAGCCAGTGCGACAATTCCAACCCCCACGGGGAGACCGGCGCCTACTTCGGTTATTCGGAAACGGCCGGCGGCTATCCCGGGGGTCAGGCCGAATACCTTCGTGTCCCTTACGCGAACTTCCTTCCGTTTAAAATCCCCGAGAATTCCGGGATCGAGGAGGAAAAATTGTGTCTGATCGCCGATGCCATGCCGACCGCTTTCTGGAGCGTCGACAACGCCGGGGTAAAAGGCGGGGATACGGTCATTGTTCTCGGATGCGGACCAGTCGGACTGCTTGTCCAAAAGTTCGCCTGGCTCAAGGGAGCGAAGCGGGTCATCGCGGTTGATTCTGTCGGTTACCGGCTGGAACATGCGAAAAGGACGAACAAGGTGGAAACAGTCAACTTTGAACAGGAGCGGAACATCGGCAATTACCTGAAGGAAATGACGCAGGGCGGAGCCGACGTCGTCATCGACGCGGTCGGAATGGACGGGAAAATGACGCCGCTGGAGTTTTTGGCTACTGGTCTCAAGCTCCAGGGCGGCGCCATGGGGGCTATCGTCACGGCTTCCCAGGCTGTCCGCAAAGGCGGAACGATCCAGATTACCGGCGTGTACGGCATGAGATACAATGCGTTCCCGCTCGGGGATATTTTTCAGCGGAATGTGAATATCCGTACCGGACAGGCTCCGGTTGTGCACTATATGCCGCAGATGTACGAGCTGGTCGCCCAAGGCAAAGTGGATCCCGGCGATGTGGTCACGCATGTCCTGCCGCTGGATCAGGCCAAACACGGATACGAAATTTTCGATACAAAAACGGACAATTGCATCAAAGTCGTGCTGAAACCCTAGCGCGAAAAGAGGCCCTCGGACAGAGGGCCTTTATCTTGGGCCTGCGGCCGGCCGGCAGAGCGATTTCCGCAGGGTTCCGGCCCGATACCACGGTTTTGGCAAGCCGCCGCCCGCCGAAGCCGTTAACCGTCACCCTTCCGCGAAGCCGTATACCGCACCGGCCAGCAGCTCGTAAGAGCGCAGTCGCTTGCGGTAATCGTTTATGGGAGTAACGATGAGAAATTCATTCGTTCCGAACCCTTCCGCAAGCGCCTCCAGCCGCTCACGAACCTCGTCCGGCCTGCCCGCCAGCAGCTTCCAATCGGCAAAGTTCGCAGCTTCCGCCGTCTCCCGCGGCCCCGACCAGGGAACATTCGCGGCGAGACGCCGCGCCTCTTCCGAAGAATCGGCGCAAACCGCTCCCACCGCGACAATGACCCGGGGAGACGGCGTCAGACGGGAGGGGCGGAAATGTTCCCGGTACTCGCGAACCACCTCGGTCCCGTCCAGATCGCTCATGAACTGGCCGAAAACATAGCCGGTCCCCTGCCCGGCGGCATGGCTGCAGCTTCTGCGGTTTGTCCCGAGCAGCCAGACCTCGGGGGCCTCGGGCGGAACCGGACGGGCCGTTACCGGTTCGCCCTCAATGCGGTATTCATCGGTCAGCAGCTCCAGAAGCGCGGCGAGCGACTCCGGAAACCGCCTCACGTTCTCGAGGAAATTGCCGCTTAGCGCCATCGTAATATGAGCGGAGCCTCCCGGGGCCCGGCCGATGCCGAGATCGATGCGCCCGGGCGCCAGAGAGGCCAGGAGGCGGAACGTCTCCGCCACTTTCACCGGCCGGTAATGCGGCAGCAGCAGGGCGCCCGTGCCCAGCCGGATCCGTTCCGTCAGAGCCGCGAGATGCGCCAGCAGCACCTCCGGTGCGCTGCAGGCCAGCCCCGGCAAATCGTGATGCTCCGCCGCCCAGTAGCGGCGGTAGCCCGTCCGCTCGGCTGTCCTGGCCAGCAAAACCGCCTGCCGCAGGGCAGCCGCGGAATCTGTGCCCGCCGGGGCGGGCACCAAATCCAATACGCCTAGTTCAAGCTTCATGTTTGCCGGCCCCTTCCGGATAAATTGCGGATGACTGACGACTGCGCATCCCGCTTCGTGAAATCCGCCCGCCGTTTCCCCATTTCGATCTGATCGGTCCGAAGCAGCGGGATATCTTGATCAGGGAAGGCAAATGGGCCAGCTTGAACGATTTCGTCTTCTCCTGGAAACTTCCGCAGCCGGACTTTCCGGCCTCTAGCGGCCCGGAGCTTTCGGCGCGCGGCGGATCTGCTCGGTGGCGGTCATGGGCTCCGCTCCCCATTCCGTGTCCCGGGCCATGGCGTCCATGGCCAAAGATTCGCCTGCCTCGTTCTGCAGCAGCTGGTTTTCGGCCCTCTGTACCGTTTTCTCCTTGTACGACTGGTGCATGGAAGGATCTCCTTGTCATGCGGCGGCTGCCGCGGATTTTCTTCCTAGTGTTTCCATCGTCAAGAAAACTTAATCCCCCGGCCGGAGGCGTATCCTGCCCCTGCTGCCCCCCCCCGGCACAACCGGACCGCTACCTGGACTCGCTCTCCAGCAGGAGTGTGACCGGCCCCCAGTTGGTCAGACGCACCTCCATCATGGCGCCGAACCGTCCGGTCTCCACCTGCAGCCCCTGGGCGCGAAGCAGTTCATTGAACCGGTCGTAGAGCGGCTCGGCCTGCTCCGGGCGCGCAGCCGCCATAAAGTTCGGCCTTCTCCCTTTTCGGCAGTCCCCATATAGGGTAAACTGCGAAACGGAAAGAATTTGTCCGCCGGCTTCGCGTACCGACCGGTTCATTTTTCCCGCTTCATCCTCAAAAATGCGCAGACCGGCGATTTTCTCCGCCAGATAGCGGGCGTCCTCTTCCGTGTCTCCGTGTGTGATGCCGACGAGCAGGACGAGCCCCCGGGCGATATGCCCCGCCCGCTCGCCGCCGATTCGCACCTCCGCTTCCAGACTGCGTTGAACCACAATCCTCATGACGCCAATCTCCTTCTCCTGACTCTGCCGCAGGCCAGTTTATGTCTGCATGATCCGCTGCACGGAATAGACGTCCTTGACACGTTTGATCTTCTCCACTACCGAGTGCAGATGGTCGATATTGCGAATCAGGATGGTCATATGAATCATGACCATCCGGTTCTTGTCCGAACGGCCCGAAACCGCGGAGATCATCGTTTTGCTTTCGCTGACGGCCTGCAGCACTTCGTTCAGCAAGTTCGGCCGGTCATGTCCGGTGATCTCGATTTCCACATTATAGCTCGCTTCCACGCTGTCCGCCCATTCCACCTCGATGACCCGGTTTCCTTCCTCTCCCTCGTCGGCGGGAATGTTCGTACAGTCCGAGCGATGCACCGAAACCCCGCGGCCGCGGGTAATGTAGCCGACAATATCGTCGCCGGGCACCGGATTGCAGCAGCGGGCGAAGCGGACCAGGAGGTTGTCCACGCCTTTGACGCGCACGCCGTGGGTCGGCCGGTTCTTCTTCTCGGCCGGAGCCTTCAGTTCCTTGACCTCGTGGGTCAACTGCAGCCCCGTCTCCTCCTGGTCCTTGCGCAGCTTCTCGGTCAGGCGGGTGCAGATCTGCGCCGCGGTTATCCCCCCGAAACCGACCGCGGACAGCATGTCCTCGATATCATGGAAATTGAATCGTTTGGCGACCTCGAGCATTTTGTCCTCCGCCATCACCTGCGAAGGGTCGAAGCCGAGTCTGCGCAGCTCGCGCTCTATGGCCTCCCTGCCCTTGGCCACGTTCTCCTCCCGCTTCTCCTTCTTGAACCACTGCTTGATCTTGTTGCGCGCGTGGGAGGACTGGGCAATCTTGAGCCAGTCCTGGCTTGGACCATAGGAATGCTTGGAGGTCAAGATCTCTACGATGTCTCCGGTGTTAAGCCGGTGATCGAGCGGGACAATCCGGTGGTTGACCTTCGCCCCGATGGTCCGGTTGCCGACCTCGGTATGAATCCGGTAGGCGAAATCGAGAGGAACCGAGCCGGCCGGCAGCTCGATGACCTCTCCTTTCGGCGTAAATACGAAAACAAGATCGGAGAAAAAGTCCATCTTGAGCGACTCGATAAATTCCGAGGCGTTGCTCGCTTCGTTCTGCAGCTCCATAATTTCGCGAAACCAGTTCATTTTCTCGGCAAAGCTGCCGTTCGGAACCATGGTCCCTTCCTTGTACGCCCAGTGCGCGGCAATGCCGTATTCCGAAGTTTTATGCATCTCCCAGGTGCGGATCTGCACCTCAAGCGGCTCTCCGTTGGGACCGACGACAGTCGTATGCAGCGATTGATACATATTGGGCTTTGGCATGGCAATGTAATCCTTGAAACGCCCGGGCATCGGCTTCCAGAGGGTGTGAATGATCCCCAGCGTCGCATAGCAGTCCTTGATATTGTCAACGATTACCCGGATGGCCAGAAGATCGTAGATTTCGTTAAACTGCTTGTTGCGTTTGACCATTTTCGTATAAATGCTGTAGATGTGCTTGGGACGGCCGGAGATGTCTCCCCGGATCCCCATTTCTTCCATTTTCTCCCGAATTCTTACGATGACATCCTTGATGTACTGCTCCCGTTCCGTCCGCTTCTTCTGCATTAAATTGACAATGCGGTAATACTGCTGCGGGTTGAGGTAACGGAGGGCGATATCCTCCATCTCCCATTTGATCGCCGAAATCCCGAGCCGGTGGGCGATCGGGCAGAAAATCTCCAGCGTCTCGTGGGAAATGCGGCGCTGCGCCTCCTCGGACTGGTATTTCAGTGTCCGCATATTATGCAGGCGGTCTGCCAGTTTGATCAGGATGACGCGAATATCCTGCGCCATCGCCACGAACATTTTGCGGTAATTTTCGTTTTGCTGCTCTTCCCGGGTTTTGAATTGGATTTTGTCCAGCTTGGTCAGGCCGTCCACAAGCAGGGCGCAGGTCTTGCCGAAACGTTCCTCCAGAGCCTCGAGAGAAACCGTCGTATCCTCCACGACATCATGAAGGAGGGCGGCCATGATTGAAGTGACGTCCATCTGCATATTGACCAGAATTTCGGCGACGGCAAGCGGATGCAGAATATAGGGCTCGCCCGATTTGCGCACTTGCCCGCTGTGGGCTTTCTCGGCAAATTCGTAAGCCTCGCGGATCCGCTGCAAATCCGGTTCCTTTAAATATTTGGCCGCTTTTTCCAGTAACTGCTCTATGCCCATGGCTCTATCCATTCCCCTTAACCCGGTTTTATTCATTATGCCTTTGAAACCGTGCCGGCGTCAACTTGGCGTCGCAAACCCCCCCGGTCCCGACGAACCGAAAAGCTTGTTCAACCGGAGAGACGGGCGAAATCTCTTTCCCGCCGGCAGCCGGAAGCCCTCCGTCCGTACCGTCTACCGGCCCGATCCCAAAGGAAAAACCGCCACCCGGCCGGGTTAGGCGGTTCAACGGTCAATATTGCACCAGTGAGACGATATCGATTCCCTGCAGTTTCTCCCGCCCGTGCAAATAGCCGAGCTCGATCAGGAAGGCGGCGCAGACCACTTCGCCCCCCAATTGGCGCACCAGATCTACGGACGTGGATATCGTACCCCCGGTTGCCAGCAAATCATCGGCGATCAGCACCTTCTGGCCTGGCTGAACGGCGTCCTTGTGCATGGCCAGCTTGTCCTTTCCGTATTCCAGCGAATAATTGGCTTCCACGGCTTCGGCCGGCAGCTTCCCGCTCTTGCGGATCGGCACAAAACCAACCCCGAGCTTATACGCCAGCGGAGCTCCGATGACAAATCCACGGGCTTCGGGGCCGGCGATCAGATCAATCTGTTTGCCCTTGACCAATTCGGCTAACTGGTCGATCGCTTCCCGGTAGAGCCCCCCGTTCTTCAACAGTGTGGTAATATCCTTGAATCGGACCCCCGGCGACGGAAAATCGGGGATGACCCGAATATGTTCTTTGAAATTCATGAGCGGCCCTCCATGGCAGATTGATTGGATTGGCTCTTGATCCACCCCAGCAGCTCCTGGGCCGAGGAGTAGACAAAGAGCGTTTCGACTTGCTCGCGCTCTTTCTTGGCGCAAAAGGTAGAGGAACAGCTCAAATCCTGCTTCTTCGGCTGGCGCACCATCCGGTACACGTTGCCCTCCCGCTCGATGAAGGTCAGTTCCTCAAACACATCTATCATAAACCGAATGGCGGCCGGTGAAAAGCCCGATCTTCGGCTGAGGCCGCCGATCAGCCGGGAACGGGGGATTTCCCGCGTTCCGGCCTGATACAGGGCGGCATATACTTTCCGGAACGCTTCCCGGGATGGTAAACTGAAGCGTTCCTCCCCGCTGTCCTCGGCAAAAATGGCATACCAGCGCTTGACCCCGGACGCCCTGCGGATGAATGCCGCGAGCATGGACGTATTGGCCGGCAGGCTGTATAGAACGGCATCTTCCAGAAGCTCTGCGGATGATGAGCAGGCAGCCTCGTTCAGCGGCTCCGTCTCTCCGCTCCCGCCAAGCAGCCAGACCGGGCAGGATTCGTCGAACCATGGACCGTCCGGCCGGCGCGGATCGTGCTGCGGACCGACTACGATCCCCTGCAGGTGTCCCTCGCCCCGGGCCTGCGAACGAACACGTTCCAGCATGGCGCTGATTTTCTCCGCGGGGTCCGGACAGCCGCGCCAATCAAACAGCTGCACTTGCGGCACGCTCAGGTCGCTGATGACAATTTGCGCCTTTTTGCGCCCGTTCCATTCATTGACGGACAGCTCACCGAGGAGATCGATCGTGGCCGTCGAAGAAATCCAATCCGCCAAATGCCCTTGCCCGAAACCGACGGCTTCCACCGTGCAGGAATTCCCGTCCGCAGCGTTGGACAACGCCAGCTTCAGATGTTTGCCGTCCCTGCCGATCGTCTTCAACTCTTCAAGCCGCAAGCCGGAAAAGACGAATTTGGGGGACGGATTGCCCATGCCGAAGGGGGCCATGGTTTCCAGCTGTTCGATTGCGCTGACCGAAATTTCCTCCAGCGCACACTCCAGATCGGCCCGGATCAGCGGAACCAGATCCGTCTCCTGCAGCCAGGCTTCGGCCAATTCGTTCAACCGGCGGTCGAGCAGCCCGATATTCTCCTCCGGAAGGCTCATGCCGGCCGCGGCCTGATGCCCGCCGTAATGGGTGAACAGCCCATGGCATTCGGACAGCGCACGGTGAATGTCGAAGCCCGGAATGGAACGGGCGGAGCCTTTGGCCATCCCGTTTTCGGGATCAATGCCGAGAATGATGGTCGGCCGGTAGAAGCGGTCCAGCAGCCTCGAGGCCACGATGCCGATCACTCCGACATTCCAGCCTTCCCGGGCCAGGACGATCACATGGGGCAATCCGCTTTCTTCCATCCGTGACTCCAGCATGGCGGACGCTTCCTGTGTAATCTCCTCGACCAGGAGCTGCCGGTCCCGGTTCAGCCGATCCAGCTCCCGCGCAAGGCGGAGCGCTTCCCCGTCGTCGGCGGCAATGAGCAGCCTCACCGCTTCATCGGCGGAATCCAGGCGGCCGCTGGCGTTGATGCGGGGAGCCAGCTGGAAGCCGATATGCCCCGCGTTAACGCCGGCCTGCTCAATGCCGGCTACGGAGAAGAGCGCCCGCAATCCCTTGTTCGCGGTCCGGCGCATCTGCTCGAGTCCGAGCCGCACCAGAATGCGGTTTTCTCCGGCAAGCGGCATAAGGTCGGCAACGGTGCCGATCGCCGCAATCTCGGCGAAATCGAGCGGCGGCTCCCCAAGCAGCGCGTGGGCCAGCTTGAAAGCCACACCCACACCGGCCAGGCCCTTGAACGGATACGGGCATCCGGGCTGCTTCGGATTGACCAGCGCCAACGCCGGGGGGAGCGCCTCCGGCGGTTCATGATGGTCGGTCACGACAATATCGATGCCGATCGCATTCGCATATTCGATCTCGCTCACGGCGCTGATGCCGGTATCCACCGTGACAATCAGGGAAATCCCGTCCCGTTTCGCCTGCTCCAGGGCAGACACATTGAGACCGTATCCTTCGCGGACACGGTGCGGTATGTAATAATCGAAGCTGGCGCCCAAACGGCGCATGAGGAAAATCATCAGCGTGGTGCTGCTGACTCCGTCGGCATCGTAATCGCCGTATATGCGGATCTTCTCTCTGCGCTCGAGAGCCAGCCGAATGCGGCCGACCGCTTCGCGCATTCCCAGAAGAAGGAAGGGGTCGTGAAACGCATCCTCGCCTCCTTGCAGGAAGGCTTTGGCGAGAAGCGGGTCGGACATCCCCCGGACCGCCAGCAGCCTGGCCAGCAGCGGATGAATTTGCAGTTCCTCCGCCAGCCGGGCTGCTTCTTCCCCGTCCGTTCGGGCGACTTCCCATCGGGCTTTGGCTTTCAGCAACAGGAACCCTCCTCGTTTTCGTCTTTACTGCAAAAGATTC
>Ga0310828_1000663_pt1 | contig 29728 bp, 23 predicted proteins | sample WT_ome_3_FD_202242 | JGI IMG/M metagenome (GOLD analysis project Ga0310828, IMG submission 202242) | Sorghum-adapted microbial communities enriched on wild type (WT) sorghum from Joint BioEnergy Institute, Emeryville, California, United... ... | reverse complement strand
CGCGTAAGCTTCCTCGAACACCTCGGGGGGCAGCTGGTCGCGATACGGCTCGAGCAACGCCAGCTCCTCCGGCGATGGCTTGCCCGTGGCCTTCATATCGGAGTTCTCGAAGTAGCTCGCCGTGCGGGTATAGAGCGAATAGAAGAGGTTGTTGTTGGTCCACTCGAAATCGAAAGCATAGTCGAGCGCCTTACGCACGCGCCGGTCAGAGAACTTAGGCTTTCGGTTGTTGATGAAGAAACCCTGCGCTGCCGATGGGCTCTCGTCAGGCAGGGTCAGCAGGACCATCCGGCCATCCTTCACCTGGGGTATGTCGTAGGCCGTCGCCCAGTCCTTGGAGGTGAACTCTTCGCGGAGGTCGTAGGCGCCCGCCTTCAGGCTTTCGAGCTGAGCGGTACGGTCGCGGAAGTATTCGTAACGGATCTCGTCGAAGTTATAGCGCCCGCGGTTTACGGGGAGATCCTTCGCCCAGTAGTCCTCACGGCGCTTGAAAGTGGTGAAGCTGCCCTGCTTGAAGTCCGAGATCCGGTATGGGCCGGAGCCGAGAGGCGGTTCAAGCGTCGTCTGATCGAACTCGCGAGTCGCATAGTAGGCTTTCGACAGAATGGGCAGCGTGGCGACCGTCAGCGGCAGGTCACGCAGATTCTCTCCCCGGAAAACGTAGCGCACCTCATGTGGCCCCAGGGCCTCGGCACGGACGACGTCCCGCAGCAAGATTTGATAATGCGGGTGTCCCTTGGTCTTTAGAACATCGAAGGAGAAGACGACATCTTCCGCCGTCACCGGTGAGCCGTCCGAAAACTTGGCCTCGGGGCGCAACTGGAAGGTCACCGAGCGGCGGTCGGCTGCAAGCTTGGCCGTCTTGGCGACGAGGCCGTAAACCGCGTCCGGCTCATCCATGGCGCGGACCATGAGGCTGTCAAAAAGAAGGTCGAGCCCCTGGGCAGCATCCCCGCGCAGAATGAATGGGTTGAAGCTATCGAAGGTGATGGTTGCGGCCGGGCCGATGTGCGCCAGGCGGCCACCCTTCGGCGCGTTCGGGTTGACGTAGTCGAAGTGCTGAAAATCCGGGCCGTACTTCAGCTCGCCGAATGCTGATAGGCCGTGGCTCGCTACCTCATCGGCCGATACCGCGGACACGGCGGCGAAGAGTCCGAACAGAAGACCCGCCGCGGCGCGCAACAGCCGATTGTGAGTGCCGCCGTAGAGGGCTTCGCGGTCCCGTCTCATCCCCGCCCCCGCTTCGCGTTGAGTTCCTTCTGCTTTTCAGCGTCGAGCCACCAGACCCGCATGAACGAGGGGCTCTGCTCCGGCAGCTTATCCGGCCGACCAAACATGTCCCAGACGGCGATGCGGTCGAATGGCGAGTGCCACTGCGGGATGACGTAGTAGTTCCACAGCAGCACACGATCGAGAGCCCGCGTGGCTGCGACCAGCTCCTCCCGGTTTGCGGCAAAGATGATCTTGTCGATCAGCTTATCGATGGCCGGGTTCTTGATGCCGATGGAGTTCATGCTGCCGTGCGTATCGGCAGCTGCCGAGCCCCAGAAATTGCGCTGCTCATTGCCCGGCGAGTTCGACTGCGGGAATGAGTCGACAATGATGTCGTAGTCGAAAGTGTCGGTGCGCCGCTGGTACTGCGAGGTGTCGACGATGCGAACGGAAACCCGAACGCCCAAACGCTCCAGGTTCGTCTTGAACGGCAGGACGACGCGCTCGAAATCCGGCTGAACGATCAGAATCTCGACGGCGAGCTGCTCTCCCTTTGCGTTGGTCAGCACCCCATTTTGGGGCTTCCAGCCGGCTTCTGCCAGGAGCTGCGCCGCCTTACGCAAGTTGTTGCGTTGGTCCTGGGGTGTGGCGTTCACCGGATTCTTCCATTCCGTCGTGAACACTTCCGGCGGAACTTCATCCTTGATCTCATTCAGGATCTCGAGCTCACGCCCTGTTGGCAGCCCAGTTGCCTGCAACTCCGAATTGCCGAAGAAGCTTTCCGTTCGCTTGTACTGGTCGAAAAACAGGTTCTTGTTCATCCATTCGAAGTCGAAGGCCAGATTGAAGGCTTTGCGCACGCGGATGTCCTGGAACTGCGGCCGGCGCAGGTTCATGACGAATGCCTGCATGGGCGTCACGCGGTGGATTGGAATCTCTTCCTTTTTCACGAGCCCGCGGCGGACGGCCTCGAAGTCGTAGGAAGTCGCCCAGGCCTTGGCGCTCGTCTCTTGCCAGTAGTCGATTTGACCGACTTTGAAGGCCTCGAATGCTGGCACCCGGTCCCGGAAATAGGTGAAGACGAACTCGTCGAAATTCCACTGGCCCTTGGAGACGGGCAGGTCCTTCGCCCACCAGTCCTTCACCCGCTCGTAGACGATGCTGCGACCTGGATCGAACGACTTGATCTTATAGGGCCCGGAGCCGAGCGGGATTTCTAAGGTGCTGCGAGACAGGTCCCGCGGCTGGCCGTTGGCGCCGGTCGCTTCCCAGAAGTGCTTGGGCAACACCGGGAGCTGGCCGACGATCTGCGGCAGCTCGCGATTCCCTTTCTGGTCGAAGGTGAAGGTCACCTCATGGTCGCCGGTTTTCTCGGCGCGGACGACGTTACGGTAGTAAGCGTTGTAGTGCGGGTGCGCCTTCTTGAGGGCTTCGAGCGAGAAGATGACATCGTCCGGCTTGATCGGCTCGCCGTCGTGAAAGCGGGCTTCCGGGCGTAGGCCGAAGGTGGCGCTCGAAAAGTCGTCGGGAAAGGAGACCCATTCGGCCACAAGACCGTATTCGGTCGAGGGTTCGTCTGGGCTCGAGGTCATCAATGTATCATAGATGAGGCCGACGCCCGCCGCCGTGCTGCCTTGCACGGAGAAGGGGTTGAGGTTGTCGAAGGAGCCCATAGCCCACTGGCGCACGGTGCCGCCCTTGGGCGCATCCGGATTGACCCAGTCGAAGTGTTTGAAATCCGGTCCGTATGCTGGCTCGCCGACGAGCGAAAGGGCGTGATGCCGTGTCTCGCTGCTTGCGGAAAGACTACCAACACCGGTGCTAAGGGCCATTGCCGCTGCGGCGAGCGCCAAAAGACCTCTGCCTATGCTACCGTTGACGCGTGTGGCCACACGATACTCCCGCCTAAGTGGTGGAACACTGGCCCATGCCTCGCCGGGGCACGGGCCAACAAATGAGGCCTCCGTGGCTCCGGAGCAACCATCGACGCCGTTATAACAGCAAAAGCGACCCCGCCAATCTATGGCCGGGTCGCACACGGTCGTAGCTCGATCACAATCTGGCCAATAGCCCCGCGAGCCGCGATGCTAGGGCCCGCTTGAGCATCACTTAATTGCTTGGCAGCGGCGGCGGATTGTCGCTCAACGTCCGCAGGTAGGCGAGCAGATCGGCGATTTCCGCATTATCCCTGATGCCGGCAAACGCCATCTTGTTGCCAGGGATGTAGCTGCGCGGGTTGTGGATGAAGTTGGCCAGCTCCTCGTAACCCCACTCACCGCCCTTTTCCTTCAGGGCTGCCGAGTAGTTGAAGCCTTCCTGCGAACCCTTTGGTCTGCCGACAATGCCCCAGAGGTTAGGCCCTGTCATGTTGCGGCCACCCTTGTCAGGCGTGTGGCACGTCGAGCAGCGCTTGAATGCCGCCTGTCCGCTATCGGCGCTAGCGTTCTGCAGCAGACTGGCAATTTCCTCGAAGTTCAGGCCAGCAGCTGCGGAGGTTTGGGACGACTCCGCGGCAGTCGTGGTCTCGACCGGCAGCTCGTATCCTGGCTTGGCCAGCCGCTTATGGCTCATCTGGATATCGATGAATGTCGCCGATCCAAACATTAGGAGGAGCGCTGCGATTACAGCCCCGGCGATCTTGTTCAACTCCCTGGTATCCATCGAATCCCCAGCCCTCTGCCCGCGCCAGTCGCTTCTTATGACTCGTGCCTCGATCGGCGGCCGACTATAGAAAGTCCCAATCTTCATGCAACCGGGGTGGCGGTTCGGTCCAGTCGCTCGTGCCGAGACCAATTGTCACTCGCCAAAACGTCAGTCCTGCTCGAAGCTGCACACTCATGACCCGCACGCTCGTCGTCATTCCGGCCCGTATGCAGGCCACGCGTCTTCCCGGCAAGCCGATGGCGGACATCCACGGCAAGCCGATGATCGTCCACGTCTGGGAGCGTGCGCGGGCGGCCGATGTCGGCCGCGTTGTTGTCGCGACAGACGCGGAGGAGATCGCTTCCGCTATTCGTGATGTGGGCGGGGAGGCTGTTCTGACGCGTGCGGATCATGCGTCCGGCTCGGATCGCGTGTACGAAGCATTGCAGAAACTCGACGCAAGCGGCGCTGCCGATTTCATAATCAATCTGCAGGGGGACCTGCCAACGCTCGAGCCGCACCTGGTTCGCGAATGCCTGGGGCCGCTGTTGGGCCCAGGGCCGGATATTGCCACCCTCGCAGCCGAAATCAGGGAGCCCGACGAAAGGGTCGCTCCGAGCGTCGTGAAGGTCGTTGGGACCTCGATAGGGTGTGATGGGGCGCGTCAGCTCCGCGCGCTCTACTTCACCCGTGCGACGGCGCCCTTCGGCGAAGGCCCGCTCTATCATCATATCGGCATCTATGGCTTCCGCCGTGCGGCGCTGGAGCGGTTCGTAGCCCTCCCGCCGTCACCGCTCGAGCTGCGTGAGAAGCTTGAGCAGCTCCGCGCGCTCGAGAACGGCATGCGCATCGACGTGACGCTCGTTGACACCGTTCCGCTCGGTGTCGATACTCCCGCTGATCTGGAGAGGGCGCGCGAGATGCTTGCGGCTTGACACGAGCCGAGTTCTGAGCCGAAACCCCGCCCATTGCTCCATCTATCCTGAACCTGAACATCATGCCGCAGACAAGGACCAGATCTCCGGCCGGTGCCAGCCGCCCCGGACAGCAAGCCGCTCACAGCCGGAGGACTGGCGGCGCCGACCGCATCGCCTATCAGGGCGAACCAGGCGCCAACTCGCATATGGCTTGCATCGAGGTTTTTCCTGACCTCGAGCCGATGCCCTGCCCGACCTTCGAGGATGCGCTGGCCGCGGTGAAGTCGGGTGACGCACGCTACGCGATGATTCCTATCGAGAACTCGGTTGCGGGCCGCGTCGCGGACATCCACCACTTGCTGCCGAATGCCGGACTTTTCATCGTCGGCGAGCACTTCCTGCGCGTGCGCCATCAGCTCATGGCTTTGCCGGGGGCAAGCCTCGAGACGATCAAGAGCGTGATGAGCCACACGCAGGCGCTGGGGCAATGCCGCAATACGCTGCGGCGGCTTGGCCTCAAGCCGGTGCCCGAGGCGGACACTGCGGGCTCGGCCCGGATCGTTAGTGAGCGGAACGACCTGAGCCTCGCTGCGATTGCATCGACCCTTGCTGCCGAGATCTATGGCCTCAAGATCCTCAAGAGCGACATTGAAGACGAGGCCCACAACACCACCCGCTTCGTCATCCTCGCAGCAGAGCCCGACGACGCCGAACCAGGCCAAGGGCCGTTCGTCACCACGTTCATCTTCAGAGTTCGGAACGTCCCGGCCGCGCTTTACAAGGCCTTGGGCGGATTTGCGACCAATGGCGTGAATATGACGAAGCTGGAATCCTACCAGCTCAACGGCGCCTTCACGGCGACGATGTTCTATGCCGATATTGAAGGCCATCCGGCGGATCGGCCCGTTCGGCTGGCGCTCGAGGAGCTGTCGTTCTTTTCCTCGGAGCTGAAGGTGCTGGGAACGTACCGTGCGAGTCCGTATCGGGCGGTGGTCGAGCGGCAGAAACACGAATAACGCTGCCTCGTCCAGCGCCAGGCCCGAAGCCGGACAGAATAAGAAGCCGATCAGAATAATAAGGAAGGAGGAAACATGAGGCTCAAGGACAAGGTCGCAATCGTCACCGGCGGCGCATCCGGGTTCGGCAAGGCCATCGCTGAGACTTACGCAAGAGAGGGCGCCAAGGTCATGGTCGCCGACATCAACGGCCAGGGCGCCCGCGATGTCGCCAGCGGTATTGGCAACTCGGCTGCACACATCGCCTGCGACGTCTCGAAGAAAAGCGACGTCGACGCAATGGTGGCCGAAACGGTGAAGGTGTTCGGCGGCGTCGATATTATGGTCAACAACGCCGGCTATACGCACAAGAATCAGTGGCTGCTGAACGTCACCGAGGAGGAGTTCGACCGCATCTTCGACGTCAATGTAAAGGCGATCTACCTCTCGACGCTGGCCTGCGTGCCGGAGATGGAGAAGCGCGGCGGGGGCGTCATCATCAACACGGCATCGACAGCCGGCGTGCGCCCGCGGCCGGGGCTCACGTGGTACAATGGCTCCAAAGGTGCGGCGATTATCTTGACGAAATCCATGGCCGCAGAGCTGGCGCCGAAGAAGATCCGAGTCTGCGCCATAAACCCAGTCATCGGTGAGACCGGCATGTTGGAGCTGTTCATGGGCATGCCCGACACGCCGGAGAACCGGGCAAAGTTCCTCGCGACAATCCCGCTTGGCCGCATGTCGAAGCCGAGCGATGTGGCCAATGCCGCGCTGTTTCTGGCTGACCCGGCTTCCGAGTTCATCACCGGCGTGGCGCTGGAGGTTGATGGCGGGCGGTGCATTTAGCCTCTGGGTAAGTTGGAGCTTCCATATCGGAGCGGTCGAGAAGCATCGCTCCGCGTTGCCCTCTGGCTCCTTTACTGCCTGTCCAGCAATGCCGGAGCAGGCGACATGACCTTGCACTTCAGGTACTTCAGAAGCTCATGAACGGGTCGGATATAGGGACCCAGCAGCCTGCGCCGCCCGAGGCTTCGGCGACTGCAGTGCGCGTGCAGGTGGATGTCCTCAGGTCGTTCATCCAAGATCTCTTCGCTGCACAAGGTCTGACTGACGAGGATGCCGAGACCGCGGCCCATGCGCTCGTAACGGCGGACGTGCGTGGGGTCTGGTCGCACGGGGTGGTGCGTGCCCCGATGTACTGCGAACGTCTTGAACGCGGGGTTGCCAAGGCCCGGCCCAGCATACAGGTCAACCGCGTGGCGACTGCGGCTGCACTGATGGATGGTGACGACGGTTTGGGCCTGATCGTCGCCCCACGTGCGATGGACGAAGCCATCAACATCGCTCGCCAGCACGGCATCGGCCTCGTCGGCGTGAAGCGCAGCGGGCATTTCGGTATGGCAGCGCTCTATGCGCAGCGGGCGATCGATGCGAGCTGTATCGGGCTAGTATTCACCAATGCCTCGCCGGCCCTGCCCTCATGGGGTGCGCGGAAAACCTTCTTCGGCACAAGCCCCTTGGCCTTCGGTGCCCCTACCGGCGATGGTCCGCCGTTTCTCGTCGATATGGCGATGTCTACAGTGGCCCGCGGCAAGCTTAAATTCGCAGCTCAGCGCGGCGAGGTGATTCTCCCGGGCCTTGCGCTCGACGCCAAAGGCAGGCCGACGACGGACGGTACCGCTGCATTCAATGGCGTCATGCTGCCCTTCGGAGGCGTCAAAGGCGCAGCGCTTCATGGATGATGGACGTCTTCTGCGGCGTGTTTACCGGGGCGGCCATGGGCGGAGAAGTTGCCAATCCGTTCAAGGATCTCGAACGCCCTCAGAATGCCGGACATGTCTTCATTGCCATTCGCGCCGATCTGTTCATGCCGTTGGCCGAGTTCATCGAGCGCATGAACACGGTCAGCGCACGCGCCAAGGCTCTCCCGCTTGCCGAAGGGTTCGATCGCATCCTCTCGCCGGGGGAGCCGGAAGCCTTGCGCGCGGCGGAGAACAGGGAACGCGGCGTTCCTCTCACTCCCGACGTGTTGCATTCCCTGCAAGAAACGGCCAAGCGTCTCGGTGTTCCGTTTCCGTTGATTGGTTAAACGTTTATCAGCGGACGAACTTGTAATCGAATCCGGAGCCGTATTGCGTGACGCGGCCGACGGTCGGGCTGACGAAGTGGATCGGCAGAAGGAGAACCGGCGTGTCGGCGACCGTCTCAAGAAAGCTGCGGCGGGACGCTGCGGCTTGCTCGTGATCGAAATCGAAGATCGTCGACCAGCTGGGCTCACGGCATTGCAGAGCGTGATGGAACAGGTCGCCGGTAACGATGGCCTTCTGGCCTTTTGAGCTGATATTGACGCAGCAATGGTGCGGGCTGTGGCCCGGTGTCAGCGTCAACGTGAAGGTCTCGTCGAGCTCGTAGCTGTCGTCGACGAGCAGCGCCTGCCCCGCCTCGACGATGGGGAGGCAATTGTAAGTCCACACGTTTCCGGGCGGATCCTTGCCTTCCTTGGTTGCCTGCTCCCAGAACGCGTATTCGTCCTTATGGAAGATGTACTTGGCGTTCGGGAACGTCGGCACCCAGCGTCCATCGACGAGCCTGGTATTCCAGCCGCAGTGATCGATGTGGAGGTGCGTGCAGAAAACGTGCGTGATATCGCCGAAGGCCAATCCCGCGGCTCTGAAATTGTCGAGCCATGGCTGCTTCGGGAAATCGAAGGGGGGTGCATACCCCTTGTCTTCACCCGTGCACGTATCAATCAACACCAGGTGCCGCGGCGTTCTGACGACGAACGTCTGATACGTCATGACCATCTTGCCCGATGCGAAATCGAACATCTCGGGCTCGAGCGTCTCCAGATGCCGCCGTCCTATCTCCGGGTCATAGGCAGGGAACATATCCTCGGGCTTACGCCACGGCCCGTCCCGCTCGATGATGCTGGTGATGGTGACGTCCCCAATCGTAAGTGATCGCATCAAGTCTGCTCCCTGCACCGAGTTTTCTTTTAAGCTGAGCACGCCTGCGGTGAATTGGAAAGATCGGAATTGCGCGGGGCCCTTCGTTGCTGACGGGTCGCCTCCGCTCGCTGCCGAAACGGCGTATGGCAAGCACCTGCGCCCTGGAGATCCGCCGGAACGGCGCAAATGCAGTATGCGTTCGTTCAAGATGGAGCTGTTGGAGAAAATCCTGCGAAGCACGCGCTCCTGGCCCTCATGGGCTCGCTCTCTGAGCACAACCGGGCTTGTCGTCTTCTCCCTCTTAGCACGGCTCGCGATTGGATATGGGCTTGAAGGCTACGCCTTTCTTCTTTTCTTTCCTGCCATTATGGTTAGTGCGTTGCTGTTCGATCGCGGTAACGGGATATTCGCCACCGTTCTCAGCGGCATCTTCGTTGCCTACTTTCTCATTCCGCCGCTTTACACCTTTTCTCTTAAATCCTCTTATGACCTGGTTGCCCTGGGGCTGTTTACGATCGTCGGCCTCTTGATGGCCATTCTGATCGAGAGCCTCCACATCAGTGTCGGCAAGCTCGAGGAGAGCCGCGCGAACGCTGAGGCCAGCGCTCAGGAACGGGCTGTGCTGCTCTCGGAGCTGACCCACAGAATGCGCAACCACCTGGCGACGATCAGCTCTTTGCTGAGGCTGCAGGCCAGGTCGACCGAGGAACCGTCTGCCAAGGCGGCGTTGATGACTGCAGCACACCGGGTCAACGTCCTGGCTCGCGTGCATGAGCGGCTCGCCATCGTGGGTGGTGGCGCAGTCGTCGACAGCCAAATCTTCATCGGCCACTTATGCGATGACCTGAAACAAGGATTGATTGGCTTGAGGCCGGTCGCGATCGAGTTGTCCGCTGAGAGTCATACGATCAAGTTGCAGAAGGCTGTCGCGATTGGGCTCATCATCAATGAGCTACTAACGAATGCTTTGAAGTACGCCTTTCCCAACGACCAAAGAGGCACCGTCCGGGTTTCGTTCTCCCGACACGGCAGTGAATACCGACTGACCATCAGCGACAACGGGGTCGGGATGGGGCGGCTGGGAAATGGTTCCGGTATGGGCATCGAGCTTGTACGAGCGTTAGCGAGCCAAAGCGGAGGCGACGTCGAGGTCAGCGATGCTCATCCCGGATCACAGTTTGTCGTCACCCTCCCGGTGCAGCCAAAATCACTCCGCATCGGCTGAGCACCGCGCGGCGAGACTTCCGAGGTTCGATCAACACAGTCTGCTGGGCTCGGTACGGCAAACCGGCCGGACCGAGTGGGGGACCCAGGGCCCGACGATCACTTGCCGCTGCGCCGAAGCCCTTATCTGGGCTGAGCTTTGGGCTGCACGGCCGGCTGCGGTTGTGGAACCCGTACAGGTTGTTCGTCAGCTGATTGGTTGTTCTCGGCCGACAAGCGCCTATCGCTGTCGATGAAGCTGCGGAGCATCGATGTGAAGAGGTCCGCGGCCACAGGACTGATCTTCTGGTACTCTTCCCAGGAGCTGACCTTGGCGACCTTCAGCCAGCTCTCGTACTCATCATAAGCCAGCTCCCGGACCGTGGCGCCGGCCTTCTCGAACGTTTCGGTAGCCGTTTGCAGCGCATCCCGCTGGGTTTCGACGAAGTACATGTCTGAAATTTCTGCCGCTTCCTCAAAAGCCTTTTGCTCCTCAGGGGTGAGCGACTCCCACGCAGTTCGCGACATGATCAGCGGCTGGAAGGAGGTCCAGATGCCATATCCTCCGAAGGTCGCATAGCGTGCGTGCTCGTAGATCCGGAAGGATACATGGGACTCGTAGGAGGTAAGCGCCGCATCCAGCTCCCCCGCGCCCATTTTCTCAGCGATCTGCGTAGACGGCATGGAGGGCGTCTCGCCACCCGCGGCCTGGATCATGAGGTCGAACGCCTTGTCTCCAGTGCGCACCCGCAGGTCCTTTACGGTCTCGGGACCACCGAACTCCTGCGCACGGGCTGCTACGCCGCCGCCCAGCCACCACCATGTCAGGATACGAATGCCCTTTTCCATAGCGAGGGCCTGCAACTTCTCCTCGAACTCGGAGCCCTTGAGCAGGCCGGCGAGCTCGGTGTTGGCGGGCACTCCGGGCAACAGGCCGATGGAGAACTCGGGCACCTTCTTGGTGCCGTAGAAGAGGGGATAGATGGCTAGGTCGAGGCGCCCATCGACCAGCGCATCGAACTGCTCGATGGGCTTGATGCCCAGCTCGCTCTTCGGGTGAATGCTGAAGCTGATGCTGGGGACCCGCTTTTGCACCTCGGTCGCGAACACGCGCGCGGCTCGGTCGCGGGCGTCGATGTCCGCAGACCACTGATGTGAGATCCGAAAGTGACGTTGTGCTTCAGCTGCCTGCGGCAGCCAAGCTGCACCGAGCAGCACCATTGCGATGAACAAACAGCCCGAGCGCAGCATGGATCATGTCCCCCCGTTTAGGCCCCGGATTTGATACGCGGATTTGTGGCGGCCTAGCGGCCACCGATCGAAACCCTTGCCACGTCACATCGTCGATTCCAAGGCGGATGTGATTTCATTTCCAGGCTGAAGGGCAAAGCGCCCACTGGCTTGCGGCGCCGGATTGGCATATAAGCGCCACACGTCTGGTTAGCCTCAGGTGCTGAGAGATGTTCTGCAAGCTTTGCCGGTTGGGCCGGGCGGAGCCACTGCAGGCGTGAGCCATTTAGGAGAGAAGTCATGCGGGCGCCCTGGTCTCCCGACAGCTGGAGGTCGAAGCCGATCGTCCAGGTTCCCGAGTATCCGGACAAGGCTCAGCTCGCCGAGGTGGAAGCCAAGCTCGCTACATTTCCGCCGCTCGTTTTTGCAGGTGAGGCGCGCCAGCTCAAGAAGGAGCTTGCGGGGGTCGCTACCGGCAACGGCTTCCTGTTGCAGGGCGGTGACTGTGCGGAGAGTTTCCTCGAGCACCGGGCCGACAATATCCGCGACTTCTTTCGCGTCTTCCTTCAGATGGCGGTTGTGCTGACCTTCGCCGGCGGCTGTCCGGTGGTGAAAGTCGGGCGCCTTGCGGGCCAGTTCGCAAAGCCGCGCTCCTCGCCTGTTGAGAAGCACGGCGACATGGAGCTGCCCAGCTATCGCGGCGACATCATCAACGGGAGCGAGTTCACGGCAGAGGCGCGCAAGCCTGATCCGCAGCGGCAGCTACAGGCCTATCGTCAAGCTGCGGCGACGCTCAACCTGATCCGCGCCTTCGCCATGGGCGGCTATGCGGACCTGGAGCGGGTGCACCAGTGGACGCTTGGTTTCGTGAAGGACTCCCCCCAGAGCCACCGGTACCAGGCGCTCGCAGACCGCATTTCAGAGACGCTGGTCTTCATGCGGGCTTGCGGGATTACGTCGGAGAACACCCCGCAGCTCAGGACGACCAACGTCTACACCAGCCATGAGGCGCTGCTGCTCGGCTTCGAGCAGGCGTTGACCCGTCTCGATTCCACGAGCGGCGAATGGTACGCAACCTCAGGGCACATGGTTTGGATCGGGGATCGCACCCGGCAGCCGGATCATGCTCACGTCGAGTTCTGCCGTGGCATCCGCAACCCGATCGGCGTCAAGTGCGGCCCCTCTCTGGAACCTGACGAGCTGTTGCGCCTGATCGACATCCTTGATCCCAAGAACGAGCCTGGCCGGCTGACGCTCATCTGCAGGTTCGGCGCTGACAAGGTGGAGTCGCACCTGCCGAAGCTGATCCGCGCCGTTCGTAGGGAGGGCCGTAACGTCGTGTGGTCCTGCGACCCGATGCACGGCAACACGATCACGGCCGCTTCGGGCTACAAGACCCGGCCGTTCGATCGCATCCTGAAGGAAGTCGAGCTGTTCTTCGATGTCCATCGGGGCGAGGGCACGCACGCGGGCGGGATACACGTCGAAATGACGGGCCAGGACGTGACCGAGTGCACGGGCGGTGCGACGGCGATCACGGAAGCGGATCTCTCCGACCGCTACCACACGCATTGCGATCCGCGGCTCAATGCCGACCAGGCGCTCGAGCTCGCTTTCCTGATCGCTGAGCGGCTGAGGCAGGATCGGATGAACGGTGTGCAGCAGCAGTCGGCGGCAACTGCTTTTGGTTGAGAAACGATGGCGACGGCCGAGTAGCGAATGGTGGAACCTGACGCTCCGATCATTCGCTATTCGCTAAGCGCTCATTCCCGCTTAGAACTGGTGCATGCCCAGAACTTTCAAGATCGCGCTGGCTCAGCTCAATCCAGTGGTCGGCGACATCGCCGGTAATGTCGAGAAGGCCAAGCGTGCACACGCGGAAGCGGCCCAGCTCGGGGCCGATGTCATCGTCTTCCCCGAGCTGTTTATCACCGGCTACCCGCCCGAGGACCTCGTGCTCAAACCTGCGTTCGCCGCGGCGGCCCGCAGGGGGCTGGAAGATCTCGCCCGTGTTGTTGCGAACGGCGGGCCGGCATTGATCGTCGGCACCGTGTGGGCGGAGGAGGGGCGCGCCTACAACTCGGTGGCTCTGTTGGATGAAGGCGCTATCCAGGCAGTACGCTACAAGGTCGACCTGCCCAATTACGGCGTCTTCGACGAGAAGCGCGTGTTTCATGCCGGCCCGCTGCCTGGACCGATGAACGTGCGCGGCGTGCGTATCGGCGTGCCGATTTGTGAGGACATCTGGCAAGAGGACGTCATCGAGTGCCTGCAAGAATCCGGCGCGGAGATCATCGTCTCGCCCAACGGCTCGCCCTTTGACCGGTTGAAGCCGGACCTTCGCCTTAATGTCGCTGTCGCGCGGATTACCGAAAGCGGGCTACCGCTGGCATACCTGAACCAGGTCGGCGGTCAGGACGAGCTCGTGTTCGACGGCGCCTCCTTCGTTCTCAACTCCGATGCCAGCCTCGCTGTGCAGCTCCCCGCCTGGGAGGAGGTGGTCGTCGTTACCGAATGGGAGCAGCAGGACGGAGTCTGGTGGTGCAAGCCTGGCCCCAAGGCCGTCGTCGAGGAGGATGCGGCCGCTGCCTATCAGGCCTGCATGCTCGGGCTGCGCGATTACGTGGACAAGAACGGTTTCCCTGGCGTGGTGCTTGGCCTGTCAGGCGGCATCGACTCTGCGCTAGTGGCTGCCTTGTGTGTGGATGCGCTCGGGCCGGAGCGCGTGAGCTGCTACATGCTGCCCTACCGTTACACCTCGAACGAAAGCCTGTCCGATGCGGCCGAATGCGCTGCAGCTCTGGGCGTGCGGTACGAGGTGTTGCCGATCGAAGCCCCCGTCGCGGGCTTCATGTCAGCCTTGGAGCGGACCTTTGCCGGACGCGAACCGGACACTACTGAGGAGAACATCCAAAGCCGCGTCCGCGGTACGATGCTGATGGCCATCTCGAATGCATCCGGCAGCATGCTGGTGACGACCGGCAACAAGTCCGAGATGTCAGTCGGCTACGCCACGCTATATGGCGACATGAACGGTGGCTTCAACCCGATCAAGGATCTCTACAAGCTGCAAGTTTATCGCCTCGCGCGTTGGCGCAACGCGCACGTTCCCAAGGGTGGCAAGGGGCCAGCTGGCATCGTCATTCCGGAGAACATCTTGACACGCGTTCCCTCGGCGGAGCTACGGCCGAACCAGACGGACCAGGATTCGTTGCCGCCATACGAGGTGCTCGATGACATCCTGGAATGTCTGGTCGAGCACGAGATGCCATTGCCCGAGATCGTTGCTCGTGGTCACGACCCAGCAACCGTGAAGCGCGTAGAACGGATGCTTTACCTCGCCGAGTACAAGCGCCGCCAGTCGGCTCCCGGCGTGAAGATCACGACCCGCAGCTTTGGGCGCGACCGGCGTTATCCGATCACTAATAAGTTCCGTGAAAGCCTTGAGGCGCCGGCCTCCACCCAATCAACAATTGCACCTCCACGCCTCGTCAGGCCGCGCGCTGACGGTGGCGAGGTGTCTTGAGCCGATCATCCATCAACCATGCGCGATGATGGCTCCCACGATCACACGAAGGCAAGGGAAGCCGAGCTGACGTTCGAAGCGCGAGCGCTGCAGCTTGCGGAGCATATCGACATCAAGGGGCTGGAGCGCGAGGGGCAGCTCTCCACCAATCCGCTCGCCTTGCCGGTCGGCGAAAAGGGCATGGCGGTGCTGTTTCGCTTTGGCGCGGCCGTGTTCATCCGCATGACCCCTCGCGAGCAGGAAGAGTTCATTGCCGGGATCAGCAGCCGCCTGGTCGAACCGACGACGGTACACGAAAGCGAAAGCGTCAGCATCACTATCCGGCCAGACGCTGAGGATTCCGTCACGCTCACCGGGAATGTCGTTCTGAAGGACGATGCGCCTGAGCGCTTGCTGCTCGTCGCGGAAGCGTTGGCCGTCAGCGTGGCCCTGGGTTACGACGAAATCCGCATTGCGGAGGCATTCGACCGCATCGAGCCTGTCGCCAACAGCCTCATGCGCGGCAAGCTGCTCCGAGGCAGTCGTGCGGCGCTGGTCCGCCAGATTGGAGAGGCGCTTCACATTCAGCAGCGACTGGCGGGCCGCATCGAGGCCGCCGATCGACCAGACGTGCTCTGGGACCATCCCGAGCTCGAGCGTCTCTGGGTCAAGCTTGCGGACGACTACGACCTGGCAGTGCGGGCGCGCGCCATTGGCCAGAAGCTCGAGGTGATCCGTGAGACGGCCGACACCATGGCCGACCTGCTTTCCACCCGCACAAGCCATAGGCTCGAGTGGTACATCATCATTCTGATCCTGGTCGAGGTTCTGCTCGGCCTGTATGACCGGTTCCTGAAATGATCGATTCGCGACCCATATGGCCGCGTTTGCCTACGGGCACGCGCGGTGTAGGGTGCCTGTCACGCGAGCAGCGAGCACCGGAATCCGAATGACCGTAACCGTCCGTTTCGCCCCGAGCCCTACCGGCCGCCTTCATATCGGCAACGTGCGCACCGCCGTGCTGAACTGGCTCTTTGCGCGGCGGCATGGCGGCACGTTCATCCTCCGCCTCGACGACACTGACATCCAGCGCTCGACCGAGGAGCTTTCTCAGGGAATCCGCGAGGATCTCGAGTGGCTGGGGCTGACCTGGGACCGCGAGGAGCGCCAGTCGGCGCGCACGGCCCGCTATGACGAGGTTGCCGAGAAGCTGAAGCGAGCGGGCAGGCTCTATCCTTGTTATGAAACGGCTGAGGAGCTGGAGCGCCGCCGCAAGCGTCAGCTTGCCCGGGGATTGCCACCCATCTACGATCGCGCTGCTCTGAAGCTTACCGATGAGGAGCGCCGCAAGCTCGAAGCCGAAGGACGGCGCCCCTACTGGCGTTTTCGGCTGGCGAATACAGAGCCATCCGATCCGCTGAAGCCGCAGCCGACGCTGGTGACCTGGGTCGATCTGGTGCGCCGCGACCAGACCGTCGACGTTGGATCGCTCTCCGACCCGGTAATGATCCGCACCGACGGCACGTACCTCTACACGCTGACGAGCGTAATCGACGACATCGATTTCGGGGTCACTCATGTGATCCGCGGCGAGGACCACGTCACGAACACGGGTGTGCAAATTCAGCTGTTCGAGGCGCTGGGTGCCGAGCCGCCCGCCTTCGGGCACCACTCGTTGTTGGTCGGCGCCGATGGGCAGGCGCTTTCGAAACGACTGGGCCACCTATCTGTAGCGGCATTGCGCGAGGCGGGCTTCGAGCCCATGGCGATCCTGAGCCTTGCCGCATTGCTCGGCACCTCGGAGGCCGTCGAGGCGCATCAGAGCCTCGATGAGCTAGTGCAGCTCGTCGACGTGGAGAGGGTTTCACGCGCGCCGGCGCGTTTTGACGAAGCGGAGCTCCGCGCGATCAATGCCCGACTCCTCCACGAGATGCCGTACGAGAAGGTCAAGGATCGCCTTGAGGAGCTGGGCATTACCGGAGGAGAGCCGTTTTGGCTGGCCGTGCGCGGGAACCTGACGCGGTTGGCGGATGCCGTGGAGTGGTGGGCCGTCGTCTCGCAGCCGATCACGCCGGTGATCGAGGATGAGGAGTTCTGCCGGCGCGCCGCCGAGCTCCTGCCGGCGCCGCCGTGGGATGAGGGGACCTGGTCGGTTTGGACGAAAGCGCTCCAGACCGACACGGGGCGCAAGGGTCGTGCGCTTTTCCATCCTCTGCGCTTGGCGCTCACAGGCCGCGAGCAGGGGCCCGAGCTCAAGTCCCTCCTCCCGCTGATCGGCCCTGAGCGCGCGGCATCGCGGCTCAGGGGCGAAGTAGCCTGAAATTTCTGGACAGATCCGGCCGAAGGAGTCCGCGCGAGCACGCGCACCTTCGAGCTTCGCTCTTTTTCTCGGGGAAAGTGGGGCTGCTATCCCGGAAACGGCTTCAAAGGCGGTTCTACTCCGTCAGGGAGCGGCGTGCGCACGACGTTGAGAACCATGGCAAGCGTCGAGTAGTGGCCGCAGATGGCACAAAGGTCGATGACGCCTTGCTCGCCAAACAACTTCACCACTTTCTCATAAGTTGAATCGCTGACAGTGCCCTTCGCATGCAGCTCGGTGCAGAAGCGATAAACGGCGTCCTCGTCTTCGGCGAGCTGATCGGGCACGCGGCCTTCGGCAATGGCGTCGGCAATCGCTGGCGAAAGGCCTGCGTGCATGGCGACCTGCCGGTGCGTGTACCACTCATACTGCTGGGTCCAACGCCGCGCCGTGATGAGGATCGCCATCTCCTTGAGCTTTGATGGGATGGGGCTCTCGAAGCGGATGTAGCGGCCGAGATGGTCTGCCGCTTTGAAGATCTCGGGGCTGCGGATGAGCGGCAGGAACGGACCATCGACGTCGTGGCCCCGCTTGGCCTTGAATTCCTCGGCCACGGCACGTTGTGCCTCGGTCATGCGCTCCGGCGGAATCGGCGGCATACGATCGTCCGGTGAGCTGCCGACCTTGGGCATGATCTTCATTTCAGGCGCAATTTGCTCGTGGCTCATTCTTTGTCTGCCTTTCTCGCGGGAGTCTGTTTGGTTCTTAGTTGTCGCTTGCGAGCCGCACCGTGGCAGAAAGTCCGCCATCGACAACCAGCTCAGCACCGGTGATGTAGCGCGCTTCGTCCGATGCGAGGAAGAGGGCCGCGTGTGCAATATCCCAGGCCGTGCCCATACGGCCCATGGGCGGTTGTGAGTTCCGGCGGCGTCGCAGCGCTTCCACGTCTCCGCTACCCCGCTCGCCTGCGAGCCGATGCTCGACGAGCGGCGTGTCCATGAGGCCCGGCACGATGATGTTGCAGCGGACGTTGTCGCGCGCGTAGCGCACGGCGGTGACTCGCGTGAAGTGAATGAGGCCGGCCTTTGCCGTCGAGTAGGCGACCACCTCGGGGCCGAAATGCGCCAGTGCCGCGATTGAGGAGAGGTTGACGATGGAGCCGCCGCCTTGGCGGATCATGATGGGGATCACGTGCTTGCAGGTCAGAAACACGTAGCGGACGTTAACGTCGAATTGGCGATCCCACACCTCCAGCGGCATGCTGACGACATCGCCGGGGGCGGAGCCGCCGACATTGTTCACCAGCACGTCGATGCGGCCGTAGGTTTGCATGCAGGCATCGACCATGGCCTTGATCGACTCCGGATTGGTGACATCGACCTCGCCGATCGTGATGGTGTGGCCTTCCGCCTCCGCGAGCCGCTTCGTCTCGGCAGCCGCGTCAATGTTTCTGTCAGCGCCGAACACCTTCGCGCCTTCGCGGGCGAAAAGAACGGAGATGGCGCGCCCGTTTCCCCACCCAGGTCCTACCGAGCCTGCACCAACGACGAGCGCAACCTTGCCTGCAAGCCGCTGCATTAGTGTTTCTCCCGTGGTTCAAGAATTATGAGAGCTGTTCAATTCGGCGGGTGTAGAAGGCAGTTTCGAACGATCTCTCGAGCAGGGGAAGCATCGTCTAATCGGACTATCCCTTTAGCCGCAGCGGCAAGCCCGCTGCCACGAACTCAACCACGTCGGCTACGCGTGCGATCTCTTGATTGAGTCGGCCTTGCGCGTCGCGGAAGGCGCGGGCCAGTGCATTGTCAGGCACGATGCCCAGCCCAACCTCATTCGAGACCAGTACGACGTGAGCTGCGCAGGTTTCGAGCGCCGTCAGAAGCTTTTGGGTTTCCGCCTCAATATCGCGGCCGGCGTGCATGAGGTTCGATAGCCACAGTGTGAGGCAATCGACGACGAAAATCTCTGTGTTGTGGGCATCGGCGAGCACGTTCGCCAGCTCCAGTGGAGCTTCGATGGTCATCCACGATGAGCCTCTTTCCGCAAGGTGCCGCGCGATCCGCGCCTGCATTTCCTCGTCGTGCGGCTCGGCCGTTGCAACGTAGACTTTCCGTGCAAATGGCGAAGCCAAGTCAAGCGCACGGCGTGTCTTGCCGGATCGTGCGCCGCCGAGGACGAGGGTCACCCACCGCGGTCCGACCGCCTGCCGATATTCACCTTCGTTCGCCATCGTCAGACCTCAATGCGATTGACGCTCCGCCTGGCTCCGATTACCGTTTTGCCAGACGGTTCTCCATCCGGAGATTAAAAGGGAACGCGGGACGACTGACCCAAATCGGGAGTCGAAGCCGCGGCCGCCCCCGCGACTGTGAGCGAGGAGCTTGCATCCGGTAGGCCACTGGCTGACTAAATCAGCTGGGAAGGTGGATGCAGTGTCGATTCGCGAGCCAGGAGACCTGCCGTCGGAGAAGAGCGTGAACGGACGGGGTGATCCGGTCGCGATTGGCGTGCGATCGTACTGCGATCGGCGTCCAGTCTCGATTCCCCCCGCCATTTTGAATGGGGGATACCATGGCGATTTCCTCACCTTATGTGACACGTGTCGCTGGATGGGCATTGCTCGCCTTGTGCGCGACCACGATGCCCGCCTTAGCCCACCATGCGATGGGTGGAGAGATACCGCAAACGTTTATGCAGGGTTTGCTCTCCGGCCTTGGCCATCCTGTGATCGGGATCGATCATTTCGCGTTCATCGTGGCTGTCGGTGTGGCCGCAGCGCTCGCCGGCCAGCTGTGGACCTTGACGCCTGTATTCGCGATCGGCGCTTTTTCAGGCTGCCTCATCCACCTTGGCGGCGTCACATTGCCGATGGCAGAGCTGGTGATTGCGGCCTCTGTGCTTCTGCTCGGCGCGATTATCGCCAGCAACCGCGATGTTTCTCCCTTTGCTCTTGGAATTCTTTTCGCTGGCGCCGGGCTTTTCCATGGCTGGGCCTATGGCGAGTCGATTTTCGGTGCTGAACCCACGCCGCTGATCGCTTATCTCGCGGGGTTCACGCTGATCCAGCTGGTTATCGCGATTTCTGCCGGTTTCGCCAGCCGTTGGATGATTGAGAGTGACGGCAAAACGCGAACGAATGTCCGCCTTGCCGGTGCCGTCGTAGCGGGAATCGGTCTGGCCCTGTTCGTTGGCCATATCGAAGCTCTGGTGTTCCCGAACGTCCAATAAAGACGCGCGGATGCAAGAGGAGTGCTCTGCTCTGGAGGAGCGCGAGCACGTACTCTTGACAGCTCAATCGCGCGCTCGATGAGGCTATTTTCAGCCGACCATCACACGTTGACCATACGTGGGAGACGGAATTCGCGATGGCCCAGCGGATACCCTGCACCATCATCACCGGCTTTCTGGGGGCCGGGAAAACAACGCTGATCCGCTCGCTGCTCGAAAAGCCCAGTGGCCGGCGGCTGGCATTGATCATCAACGAGTTCGGCGACATCGGCGTGGATGGCGAGCTGCTGAAATCATGCGGCGTGCCGGGCTGCTCGGAGGAAGACATCGTAGAGCTTGCGAACGGCTGCATTTGTTGCACCGTCGCCGATGATTTTCTTCCGACGCTGCAATCGCTGCTTTGGCGTCCTGCACCTCCGGACCATATCGTCATCGAGACGTCTGGGCTGGCGCTGCCACAGCCCCTGTTGCGCGCTTTTTCATGGCCTGAGGTCAGAACGCGGGTCACTGTTGACGGCGTGGTGACTGTCGTCGATGGCCGCGCCGTGGCCGATGGCCGCTTTGCTGCCGATGAAGACGCCGTTGCCCGGCAGCGCGCCGAGGATGAAAGCCTCGATCACGAAAGCCCGCTTGAGGAGCTGTTCGAGGATCAGCTTTCCTGCGCGGATCTCATCGTTCTGAGCAAGGCTGATCTGCTTACGCCAGAAGAGCTGGCGCAGGTCGAAGCAAGGATCGCGCAAGATAAGCGGAATGGGGTTGCCGTCGTCCGCGCGGCCAACGGCAATTTGCCGGCTGGCGTCCTTCTCGGCATCGGCGCCGCCGCGGAAGACGACGCTCACAGTCGCCGTTCACATCACGATGACGAAGATCACGGCGCGGAGGATCATGACGATTTCGAAAGCTTTTCTGTCAACATCGGCAGTGTTGAGGGGCCGGAAAGCATCTCCGCGCGCATCCGGCAGGTTCTATCGAATGGGGACGTGCTTCGAGTGAAGGGCTTCCTGTCTGTGTCTGGCAAACCGATGCGCCTTGTGGTGCAGGGAGTCGGGCAGCGGCTGGAAACTTATTTCGATCGACCTTGGCGTCCGGATGAGACGCGCACCGGAAAGCTTGTCGTGATCGGCCTCAAGGGGCTGGACCGTGCCCGCATTTCCTCCGTCCTGGTCGGCGCTCCATCATGAACATCGGTTGGGAATTTTTTATTTCGCTGATCGCGGGCCTGCACTCACACCGCGTCCAGATGGGCTGATCCATGCACATCCTCGCAATCGAAAGCGGCACGATCGATGACGGTGAAAGTGCTGTCGACCTGGGGCAATCGCCGGCCGAAATTATCATTCTCTCAGCGGCCGATACCGAGCTTGCGCTGCTGAGCCGCGCGTATGCTGAGTTTCATAGAAAACGAAATGGCGATGTTCCGTCCTTACGGCTCGCAAATTACTTGAAGCTCAGGCACAACTATTCGGTCGATCTTTACATCGAACGGACGCTTCAGCACGCCCGGTGCGTGGTCTTGCGGCTGCTCGGAGGCGCATCCTATTGGGCCTATGGAGTCGAACGGATCTGCGAGACGGCGAAAGCCCGAGGGCAAATCCTTCTTGCATTGCCTGGCGACGACAAGCCCGATGCGGCCCTCTTCGAGCTTTCGACAGTACCTCACGAGGATCTGCTCAAGCTGTGGCGCTGCCTGAGCGAAGGCGGGCCTGGCAATGCGCTGCGGTTCTTCGAGGGCCTGACAGGCTTGTTGAAGGGCGAACGAGTTGGGGCGATCGCACAGCCACTTCCCAAAGCTGGAGTTTATCGTTCACTCACTGCAGCCAAATTATTCGACAACCGTTCCATCGTGTTTCGCGCGGTTCTGATTTTCTATCGCGCACTTATGCAAGCAGGCGATCTGGCGCCCGTCGATACGCTCATAGATGCGCTCGCGCTGCGCGGTTTTGATGCGGAGGCGCTTTATGTTTCGAGCTTGCGGGAAGAAGCAGCCGCCGATTTCGTGCGGCGGACCTTCGTGCGAAATCCGCCCGATGTTATCCTTAATGCCACCGCGTTTGCCACCGGTGAAGGCGAGAGCGCACGACCCTTCGGTACGGATGCACCGTGGTTGCAGGTTGTTTTCAGCGGACAATCCCGCGAAACGTGGGAAAGCTCGACCGCAGGCCTCTCGCCACATTACATCGCCATGCACGTCGCCTTGCCGGAACTCGATGGCCGCATTCTCACGCGCGCCGTCGGCTTCAAGCAGGATGTTGGCCGCGATCCGCTGACAGAGCTGCATGTGGTCGAGATGCAATCCGCTCCGGATCGTGCAGAATTTGTCGCCGACTTGGCTTTGGGCTGGGCACGCTTGCGCCGCACGCCGAGGAATGAAAGGCGCATCGGCCTCATACTGGCGAACTATCCGAACCGCGACAGCCGCATCGGCAACGGAGTCGGCCTCGATACGCCAGAAAGCGCCGTTGTTATTTTGAAGGAGCTTAAGGCAGCAGGCTACGAGCTCGAAAATGTTCCTAGCAACTCTGATCAGCTGAGGGCGCTGCTCGCATCAGGTCCGACGAACGAAAGAATCGAGGGCCGCCGGTCAAGTATTGAACTCCATGTAGGCACTTATAGGAAAGCTTTTGCTGACCTGCCGCCGGCCGTTCAGGATGCCGTCTTGAAGCAGTGGGGGCCGCCGGAAAGCGATCCGTTTTTTTCTCGCGGCAGCTTCCATCTAACGCTACATCAGTTCGGCAACGTGGTCATCGGCATTCAGCCGGCGCGAGGCTACAACATCGATCCAAAGTCGACCTATCACGATCCCGCTTTGGTGCCGCCACACGGCTATTTGGCATTCTATATCTGGCTCCGCGAGGTATTCGGCGCACACGCAGTCATTCATTTGGGAAAGCATGGCAATCTGGAATGGCTGCCGGGTAAGGCTCTTGCCCTTTCCGCCAACTGTTTTCCCGAGGCGGTGCTTGGCCCGATTCCGAACATTTATCCGTTCATTGTGAACGATCCCGGCGAGGGCGCTCAGGCGAAACGCCGAACATCGGCGGTCATTATCGACCACCTGACCCCGCCGCTCACCCGCGCCGAAAGCTATGGCGAGCTCAGAGAGCTTGAGGGATCGGTTGACGAATACTACGATGCATCGCGGCTCGACCGGCGCCGCGCGGAACACCTCGGCGCGCGGATTATCGCTGAAGCCGAACGCCTTGGGCTCGATCAGGATTGCGGTATTAGCCGCACCGAGCCAATCACAAGCAAGCTCCAGAAGCTCGATGCTTATCTGTGCGAGCTGAAAGAGATGCAAATTCGGGGCGGTTTGCACATTTTCGGACGCACGCCGGAAGGTCAATTGCGGACCGATCTGCTGGCCGCTCTTGTTCGTGTGCCACGCGGACCCGCTCCATCTGACGCCTCCATCCATCGGGCATTGGCTGGCGATCTCGGGCTCGGTGATTTCGATCCGTTGGATTGTGCGTTTGGCGAGCCGTGGCGCGGGCCGAGGCCGCAGGCTCTGGCCAAAATCTCGTCCGAGCCATGGCGAACATGCGGGGACACGGTCGAGCGCTTCGAAAAGCTCGTTATCGAGTTGATCGAGGGACGCTGTGCGGCGGATCCCGCGTGGCGACAGACAGCGGCAGTTCTTGAACACCTTAGAGCCGATATTGCGCCACGTCTCGACGCATGCGGCACCCAAGAGATCGAAGGGCTGCTGACGGCACTGGACGGATGCTTTGTTTCCGCAGGCCCCTCAGGCGCGCCAACGAGGGGCCGGCCTGACGTGCTGCCCACCGGTCGAAATTTCTACTCCATCGACAACCGAACGGTGCCGACCCCGACAGCATGGGAGTTGGGAAAGGCTTCCGCCGAGCAGCTTGTCACGCGTTACCTGCAGGAGCACGGAACATGGCCGAAGGCCATTGCGCTCAGCGCCTGGGGAACGTCCAATATGCGCACCGGGGGTGACGATCTTGCCCAGGCGCTGGCCCTCATGGGTGCGAGGCCCCAGTGGGAGCCATCCTCGCGGCGTGTCACGGGCTTCGAAATATTGCCGCTCGCACAGCTCGGGCGTCCACGGATTGACGTAACACTGCGCGTGTCGGGATTTTTCCGTGACGCTTTTCCAGCGCAAATCACTTTGATCGACAGCGTTGTCCGCGCGATCGCGGCCCGCGACGAGCCGGAGGAGGAAAATCCGATCCGCGCCCGCGTTCTGGCTGACGCTGCACGGCTTGCCGCGCGCGGTGTGCCTGTAGCGATCGCGCGGCGGCGCGCCTCCCACCGCGTGTTCGGCGCAAAGCCTGGCGCCTACGGTGCCGGCCTCCAGGCCATGTTTGATGAGCGGCTATGGAAGACCGAAAAGGATCTCGCTGAGGCCTTTCTCGTCTGGGGGCATTACGCCTATGCAGGAGATACGCCGGGTGCGCCGGAACGGGAGCTTTTTGAAACGCGCCTGCGCCAGGTCGATGCCATCGTTCACAATCAGGACAATCGCGAGCACGACATCCTGGATTCCGACGATTATTACCAGTTCGCTGGCGGGCTCGCGGTGACCGCGCGCGTGCTCAAGGGGGAGCGGGTACCTGTTTATCACGGCGACCACTCGCGGCCGGAGCGCCCCGTCATTCGCCGTTTGGAGGAAGAAATCGGGCGTGTCGTGCGGGCCCGCGCGGTGAATCCGAAATGGATCGAAGCGATGATGCGCCACGGCTACAAGGGCGCGTTCGAGATTGCCGCGACGGTTGATTACCTGTTCGCTTTCGCCGCGACCACCGGCGCGGTGCGCGATCACCACTTCGAGGCCGTTTACAACGCTTATATCGCTGACGAGCGGGTGCGGAATTTTATTGCCGAGAAAAACCCCGGCGCGTTACGCGATATTGCGGAGCGCCTGAAAGAGGCGATCGATCGTGGCCTCTGGTCACCTGCGAGCAACAGCGCGTATGCTCGGCTCGATGAACTCTTAGCTCGCCGCAAGGAGCCGTCCAATGACCTCGCAATCTGACAGCGCTTCCGTCGACGACATCAATGCGCGTCACGCAGCTAAGATGGCCAAGAAGAAGGCCGCGCGAGATCAGATCATGGCGACCAAGACCCAGGAGCGTGGGCTTTTGATCGTCTACACCGGCAAGGGAAAAGGGAAGTCGACCGCAGCCTTCGGCATGGTATTCCGCGCTATTGCTCATGGAATGCCGTCAGCGGTGGTCCAATTCATCAAGGGCGCCATGCCGACGGGCGAGCGCAAACTGATCGAGGAGCATTTTTCCCACCTTTGCCAAATCTACGCGATGGGTGAGGGGTTCACCTGGGAGACGCAGGATCGCGAGCGCGATATCCAGCATGCCCGCGCCGCTTGGGAAAAATCGAAAGAGTTGATCAGGGATCCCGAAATTCGGCTGGTGCTCCTTGATGAGCTCAATATCGCTATTCGGTACGGCTATGTTCCACTCGAGGAAGTGTTGACATTCCTCCAGAACGAAAAGCCACCTATGACACACGTCATCATCACGGGGCGGAATGCGGCACCGGAGCTGATCGAAGCGGCCGATCTCGTGACGGAAATGGAGATGGTGAAGCATCCATTCCGCTCCGGCGTGAAAGCTCAACCGGGAATCGAGTTCTGACGTCAGCCCAATGGCCCGCGCTCCGAAGACGCCAGCAATTATGCTTCAAGGCACCGGCTCCAGCGTGGGAAAATCGTTGCTTGTTGCCGGGCTTTGCCGGTATTTCGCGCGCCGTGGCCTTAAAGTTCGGCCCTTCAAGCCGCAGAACATGTCCAATAACGCTGCGGTGACGCCGGATGGCGGCGAAATTGGGCGGGCTCAGACGCTGCAGGCGCGCGCCGCGGGAGTTGTGCCCAGCGTTCACATGAATCCGGTGCTGCTGAAGCCGGAAAGCGAAACCGGCTCGCAAATCATCGTGCAAGGGCGGCGATGGGAAACTCTGAAGGCACGGGAGTATTGGGCGCAGAAACGCGATTTGATGCGAGCAGTGTTAGCCAGTTTCGAGGAAGTGGCATCCGGCGCGGATCTGGTGATTGTCGAGGGCGCGGGGAGTCCGGCCGAGGTCAACCTGCGGTCCGGCGATATCGCAAACATGGGGTTTGCCGAGTCGGCGAGCGTTCCCGTCATTCTCGTCGGAGACGTCGAACGTGGAGGCGTTATCGCAAGCCTCGTCGGGTGCAAAGCCGTCCTTTCGCCTGAGGATGCGAGCCGGATCGAGGGTTATATCGTCAATAAATTCCGGGGTGACGTATCGTTGTTTGATGGCGCTCTAACAGCAATTACCGAACATACCGGGTGGCTGAGCCTCGGTGTCGTCCCCTTCTTCCCACGGGCGATGGACCTTCCGGCGGAGGACGGCGCTGATCTCGATGACAAAGTCGCAGTTCGCACATCCGATCGCCGGCAGATCCGAATCATCGTCCCGGTGCTGCCCGGCATCGCCAATTTCGACGATTTGGACCCGTTGCGCCTCGAGCCAGATGTCGAAGTCGAGATGATCCGGCCAGGGCGGCCACTGCCGCTCGACGGCGATCTCATCATTTTGCCCGGCTCCAAATCCACGATTTCAGACCTAGAAACTATGAAATCGGAAGGATGGGATATCGACATCCGCGCGCACGTGCGACGAGGCGGTGTCGTGCTTGGCGTGTGCGGCGGGTTCCAGATGCTGGGGCAACAAATCACCGACCCGGATGGCATCGAAGGCCCGGCAGGCTCTGCATCGGGACTTGGCCTGCTGGCGGTGGAGACGGTGCTCTCTCGGAACAAAACTGTTCAGCCGGTTTCTGGTCTCGACTCGCTTACGGGCTTACCTGTCTCTGGGTATGAAATTCACCTGGGGGTGACCAGTGGACCAGACACGGAACGGCCTTTCGTGGTTATCGACGGTAAGGCCGATGGTGCACGTTCTGCGGTTGGGCGAGTGCTCGGCACCTATGTTCATGGACTCTTTGCGAGCGATGTTTTTCGCGCGCATTTTCTCTCCAGCTTCCGAAGCGGCGAGATTCACCTGCTGGCCTACGAAGCGCGAATCGATGCAACGCTCGACGCACTCGCCGACCATGTCGCGCGGCATATCGATTGTGATCGGCTGATGGCGATTGCGCAAAGCCGTATTCACAGAAGCTGAGCAATCAATCCGACGACCGCGACTAGGAGAGCGTGCGCCAGACACGTAGCAACGAGCAGCCGCAGCGCTGACGCAATATCTGACGGTTTCGCGTTTGGGCGGCCGGAGGCGTTCATCCAAGCGTCTTCGACACGGCCGCCGGCATAAACCCGTGGCCCCGCCAAGGCCAACCCGAGTGCGCCGGCCATGGCTGCCTCCGGCCAGCCGGCATTGACGGACCTGTGTTTGCGCGCATCACGGAGCATGGCTCTGAGTGCATCTTTTGCATTACCGCCAACCGCTGGTGCAGCGCCGGCCAGCAGCACGCCGGATAATCGCGCCGGTATGTAGTTGAGCAAATCGTCAAGCCGCGCCGCCGCCCAGCCGAATGCGAGATAGCGAGCGCTCCGGTGACCGATCATGCTGTCTGCCGTATTCACGGCCTTGTAGGCGAGAATGCCCGGCAATCCTGCAATGAGGTACCAGAACGCCGGCGCGACAATCCCATCGGAAAAATTCTCCGCTGTCGATTCTATTGCGGCGCGGCAGACACCCGCCTCATCCAGGGCCTCGGGATCGCGGCCGACGATTCTCGATACGGCCATTCGTGCCGCCGGTAATCCGCCGTCATCAAAAGCTTGCTTCACGCAGTCGACATGCTCGTACAGGCTTCGCTGAGCGAGCAGAACCGTGACGATTAAGACTTCTGCGAATTTACCCAAACTACTGTCGTGCAGGAGAAGCCGCAGCACCATACCCACGCCAGCTGCGGCACCCATTACGATAAGCAGCGCGATGATCCCGGCCACCCGTCGCGTGGCAAACGACCAAGTTTCCCGGTTCAAGTTGTTGTCGAGAAAGCCGATGAGTCGCCCCATGATCACCACCGGGTGGGGGATACGCTGCCACAGCCAGGGCGGATCACCTATAAAGGCATCCGCGAAGAGCGCAACAAGCAGCAGCCAGGGCGCAAATGGCTCCAAGATCATTTTTCGTCGAGGATCCGCTCTGCCGCATCGCGCAGGGTTCTGGCAGCAAGCGCAATGCCTGGGCTGGCGCAGACGATCTGACTTGAAGGGATCACGATCCGGCGGTGCCGCGGCACCACTTCTTCCAATGCAGGATGACTAAGCAGCGCGACTCCTTGGTCGACAGCACCAGGATCGGCGCTATCGAGGATGAGAACATCGGGTTTCGCCTTGAGAACCGCCTCGAGCGAGGTACGGCCAACATATCTGATACCGAGATCGGTCGCCGCATTCACGATTCCGAGCCGTTGCATGATGTCGTGGATGAGGGTGTCTGTACCGGCGGCGAATGCGCGGCGTTGAAGTTGAAGAGCACGTAGCAGTCTAGAAGACCGCGGCTTTAGGTTCGCGAACGCGGCCTCGATCTCTGCCACGAGGGCTTGGCCGCGCGCTTCCTGGCCCAGCAGCGATGCCACTTCCCTGATATGTTTTTTCACGTCTTCGATTGATCGCGCTGGCGAAAAGGTGGCAATGCGAACGCCCTGGGCCGCGAGCTGCGCACGTGTGGCGCTCCGCGTGAAGCTTCCCGCCAGCACCAAATCAGGCTTGAGCTTCAAAACCTCTTCCGCATCGCCGCGGATCGTGGGCAGTCCCTTGGCTCGGTCGGCATAAAACGACATGTCCGGATCGCGCGCATAATGCGTGAGAGCAAGGATTTGCTCCCGATCCGCCAGCGCCAGAATGAGTTGATCGGCGCACGCATTTATCGACACGATCCGTCTCGGTGCGGCGGCTTCCGCCGGAAGCAATTCAAGGCAGGCCATCGCACCTATTGCGGCGAGGGCACACCTAATCCACCGGGGTACAGGTCCTCTCACAATCGTGCCTTGTTCGCTCTAGCGCGAGCTGATACCGCTCCAACAGCCCTGCGACACATCTCGTGGCAGGCGCCCTCATTGGGCGGAACCGATCTCGACGAGGTTTGCGTTATGTTGCGTTTCGCGTACAGCGCCACATGCGCGGGCGTGCTTGTATCCTTGCCAATCGTCGTGAGCGAGGCAAGCGCCCAGCAGCAATCAGTGCAGCTGCCAGAGCTGGTGATCGAAACCGAGCCAGCCCCTCCCAAGAAGCAGCAGGCCTCGACCGGCAAATCGGGTTCCTCGACGAAAACGCGCGCTGAGGCGGCACCCGGACAGGTCGTCGTCACCCCGAGCCGAGCGGAGGAGTCCGCCGCGAATGTCGCAAGCGCTATCACGGTCATTGATCGCGCCGAAATCGAGCGAGCTGTTGGCTCCGGCGCAACGGTTGCGGATATCTTGAAGGGGTTGCCGGGCTTGAATATCGCCCAGTCTGGCGGGCCAGGCGGCGAAACCAATATCCGCATTCGCGGCGCCGACAGCGATCAGACGCTCGTCCTAATCGACGGTGTGCGCATCAACGATCCTGCAAGCACGGGCAGCGAGTTCGATTTTTCGGTTT
>Ga0310828_1000659_pt1 | contig 29757 bp, 31 predicted proteins | sample WT_ome_3_FD_202242 | JGI IMG/M metagenome (GOLD analysis project Ga0310828, IMG submission 202242) | Sorghum-adapted microbial communities enriched on wild type (WT) sorghum from Joint BioEnergy Institute, Emeryville, California, United... ... | reverse complement strand
GCGAAATAGACTGGGAAGTCCTGAGCACTTATCCGTCAACCTCTTTTATAAATTAACCTTCAAATTTTTTGAAAATCAAAGTGGCGTTGTGGCCGCCGAAGCCAAAAGAATTGCTCATTGCATAATTTATTGTCATCGGGCGCGCTTCATTCGGCACATAGTCCAAGTCGCAAGCCTCATCCGGTTCTTGGAGATGGATGGTCGGCGGTGCGATATTATTCACGATGGATAATACCGTAAAAATCGCTTCGACACCGCCAGAGGCACCGAGCAAGTGGCCGGTTGCCGATTTTGTGGAGCTCATCGCCAACTTATAAGCGGCCTCACCGAATGCTTTTTTGACGGCTTCGGTTTCGGTCGGGTCGTTCAAGTCCGTACTTGTGCCGTGGGCATTGATGTAATCAATATCCTCCGGTTTGATTCCGGCATCATTCATCGCCATCGTCATCGAACGCACTGCACCTTCACCGCCAGGAGCGATCGCCGTAATATGGTAAGCATCACCAGTTGAACCGTAACCGATGATTTCCGCATAAATTCTTGCGCCGCGTTTTTGCGCAGACTCCAAGCTTTCAAGCACCATTACGCCGGAACCTTCACCCATGACAAAACCATCTCGATTTTTATCGAATGGGCGGGAAGCCGTTTCGGGGTCCGGATTAAAGGAAAGGGCTTTTGCGGAACTAAAACCAGCAAAGGCCATGCGGACGAGCGGTGCTTCCGTTCCGCCGGTGATGATGATGTCGTTATCGCCGCGTTGAATCGCTTTAAAAGCATCACCGATCGAGTTGGTGCCGGTGGCGCAAGCCGTAACCGTACAAGAGTTAATGCCTTTCGCGCCAAGTTGAATGGAGACTTGGCCCGAAGCCATATCCGGAATCATCATTGGTACGAAAAACGGGCTAACGCGCCGATATCCTTTTTCCATCGCAATGCGATATTGTTCTTCATACGTCTCCATGCCGCCGATGCCTGAGCCAATCCAGACGCCCACGCGCGGGGCAATGTCTTCTGTGATCGAAAGGCCCGCATCTTGGACAGCCATTTTCGCCGCGGCTACGGCATATTGGGCAAAACGGTCCATTCGTTTTGCATCTTTTTTATCAATATAGAGCGTCGGGTCAAAATCTTTTACTTCACCTGCTACTTTAGCGGGGAATTCTTCCGCATCAATTCTCGTAAGGGGGCCGACACCGTTTTTACCAGCAATGAGGTTTTTCCATGTGGTTTCCACATCATTGCCTAAAGGGGTTACGGCACCCAATCCCGTCACGACCACACGTCGCTTCATAGTGAAAACTCCCTTCTAATTATGAAAAGGCGTGCTGGATGGTTTTTCGCTATTTTCCCCAACGAAGCGCCACAGCGCCCCAAGTCAGTCCGCCGCCAAAGCCGACGAGGACAACAATGTCTCCGTCCTTAACTTTTCCTTCGGCAACTGCATCGTATAAGGCCAAAGGAATGGACGATGACGATGTATTTCCGTATTTATGCACGGTTTTAATCAGTTTTTCCTCGGGAAGGCCAAGCCGTTCGCGGGAGGCTTCCATGATTCGGATGTTCGCTTGATGAGGAATCAGCGCATCAATGTCCTCTTTTTTTAGTCCGGCTTTTTCGACTACGTTCACAGCCGATTCGCCCATTTGCCGAACGGCGAATTTAAATACTTCCCGGCCGTTCATGAAAATGTATCGGCCATCTTGATAAAGATCTTTAGCTCCGGCGCCGTTTGCGCCAAGTTCAAAAGACAGTATGCCTTTACCGTCCGAAACTTGTCCCATCACAACCGCACCGGCACCGTCACCGAATAAGACAGCGGTATTTCGGTCCTGCCAATTCGTTATTTTCGAAAGTTTTTCGACTCCTACTACAAGTATATTTTTATAGGCATTATTGTCAATAAATTGCTTTGCACAAATCATGCCATACATAAAACCGGCACAAGCTGCCCCGAGATCCATAGCGGCCGCATTTTTGGCGCCTAAACGGTCTTGAATCAAGCAGGCCACCGATGGAAATGGCATGTCTGGTGTGACCGTTGCAACCAGAATCAAATCGATGTCTTCCGGTCGAACCCCTGCGTTTTCAAGAGCTTCTTTAGATGCATAATAAGCCATATCCGAGGTATTCGTCTTTTCATCGGCAATTCTGCGCTCTTGAATGCCGGTTCGTGTACGAATCCATTCATCGGAAGTGTCAACCATTTTCTCTAAATCCAAATTGGTTAACACCTTATCAGGAACATATCGCCCAATACCAAGGATTCCCGTCGCCATTTTGATTCCCTCATTTCGTTTTTTATTAGTTATTATTATGACGTGGTATTAATTTTAGACCACAAAAGCGTTTTTGTCTACTTTCCGCTTCCTTATACAAAATAAAATCACGAGTCCCATTAGCAATTGGAATATTTTAGTGTAATGGTTTCCATGAGAAAGCCTCTCTTCAAATGGATTTGCTTATTCGCATCCATTGTTAGAGCACCTCCTCTATTTTTTCCATCACTTTGCTCCGGGTAAGCTTTTACACATCCGTTCGGCATCTAACCATTGGGCGTTTTTTTTATTTTCGAGGCACCAGCTACACCATCCCTTTCCAAAGGACATATAGTAAAATAGTGAAATTGGTGAAGGAGGATAAGGATGGCAAACCAAAACAATCAGCAGCCGAACATGCCTCCCGTCGATCCCTTTTCCTATCTGATGTGGGGTCCTCCACCGGGTGTGCCTCCATATTATGCCATGCCACCTGTTCAACAAAATCAAGGGCAAGGAATAAACCCAACCGCGCCGAATTTCATGAATCAACAAGGCGCATTTGATATTAATAAATTTATTGAAAGCGCCGATAAAATGATGAAAATTATCAATCAAACCCAACCGGTGATTAAACAACTCGGGTCTTTATTTAACATGTTTAAACCCTCATAATCCTTAAACGCCGCTTTACATTTATCAAAAATATCATAAAAAAATATGTCCATCCGATGATCGATCGTGCGGCACGATCGGTTGGTCAGCCATGAATAAAAAACGTGACGCCTTTTTCATTGCGTCACGTTTTCAAATTCTACTAATATTTTACCATAGTAAAATGCTAGCAAATAGAACCGCCGAAAGCGCCATGTTGGCGGGAAAATTATGCAACTAGCGTGTTTAGGTATTCGTAAGGGTGACTCGTAAAGTTTGGTAATCTCTGGAGAGTTGACCCGTAATGATTTCACTTGTTTTAATCGCTGATTTCCGCTCATCGTACTCGATGCCTTTTTACCAAATGGGAACTTCCTCTAAAACTTGTCTTTCAACGCCTGGCTTTCTAAACGGTCGCTAACCTAACAGTGACCTTAAACAAGTCGCCGTCAACATCGATGTCCATGCTGCCGCCGTGAAGATCAACGATGGATTTAGCGATCGCTAGACCAAGCCCCGACCCTTCTGTGTGACGGGAAGTATCGCCGCGTTTAAAACGTTCAAATAATTCATCGATATTTCCGCTCAGTTCATACTTCGTGATATTTTTAAAAGTGATAACGGCTTTTCCATTTTCTTTCATGATGGCAATATAAACTCTCGTATTTTCAAGTGAGTATTTAAGAATATTGCCGATAAGATTATCAAATACCCGCCACAGTTTTTGCCCATCAACAATGGCATAAATCGGTTGTTCAAGGGTGTACACGCGAAAAGTCAGTTTGGATTCAGTGATGCGTTCATCATTTTCTGCGAGCGTCTGTTGCAAGAGTTGAACCAAGTCGACTTTTTCTTTGATGAGTTCCACGGCTCCGCTTGCCATTTTCGATGCTTCAAACAAATCATCAATTAATACCTTTAATCTTTTTGATTTACGATCAATGACTTCGATATAAGTCTTTCGCTCATCCTCGGTGATATCCGGTGATTTCAGAAGTTCGGCATAGGTGATAATGGAAGTGAGCGGGGTGCGTAAGTCATGGCTGACATTTGTGATCAGCTCCGTCTTCAACCTCTCACTCTTTGCCTGCTTTTCTTGGGAAACCTTAACACCATGTTTTAATACGTTGATGTTCTTCGCGAGCCTTGCGATCCCGGAACGCCCTTTGAAAGCTAAATCCGGAACTGCTTTACCATTAACAAGATCCTCTGTATTTTGAACAACGCGATTGAAATGTCCAATCCGTTTCATCACGATAAGCAGTGCGGGAAGCGTAATAACCATAAAAAGGACGACGTAAATGGGAAATAGCTGCGGTATATTGATTACAATCGGTATACCGATCCCCGTGCAAAAAACAATGAATAAAAGGACGAAGGTCTTCACACCTGTGCCGATATCAACCGCAATATCCATGAAGCTCTCAAACATTTTATAGATGATACTTGTTTTCCATATTTGAAATCCATCATCTGTTTTTCTGAACCTGGTGACGAGAAACAGCCACTGAAGAAGCGTGACCGTTACCACGATCACCCGCCATATCATTGCTTTGATCTTGCCAAATAATGTAGCGTATAATACGACGTCGCTATAGTCCATGAGGAATAACAGCGTCATATATAACGATAGGAATAGAGCGGCAATGCAAATGTCAATCGGGATGCGATTGTAAAGGGACTGCCATTTTTCGTTTACAAAATGCTCACTCACCCGATGTCTTTTCCATAAGATAAGGCTGACAATGAACGCGATGATTCCCATGAATATCATGAAATAAAAGACCGTCTTTTCATGGTTAAATTGTTTGTATTGCACCGTGAATGCACTTTCTTCCGGAAGAGGTGATTGAACGCCAATCGTTCCGCGAAAAGGGGTGGCAAAACTTTTTAAAATATCTTTTGTTTCTTGATCATATCCTTGTGGAATATCACTAAAAATAGTATTTAAGTAGTCGAAGTCGATATTTGCGATGGTTATGTTGTTTTTGACAAAAAGCAGTTTGTTTTTGGGTATATCTTCAAACGATTGCCCATCGGGTAAATTCGTAAAAACTTGCCCTGTTTTCGAGTTTTTAAAGTAATATAAAAACAGTTCCTGCTCCGCCATCCACTCGGGACGCAATTCTTTTTTACGGTTGAAAAATTTATCAACAGACCGTTCTTTATTTTTAAGAATCTTTCCCTTAATATAATTATCATCCTTATGAAAACGGTCTTCCGCTTCGGCGATTTTTTTGTCTCTTTCCGCTTTTAAACTTTTAACTTGTTTTTGATCACCGCTTGCCTTTGCTTTATCAATTGTTTTCGCATACGCATTTTCAATTTGCATCTTTTCATTATTTAAATAAGTCGTGTTGTTTCGATAAGCTTTAATTTCCGAATCTGAGACGGTTAATTTCGCCATCACATCGCTTTTTTTCACATCATTCAGTTCAACAATGGATAAAACTTGCTTAAATTCATCCAAGTTCTCTTGAAAGTTATATGTGTCAAAATAATCCTTGCCGAGATATTCTTCCCCATGAACAAGAAGGAGGCCGAGACTGTTTAACCCGAAAGTTACTAATAAAAGCCAAATTATTAAAAAAACTCTATTTTTCGATTTTGTATCCAATCCCCCACACCACCTTTAGATATCTCGGGTTTTTCGGATCGATCTCGATCTTTTCCCGGATTTTGCGAATATGGACGGCCACCGTATTTTCCGCATTATATCCCGGCTCATTCCAAACCCGTTCATAGATTTCATTGATGGAAAACACTCTGCCCGCATTCGTCATCAATAACTCCACGATTTTATATTCAATCGGTGTCAATTTCACCGGATCGCCATTGACTGTCACTTCTTTTGCCGAAGGATCCAGCGTGAGGCCGTTTAAGTTAATAACCTTTTCACATCCTTCATACATGCCGAGCGTGAGATATCTTCTGAGCTGTGATTTGACTCGGGCAATGAGTTCTAAAGGGTTAAACGGTTTCGTCACATAATCATCAGCGCCGACTTGCAGACCGTGGATTTTATCCATATCTTCACTTTTGGCGCTTAGGATAATGATTGGTATGTTTTTCTTTTCCCTAATTTTTAGGGTCGTTTGTATGCCATCTTGGCGTGGCATCATCACATCCAAAATAATGAGATGAATCGTGTTTTCATTGAGCTTCTCAATCGCTTCAACGCCATCTTCTGCCGTAATGACATTCAACCCTTCATTTTTTAAATAGATGGCGATCGCCTCTCGTATTTCCTTCTCATCATCGACAACCAAAATATTATAATCCGCCATCGTTCACATTCCCTTTTCCTCAATTCTATTTTTTAAAAAGCGCAAAGCATGAAATAAACGGGATTTCACCGTGCCGACCGGACAAGCGAGTTCCTCGGCAATTTCTTTCAACTTTAAATTATTATAAAAACGCAACGTAATGATTTTCCGCTGATTTTCAGGGAGTTCGGACAATAAGGAAACGACTTCCTTGCAGGTTTCTTTTCGCACAAGGGTCTCAACAACTTGTCCTTTTCTATCCTTTAGCTCGGGGATTTGGTCAAATCCGTGGGTTTCCTTACGATATCCTGAGCTTCGCCAATAATCCCGGCATAAATTATTGGCAACAATAAAAAGCCATCCACGTAAATTCCCCGGCATTTGCCGCTCCTTCATCTGACGGTACAGTTTCAAAAAGGTTTCCTGAGTGAAATCCTCCGCTTTATTGCGATCCTTAAGTCTATATTGGAGGTGGTGATATACGGTCGGATAATAACGCCGGATAATGCATTCAAAACCATGCTTGTCCTCATCCTGAAATGGTGAGCTTAACACTTCATTTTTTAACACGTTCCATAATCTCCCTTTCACAGTATAACAAATTCGTTTTCTTTGATTTAGTGCTATTGTAAAAGAGAGATCTTAACATTTAGTGAGCAAAAATCTTAAGATTTTCTTAATATTTTTGGCATAAAAAGAGTAAAACCACCCGAGTCAACGAGTGGTTTATAAGGGGGTTTTTCTATATGAAATACCTTATGCTTCATCGTTTTCCATCGTTTTCACTGGATTAAATCCAATGAACTGTTTGGCTTTTTCATAAGAATAGGTATAATGACCAAATGGACCCCGGAACGTCCTGCCGCTCGTCAGTTGAATGACTTCGATGCCCGATTTTTCCACGCGTTGCAATATGGCGCACAAGCCGCGAGCCGCATCTTCCACATGCAGCGCTTCCCAATCGGTTGGTCTCTTTTCCAGATAGAGGTTGGGTAGACGGCAGATCGTCACGCTCAATGCTCGCGCTCTGTCCTTATCATGTAAAAGCTTTTCGATGACTGTGCGCTCGATTCGGTCGGCGTGTTCACCGATCGCACCGACCGGTTTTACGACACATGTCTCCCGTACGGTTCCTTTCGGGTGCCCATAAATCGCAATATGGGAGGCCACGATCACCCTTTGTAAATTCGGGCTGTTTTCAATACATTGCACTAAGCGGTGTGCCAATACATCGGCCTGAACGCCCTCGTTATCCCCAAAAAGCGGAACGGTATCCAGAAAAAGAATGTTCTCCGCTTTCGTTAGTTCTTCCCGCCACTCGTCAACAGCGCGAAAAAGAGCATGACGGCCAAAGTGCATTTCAACATCCTCTTCCAAAGGACGGTTGTCACTTGAAAGCGGAGCTCGAACGGCCATGACATACATACCTTCATTCAACAACCGTTCCAAAAGCGGCATACCTAATGCTGTTAATCCGCCAAATATTAAACAATGTCCCACACGGCTCCCCTCCATCGATTTTATTTTTATATTCAACATAAAACCTCTTCTGACCGTAATGATGTATGTCACATCGGTGACTTGCCGAAACGGCTTGTTAAAATTTTATTCAAAGCGTATAAAAAAAGAAGGAAACCCTGTGAAACGTCATCAGGATCACCTTCATAACGTAACGATCAATGATGTAAAGGAAGGGGCTACATGCCTTAAAACTAAAGCCAGCCCTCAACCACCGCTAACCGGTGGAATAAGCGCCACGGTATCGCCAGCGCGGACGACCACATCGCCGTCGGCATATGTTTCATTGACCGCAACCATAACATTTGTTAAATTTTCAAGACCTGACACTTTTTCCAACTCTTTTTTTAACTCGGAAACCGTCATAGGGCCATTTTCTAAAGTGATGAAGGACTTTCCGACGCGGTCCTTTAATCCAGCAAACAACAAAATCTTAATCATCAAAGCCCCTCCTTTTCCGGTTCACCGTTTGGGTAGGCATGTTGTTCTTTTTGATCGCCCACCCAACATTCACCGTTAACCCAATGTTCCTTTTTCCAAATCGGGACAATCTCTTTAATTCTTTCAATGGCGTAACGACACGCCTCGAAACTCGCCGCTCGGTGGGGAGATGAACAAGCGATGACAACGGCCGTGTCAGTGATGTGTAATTCCCCAATCCGATGCGTGATCGCAAGGCGCACTTCTGGCCACCGCTTCAGAATCTCTGCTTCGATGACGCGAAACTGTTTAATGGCCATCGGAATATAAGCTTCGTATTTTAAATAAATCGTTCGTTTCCCGTTGGTCATTTCCCGAACCGTTCCGATAAAGACATTAACGGCTCCAGCATTCGGATGCACGACCTTTTGGATCACTTCATCGACCGGAATCGGGTCCTCAACGATTTCAAACCGTTCTTTGTTCACCAGACTTCCTCCAAGCCATTGAGAATGAAAGTTGTCAAACCTTCGACGTTATCGTTAGCAAATACAGGGGCAGTAGGATTCGGGATCGCCATACCTTCAGAGGCCACAATCACTCGAATATTTTTTAACGCTTGCAAGGTCTCCCAATCCTCATTCGAGCGCAATAAAACCGCTTTTGGATACGGCGCTTGTTTATAGCCTTCAATTAACAAAAAGTCCAATTGGAGCGTTTGATAAAAAGCAATAAAAGCCTCAAGCGGCGGCTCGTTTTGGTAATCGAAAATCGTTTGCATAGAACCGCTTACTGCTGCTAAGCTGGCGCCACTTCGAAAATGCTTGGCAGAATCGGTATCATCCATATCCGTGCGCAAGCGACCGCCATGCCCGTGGTGTTTTAACGCCGCCACTTTATAACTGCGCTTCTTTAACTCAAAAAGCAGGCGGCACATGAGCGTCGTCTTACCGCTATTTTTAAACCCTGTGACCTGAAAGATTTTCAATGCTAAACTCACCACGGCCTTCGCCAAATAATAGGAGAATATCGACAAGAGCGCCCTTTTCATAGCCTTTGGTTCCGCCGGGTAAAACCATCAAAGCATTCGTTTCAGCCAAAGAAACGACCGCATTCGATTTATCTAAACCTACAGGGCGAACGATCGCTCGGTCGCCTTCTTCCCACGTCACCTTTGCCCGAACAAACCGCGTAAAAGGATTCGCTTTTGGAAAATCATGCCCGAGAACCGCCTTCATTTTCGTTAAATAAGGCAGGCGGTTTCCTTGTAAACCTTTAATGTACGGGGCAGCAAACAGTTCAAAACCGACAAAACAGGCTGATGGGTTGCCGGAAAGCCCAAAAAGGAGTTGATCACCGAGCCGGGCAACAGTGGTGACACTACCCGGTCGCATGGCTACTTTGTTAAAAAGCACTTCCGCCCCCAATTTTTTATAAATCGCTGGAAGATAATCAAAATCGCCAACCGAGACACCGCCGGTTGTAATCAGCACGTCAGCCACATCTAGACCCCTTTTGACCGCTCTGTAACTTTGCTCGAAATCATCAGCCATGCGGCCAAGGTCAAGCGGGATGCCGCCCGCCTTCTTGATTTGTGATAAGATCATGTACGCATTGCTATTTCGAATTTTCCCCGGCACAAGTGGTTCATCGATGTCAAGTAATTCCGACCCTGTCGCGATGACACCGACGGTCGGTTTTTTGTATACTTTTACGCGCGCATAACCGAAAGTGGCCAAAACGGCTTTCACCCCCGGGGTAATCGGCCGCCCGGCATCAAGAATGGGGGTGCCTTTCTTGGCGTCTTCGCCTTGCAGAGAGAGATTGTCCCCTGAATGAAAACGCCGATTAATCCAAACCGCATCCCCTTCTTCACGTGTTAACTCGAGTTTGACGATGGCATCAGCTCCCTTAGGCAAGGCAGCGCCTGTCATTATGCGAATGGCCGTGCCCGGTTCGATCGCTTTTTTAGCGACATCACCTGCCCCAATTTTATCAACCACTTTTAAACGGACGGGTTCGGTGCGGCTCGCTTGTGCCGTGTCTTCGGCTCGGATCGCATACCCATCATATGGAGAGCGGTCAAAGGGGGGAACATCGTGGTCAGCGATGACGGATTCAGCCAAAATATCACCATCAGCCTCTTCCAGTGGTTTTTCAATAATCGGCAGTGTTTTGATGCATGCGGCGACACGTTCAACAGCGGTTTCGACAGCTATCGGTTGCCTTTTTTCCAACATATAAATCCCCCTAAAAACAGAGGCTGAACCAAGCCCCCTCCATGGTGCATCCACTTCGTGAACTGGTCAGCCTCCTTTTCCTTTCAATTTATTAAAGAGTATTCATTAAGAGATACCGAGGGCGATTTTGGCATAGCGCGACATTTTATCTTTTGACCACGGCGGGTTCCAAACGATGTTCACATCGACGCTATTGACACCTTCAATCGGCATAAGCACCCGTTTGACTTCATATTCAATGCTGGCAGCCAAAGGACACCCCATCGCGGTTAACGTCATCGTAATGATCACATCGCCTTTATCGCCGATATCCACACCGTAAACCAGTCCAAGGTTAACGATATCAATACCCAATTCCGGATCTATCACATCTTCAAGAGCTTCCATGATAATGTCTTCATTGAGTTCAGCCATACAAAGCACCCCTTTCTGCTTTTTTCTTCATTATAACCTGTTCGAACGGTGGAATAAACCGATTCACAATGAATTCAAATAAACGTTATGAAAACTTGGCTCCGTCAAACCTCTGGACGAAGATCACTCCTCGTCGTCATTATGCTGTTTCGAAAACTGATCGACAGTCATAACAGTATAAAAAAAGTGCCCCGACTGTGACGTGGGACACAGAAAAATTTTACGACTTTCGGCTAAGAGAGGCATCCATTATTCGTTGAGGATCATAGAGGCGTCCTGGTAACTCTCGGATCGACCGATTCAATTCGTCAAGCTTATTTTCAATCCGATAGAGTAAAAACAGCGTGACGACAATGGGAAAACCGACATCCTTTACCATACCAAGCCACTCTCCCATATGGCCCCTCCTTTCATGACAATATAAGGGATCAGGCTGGACCAAAACGGCCGCTGATCCCTTGATTGGAAGACAACCCTTTAAATGTGAGGTTGTCTTCCGTCACCTCTTTCCATCGATTTTTATGTTAATGGAATGTCCGTGACGTTTCGTTCAACAATCCTGGCACCTTTCTTCTTCACAAGATCCCCGCCTGAGGATGTCATGGCATTTTGTGCCAAAATGGTATCCATGGCGTTATTTACCACAGCAGGATCGATGGGGTCGACCGGGTTATCCAACGTAAAGCGGACGGTTTTCCCTTCAACGTTTTCAAACAAAAGCTCAATGGTTTTAGCCATTCGTTTCACCTCCTTCTACATCGATGTCATGCCCTTAGGCATACAGTTCCCTTGCATCATGGCGCTCAATTGTGATGACGGGATATTGTTGGAGCGGAATAAGCGCCTGACTGATGGCATAAAGCTGATCGGCCGTTGCTTGCGTTTTGATGTTGTTAAAACTTTTGCGTTTGACGATCGGTTTTCCGCTTTCATCCATCCCGGCATCAAAGGACAGGACTAAGACCGAATTGACCAAGTTAGCTGTTGCCATCCTCTCACCCCCTTCACTTAATAAATAGCCATTTATTGATAAAAACGGTGAACGGTGTCGATACATTGTCACACCTCTTAAAAACACGTATAATTTGGATATTACGCTATCGTAAAACGGCAACGATAAGGGAGGAGAACGGTGATGGAACCATTTTTAATTGTCCTAGACATAGACGGGACCTTATTAAGATCAGATAAAACAGTCGGCGCTTACACTAAAGAAACGCTGGAAAAGGTGAGGAAAAATGGGCATTTGGTGATGTTTGCCACAGGACGTCCATTTTGTTCAAGCCAAACGTTATATGCGGAGTTGGGTCTCAATACCCCTATCGTGAACCTTAATGGTGCTTTTGTTCACCATCCGCTGGAACCGAGTTGGGGCGTGGTCCACCAACCGATTGGTAAAAGTATCGTTCGCCATCTTCTTGAGGTCTCATCCGATGAATATTTCCGAAACATCGTGATCGAAGGATTAGAAAAAACATATATCCGCACCGAAGACCCTGATCTCATTGAAAAGTTATATCCTAATGGAAGACCGAAAATCGTTTATGGAGCGATACACCATGCTTTATACGACAACCCCATAGCCCTTTTAATTCAAACCGATGAAGAGCATACCGAAAGCATCATGGAAGATTTGGAAAAAGCACATGCTGATGCAATCGAACAACGCTCTTGGGGAGAACCTTTAAACATTATCGAAGTGGTCAAAAAAGGAGTGAATAAAGCGATCGGCATTCAGGAAGTGGCTCGGCGCCTCGGGATCCCAAGGGAGCGGATTATCGCTTTTGGCGATGAGGAAAATGATATCGAAATGTTAGCCTATGCTGGTTGTGGGGTTGCGATGGCCAATGCCATTCCCGCTCTCAAAGAAGTGAGTGATGAAGTGACCTCATCCAACGATGAAGAAGGTGTCGCCCAATTTTTAGAAAGTTATCTTTTAACGAGGCGTGAAATGTGATTTAGAACATTGTCAGAAAAAATACCCTTCATGTAAAATGAAATTAGTAGATTATTGTCCGAGGAGGAGAAACCATGTCCATCGATGTACGAGCCGAACGCACGCCCAACCCAAACGCCATGAAGTTTTCGGCTGCCAAACAGCTTTTTAACGGCCGTCTGATTGCCAAAAAGGGGGATGTTGTCGAGTCCCCACTGGCACAGGCATTATTAAAACTGGATGGCGTCGATAATATCTTTGGTTATGAGGACTTTGTCACTGTCAATAAAACGTTTGATGCCGATTGGAACGAATTATTACCGCAAATTGAAGCCGTATTTAAGGAAATTAGCCTGCCATAATGTTGTGTTGGCCCGCCGAACTCATGGATCGCGGGTCTTTTTTTGTACTGATAAGACGCTCTTCCTAGCATAAAAAGCAAAGAAGGCAAGCCATCCGCCCAAACGCTTGGAAAAGACAAGTTCTTATCATGCTTTAACGCATTCCTATTCCTTTCGAAAAGCGCCGATGACGGCTGTTGTTTCAACGATATTCGTAAACGCCTTAGGATCGACCTCCTGAATGATGTTTTTAAGGGCGTATAATTCATATCTTGTTAAAACAATCAACAGTATTTCTTTTTCTTTATCCGTAAACGCCCCTTTTGCAGGCAAACGGGTTATGCCGCGAACAAGCCGTTCGTGAATGGCTTGTGACACTTCTTTTCCCTTATCGGTGACGATCATCGCTGTTAACTTCATATACCGCGTATGGATGGCATCGATCACCCGCGATGAGACGTAAAGCGTCACCAAAGTGTACAACGCCTTCTCCCAACCGAAGAAAAATCCAGCCGATAAGACGATTAACCCATTCAACCCGAAGTAGTACAAGCCGATCGGGCGGTCTTTCATGCGCGACAAAACCATTGCAATAATGTCCATGCCACCGGTCGATGCACCGTATTTCAATGTAATGCCGACGCCGATGGCACTAATGACCCCGCCGAATACGGCATTCAGCAACAGATTATCGGTCAATTTATAAACCGGTAAAACCATTAGCACCAAGGTCATGACAAGGATGCTTAGTGAGCTGTATATCGTAAAACGCCGGCCAAGCCGCATCCAAGCAAGATATGTGACCGGGACATTGAGTAAGAACAAAACGATCCCTGTACCAAGCGGAAATCCCGTATATTGCTGAACGAGGAGGGAAATCAGCTGGGCCACACCAGTAAATCCGCTTGATAACACTTTAGCCGGAATTAAAAAGAAATTGAGCGCGGCGGCATTTAATATGCCACCCACGACGACAACGACGAACACCTTCATCTCATTCCACATGCTGGACTCTCCTTATTTCCCTTTCTAAAAAAAGTGTTACCGGAGAGTGTGTTTTGAATTCTATTGACGTACCGAATTATGACTACGACGGAATACTTCCTTTTTAATACCGTTAAAAACGTATAAAAATTTTTTCTCACAATCATAGGGGCAACTAAGGGGCTGTCTTCACCTAATAGGTTTTGCAGAGCCAAGTTTTCTTTATTATCCTTCTTCCCTCAACTCATTGTAATAGCGGCGCAATTTTTTGACGGCACTTTTCTTCCATGACCGAACGGTATCTTGTGTCACGCCATAGCGTTTGGCGATGTCAACAGAAGGTTTATCTTCAAGAATCGCTGCTTGCACCCACTGTTTTTCCCTCGGCGAAAGAAAGCGCCATTGATCCAACCCTTCAAAGTGCAGATCATCCTCCGCCCCTTTTGACTCCGGCACCGACTCCGTTAGTGTAAAACGTTCCTTATATTTTTTCCTTTGTCTCATCTCCGTTAATAACCGTCCGCGGATAACGCAAGCAGCGTAGGCAGGAAAAGGCCCTTTGTCAGGATTGAAACGCATGGACGCTTCCCAGAGGGCAATGCGAGCAATTTGAAAATACTCATCAAAGTCATAAAAAAGCCTGTACTTGGTGATCCATTTCTTAATCAGCGGTTCATAATTTGAGAGCAATTTTTCAAAATCATTGAGGGTACTCAACGCTTTCCTTCCTTGTCAGAAAGCGCGCTTTCTATCAATTTCCCGGGTAATTTTATTCTAATGAACGCTAGTTGGCTGTTCCTTCCGCTAAATTGGCTTTTTTGATGCCATTATACAGGGGAAAAAGTCGATTTTTTAAAAAAACAAAAGCATTTTTTTACCGATGGCACGTCCATTATTTGTTAAAATACGCAAAATTTTTGAGGGTAAGTTTTTTCAGTGGTGGTCAAAATAAGGAAAACATGGCGTATGAGAAGACGGAGGCTTAGTCTAAAAAAGTTTCTAAGTCCCTTTGGTTAGAATGAAGGAAAAAGGAGGTCTAATCATGCATACGATGTGGAAAGGCTCTATAGGCTTCGGATTAGTTCATATCCCCATAAAACTTTATGCGGCTACGGAATCGAAAGACATTCGTTTCAGGACATTACACGAAGCATGTCATACCCCCATACGCTACCAAAAATACTGCCCGGTTTGTGATAAAGCTTTGGAGAGTGATGAACTCGTCAAAGCGTATGAATTTGCCCCAGGTGAATTTGTCACGGTCACCGATGAGGATCTCAACGAACTGAAAGGCGATGCGGCGAAAACCGTGGAAATTCTTGATTTTATTGATCTTAGCGAGATTGACCCCATATATTTCAATAAATCTTATTTTGTCGGTCCAGCAGAAAACGGCGAAAAAGCCTATACACTGTTGCGAAAAGCGATGGAAGAAACCCATAAAATTGGTCTTGCCCGTCTGACGCTTCATTCCAAAACCCACCTTGCCGCGGTTCGGGTATATGAGAAAGGGTTACTGCTTGAGACATTATTTTATCCGGACGAAATCCGTTCGGTCGACCAAGTTCCCGGTATAGACAGCGATTTGCCCGTGAATGAGCGCGAACTGGACACAGCCAAACAATTAATCGAACAGCTCGCCACCGCTTTCGATCCGAAAAAATATACGGATGACTACCGGTCTGCTTTGGAGGACTTCTTAAAAGCAAAAATCGCTGGCCAAGAAGTGAAAAAGCCGAAACAGGCCGAACAAAAGCGCAATGTTGTTGACTTGTTAAGCGCACTGGAAGCAAGCATCGCTGGAGCCGGCCGAAATGAACGTCCTTCTGCAAGCAAAGCGGCGCACACCAAAAAGAAAGCCCCCCTAACTTTGAATAAAAAGAAAAAGGCTTAAAAGGGAAAGAACATCCATGCGAATGGTCACCTTTCTATAAGATTATTCATGTAAGCGCTATTTTCCCATTGACAATTGAATTTTTCCCTTCTATACTGAGAATTGTTATCAGTTATATTGATAATGATTCTCATTATTATTTATGTTGAAAGGGTGTTGGCCTTTGAAAAAAATCATTGGCATAAGCCTTTTAGCGTTGATCATGTGCTTGTTCCCTTTAAATACATATGCCAAATCAGCCTTGTTATCCGAAGGCGAACATTTGCTTTCCGAAACTATCGAGCAACTTGAGCAACATCAAACTGAAGAGGCTAAGGCAACGTTTTCCTCTTATAAGACATGGTGGGAAAAAAATAAAACAAACATCAAGAAACGTTACCCTGACCAATACCTTGAGATGGAACAGGCACTAGCGATGGTTTCTATAGATTTGGTCAACGAAAACATGGCCGATGCCAAAACAGAGCTCACCGACCTTATAGCACTTATTAGAGATGCCGAAACCGCCAAGTCAAAGCCAGACGAACCGACGCTTTCCAGTTTTATCGATCAATTAAAACAGGTTAAAACACTAGCTGCTCGCCATCAATGGGAAAAAGCCGCTGATAAAATCGCGGCTTTACAGAGTGAATGGCTCGCGGTCGAGGGCTCCGTCGTCAGCCAATCGCAGAAAGTGTATACCGAATCAGAAAAAAACTTGGTTTTACTCGGAGCCTACGTCAATTCACCGACCGATCATGATCGGCTTCAACCGACCATTGATAAACTGATCAATGACCTTACCCCACTCGTTACAACAGGTTATGGCATTTGGGACGCGGCGTTCATCCCCATTCGCGAAGGACTAGAGGCGTTGCTCGTTATCGGAGCTTTACTCGGCTTTGCCAAAAAAGCAAAGGCAGACCGCGCCCGTCATTGGGTGTGGGGTGGGGCTACGCTAGGCATGTTCACATGCCTCCTTATCGGAATACTTGTGTCCGTCATCCTTTCCAATGTGTCATTTGGCCGAGAGAACTTGCTGATTAACGGCTTTTCCGGCATTTTCGCCAGCCTCATGCTTTTATATGTGAGCTATTGGCTCCATCGCCATGCTGACATTAAGCGCTGGAATCAACTCATCCGCACGAGAAGTGAAGCGGCTTTATCAAATGGCAAAATGCTTTCGCTTTCCGCCATCGCCTTTTTAGCCATCCTCCGTGAAGGCTTGGAAACCGTCATTTTCCTCATCGGCATGGCCGGACGCATGAGCTTAGCAGATTTGCTACTAGGCATCGTCATCGGCTTTGGCTTTCTGCTTGTAGTCGGCTTTGCAATGTTAAAAATCGGGGTAAAGTTGCCGCTAAAACCATTCTTTTTGGCTTCAAGTCTCATTGTCTTTTATTTATGCCTTAAGTTTATGGGCTCAGGGGTTCATAGTTTACAAATGGCCGGCGTCATCCGATCGACCACTCAGGATTATTTACCGTCGATCTCTTGGATCAGCATCTACCCCTCATGGATGAGTTTTTTACCCCAATTAGTCTTCATCTTGCTAGCGATTGTCGTCGTGATGTCCAGATGGTTGAAAATCAAAGTTCGAAAGGAAGAACACCATGCTTAACTTAAAAAAGCTATGTTGTTTATTGGCAATAATGGCTTTATTGATCGTAACAGGCTGTAACGGAAAAAACGATGTTAATGATCATGCTGAATCGAAAACAACAAAACACACTGACCAAATCTCGGAGATAAAAAGCAACACGGAACAAATGCTGTCGACGGTTAAGGAACTAAAAGCAGCCGTCGGCGATCAAAATGTTGACCAAGTCAAACAGCTTGGGAAAACATTGAATGATCAGTGGCTCGCCTTTGAAAACGATGTTCGGGACGCTTTCCCTCTTTTATATACAAAAGTCGAAAAATACGAACAACCCATTTTTGCCCAAGCGTCCGTTGATGCTCCAGATCTTTCAGTTGTAAAAACGCAAATTGCTGGTCTAACGGACGCACTAAACGAATTAAAATCTGCTAAACTCACAAAACAAAATACGACAAAACTACTCGACCAAGCTGTCAAAGATTATAAGGATTATGTGAAAACCCAAGCTGATAAATTAATTGAAGCAACTACGGCGTTTACGGATGCGGTTAAAGCCGGAAATATTGACTTGGCAAAGCAAAAGTATGTGGACGCTCGCGTTTATTACGAACGCATTGAACCGATAGCTGAAAGCTTCGGTGACTTGGATCCAAAAATTGATGCCCGCATCAATGATGTCGATGATCCATCACAATGGAGCGGTTTTCACCGTTTAGAAAAAGCGCTTTGGGTCGATCACTCCCTTAAAGGGATGAATCCAGTGGCTGACCAATTGTTTGAAGATGTTAAAGCCTTAAATGAAAAAATCGCAAACCTTGAGTTGAAACCGCAACAAATCGTGGCTGGCTCGATGGAATTGTTAAATGAAGCGGCGATTTCCAAAATTACGGGTGAAGAAGAACACTACTCCCACATCGATTTAGTCGATCTTGCCGCCAATGTTGAAGGGTCCGAGGCGGTTTATCATGCCATTATTCCTGCACTGGAAGACAAGAATAAATCACTCGCCCAAAAACTTGATGAGCAATTTCTTCTTATGAAGCAAACACTGCAAAAATATAAGAAAAATGACCAATACGTCAACTATACGACTTTAAATAAAGACGAAATTCGCGAATTAAGCAACCAATTGGCTACATTATCTAAACTCATGAGCCAAACGGCGGAAATTTTTTAAGGAATGTGATTAAGGATGGAGAACAAACAACCGGGGTACACGCGTAGGGAAATATTAAAACTATCCGCCGCTGCCGGTTTAGGGGTGGCTGTTGGCGCAAGCGGTCTCGGTACCGTTGGGATGATTGTTGATACATTTTCGGCGAAACCCACCTCATCTAATAAGCAAGAAAAAACCGTCATTCCATTTTACGGCAAACACCAGGCTGGTATTGTCACACCACAACAAACATATTTATATCTTGCAAGTTTTGATATCACGACAAATGATCGAAGGGAACTCATCCATCTTTTAAAAACTTGGACAAAACTCAGCGAAAGATTTACCCAAGGCCGCAACTTAGACGCCACCCAAAACGATTGGCTGCCACCAAAGGATACCGGTGAGGCCCTAGGCCTTGGGGCCTCCCGCCTTACCATTACTTTCGGATTTGGTTCATCGCTGTTTAATAAAGATGGCAAGGACCGTTTTGGGTTGTCCCACAGAAAACCGCTGCATTTAAAACCGATCCCGACCATGCCGCGGGATGCCATCGATCCATCTCTTTCTGATGGTGACATCATCGTCCAAGTTTGTGCCGACGATCAACTGGTAGCCTTTCATGCGGTTCGCAATTTGATAAAGGCAGCTGTCGGAACAGCTACCATCAAATGGCTCAATGCCGGTTTTTTAAATGGGAAAAGAGGCGAAACTCCTCGGAATCTATTCGGTTTTAAAGATGGAACGGCTAACCTCTCCATCAACGATGTAAAAAAACAAAACCAAGTCATTTGGTGTGGGCAAGGTGAACCCGACTGGATGAAAGGCGGAACATATCTCGCTTATCGGAACATCCGCATGTTTCTGGAAATCTGGGATTTATCTTCCCTCAAAGAGCAGGAAGATACCTTTGGCCGTCGTAAACTATCCGGCGCTCCATATGGAAAAGGGCATGAACATGACCCTGTTGACGTAACCAAGCTTCCAAAAGATAGTCATGTCGCCTTAGCCAAAAGCACGGGGCAGGAAATTTTCCGTCGGGGCTATAATTATTCGGATGGCATTGATCCGAAAACCGGCAATATCAAGGCTGGCTTGCAATTTATAAGCTTTCAGAAAAACCCGCAAGCCTCCTTCGTGCCCATGCTCGCATTATTAAGTAAAAATGACGCGCTTAATGAATATACAAAACATATCGGCTCTGGCCTCTATGCCATCCCACGCGGCATAAAAAAAGGCGAATATATTGGCCAAGCGCTGTTCAGCTAAACGGCAGGGCCGCTGAATTTTCTTGACGAAGGCCAACCCTTAGCAGTGATCTCAACTTGTAACCCCCACAAAGGATCCACCATAACTCATGGTTGAAGAAACATGGCTCTGTCAGGCCTTATGGGCAAAGGCAGGGCCATTGTTACCCTTATGCTGAACGCCCCCCATACAAAAAAGAAAGCGCCGACGCCTGCGCATTAAAGTTTAATCGAAAACGCATTCTTCCGGCGGAACGTTGACAAACGCCTGGATGACGGGTTGTCTAAGGGAATGCCCCTTCGTCCACTCGATGTACTGGATTTTCACCGTTAATTTGGGGGTTAACCAAACCGCCGTTTTCAAGCGTTCCGGTTGATTGATAAAAGGGCGCTTTTCGGTGATGAGCGGCTTGATGGCTTCGGTCAATAGCCGCCAATCGGAAGCTTTCAACTTACCCGTTCCCGCATGGCCAATGTACCACAATTGGCCTAACTTATCATACAACCCCAGTAAAAGCGCATTTACGACATCGCCGCGATACGTGACACCACCGACAACGGCAATGAGATCTTTATAATTCTTTTTCTTTTGCCAGCGATCGCTTTTCTCACCGATGGCATATGTGCTGTTAAGGTCTTTTATAACAATGCCTTCCATATTTTCTTGTCTTATGACTTCGTATAAATGATGGATGTTCTGACTCGGAACAGACGTGACCAATTGCACGGATTCATTGGGAAGGATAATGTGTTGCAATAACTCTAGCCGATCTTTTAAAGCCCATTTATGCTTCCACTCGTTGTTATAAAAAAGACAATCAAAAACCATATACGTGACGTTCACATTGTTTCTGACCTGGTTGAGCCGGTCGAGCCGCCTGAGACCGTCTCGGCGCATGATTTCATGGAACGACGGTTTACCGTCATTCCCCAATGCAATCATTTCCCCATCTAAAATCACCGAATCAGCCCGGCAATAGGCGCAAAGATCCTGAAGCTCCGGATAGTGGAGCGTCCGTTCGTTTTTTTTACGGTTATATAATTTGACTTCTTGACCGTCAAAATATGTTAAAATCCTGACGCCATCCCATTTAATTTGGCCAATCCAGTTTTCACCTTTAGGGATATCTTCCGTTAAAATCGGTTCAAAAGGCGTGATGGGTTGAAGGATCATGATATCACCTAATTCCTATTTTAAAGAAAACGCACCTCGACTAAAGATAACTTGGCATTGCTAAAGAATCTTGTGCGAAGTCAGAGCTTTATTTACCCTTTAGCCTGATAAATAAAAAGCCAGTGCAAGCCTCTTGGGGGCGAAGGTACTTCGTTACCCTTATATTAAAATCCTTATCATCTCAAGAAAACCTGAACCTTCTTCAGCGCATAAACGCCTCTGTTCCGTGCCACATTATAAACAAGTTCGACGGGAGGGAAGCGGATGCCAACCGGACGGGATGAAGAAACAATAAAAATTGAAGGCGAAACCATCCATTTAACTAGTTTGTCCAAACCTTTATGGCCCAAACACCATATTACAAAAGCGGATTATCTCCAATACGTTGCCACGATCAGTGACGTACAATTGCCCTTTTTGCGTCGCCGCGCCCTCACCCTGCTCCGTTATCCGCATGGGGCAGGAAAAGAAAAATTTTTTCAAAAAAATTGTCCTGATTACGCACCAGCCTTTATTAAAACCGCAATCATCGGTGACATCCGCTACATTGTCGGCGACGGGCTCGCGACGTTAATGTGGCTGGCTAATCAATTGGCGTTTGAAATTCATACGCCGTTTCAAACGGTTGATAGTGACTTTCCCTCAGAAATTGTTTTGGATCTAGACCCGCCTTCACGTGATGCCTTTGAGCTGGCTATTGAAGCGGCGCTGATCATAAAAAACGTTTTGGATCGTTTGCAATTAATCTCCTTTGTGAAAACGTCTGGAAATAAAGGGTTGCAAATCTATATCCCGCTTCCTGACCAGACCTTTACCTTTGAAGATACCCGGCGGTTTACCCAGTTCATTGCGGATTATCTCACGGAAACGAACCCTAGGTTATTCACAACGGAGCGATTGAAGAAACATCGTCAAGGTCGGCTTTATGTTGATGCCGTGCAATTTGGGGAAGGAAAAACAATCATCGCCCCCTACTCTGTCCGAGGTAATGATGATGCGCTCGTCGCCTGTCCCCTTTATTGGGAGGAAGTGACCCCAGCATTGCGACCCGAACAATTCCCGCTTCCATCCATAAAACAGCGCTTAGAGACCAAAGGTTGTCCATTCCAATCATTTTTCGAAGCTAAAAAGAAGCAACCTTTCCAAAAGGTTTTAGATGCCTTTAAAGCAAATCTTTCGAAAGGCGTGATGGTATGATCATTAATTTGATTTTAAAATTGGTACTTTCCCCCATCATTATTATTTTATGTGATTTGTTTACGCCGAACTTGATCAATTACGGCACCGTTTCTCAAGCCTTGATCATCGGGCTGTTTGTCGGAATCGTCAACTTCGCGGTGGAATGGCTGATGCTAACCAGTGGAACCTTATGGGTAACGACGATTATGGATTTTATTCTGACGATGTGTGTTGTCTTTTTCGGTTCGAAGCTCTATGTCGATGCTTACATGACGACGGTTGGAGCCCTCCTCATCACAGGAGTTATCACCATCATGGAATACCTTCTCCATCATTGGCTCCTGCGCCATCGTTGGCAGACAAAACTTGTGGCAAAGTAAAGGTGGATGCTTTATCAAAACAAAAGTTGGAGGTTTCATTTGGGTAAAAATAGAGCATTAGTTGACCTAGACCTTCATGGTAGATGTTTGACGTTCTTACCAGAATAAAAAAGCAAACCCTATGCTGGGTTTGCCATTTTTTTAATGTAGTTTTCAAACTCTCGACTCGGAAGCGGCTTGCTATAGTAATAACCTTGCACAGCGTGGCAGCCGTACTCCTTCAACAAATTCAGTTGTTGTTTCGTCTCCACGCCTTCAGCCACGGTTCTGAGCGACAAGCCTTGACTCATCATGATAATCGCTTTGACAATGGCACCGTCCTGACTATCGGGACTTAAATTGTTAATAAACGAACGGTCGATTTTTAATATATCGATGGAAAAATCCTTTAAATAATTTAAAGCCGAATAGCCGGTACCAAAATCGTCAAGGGAGACACAAACACCGATTTGTTTTAATTCATGAACGAGCTCAATACTGTATTGTATATCCCTAAGGGTCGTGCTTTCGGTAATTTCCAAATGGATGTACTTCGGGTCAATGCCTTCGCTGTCAATAATCTTTTTAACTTGATTAACAAAATTTTTCTTTAAAAATTGCCTCACGGAAACATTGACGGAGACCGGAAAAGGCGAAAAACCTTTCCGCTGCCATGCTTTAATTTGTTGGCACGCCTTGCGCAATACCCAAAAGCCGATGTCTTCAATGAGTCCGATTTCTTCGGCAAGCGGTATAAATTGAGCGGGTGAGACGATCCCCATTTTTGGATGGTTCCAACGAATGAGAGCTTCACAACCGATGATGGACTCCGTCTTTAAACAAATCTGCGGTTGGTAATACAGTTCAAATTCGTTCTTACCTAATGCCTTGCGTAAGTATGCTTCAAATTCGATGCGGTTATAAAATGATGCGTTCATTTCTTGTTGATAGTATACAACGGAATTATCCCCGCCTAGTTTTGCTACATATAGCGCGATGTCGGCGTTTTTCATGAGTGTTTCGTCATTCGTTCCGTTGTTCGGAAAAAGACTGACCCCCATACTAACAGAAAGAAAATATTCTTTTTCTTTATAAATGATCGGTTCACGGAACGCTTCTCGAATCCGGTCAATCAGTGCATTGATGGTGCGTTTTGATTTGATCTGCGGTATAAGAATAGAAAATTTATCGCCTTCAAAGCGATACAGCATTTGTTTTCCATATAACTGACCTTGAATGCGCTGGACGACGCGTTTTAAGATGTGATCGCCAACGTAATGCCCTTCCGTATCATTAATATTTTTAAATCGATCGATATCTAAAAAAATAACGGCCAATCGTTCCCCATGCTTTTGAGCATGTTCTGTTAAATTTTTTAACGATTTTTCAAACAGATGCCGATTACCGAGCCCGGTTAAGGGATCATAATAGGCGAGCCGTTCGATCGTCGTCTTTGCTTCTTTCTGGGCAGCTTGATTGACGCCGATGCTTTGTATGCCAATGACCTCACCGTCCACAACGATCGGAATATTCGTGATCTGATAGGGGATGTAACGGCCGTTACAGTCACGGATCTCGATAAAAAATGTCCGCGTTTCCCCATTTAATGCCCAGAGAAAATGGCGTCTAGCACTCATCCGGTCAGTATTTTTCACGAAATGTATACCGGGTTTACCGATCACATCGCTTTCAGAATAGCCGAGCTGGGAAGAAACAGCGGGATTGCACGTGCTAATCCGGCCGCCTTTATCCATAATGTAGATGAGGTTTGGGCTTTCACGAAATAAGGCCTGGTAGGAGGCATTGACATATTTAAATGGCGCAATGCGTTCCTTTTCATTCTCATATTGGGAAATCACAATCCAAAGGTCTTTCGGATTCCATTTTTGGCCAAGGAACCCTTGATCGACGATGACTTCCGAAAGCAGTGCTCCCGGCAATGTCGTTTTTATCAACTTTTTTAAATCTGTCAGGTTTGCTTTTGCTTTTTCTCCAGCAATGAGTTGTACAATTAGGAGCTCGGTCCCCTCCAATTGATGGGTTTCTAAAAATCGTTTGAAGGTGAGATCATCTATATAGTGATGCTGGAATATTGGCATCGATTTATCCTCCAAAGCTCTAGGTGATGATGGCCGCTAAAAAAGCTTTTTTTACATATTACTATAGTATATATCGACATTTATCCCAAAAAGTTGACAGCTGTAGTAAAATTTTTTGCAAAGGAAAAGACCGCCCGATGGCAGTCTCATTTAACCCGTGATCATCCGAGTACAAAATACCCTATGTAGAAGACGATGACAATCGCGATCAAAAGGATGGTCCAAAGGACTCCTGTTCCTTTATTCTTGTTGCCTCTTGTTAAAATCAACTCCATCATCACAATTAACAACAAGCCGAATAACCCTTTAACGGTCGCCCAAACATATTGATGACCTATGTAATAAAACGACACTAAGCGAATCCCCGTGATGATCACCAAAATAAAATCAAGCCTTAAAATCATGTGCAATACTTTTTGAACCGTCGACTGACCCGCTCTTTGAAAAAAATAGCTAGCAATAAAAAGGATGAACGCTAAGGTCCAAAAGCCAACGTGTGCGTGCAACCACATACACTTTCCTCCCTTATCGACAAAATGTCTTCTATTGTATCATAGGAAAAGAAACACCACGTGTAAAGCATGAAAGCGGAACCATAGTACTTTTTAAGAATTTGATATATTATAAAATAGAAGGCATTTTGCAAAGGGGTGTTCAAATGAATCAGTCGGAAAAGATTATTCAGCAAACGGAAAAATACGGTGCCAGAAACTATCACCCGCTTCCCGTTGTCGTATCCTATGCGGAAGGCGTTTGGGTGGAAGATCCTGAAGGAAACCGTTATATGGATATGCTTTCGGCGTATTCGGCCGTTAACCAAGGCCATCGCCATCCGAAGATTATCGAAGCCTTGAAAAAACAAGCCGACCGAGTCACGCTGACATCGCGGGCGTTTCATAATGATCAACTTGGCCCTTGGTATGAAAAAGTGGCTCATTTAACGAAAAAAGATCTCGTTTTACCGATGAATACCGGCGCTGAAGCCGTGGAAACCGCGATTAAAGCCGCACGGCGCTGGGGTTATGATGTCAAAGGCATTCCGAACGACCAAGCCGAAATCATTGCCTGTGTCGGTAATTTTCATGGTCGAACAATGACAGCGGTTACCCTTTCATCGGATCCCGAATATAAACGCGGGTTTGGACCGATGCTCCCAGGCATTAAGCTCGTTCCATACGGCGACATCGATGCTTTGAAGGCAGCCATTACCCCCAACACAGCGGCTTTTCTCGTCGAGCCCATCCAAGGCGAAGGCGGCATTATTATTCCAAGAGAAGGTTACCTGCGTGAAGCGTATGAGCTTTGCCAAAAAGAAAACGTGCTCTTTATGGCCGATGAAATTCAAACCGGCCTCGGACGTACGGGAAAACTTTTTGCTTGTGACTGGGAAGATGTGACCCCGGATGTCTATATTTTAGGGAAAGCGCTTGGCGGCGGCGTGATGCCGATTTCCTGCGTAGCGGCCAACAAAGACATTCTTGGCGTTTTTGAACCCGGATCCCACGGCTCCACCTTTGGCGGGAACCCCCTCGCTTGCGCTGTGTCCATCGCTGCGCTTGAGGTCATCGAGGAAGAAAAATTAGCGGACCGCTCATTAGAACTCGGTCAATATTTCCTTGAAAAACTAAGAGAAATCAAAAATCCAGCCATTAAAGAAATCCGCGGAAAAGGACTTTTCATCGGCGTTGAATTGCATGAACCAGCACGTCCATACTGCGAAGCGCTCAAGGAAAAAGGCTTATTATGTAAAGAAACGCATGAAAACGTCATCCGCTTCGCTCCGCCGCTGATTATTAAAAAAGAAGATTTGGATTGGGCCATCGCGCAAATCCAAGACGTCCTTAGCGCCCCTGTGGCTAAATAACAAGAAAAACGGCGAACGGCCCATCTTAATGGATGGGAGAGAAAAAATGTCTACAGTAACCATACGTTGGATGCAAAAAGAAGATGCTAGAGATCTTGTAGAACTGGATAATTTAATATGGAATGAGACAAATGCGCCGGATCCGATCCATTGGGATTCCGTTGAGGAATATGTGGATAATCGGAAAGGCCGGAATCAATTGGTGGCTGTCATGGACGGAAAAGTCGTCGGTTACATTGAGTTTTATCAGCCCACACCATTAAAGGCTAACCGCCATGTTTTTGAATTTAACATCGGCGTCCACCCTGACGCACAAGGGCACGGCGTCGGCCGTCGGCTGATCGAAGCGGCAAGCCGGGAAGTGCTTGCACTTGGCGGCAAAAAATTAGCTTTAAGGGTGATGGCCACAAATACGTCAGCCATCAAATTTTATCGATCCCTCGGCTTTGTCGAACAAGGCCGGCTTGTGAAAGAATTCATCATCGAAGGTCATGAAATCGACGACATTCTCATGTATAAATGGTTGTCATCGAATCATTGAAAAAGAAATTTCGCAAAAAATATAAGTTCTTGCCAGTATAAAAAAGAGATTTCCATCGGTTCATTCTCCGAAGGAAATCTCTTACCTTTTTATTGTGATGTCTCGTTTTTACATCCATCCGTCAGAAGATCGGCAGTATAACCGGTCCTTTATTTCTGTTCGGATTCTTCTAAAGCTTCTTTAAAGTAATCTTCACCTTTGAGCTTCGATTCCGGCAGGAAGAAAGTGCCGATAAAAGTTAGAATGGCAAAAACGAAGCCGAGAACAAATAATTGATGAATGCCAGAGGTTAAAGATACCTTAATGGCATGCAAAAATTCGTGATAAAGCTGCATTCCCGCTTCACCGAATTTCTTAAATCCAGCCACCAACGCATCTTGCGCTTCCTTAGTTAAAAACGCTTGCGGATTGACGTCTTTTAATTTTGACCCCATCATTTGTTTGAGCTCAGCCGGCAGAGACTCCTGAATTTTTTCTTGGAATCCGTGATTGAGCATCGAGCCAAAGATCGGCGAGGCGATAACGCCGCCAAGGGAGCCGACAAATTGTTGGGTCGCATTGACCGTTCCCATAATTTTATATGGGAAAGCATTTTGCACGGCGACATTGAGTAATGGCATGAGGGAGCCGATTCCCAAACCTAGAATCACCATGTTTAAAATGACCGTTGGGTACTTCGTATGGACATCCATTTGCATAAATAGATACAGACCGAGCATCATGAAAATCGCCGAGATATGCGATAATCTTTTATATTTCCCCGTCTTCGTCATGATTTGTCCAACGATGATCGAACCGACAATAAAGCTGATCATCATCGGTGACATGACCATGCCGCTGCTTGCCGCATTAAGGCCGACAACCCCTTGGATAAACAACGGTAAAAACATAATGGCACCAAACATCGCCATGCTGACGAAAGTGCCTAAAATCAGCGAAGTCGTAAAAATACGGTTTTTAAAGAGTGACGGTTCAATAATCGGCGACTTCGCTCGTTTTTCGTAAAAGAAAAAGAAGATCAGAAAAAGGATCCCGAAACCAAACAATGATAACTCCTGAACACTCGACCAAGCGTATTTGTCGCCTGCCCATGTAAAGCCGAGCAATATCGGAATTAACCCGATGACAAGCAGAATGGAACCGACCAAGTCCAGTTTCGCTTCGTGATTTGTGCGAACTTTCGGCAAGAACAGGTACACACCGATGATCGCGAGCACCGCAAACGGCAAGTTCACAAAGAATACCCAGCGCCAGCCAAGCGAGGAATCGGTAATCCACCCACCGATGGCTGGGCCTAAAATACTCGAGAGCCCAAAGACCGCGCCAATGACACCCATCCAGCGGCCGCGCTCTTTTGGTGTAAAAATATCACCAATCGTCGCCCGCGGCATGCTCATCATGGCTCCGGCCCCAACGCCTTGAACGGCCCGAGCAATAATCAACATCATCATGCTATTGGCAAACCCTGAGATAATGGCACCGAGCGAAAACATAATGAGTCCAAATAAATAAAAAGGGCGCCGCCCATACACGTCCGAAAGTTTTCCGTAAATGGGAATCGTAATGGCGGACGTCATCATATAAGCGCTAAAGATCCAAGCATATAAACTAAATCCATGCAAATCGCCAATAATGGTTGGAATCGCTGTTGATACGGACGTTTGGTTCATGGATGAGAAAAACATCGTCACCATGACCGTTGCCAAAGCCCACCATTTCTTTTTACCAGTTATCTGGTTTGTCGTTTGTAGCGCTCTCCCCTTACCTTCATCCATATAAAATCTCTCCTTTAAAGCTTCATCGAGCAGTATTTTCAATAAGAGTGCGTAAATATGTCCACCAACCGCATCAGTCTAGGATGTCCTTCATGTGATGGTCGCAATTGACTGACCGGTCATAACAAACTATAATATAAACGAATTCCATACGCTTTGCAATATAAAAATATAAAATATGATGACTTGACGATTATCGATGGGATGCTAACCGGTCAGTCAGTCAAGGTATAAAGGTGATGAAGATGAGCGATAAACGAACAACCATCATCCATGCAGCCATGCATTTATTTTCCGAAAAAGGTGTTCATGCCACTTCCATGCAGGAAATTGCTGATGAAAGCAATGTCTCTAAAGGAACGATTTATACTTATTTTTCATCTAAAGACGACCTTTTATTTTCCATCTTTAAATATTTTCACGAACGAATGAAGTCACTCATGATCCTTCCTCCCATTGATTTACCGCCCAAAGAAAAGTTTATTAAACAAATCGATATGTTTATCCAAGAACGAAAAAATTATAAGGGCTTTTTTAAAATGATTCACCGCGAACAATTGTTGACGGTGAGAAAAGATTTGCATCAATTGATTGTCAACATTCAATTCGACATGTTTCAATGGTTGCGCACCATTTTACTCGATATTTATGGGGATAAAGTAAACCGCTATCTTCCGGATGGTGTGTTCATGTTGGAATCCTTAATCAGCGGCTATTTAAAGATTCTCATGTTAGATGAATCGCTCATCAATGTTGACCGATTGGCGCAAACCATCGTGCATCGCGTCGACCTCATCCTTAAAGATATGATGCAGCACAATGCCGAACCCCTTATACCAGCTGATGCATTTGATAGGGCTCA
>Ga0310828_1000658_pt1 | contig 29838 bp, 24 predicted proteins | sample WT_ome_3_FD_202242 | JGI IMG/M metagenome (GOLD analysis project Ga0310828, IMG submission 202242) | Sorghum-adapted microbial communities enriched on wild type (WT) sorghum from Joint BioEnergy Institute, Emeryville, California, United... ... | reverse complement strand
TTCGCTCATGGTTTCACCCCTGTGGTTATCCTCTATTTATAAGAAAACTATTTTTTGTTAGACAAAAAAACTTACACTATCAGCTTAATATATCAAACGCGTTTGCGCAAAACTTTTCTAGTGTAAAACCTTTAAAGAAAACGATATTTTTGGCAAATGGCAGGACCATAGCGTCCTTATGCTCGACTAAAAAAAGATTGACTTTCTTGCTGGAACCAAAAAAGCATATCATTTCTCGCCTCAATGGCCGGCAATTTGATGCGCAATCTGAAATTGCATATTATTTTCCCGCCCGGAAGCCTTACAACTGATATGCAATCTTTAAAAATGGGAAATTATGGATGGATTTTTAACCGAAATTCAAAAAAGCATATCATTTCTCGCCTCAAAGGCCAGCATTTTGATACGCAATCTGAAATTGCATATCATTTTCCCGCCCGGAACCCTTTCAACTGATACACAATCTTTATAAAAGGAAAAAGTTGATAAGAAAAGCCGGGCATCCACCCGGTCTTTTTTGTGTAACATCAAAAATCGTCAATATCTGGATGTTGTGCAACGTTTCAGCCGCTGATGAACCGAAAGGCTGCTATTCCACCCATTCGGTAAAATCAATCTAATAGGCCTATTGATCTCCTTCTCACCTCAAAATGGCCGAAAGAACCTCAGACAGCCGCCCATGCCAGCGGGCGGCTGCCGAGAAGCTGATTCCAGATCGGCTCCATACGCCGAGCGATCGCTAAAAATTAATCATCGCCGTCTAACAAGTTCCATACGCCGCCTAGGAGGCTGCCTTCACCGCGGCTTTTTCCGCCCGGGATTTGCGGGGCTGCGCTAAAGACGCGGCTTGCCAAACGGCTGAACGGGAGGGATTGCACCCACACTTTCCCCGGACCTCTTAATGTCGCAAAGAACAGGCCCTCGCCGCCAAATAAAGCGGTCTTAATGCCGCGGACCATTTCGATATTATAATCGACGTATTGTGTCATGGCCACGAGGCAGCCGGTATCGACGCGCAACAGTTCGCCGGAGGCAAGGTCGATTTCTTTAATTGTTCCGCCCGCATGCACAAACGCGAGACCATCGCCTTCCAATTTCTCCATAATAAAACCTTCACCGCCGAAAAAGCCGGTGCCAAGCTTGCGCTGAAACTCGATGCCAACGCTAACACCTTTTGCGGCGCAAAGAAAGGCATCCTTCTGACAAATGATTTTTCCACCTAACTCGCTTAAATCCATCGGGATGATTTTACCAGGATAAGGGGCGGCAAAGGACACATGTCTTTTTCCGCTACCCCTGTTAGTAAATGCCGTCATAAACAAACTTTCGCCCGTCAGCAGGCGTTTCCCGGCTCCCAGTAATTTCCCCATAAAGCCGCCTTGATTACTGCCATCACCGAAAATCGTTTCCATTTCAATGGCATCATCCATCATCATGAGGCTGCCCGCTTCAGCAATCGTCGTTTCATTCGGATCCAATTCGATTTCCACGAATTGCATATCATCCCCGTAAATTTTATAGTCGATGTCGTGATTGTTCATATTTTCCCTCCTCGTTTTAAAGACGGATCAAGGCGCTGCATCAATTTTCGCCTGATCTCTCAAATCGTTCATCGTCTAGCAACATGATGGCTGGAAGCATTGGCGGCTTTACTGTATACGGATTGTATCCAAGGCAAAAAAAGCTTCACGAGCCCACTTTTTTCCACATTTTGCTTTAACGATGATTCCCATATTTATTATATCTTTAGTCCTAGCCGAATACATCCATTTTTCCACCTCACTATTTGGGGATCAAGGCACCTTTTCTAGGGTGCTTGTGTTAGACTATATAGGAGTAAGACAACACGTTAAGGGGAAAGAACATGAAAAGCACCGTTATGCAGCCAACTTATGTTGATATAAAGGAGACCGCGGCGATGCTCTCTGTCTCCCAAGCCACCGTCCGTAATTGGGTAAAGGCTGGAAAATTGCAACCAGTGGAGAAAGAAAACCGCAGACTCCTTTTTGAGAGAAAGGCGATCGAAAAACTCGTCGAAGAAATCGCATCGGGCAAATCTCATCGTTTAAAAAGCCGACGAAACAAAAAGGCCGTGAAAGGACATGTTATCCCAGCGGAATACGTCTCATCAAAAGTTTATTTAGAGGCGGCGGAAACGATTTTACATTGGGTGAGCCATACAAATGAAAAAATTGATCTGAGGCTCATTTTATATGAAATCGCCCTGAATTTATTGGTGGAAAGGCGTCTTCTTCATGTACCAGAAACAGATGTCAGCTTGACAGAGGGTCTCCAAAACGGGCTGTGGGCACTTGGTAGCTATCAGACTGTCTTCCATGAACTTTTTAATCCGGCCCAACCTTTAAATGAAAAGGAAAAAGACCTCTTACGGAAAATCCGAAACATGCATCTCCCTTTTATTGAAGGTGATGATCTGCTCGGCCTTTTATATATGTCATTATCGAGTCTTGGTACCCGAAAAAATAAAGGGTCGTACTACACGCCTTCCGACATCGTCGACCAGCTCATCAACCAAAGCCTCCGATACATGGATCGCTCCTTGACGCCGCGGGTCGTGGATCCTTGCTGCGGCTCGGGCAATTTCATGATCCGGCTTTTTATCGAGTTGAAAAGGCGCCTTCTTGAAAACGGATGGTCAGTGGAAGCGGCTGAAAAAGCGCTGCTTTCGGAATCGTTACATGCCTGGGACATTGACCCAACGGCTGTGATACTTACAAAAATCAACCTCTTGTTACTTTTGGAGACGCCTTATGACGATCAGGAGCATTGCCTTCTTCATATTCGCGAACAAGATACTTTGGCAACTTATGGCACGTTGTTCGGGGCAGAAAATGACGACACCTTTGACCTTGTCATCGGAAATCCCCCATGGGGCTACAGCTTTTCTGATGAAGGAGCCGAACTTTTAAGGCAGAAATTTGTCACCGCAAACGGGCCGCTAGAGTCCTTTGACCTTTTTATTGAGTATGGGATCGATGTCCTCAAACCCGGCGGGATTTTATCCTATGTCTTGCCGGAATCTTTACTGAATGTGCAAATTCATGAGACAACGAGAAGATTCCTGATTGAACAAGCCGAACTCTGTCAAATCAACCTATTGGGGCATCGTTTTTCAAAGGTGTTTGCGCCATCCATCTTGGTCACCGCGCGAAAAACCACAAAAGCAGCCGATAATCATGAGATCATGGTCGTCCATGAGGACAAGCATTACTCGGTTTCCCAAAGCCGCTTTTCAAAAAATGAAAGAACCATTTTTAACGTCAGGGCATCGGATGCCGAAGAAGACGTGCTGGATCATATGCGGACGCTTTCCGGGGTTGAATTTTTAAAAAACCAAGCGGATTTTGCACTCGGAATTGTGACGGGAAATAATAAACAATTCATCCTTGATGAACCCGTGGACGGGGCGGAACCGGTCATTCGCGGCGGCGATGTATTTAAATATAATTTCTATACGAGCGGACAATACATGATTTTTCAACCGGAACGCTTTCAGCAAGTCGCTCCGGAAAAATGGTACCGGGCAAAAGAAAAACTCATCTATCGTTTCATTAACGAACAGCTTGTTTTTTCGTACGATAACCATGGTACACTTTCTTTGAATAGCGCTAATGTCGTCATCCCGCGGATCCCGAATCGGTCCGTCAAATACATTTTGGCCGTTCTGAATTCCCGGGCGGCACAGTTTTTCCATGAACTATCGTTTGCCTCGGTGAAGGTGTTGCGCCAGCATATTGAAGCGATCCCGATTCCACCGGCTTCATCCACCGACGAGCACCTCATCGTTGAGCTTGTTGAAAAACTGATGGATACAGAAGACAAAAACGAACGGAGCCGTATTTATGAGGAAATTGATGACCACATTATGCGCCTCTATCAATTCTCGCCATCTGAAATCGATGTGATTAAACAGAGAGTGCGGACCAAATTTCTTTCGAGGTGAAGCCTTTGGACAACTTAAGAAAAAAGCTGGAATCACTGATCGCCGAACTTGATGAGCATGAAGAGATTGCAGAACAAATGCGGCAATTGGAATCGGTTTATCCGTTCAATGCATTCGAATATATGATCGCAACGTTAATCGGAAAAGGGAAGCTGTCTCTTGCGGATTACTATGAACTTCGGAAAAACTACATTGAAAACAACCGCTATCTTGGGATTTTTGAAATCAGTGCCCCGCGGGGCTTTGGTGAAAAATGGGCCCAAAATTATCTACATGAGCTTGTGCCTCAATTGAAAAAACCGTCCAAGAAGCTAGATCCAAACTACTCGGGCCAGTATGATTTCTTCTTGGAAAACATTAAAATCGAAGTGAAAGCATCGAGAGCGGTGGATTTCAACAGCAAGGAACCTTTGTATGTTAAGGCTCTGTCGTCAAACTCTCCCCTTCCGTTTAACATGAACTTCCAGCAAATCAAGCCCGGTTGCTGTGATGTTTTTGTTTGGATCGCTGTTTGGCGGGATGTCATTCGTTATTGGGTGCTTTCATCAAAAGAAGTGGAGATGAATCCTTACTATTCAACCGGCCAGCACCGCGGCAATGTTGGCGAAGGGCAGCTCCATCTTAACCATGAAAACATTGATGAATTTTCCATCTATGAATGCCATGCCGAGGAGCTTTATGAAAAAATTTTAGCCGCAAAAGAACGAAATGATAACGGCCTCATCCTCGGTGCCCAAAAGGCGGTCATAGGTTGAAAGTGAAAAGAGGACCGATCATCCGAGTCCTCTTTCTTCGTTATTTTGCTTTTTTTCTCCGATAGTCTCTTATGAAGCGAATGAATCGAATAAAGGCGCAGGCTGCTGTTGAAAAGATAAAATAAATGGTTAACAGTATGTAGAGAATTTCATCGGAAATAATCAGGCAAACAATTCCGCCGATCACAAACAGAACGAGCAGAAAATAAATAAGGTTAATGTTGCGGAATCGATACTGCAAAATTCCGGCTATGACACATAAGATGATGCCGATGACGACTCGAATGAGTATATAGGAGACCGTTATTTCCATAAGGGACATCCCTCCCAACCCGCTGACACTACCATTATATATTTATTTTTATTCCGAAGAAAAATCCTTCATTTCCAAATCCTTTAAAACATGCCAATAGTCCTATCAGCTCAGCGCTTATTCTTCTATATAGTCTGCCATTTAATAAAAAAAGTGGACCCGGAGAACCCGCCCTTTATGGTCAGGTTCTTCCTAGTCCACCTCTCGCTCTATGCGGTTTTTACAACGACATCGTCATGGTCAACATCGACGACGACTGCTTTAACATTATTTTCTTCCATCATCAACTCAGCAATGCCATCTTCAACTTTTTCTTCGATGACGCGACGCAACGGGCGGGCACCAAAGGCCGGATGATAGCCGAGTTCAGCTAATTTTTCCTTAGCCGCATCTGTAACGGTCACCGTGATGCCTTGCTCAGACGCCGCCGCATACACGTCTTTCAACATCAGTTCAACGATTTGCTTGAGATCTTCACGACTGAGCGCTGAAAAAGCGACGATAGCGTCAAAACGGTTGAGAAATTCCGGTCGAAAATAATCTTTCAAGCGATCCAATAGATCGTTTTTGTTTTCCTCTTCCGTCACTTGACCGAATCCGACTTTGATCGGTTTCACATCGGTTTGGCCGGCATTGGATGTCATGATGATCACCGTGTCTTTAAAACTTACGGTGCGGCCTTGGCTGTCCGTCAAGCGGCCATCTTCAAGAATTTGCAAGAACATATTCATGACGTCTGGATGGGCCTTTTCCACTTCATCAAGCAAGATGAGACTGTACGGTTTGCGGCGCACTTTTTCCGTCAGTTGACCGGCTTCTTCATGGCCGACGTAACCGGGCGGCGAACCGATGAGCTTCGACACGGAATGTTTTTCCATATATTCACTCATGTCCAGGCGAATCATCGCCTCGCGGTCACCGAAAAGTTCTTCCGCCAGCGTTTTCGACAACTCGGTTTTACCGACACCGGTCGGTCCGACAAAGAGGAAGGAGCCGATCGGTCGATGGTGACGCCTGAAACCTGCGCGATTACGGCGAATCGCTTTCGCCACTTTTTTAACGGCTTCCGCTTGTCCAATGACTTTTGCGTTCAAACGGCTTTCAAGGTTTTTCATTTTTTCTTGTTCGTTTTTCTCTAAACGACGCACCGGAATGCCGGTTTTCTCTTCAATGAGCGCTTCAATATCCGCTTTATTGACGACGGCCTTACCGGCATTTTGTCCTTTAACTTCGGCAATTTTTGCTCGCAAGCTTTGTTCTTCATCGCGAAGCTGGGCCGCGCGTTCATAGTTTTCTTGGCGCGTCGCGGTTTCTTTTTCCCTTAGCACCGCTTCAAGTTGGGCTTCGAGTTCCGTTTCATTTTCCGAAGCCGCCCGCAAATTGAGCTTAGCTCCAGCCTCGTCCATCAAGTCGATCGCTTTATCTGGCAAATAGCGGTCTTGGATATAGCGATTGGACAGTGTGACACAGGCGCGAATCGCTTCATCAGTATAAGTGACTTCATGATAGTCCTCGTAGCGTTTCTTCAGGCCATTCAAAATGGCTATCGCTTGCTCAATCGTCGGTTCGTTGACAATTATTGGCTGGAATCGGCGCTCAAGTGCCGCATCTTTTTCGATTTTCCGATATTCTTTTAAGGTCGTGGCGCCAATGATTTGAATATCGCCGCGAGCTAGAGCCGGTTTTAAAATGTTGCCGGCGTCTTGGGATCCTTCGGCAGAGCCTGCTCCGACAATTTGATGGATTTCATCGATGAAAACAATCACGTCAGATCGTTGTTGCATTTCGCGAATCAATTGTTGCATCCTTTGTTCAAATTGACCGCGAATTCCAGTACCCGCAACAAGGCTTGCCATATCCAGCACATAAATTTGTTTGTTCCTTAATTTTGCCGGGACTTTTCCTTCTACAATGCGAAGAGCAAGACCCTCCGCAATGGCCGTTTTACCAACACCCGGATCACCAATCAAAACCGGGTTGTTTTTATTGCGGCGATTTAATGTTTCAATGACGCGTTCAATTTCTTTCTCGCGGCCGATGACAGGGTCAATCTTACCCGCTTGTGCTTCAGCCGTTAGGTTTTTGCCCAATTGATCGAGCAACCCGCCACGACCACCGCGATGCGGAGATTCCGTCATTACATGCGGTGTGCCGTTTGCGAATTGTCCGCCTTGGGCATCGCTGAAAAAGCCTTTTAAGAGATCATCAAAAGATGAACCTCCAAAAATATTAAAATGAGGCGCATCGGCACGCATTTTATTGTAACAATCTTGACAGATATGCAAGTGTTCATGGTGATGGTTCATTTGCCAATCTAATTCAATCGTTGCAGGATTCACATGGCATTTGTCACAGAGCATAGCAAAAACCTCCTTCTGCAATGCTTCATTTCCTACTTTTGATTTTGACTTTGACTTTCTTTGACCTTAATGTTTTTAAATAAAACTCTAAATTAACATTAGAGCTTCCTTGTTGTTTGACTATCTTTGACCTTACGTCTTTATTATACTCTGACCTTTTTTGACTTTCAACCCCTTTGCCTAATTTTTTTATAATGATTTTCATTTAAGTTTAAATTTAATTGAGCTTCCTTTAGATGTCCCCAAAAGGGTGCTCGCATTTGCCAAACCCCTCTGGGTAAAAAAACCGATGATGTATTCTAAAATCCACCAGAAAGGTCTTTTGAGTTCCTTTGTTTTTCACGCCGCCCATGGCAGTCCCAATTTTTATACATTCTTACTTGTACAAAAGAGAGGTTGGCCACCGCCACCTCTTCCTATAATGGGGTTAATGTATACACGGCTCGGGCCGTGCGGAAAAACACACCCTCTGCATCGCAATGCAACTCTAAAGCTTCTTCGATTGGAATATCAAAGGAGGCATAAGGGAGGGCGGCTTGAGAGTCGTTCGTTAATGTCTGGCCGCTTCCGATCAGTTGCACCGCGGTTTTTGGCAAATATTCATCGGTATGGTTATACACTTCCTCATTGAAACGCTCGAGGTCAATCACCGTTTGATCTAAATCTCCGTTTTCTTCCTTTGTCACGAGAATTCTCCGGCCGATCCATTGCTGCAATACTTTTTTGAGCTCTTCGATGACTTTTTCTTGGTTCTCCTCCATAGATGATTCACCCCTTTGGACGACCTATTATTCCAATCGTTTAAGCGGTTTTTCCGCAGGCCCTTCTAAAATTTCACCTTTATAGTTAAACCGTGAGCCGTGGCAAGGGCAATCCCATGAGCGGTCGCCGCTGTTCCATTCCAATTCACAGCCCATATGCGTGCATGTTGTGTCGACGATATATAATTTTCCATCTTCATCACGAAACGCGCCTCTCCGTCCCCCTTTATAAAGAACCACACCGCCTTCCGATGGACCGAGTTCTTCAGGTGACCGATCGATGACATCCAGTTTCCCCTGAATCAAATGCTTGGCGGCATCACCGTTTAGCAACAAAAATTCTTTCAAGCTGGGGTCGGCGTAAAAGCGGTTTGGCGCAAATACCTTGCGATAAGGGTTGTCCCGATCCAAAATAATGTCCTTCATAATATGAGCGGCGACAACGCCGGAAGTCATCCCCCACTTTTTGTAGCCGGTCGCAACGAGGATATTCGGATAACTTTGCGTGATCTCACCGATATAGGGAACTTTATCAATCGTAAAAAGGTCTTGTGCCGACCATTTATATTTTATCTCTTTAATGCCTAAAACTTTTTCGCCGAATTGCGCTAATTTTTCATAGTGAATGCTTGTATCCAGGCCTTGACCCGTTTTATGGTCCTCACCAACGACAAGCACCATCTCTTCACCGTCAATCTTGGCGCTTCGGAGCGACCGCGATGGGCTTTCAGCGTTAATGTACATGCCGCCGGGGTACGGTTTTTCGGTTTTTACGGCAAGAACATAAGCACGGGACGCATACATCCTTGTAAAATAAAGGCCTTGCCATTCATAAAAGGGGAAATGCGACGCGGAAACCACCCATTGACACGGCAAACGCCGACCATCTCGAGTAATGACCGTCGGCTTTTTATTTTTCTCAACATCGACTGCCATCGTTCCTTCATACACCTTACCGCCCTTTTTAACGAAATCGTTTAAAAGTGGGACAAGGAATTTTAGCGGATGGCATTGTAATTGGTTTTTCATGACTAAGGCGCGTTTAATCTTTAAAGGGAAAGGAATTTGGTCGACAAGTTCCCCTGGGATGCCCAAGGTCGTATAGGCCTCATACTCCTTTTCCAATTTCGTGACGGACGTATCGGTTGTTGCGTACACATAAGCATCCTGAACGGACAAATCGCAATCGATGTTAAGTTTCTTGGCGGTTTCTTGATAAAAATCCATCGCTTTTTTGTTTGCTTCGTAATAAAGCCGGGCTTTGGTTTTCCCCATATGCTGGATCATTTCGTGATAAAACAGTTGATGTTGCGCCGTAATTTTGGCGGTCGTATGGCCGGTTGTGCCGTTCAATACCCGACTGGCCTCAATCAGAGCGACGGACAATCCTTCCTGAATCAGAAGATTAGCCGAAACAATGCCAGTCAATCCGCCGCCGACCACAACGACATCGACTTCTAAATCCTCTTTCAGCGGTTCAAAGCTTGGTATATCCACCGATTCCCGCCAATAAGAATGCGGTTCTTTTGGCATGAGTAATTCCGACAATGAAAATTCCTCCTTCGCCTTTCGATTACCTTATTATCCCAATCTAAGGGCTTAACTATACGGCCATTATTGCGCAATAAAAAATTGGCTCTGCTGGGCCTTTTAGGCGGAGGCAGAGCCGTGTGGTATTTCATCGAGATTCACTCATTGGTTGGAGTTATCGATGTGCGGTCAACAGGTTTCCCATTGATATACTTGGGGATGTCACCGGTGTACGTCATTTCGGCAACGGGAAGATCTTGTCTAATGACTGAAGTTTTAGTGGCAAAAGGCATCACAATCCGCACGCTAACTTTAACATGGATGACAAGTTGAATTTGAACAACATTCAATCCTTTTTCTTCAATTTTTGGATCAATATACGTCTCGACATCACTAATGGGTTGAAAATGAATCGGAATTTCCGGCCCTAAGTTTCCAAATAAAGACATGTCGGTTGCTTGGCCGAGCGGGACACTTGCGGATGTTCCAATCGGTTTTCTGTTAATACGAATAATGCGGTCCGAGCCATGTTCAATGGAGATCGTGCCATTTTCGACAAGCCGCATAAACGTCTGAATACGCGCCGACTTGTTAAATAAAAAGTCTCTGATCGCCGCGTTGTCAAAAATGATGGAATCGACATTGCCGTTTCTGTCATAATCGACGTTAAAAAAATCGGCATTATTTTGAATGATATTTTCCTTTGAGAGGTCAATATCATGCTCCATTTGCTCCAAGGTCGCGTTGCTGAGCCCATAGTTTATCGCATACATGACCGCTTGTTCCGCTTCATTCTGGGCCATGTCCATCAAAACGGGGGTCAGCTCACGGCTGATATAATCTAGTCCCATAATGGTCACTGAAATGAACACGATGCATGCGAAATAAAAAATTTGGGCATTCGATAAGCGCCATGGTCGTCGTCCAAGTTTCAATCTTCGCTTTTTATAAAAAATCACGCCCATCACCTATAGCATGTATATGCCACAGGCCATAGCAAACTTGACCGCGTAATGCTCTTTTCGACGTATCGGACGCAAAAACAAGCCGATTCATATATGTCCCCTTTTTCTGATCTGATTAACGCTCGATTTTCTTACCGGAATAAAAAAAGCTGCCCGTTTGAGCAGCTTTTCTAGGCTTCTTGCCCATGGATTTTATCCCGCCGTTTGATCATTAAATAAAGGAACACGACTACGGCGATAATCATAAAAGCGATCGACGTCCATTGTCCGCCGCTGAACCCGGCATAATTCGGGGAGTCGCCGCGGAAAAATTCCATCGTAAACCTCAGCAAGCCATATAGGAATAAGAAGAGTGAAAAAATAAAGCCTTGGAAAACTTTTTTGCCGAAAAAGTAAAGCAATATGGCGAAGATGACGAAATCGCCTTCGATCTCCCAGTTGATGACAGGCCACAAAGGTTCAGAACCAAATGTATCATAGGCAATGGTGCCTTCGGGATACACGATGCCATAACCGGAATGTGTCGGAGAACCAAATGCATCGCCGCCGAAGAAACAAGCGACACGACCAATCCCCATCCCGAGCATTAACGCCGGGGCAAGGTAATCGGAGAAGTCCCAAAAATTGAGCTTGTATTTATGTACGTATAATAGAAGCGAGACGATGCCGCCGACAATCGCCCCCATAATGGAAATCCCGCCATTCCAAATCGCTATGATTTCAGCAGGATGGTGCATATAATAGGGCCATTGGAACACAAACACATGCCATATTCGCGCGCCGATGATGGAGCCAATCAGCGCCCAAAAGATATAGTTATACACGTGTTCGTGATAAATGGTGTGACGCGTTAATGTCAGAGCCACCCCAAAGCCGAGGATAATGGCGATGATCGAAATGACCGCATGCGTTTGGATCGTATAGCCGAAAACCGTGAATAAATCCTTGTACATTGAACAGGTCCACTCCAACTCCATGTTTTTATCCATTTTATCATATTTGTACCGCAACGCTAAACGGAAAATCCCATTTTCTTGCGATTAAATCCCATTACCTATTTTTTTAAAGGTCCAAAAAAGGTAAACTAAAAAGGAATCGTCCTCACTCCATAATGAAAGGAGTCCAATTATCATTGCAATGAAACTTCGCGCTTTTATCTTATCCCTTTGGGGATTGTGGGACCCCTTCTATTATTTCTGTTCCCATTTGAGGTTGCTTGACCCCAATGACCGTAAAAACAACGTATTCCGAGTTAAACTCGTTCGCTATAAGGGACATCCAGTCGTTCTTAAGGATGGCACAATGGTTAGAAAAAATGATCTCCTTGTTAAAATACACCTTCATAATGTCCGACTATTGAAAGACATGGTTAACATCAACAGTGAATTCCGCAAAGGGCTTTTTATTTATAAAAAAATCAAAGATGCCTTACCGACGCTCGCGCATTACGTTCATAAACATGACAGGGCGGATGAAATCAAGGGCATCATCGGGATTTCCATGCTCCATCAAGGAAGCGAACGGCTTGGATTTGAAATTCATGGCATTTACAGTCGCTTTTATCGTTGGTTTAAAACGCTAGCCCAGTATCCCATCCATTTACTCGCATCGGACCATCCGTACCATGCCCGGCATCGGGCACACCCAAAATATTTATTTATGTCAAAAGCCACCTTGATTAGTCGTTATTATATCCATCTCGATCAGCGTGCTATTTCTAACACAATGGATGGGTTATAGTAGATAAGCACTACGGCATCCCATTTTCAATTGAAGTAAAGAAAACTTGGCGCTGCCTAGCCTTTTGAGCACAGACGCGCTTAGTTTCCCTTATGCTAGCAAGTATAAGTAAATAAGAGGTTGACTCAAGTGCGAGGTCATGCCCACTAAAACCATCAATCGTGTGGTTCGCAATAATGGATCATGGTGGGCGTTTGACCCTTAATGAGTCAACCCCTTCCTTTATTTATACAAAACCTGGTCGATAATGCCGTAAGCTTTGGCCTCTTCGGCGCTCATAAAATAGTCGCGATCAACATCGCGAGCGATTTTTTCCAATGGCTGGTCGGTGCGCTCCGCGAGAAATTCGTTTAGTTTTTGACGAAGCCGTAAAATCCGACGGGCGCTAATTTCCAAATCGCTCGCCTGTCCTTTGGCACCGCCGTGCGGTTGATGAATCATAATCTCGCTATTCGGCAGTGCCAGGCGCTTTCCTTTGGTTCCCGCCGCTAGAATAACCGCGGCAAATGATGCGGCCATACCGGTACAAATGGTCTGAACATCCGGTTTGATGAACGCCATCGTGTCAAGAATCGCAAATCCCGCTGATGTCGACCCACCCGGGCTATTGATTAACAATGCAAAAAAACAAACCGCATATTGAACGCTTGCACCATACTCCACCGTCTCTTTCAAAAACAAATTGAATGCTATTCAAAACATTTGTCAACACCAATCCCCTCCATTCCGTCATGTTTAACCTTTAGGTCCAATTGGTTAGACTAGACGCGTACTTATTTATCAATTGGAGCTGATGGAAATGACACGGCACCGGCTTCTAATGACGGGTGCACTTGTCTTGATTTTCCTTTATCTTTCGCCATATTACATCCTTGGGGAAGATACGAGAGTACGCATTCACGACAATTTAGACTCTAATGTCGTTTGGTATAAACTGATGGCGGATACCCATACCCTTTTTGGCGGGCTTCACAGCGTGATCCCCAATATGATGAACGGGGTACCGCGTAATTCGCTTGGTTCTGAATTTGATATCGGACTCATTCTTTATGTACTGTTTAAACCGTTTATGGCCTACACGTTAAACCAAACATTTATGCGGTTTGCCGCCTTTTTTGGCATGTATCTACTGCTAAAACGGCATCTCTTTAAAAAAGGGGAAGAAGCGCTGGTCGTCGGGACCGCATTATGTTACGCGTTTTTACCTTTTTGGCCATCTGGAGGCTTATCCATCGCCGGCTTGCCGCTTGCGCTTTACGCTTTTCTTAATTTCAGAGCGAATCAGCAAACCAAATGGGATTGGCTGATCATCTGCTTTATCCCTTTTTATTCCAGTTTTATCCTCAGTTTTTGTTTTTTTATTGGCTGCATGGGGATATGGTGGCTGGTTGAGGCGCTTAAGAAACGAAAATGGCATATCCCTTGGCTCTCGGCTTTAATAATCATGACGATGCTTTACCTAGCCATCAACTACAGGGTCATTTATGAAATGTTCATTCAAGATCGGTTTCTTTCTCACCGAGAGGAATTCAGCCGCGGCACATTAAACACCTTGGAAATGATCGGACGCGCCGTCATCTATTTTGTCATAGGCCAAACCCATGTCATTCGATTAACAGAATTTATCGTCCTTCCGACCATCCTTGTTGCTTTATATCTTGGCTATATATATAAGAAAAAAGTTGATCTATTATGGTGGATTTTTGGGTTATGCGGCTTGTTTTCTTTTTTGATAGCCGCCTACTATTGGCAGGGAACATGGACGCTTGAGAAATCATTTCCGATCATCCGATCCTTTAATTTCGGGCGCATTCATTTTTTAGAACCCGTCCTTTGGTACATTGGCTTTGCCCTCGCTCTTTTCATTATTAAAACAACCTGCCGAAACGGCCGTTTGGTGTCAACGCTCCTTTTAATTTCGCAAATCGTGTTGCTTTTTTCTTTTAATGAACAGTGGAAATACACGTATTACCACTTTCCAACCTATCGGGAATTTTATTCACCGGCGCTTTTTCAAGAGATAAAAAAATACATTGGCCAACCGCCGTCGACGTATCGCGTCATCTCGATCGGCATCCATCCGGCGATCGCAGCGTATAACGGCTTTTATACCTTGGATGGCTATGTGCCAAGCTATCCGCTCAAGTATAAACATGAATTCCGCCGCATCATCAGCCCAGAACTTAAGAAAAACGACCGCCTCCGCCATTATTTTGATGATTGGGGAAGCCGCTGCTATATTTTTGTCGATGAGTTGGGCCAGCACTATATGTACCGACACAAAACGATCCGTCATTTGCAGCTTAATATCAAGGCACTTCAAGAAATGGGTGGTAAATATGTGTTGTCAGCGGTTAGAATTGCTAACGCTAAGGAGAATCATTTGGTAATGCAAAAAAAATTTACCCGGCCATCCTCTCCTTGGACCATCTATTTATATAAAATCAGATAAGGGTTTAAATATGTAAAATCTACCTAAATTCGCTATACTTTTAGTTAAAAATATATTATTTGTATGGAGTGATGAACATGCGACCAATGCAAAAAGAAATTATGCAAGCCTTACACGTCCGGCCCGAAATTGACCCTGAAGCCGAGATTCGCGCACGAGTGGATTTTATTAAATCATATCTTTTAAAGTCGGGGGCAAAAACGCTCGTTCTGGGCTTAAGCCTCGGCCAAGACTCAACGCTCGCCGGAAAACTTTGTCAAATGGCTGCCAATGAGCTCAATGAGACGGAAGGCGGGGGTTATGCTTTTATCGGCGTGAGACTGCCGTACGGGGTACAAAAAGATGCCGATGATGAAGCCGCTGTCCTCGATTTTATCCAGCCTGATTACACTTATAAATTTAATATTCAACCGGCTGTAGACCAATTGAAAGCGACCTATGACGCTGTTTTACCTGAACCGCTTGGCGACTTTCAAAAAGGAAATGTCAAAGCGCGCATGCGCATGATCGCGCAATATGCGATTGCTGGTGAAAAACGCGGTTTGGTTGTCGGCACGGATCACGCCGCCGAAGCGGTCACAGGCTTTTTTACGAAATATGGCGACGGTGCCGCCGATTTGTTGCCGTTAGCTGGTTTAACAAAAAGGCAAGGGAAAGCCTTGCTTAAAGCTTTAAACTGTCCTGAACAACTGTACTTAAAAACGCCTACAGCAGATTTACTCGATCAAAAGCCGCAACAGGCTGATGAAACGGAACTGGGCCTCACTTATGAACAAATTGACGATTATCTGGAAGGTAAAGAGGTACCAGAAGACGTTGCTGAAAAAATTGAAAACCAATATTCAAAAACCTGTCACAAACGGGCCCTACCGGTTTCGATGTTCGATTGATACCAGTACGGTTCGGGTTTGGTTTGGTTTTCCTTAATAAAAATGCCTGTTTTTTTGCGGCCATTTGAAGCTTGCTAGCATAATTCAACGAATCTTTTCATATAATTTGCTCGTCTAAAATAATAAAGAGCAAGTCACAAATCGTCGTTTTTTGGAAAAAGATTCAGTTTGACATTTTGACCAATCCGACTAAAATAAATGGAGTAAACAAATCCGTGGTTGGTAATAACTTGAAAATCTTTGCCAATGCATACCTCAAAGGTTCCTTCAAGTGGCCGATTCTGGCTTTTTAGGAGGGGAAACTATGACTCTTTTAAACATTACAAAGAAAATCATGAACAGAAAAATGACCTTTTTCTTTATAGCTGTGTTGCTTTTATGGGCGAAATCCTATTATGCCTATTTGACGGAGTTTAACTTAGGGGTTTCAAACAATATGCAACGCTTTCTGTTGTTTTTGAACCCGGCAAGCTCCGCCCTATTCTTCCTTGGCATTGCCCTTATTTTTAAAGGTCGCAAGCAGTATGTTTTAACCATTATCATCGACTTGATCTTGACGATCGTTTTATATGCTAACGTCGTGTTTTATCGCTTCTTCAGTGACTTTATTACACTACCCGTTATTTTCCAAACGAAAAACTTTGGGGAAGTCTCGGGCAGCGCTCAAGCATTGATGGAGCCGCACGACGCAATCTATTTTGTTGATATTTTGCTGTTAATCGCCCTTGTCGTCTTCAAAGTCGTGAAGCCGCATGAGCGGTTGCAATGGCGGACTGTGGGATCAGTGTTTACGGCTGCCATTGTTCTATTTGCGATCAACTTAAGCCTTGCTGAAGCTGACCGTCCGCAGCTGTTGCAACGGGCGTTTGACCGAAATTATTTGGTCAAATATCTTGGGGCATACAATTACACGATTTACGACTTGATCCAAAATGCCCGGACTTCGGCACAGCGCGCGATGGCCGACAGCAGCGATGTCGTTGATGTCGCCAACTACGTGAAATCGAATTATTCAGAGCCGAACCCCAAATATTTCGGCAAAGCTAAAGGCGACAACGTCATTTATATCTCTCTTGAGTCTTTGCAAAACTTTATGATTGATTATCAATTGCCTGATGAGAATGGGAAAATGCAGTATGTCATGCCGTTTTTGCATTCCTTGACAACGGACGACCATACGTTTTATTTCAAAAACTTTTTCCATCAAACCGGTCAAGGAAAAACATCCGATGCTGAATTTATGATGGAAAACTCTTTATTCCCGTTATCACAAGGTTCCGTCTTTTACACGAAAGCGCAAAACACGTACCAAGCGGCACCGGAAATTTTACATGATCATGGCTATACGACAGCGGTCTTTCACGGCAACTATAAATCCTTCTGGAACCGCGATGTCATGTACAAGTCGCTCGGGTATGACAAATTTTTCGATGCGCGCTACTATGACATGCAGCCCGACCATGTGATTAACTACGGTATGGAAGATAAGCCGTTCTTTACCGAATCCATGCCTTTACTGAAGGGCTTGAAACAACCGTTTTACACGAAGTTCATCACATTGTCCAATCACTTTGATTTTAAACTCGACCCGGAAGATATCGATTTTCCGGCCGGCGATTTCGGTGACGGTGTCGTCAACCGTTACTTCCAAACCGCGCATTACTTGGATGAAGCGCTCAAGCAGTTCTTTACGGATCTGAAGAAAAGCGGTCTTTATGACCATACGGTGATCGTCATGTACGGCGACCATTACGGCATCTCCGAAAACCACAATAAAGCGATGGAGAAAGTCATGGGTCAGCCAATCACACCGTTTGAAAACGCGCAACTCCAACGCGTTCCGCTTTTCATCCATGTTCCGCAAGTGAAAAGCCCAGGAAAACCGATTGAAACGTATGGCGGTGAAGTCGATGTTCGACCGACCCTCATGCACCTGTTAGGCATTAATACGAAAGACTTCATTGCCTTCGGTTCTGACCTGTTATCCAAGCAGCATCGCGATATCGTCCCGTTCCGTAACGGCGATTTCGTGACAACGAAATACACGTCGGTCAAAGGTACTTGCTACTTGAATGCCACCGGAGAAAAAGTCGACAGCAAGCTCTGTAAACCTTACGATGAAATTGCGAAGAAGGAACTGGAAATGTCCGATAAAGTCGTCAACAGCGACCTGCTTCGCTTCTATAAACCTAAAGGCTTCATGCCAATGGATAAATCGAAAATTGATTATCGCCGTGAAGTGCAAGACAAAGACATGCCGCCATCTTCTTTCATCAACTATGATCAGCAACCAGAAACGACTACCGAAACGATGGGAACAGAAGGCGAATAATCAATCATTTAAAAAAGAGCGGACTCCACAGTGAGCCTGCTCTTTTTTATACAGGTTAACCAGAGACTTCTTTGTTCGTCAGGTTGATGAATTTTTCTTTCCCCATCAATAGAGCAAAAACGAACGTAAACGCTGCCGGCAGGATCAACCATAAAAACGTGATGGTGATGGACGATGACAAAGCGTCCGTCCATTTTTCTAACACCGGTGACGGAATGTGGGCGCGAGTTTCCGGTGCCATCATCGCTCGCGGGTCACCCGACATCATCTTGCCCATTGGTCCCATTCCGGAAATGACATCGGCCAGTTTATTCGTCATCAAGTGGCTTTGAATCATCCCATAAATCGTCAGCCCGACGGTCATGCCTAGTTCGCGAACGAAATTGATGCTCGAGCCTGCCTGACCGCGACGTGTGTAATCAAAAGGTTGAATCGCTGCCATATTAAGAACCGAAAACGAAAACCCAGTGCCAAAACCGGTGATGATCATATAAATCGTGATCCACCACCGCGATGTTTCGACGGATAGCGTTGATAGCAAAATAATCCCTGCAATAAGAATCAGGCTTGAAAGGGTCATCACCGTACGGAACCGAAATTTAGCGACAATCATCCCACCAATAACGCTAGTGATGACCGACGCCAAGCTCATCGGCAATAAAAGGATCCCGGAGTTCGTCGCCGAGCCCCCTTTAACTCCTTGAATGAAAATCGGAATAAACATGACGGCTGCAACAAACACGATGCCATAAAATAAGCCAGCAAGGGTGCTCGTCGCAAATAAGCGGTTTTTAAACATTTCAAAAGAAATAATGGGGGATTCGGCCTTTGTTTCGATTATGAGAAAGGCGACCATAAACAGGACAAAAGCGGCAAACAAGCTGATGATGATGCCGGAATCCCATGCATAAATTTTTCCGCCTAACTCTAGGGCAAACATCAGGCAAACAACTGAAGTGACGAGGGTGATGGCCCCCCACCAGTCAATTTTTTGTTTTTCATGTACCGGTGACTCGTGATAAAAGACGCCGATCAAAAACAGCGTGATTAATCCCAGCGGCAAATTGATGTAGAAAACCCATCGCCAGTTGATATAATCCGTAATATAGGCTCCGGCTAGCGGCCCAATAATGCTCGATAACCCGAAGACAGCCCCAAAAACACCGGACAACTTTCCGCGTTGGTCTGCTGGAAAAACATCAAAAATGATGGTAAAGGCGATCGGGATCAGCGCTCCGCCCCCAATCCCTTGAATTGCCCGATAAAGGCTGAGTTGTACTATGGATTGTGCCGTCCCACTAAGCACCGAACCTAACAAAAACATCGACAGACCGAAGAGAAAGAATTTTTTTCGGCCGTACATATCCGACAGTTTTCCGAAAATCGGCATGCCTGCGAGTTCCGTGACTAAATAAGCGGTTGTGACCCAAATGAATTTATCTAAGCCCCCAAGATCGCTAACGATTGTCCCCATCGCTGTTGCCACGACGGTTTGGTCAATGGAAGCCACAAACATGCCGAGCATCAGTCCGGCAAGAACAAACTTTAATCGATTTTTACGTTCTGTCATCATACCACCCTTTCTACACCTTTTCATATTTTTGAACGACTGAATCTTCGTGTGCGTGATAATGCGTTTTATATTCCACGGTCTCGATGTCACAGCCTGGACCAAGACGAACATTTGTGCCTCTTACGGTTTTGGCCTTTGTAAATTCTAAGTAGATCTCATCACCTTCAATCGTCTCGGCATTCAAGATCCCTCTAGAGTGTAACAACCCGATTAACCCTTTCCGCCTTTTTACAATGATTTCATCCCCGCCGATTTCTTTGACTTTACTCGGGCCGAAACTTTTCACTGAAATTTGAATGGTTCCAGCATTAAGGAGGCCATTGACTTCAAACGCTCCGATAGCCTCAAACCTCTCCGCTTCCACATCGCCTTGGACAGTGAGCCTTCCCTTAATCCTCACGCGCTCCGCCTGTACATTTCCCTGAACTTCTGCCTGTCCCCAGATCCCGAAATCGTCGGCTTGGACGTTGCGTAAAAACTCGGTCTGCCCAAAGATGCGAACATTTTTGGCTTGGACATCATCATGAAAATTCGCTTGACCAGCCACTCGTACATTTTCGGCCATCATTTGTCCCATCGCTCTCCCTGACCCGCGGCAAATGAACTCCGCACATTTTAAGTCAGTTGTGATGCTTCCTTCACCGCGAATGATGACCTTTCTAAAGTCACCACCAGCCGTCATGCCCGCGCCGTTAATGCGGATATCTTTATTTGTCATGATTCACACACCTCTTATAGCTTTTTAAAACTTTTAACTTCCGCTTCTTGATCTTGCGTCAATTCCTCGTAATACTCGACGAGGTCAATCATACAGCCGGGCCCGATGTGTACGTTTTTCCCACGGACGACACGGGCTTTGGTATTTTCCAGCGAAATATCGTCACCCTCAATGACATCCGCCGACAACATCGGTTGCAACCCATTAAAAAGTTTAGACAACGAAAATCCTTTATGCTCTTTTCTCACTTGTATGGTACTGCCCCCAATTTCCTTGGCCGAAGCATTTTGGTAAAGCATGATCTCGATCGTATCAGCATTGAGCATTTCACCAATTTTAAAAGAGCCTTTAATGGTAAAATGTTCACTCGCACAATTTCCTTTGATCGTGAGCGTACCATTGACCTCTGTTTTTTCTCCGGTAAAGTGTTTATCAACTTTAAGGGAGCCGCTGGCTTTCAAGTCTTCACATGCTAAGCGGCCGTCGACATGGCATGCGCCGCTCACATCCATCGCTTGAGCCTCCACATTGCCGAAATGATGGCTGGTGCCGCTCACTTTCATGATTTTCACTTTCACATCGCCATCCGTTTTGCCCGACCCTGATATGCGGCAATAATCACACGTCAAATCCCCGCTAACCGTTGCCGAACCGCTTATTTCAACACGCCGATATTTGCCGCCTGCGGCTTTGGCCGTGCCTGATATGATTAAATCATGATTGTTTTCCATTCTCATTTCCATCCTCCTGGTTATTCGCTTCAAGCTTTTCTTTTAATGCCTCAATGGATTGAGCAATGTTGGCTCGGTAGGCAATCCTCGCTTCATTCTCAATAAAAAGTTCAGCGGGGCTTCCGATAATCATTGCAATCTGCAATCCTAGCTTTCGAATCAATATGAGCTCGCCGTTTTTCCCCTTAACGTTTTCATAATGGTCACGCATGACGTGAAGGAGTAGACGCCCCTCTTCTAGGCTGATGGAACCGTTTTTCAGCCCTTGATCGATGAGGAAAATGGTCAGCAATTCATCAAAATTGAGGATCGGCTTCTTTCCAAAGGCTTCTTCAAATAACTTCACAGCAACATTTGAAACAATGTTTTGTTTTAATAATTGTTCAGTTTCCACAGTGATGGCCGCCGGATTCGGTGAAACATGGGCGGCGATTTCATCCAAAGACAGATGGTCCTTCATGTTAAGGATTTTATCGATCCTTTTTAAAATTTTTTGCTTCGGAAAAAACGTTTCTTGACCGGTAAAGGTCGATTTCCGAATAAACCATTCTTCGGGAATCAAGTTTTTTCGCTTCCAACGATATAACTGGCCGTAGGATATGCCGGTTAGTTCAAGCAATTCCTTTTTTGAAATCAATTCATTCTCCATTGATTGCCACCCCCTCCATTAAAGTAACATAACATTGTTATGTTGTAAAGATGTTATTTTTCGACTACAATCATTTTATAAACCGCGTGAATTTCGTCAAACGCTCCAGAGATTTAACCTCTCTCAGTCCTAAGACGTATTTTTATATTTCCGGAGGGTAAATATGACCTACGAAGAAATCGCTAAAAAAGAATGCCTAGAATGGCAGCGAAAAATGATGAAAAAAAGCGGATTGGTAAACCTTGCAGCCAAAAAAATCCAGGTGGCTATTAATAATAAAATCCCCGAAGCCGTCCATCGCACCATGACGGAAGCGATAAAAAAAATCACCCAAGCGGCATTGCTTGGGTCCAAATGGACAACCCAACGGCCCCCAGCGGCAAATCTTTCACTAAAGGAAAGAGAAACACTTATTCAAGAAAAAATAAAAACCTACAAACGCGTGGCTGCTGTGGAAGGTGCCGGAACGGGCGCCGGAGGGTTTTGGCTTTCTTTAGCCGATTTCCCTGCTCTATTGTCCATTAAAATGAAATTTTTGTTTGAGGCTGCCACCCTTTACGGCTTCGATGTCAAAGATCAACGGGAAAGATTGTTCATCCTATACGTGTTTCTCACCGCTTTTTCAAGTGACGAAAAAAGACAGGACGCTTTCCTCAAACTGAAAAATTGGGAGCAGTACGATCACCATCCTGAAATGGACTGGTACACCTTCCAACAAGAATACCGCGACACGATTGACCTAGCCAAATTACTGCAATTGGTTCCGGGTTTGGGAGCTGCTGTTGGCGCTTTCGCCAATTATCGCTTTCTTGATCATTTAGGAAATACAGCCATGAACGCCTATCGCATGCGGATTTTTCGCCTTTAATTTCCAAGGTGGTATCCGTAACACTAACAGCTCGCCGTACTTTAAGACTTCTTCATCTTTAATTTCCAGAGAGACGGGGACCCCTTGACCGCCCCCCTTTTCGATGCTTGTCCAAAACCGGTATATTTTTGACCGCTATTTTCCCATCACTGTCACTCCAAAACAAACCACCTAATCACCTCGTATTAAGGAGCTTCAGACCTATGTCTTAAGCGCCTTATTTTTTTCGCAAATAACTTCGTCCCCTTGCCATTTAAATCAAAGTCCAACAGTCCCTTTTCCCAATACCAGAAATTTTGCCAAATGTTAAAATAAATTCACGTGACCACCCTATTAATCTATTAGGAGGGATAAAAGTATGAAAGGTTTTTGGAGCAAACTAGCTGTCACACTGTCTTCATCTGCATTATTGCTACTTGGAACTGCCACCGCTGACGCCTATTCCCCACATCAAAAAGCTTGGGAAGCAAATCATCCGGTCCACGTAAAACCATCCGCCACTCATTCCTACCAGTATGGGCTTAACCCGGCACAAGTTCGGCATGCCTATGGGTTGGATAAACTTAGTCAAACCGGTGCCGGCCAAACCATTGCCATTGTTGATGCGTACGGTAGCCCGACGATCCAAAACGACCTGCAGGTTTTTAATAACCAATTCAATCTCCCGCCCGCTAATTTACAAGTCGTTTATCCAAATGGTAAACCGAGAAAAACCGATCCGGGTTGGGCACTTGAGACCTCAATGGACGTTGAATGGGCACATGCGATTGCTCCGGATGCTAAAATTCTACTTGTTGTGGCGCCATCGGCATCCATCACTGACCTTCTTGCCGCCATCGACTATGCCACTAGCCACGGAGCGCAAGTCGTCTCAAACAGTTGGGGCGGCTCGGAATTTTCCTCTGAATCAAGCTATAACAGTCACTTTAGCCATCCCGGTGTGACGTATTTCGCCTCATCCGGTGATAGCGGAGCAGGGGTTTCATGGCCTGCGTCCTCACCTTATGTCGTCTCAGTCGGCGGGACGACTCTAAATGTTGACCCATCCGGAAATTACTTAAGTGAAAGTGCTTGGTCTGGTTCCGGCGGTGGGTTAAGTGCCTATGTATCAAGACCCGCTTACCAAGATGTTGTTTCCCAGCTGGTTGGTGCATCCCGCGGTAATCCGGACATCGCTTTTGATGCCGACCCGAATACGGGCGTCGCTGTCTATGACACGACAAGGTATCAAGGACAAAGCGGCTGGTATGTCGTCGGAGGAACGAGCCTCAGCGCGCCAGCCTGGGCAGCGATCGTAGCTTTGGCTGACCAAAGCCGTAACACCCCACTTTCATCAAACGAAACCTTAAATGCCCTTTACAGCCTCGGCAGCGGGTCCAACTATCAGACCTATTTCCACGACATTTTATCCGGCGATAACAGCGGTTATAATGCCGGAAGCGGGTATGATTTAGTCACCGGTTGGGGAAGCCCGATCGCCAACCAACTCGTACCCGCTTTAGCGCAATACTAAAATCAGGCGGCTGTATTAAAAATTAAACTGACAGACGAAAAGCCGGGTACCCGCCCGGCTTTTTTATTGGTAGGAAAGCATAAAATTTTTAGGACAGCATAAGTGCTACTAAGTCCCCCGCTTTCGCCTAACAGGCTTAGCCGATCTCCCACTTAAAACTTTTAATTAGGCCAGCATGACTGCACGAAGGCTTGGATGGAGCAAGTTTTGGACTTGACAAATAACCGAGTCATATATAAAATATATAAGCGAGGTTTCTTTAACATTCGGTTGCCCGGATGAGAAATGAAATCTATCATAAAAAGTATGAGATACATAGGGGCACCACCATCTGTCCCTTTTTATATTTAATAAAATGCAATAATAGGTGGACGCTTAAAGGGCCGTTTTTGGCCAGTTAAACGTAAACCGGCAATTTTCCATCATCCGTGGAATCTCTCATAAGAGCGGTTCCGAACGGTGGAAGTTGCCGGTTTTTTATTTTCATAAAAGTACAAAAATGAAGTTGGCCTGTTTGGAGGGAAACCACATGACGGATTTATTGCATACGTTATTGCCGATTCTTTTTATCGCATTTTTACTCCTTGCGGCTCTCAGCGCGCTTATCTTTTTACAACCCTGCGTACCATTGTCCTATGTTCGCGTGCATATGGGCCTTTTAACGTTACCGCCTTTGATCTCTCTTGGGGCGCTCATTATGGACCGGACCCCTACCATCCTAGGGCCGTTTCGCTTCTATTCATTATCATGGTTGATCGCCTTATTTGTACTGACGATCGGGCTCATCGTCCAACGCTATTCGGTTCGCTATCTCTTGGGCGATCGCCATTATCGCGGCTATTTTGCTTTTCTTTCCTTCATCACTTTTTTTGATGCTTTCGCTTGGGTCAGCGATGATATACGGCTTATGCTCGTTTTTTGGGGAGCCGTCCTTCTGTCTTTAACGCTTTTGATTCGGCTAAATCACACATGGCGGCAAGCACTATGGTCTTCTGCCTTAGCCGGCCGCGTGTTTAGCTTGAGCTGGCTATTCCTGTTAGTCGCCATCGTTTGGCTCGTCAAAGAAACCGGAAGCTGGCATTGGTCACAGCTCAGCGCTCATGTCGCCCAGCTTCACCCTTGGTCACATACCGGTATGACGCTACTACTCGTGATGTCGGTCATGATTCCTGCCGCTCAGTTTCCTTTTCAAAGTTGGCTACTCAACTCTGTTGTCACACCGACACCGGTTTCGGCGATTATGCATGCCGGCATCGTCAATGTCGGCGGGATTCTTTTGACGGTAGCTGCACCTTTATTTACAAATGCTTTAGCCCAAACCGTCCTTTTGATCGCGTCAGGGCTTTCCGTACTTCTAGGAACGGGCATCATGCTGGTTCAGCCGGATTATAAACGGCAACTTGTCGGTTCAACGATCGCGCAAATGGGCTTTATGCTCGTTCAATGTGCCTTGGGCGCTTTCGCTGCCGCCATCACACACGCTGTTTTACACGGTCTATTTAAGGCCACATTGTTCTTGCAATCCGGGAATGCCTTGCAACATGCGGAAAAGCCTGAACGTACAGGCCTTCATGCCAATCTATGGCGGGTGCTCGGACTTATTTTGGGCATCGCAGCAGGCGTTATCTACTGGACGCTTTCGCCGGACTATGGCTACCGGACAGCAAGTGCCGTCATTTTAGGGTGGTCACTCGCTATCGCTTGGACGCAACTGACCGCTTATGACTACGGGCGATTGGGACGGCTCATCAACTTGGGTGTGCTGTGTGTTGCGGGACTCATGTTTTTCTTGATCCATCTCGCTTTTTATCACCTTTTGAACGGCATTCCGTCCCCCGGTCCATCAACGCCTTTAGTCATCATTCTGTTAATACTATTAATTGGAGCCAGCCTGCTCGCCATCTGGGTCAAACGGCAGCGTCATTCAAAACTTTATACTTGGCTGTACCTTTGGCTCATTCGTATTGGTGAAGCCCACCCGGATGCCATGGAAAGCCATCCGAAATATCTCACACAGCTTATGTCAAAAGGAGGTCCAACGCGATGAATACCACTTTAAAAAACCTCGCGTTTTCATCGGTTCACGCCATTGATCTTCATCAACTGGTAAAAGCAGCTTCACGCGTCATTGCACCATATGGACCGATTACGGCTTTTGCTGCCCGCAGTCCTTGGGCCGGTTGGGAACACATGCAGTTCGATAAAGCAGCGGAGCGGTTGAAAAGATGGTGTGATGTCGACATCCTACCCAGTGAGGCGATGATTCAAGCCGCTATTAGCAGCCATCACATCGACCAACAGGAATTAAAGGCAGCGCTCCACCGCTGGCTTGAAAGCCAAGCCTTGGACATTCCGCAAGAGATCCAAGAACAATTTGGTTGGGCATTACTTAATGATAATAAGGAATACGCCGCCGACATAGATCCCGGTCATGTGAAAACCGTTTCGAAACGGCTGCGCCGCCTCGCCTCTCATCTAGCTGGGCCATCGATTGTTGAAACGCACAGTCGGAAAACGGAACGGCTCGGCATCGACAACACAGGGGAACGCCTCAATCACCAGATGATGAAGTGGTGTAAGTTATATCTCGATGATCAGCAAGCCGCTTGGCCGATGCCGCACCGGGAAAAAGGCTTTTATGGCGCTTGGAAGCGGCTTTCGCCTCATGATCCGGCACTTCCCCGCAGCCTGCGTCAACGGTTAAAAGCTTTACCGGAAGACGCTGAGCAAGCCCTTAAGAAAGCGCTCGTCGATTTACACATACGCCCGGAAGAAAGCCGTCAATATTTAGAAGCACATCTTTTGGCTTTGCCCGGTTGGGCGGGGATGTTGCTTTGGATGGCAGAAGAAAACGGTGATGATCACCTCCTTATCGACTATCTTGCCATCCGCCTCTCCCTTGAAGCCTTTCTTATTCCGCCCGAGTTGATCGAAACCCCTTCGTCGCAAGATGACGGTGGAATGCTTGAAGCGCTCATTCAATCTTGGGCGGCGTATGGCGGAATGGCGCCAAGTGATTGGCTCCATCTGACAACGGATGAACAAAAAAGCCGATTGCATCTCGCCCAGCGGCTAAAGGCCGCCCGCCGCCTGATTTGGCTTGAGGCTTGGGAGAGAACATATGAAGCGCATTTGAAAAACCTCATTTCGGAAAAGGTATCGGCACCTAAGACGCGCGAACAACCGCCTGTTGCGCAATTTGCTTTTTGTTTGGATGTTCGTTCGGAAGCGATCCGTCGCCACCTCGAAGAAACGGGTCCATTCGAGACTTTTGGCACGGCTGGTTTTTTTGGATTACCGATCAAAGCCCGGAAACTCGGAAAAAAGCGGAGTCACAGCGCGTTGCCGGTCATGCTCAAACCGCAATATAAAATCGAGGAAACCTTGCCGGATCTTGATTACCGGGATTTCCAGAAACGCGCCGATCTTGCCGAGTCACCGAAACAAACTTTTGAAACATTGAAATACAATATGCCGAGCGGCTTGTTGCTTCCGGAAATCAGCGGTCCGTGGCTCGCTTTGCATAGCCTCGCTTCAAGCTTTATTCCCGAAACCGTGCGAAAATGGTACGGGAACATACACAAGCGCTTGGTCAAAACGCCGAAGATCGGCTTGACACTTGACCGTTGTTGTGAAGGCGAAACGGACTTGCCATTGGGATTTAGCGATGAAGAAAAAGTCTTCTTTGCGCGCCAAGCCTTGGTGACAATGGGCTTAACGGAAAACTTCGCGCCTCTAGTGGTGATTTGCGGGCATGAAGGGGAAACCGTGAATAATCCTCATGCCACCGCCTTGGATTGCAGTGCTTGCGGGGGCGCATCGAGCACATTCAACGCCCGCGTTCTCGTCGCCTTGTGCAATCTCCCGGAAGTACGCGAAAAGTTGAAAACAACAGGGATTATCATTCCAGAAGAAACCGTTTTTGTCGCCGCCAAACATGTGACAACAACCGATGAATTGCAATGGCTCGATGTACCAGACCTTAGTCCAGAAGCGCAATCGGCCTTTGACCGCGTCGAAAAAGTTTTACCTAAAGTCACTGAACAACTTGGCCGTGAGCGTCTCCCCCTTCTTCCAACCATTGTTTCGGTAAAAGAACGCACACATGCGGAAGCGGAAAAGCGGGCTAAGGATTGGAGCGAAATTCGTCCTGAGTGGGCGCTGGCGGGGAATGCCGCTTTTATCATCGGAGAGCGTTCCTTGACAAAAGGCCGCCATTTGGAAGGTAGGGTCTTTCTTCATAATTATCAATGGCAGAAAGACCGTAACGGTGAATTATTGGCCAACATAATTAAAGGTCCGGTGACGGTAGCCCAGTGGATTAACTTGCAATATTACGCCTCCACCGTGGCCCCGCATTATTACGGAAGCGGCAATAAAATCACCCAAACCGTCACGTCAGGTATCGGGGTAATGCAAGGCAATGGCAGTGACCTGTTGACTGGCCTCCCTTGGCAATCCGTCATGGCTTCTGACACGGCCATCTATCATGAGCCGTTACGCTTGCTCACGGTCATCCAAGCGCCGACCGAGTCCATTCAGCGCATCCTTGATCATGACCCGGATTTTCGACAAAAGTTGAAAAACGGTTGGCTTCGTCTAGCGACGATTGACCCCGACGGAAACTGGATCAGCTGGTCTTAGAGGGGCCCTTTTTCATAGACGGTTTTTGTTCAGCCTGTGAGAAGAAACTGCGAAAGCTTTGGTGGAAAGTCAGCCGGCCTAACGATTAACGGTTGATTCTCATTCATGATAAACTATAAAAAAGAAACGCTACACGGAAAGGAACACAATATGGGAAAAACAAAAGGTGATCTAGAAGCCGAAATCAGCAATGCCTTAACGCACTGGGAAAAAACATATCTCGGACGGGGCTCCATATCCGTTAAATCGGACATCTTACGCAACATGATTATTGTCACCCTTAGGGGCATTTTAACGCCTGCCGAGTATTCGCTATGTAGCGATAAAGACGGTTTATTGTCCGTCAAAAAACACCGAAATAGTTTGGTGGAGTCCGGTGTCGATGATTTAAAAGAAATTATTTATAATATTACGCAATTTGAAGTCGTCAGCATGCATACGGATTTAAGCACGAAAACCGGCGAACGCGTCATGGTGTTTAAGCTTGCCGGCAATCTTCAAAATGCCATAGAAGAAAGAGGTTGACCGATCGGGGTTTTGTCCCCCTGGTCAACCTCTTTTTATCTATATCAAAACCGTTTTTCCGCGATCTAGAGTGTATGCTCATTTTCCCAAGCTCAAAAGTGTACCAAAGTCCCGTTTTTGCCCATTTTCTTTGTTAATCCGGTCTTAGACACGGGCATACCGCCTCGTTTTTATATAATAGAGCCCCAACGCTTTCCCTTTAAGGTATCGAGGCATTTCCTGCAGAAAAACGGGCGGTCGCCGCAGTCTCTTCTAGTTTTTAGAAACGGAGGCTTGCCGGTTCAGTCCTTCCGTTAACCTCCACTTTGAAGATGGGGTTTCGGTTCTTCCTTTTTCCCCGGCAACGGGCCGCAAAAGACGTAAGCCATTTAAAATAACTAAGATGGTGCTTCCTTCATGGCCGACAACACCAAAGGGTAAATTGATGGCCTGAAGAAAATTGGAACAGATTAATAGGAAGATCACGGCCACGGCAAAGGTGATATTCTGTTTGACGACCCGGTTCATCCGCCGTGAAAGTTGAATGGCATAGGCGATTTTATCAAGGCTGTTTTT